>Ga0265298_10001734_pt1 | contig 31988 bp, 23 predicted proteins | sample AusTroGonzalo_MG_3_FD_193486 | JGI IMG/M metagenome (GOLD analysis project Ga0265298, IMG submission 193486) | Bovine rumen microbial communities from tropical cattle in Woodstock, Queensland, Australia - Gonzalo_01 | ecosystem: Host-associated > Mammals > Digestive system > Stomach > Rumen ... | reverse complement strand
TGACACGCGGCACAGTGGTGAAATGCTCCGGTTTGACGTCGGCGATGTCGCGCATGATGGTGCCGAAGTTTTCCACATAATAGGTCGAGTTGCCAAGATAGAGGTGGGTATACAGCACCGAACGCTCGTAAATGTGCGACAACGGCAAAAAACTCACCACCTTGTGCGAACTTGGCACGGGATAATGCGGACCGTAATAGGCCACACAACTCATCAAGTTATGATGGGTCAGCATCACGCCCTTGGGAGTGCCGAGGGTGCCTGAAGTGTAGATGATAGTGGCCACGTCATGGATGGAAACCGAGTCCTTGCGCGACTGCAAAGCGGCAAGGCTCTTTTTGTCAATCTTCACCGAAACCATCAGTCCGCGAAGGGTAAGTTGTCCTGCCACGGGATTGAAAACGAACACTTTAGGCTTATGTTCCGCCTTTTCAATAATGCCCTTGACTTTGTTCAACAGCAACGAACCTTCCACAAAAACAATCTTTGGCTCGGCATGTTTGATGATATGCTCGTAGTCGCTTTGACGCACGGTTGGATAAATCGGCACGAGGATGGCTCCGATTTGTTGCACAGCAAAGTCGACCATGTTCCATTGCGGGCAATTGTTGGAAATCACCGCAATACGGTCGCCCTTGGCCACACCCAAACCCATCAATCCTTGACTGATGACATCCGTCATTTTCACGAAATCGCGGCTGATGTATTTCTTCCATTCACCCTCCACCTTGCTGGCAAACATCACTTTCTTCTTGCCATATTTCTCCACAAATCGCGGAAGCAAGTCGAAAGTGCGGGGCGGAATGTCGGAATAAGCCTGAACGGTTTTCCCCTTGATTGAGTTATTTTCCATAGAGTCGAATATCGTTGCGAAAATATGCGTTATTTCGATAAACAGATTTTTTTATCCAACCGAAGGGGGATTTTGTGAACAAAATAGGTGATTTTTTCAATGAAAATGAATCCAAAGCCGTGGCATTATCCGTGGAATGCTTACTTTTGCACCGATTTTCAAGCCAATGGTTTCGATTTTCGACGATATGATTCAGGTCACTGAAGCCGAGGTGCAACGGATGCTGCCTTTGGTGGATGCACGACGGCGCGAGGAGGCTTTACGCTATAGGCATCTTTTCGGCCAATTTGCTTGCCTGAAATCTTGGCTGATGCTCTATGAAATGCTTAAACCTTTGGGAGTCACCGATTTGGAAATGGGTTTCAACGAACACGGCAAGCCTTTCTTGAAGCACTATCCCGACATCCATTTCAACCTCAGCCATTGCAAAAACGGCATCGCTGTGGCGGTCGACTTTTCCCCTGTCGGCATCGACATCGAAAGTTTCCGCAAAGACAATATCGCCCTCGTCCGCAAGACCATGAACCCCGCCGAGGCCGAATGGATACGCACGTCTCCTGACCCGATTGAAACTTTCACGCAGTTTTGGACCAAAAAGGAAGCCGTCGTGAAACTACGTGGCACTGGCATCATCGACGACTTGCACCACGTTTTGGATGGTGAAGGCTATCGGTTGGAAACGCACGTCAACCGCGAGAAACGGTACGCATGGAGCGTGGCCTACCAAAAAAAGAACTGCGAAGCAAAGCCCCGCAGTTCCCAACCATAAAAACAAATCCATCTTTTATTTGATAATGCGTGTCCCGCAAGTCGGGTCGCCGAGCTTGGTGGCCTCGGTGATGATGGCTTCGTGGCCCGTAGCTTCCACGAACAACACGGCGGCGCGAATCTTGGGCGCCATGCTGCCCTCAGTGAAGTGACCCTCAGCGAGATATTGATTGGCCTCGGCTACCGTGATGGTGTCCAAAGCCTTCTCGTTCTCCTTGCGGAAGTTGATGTAAACCTTCGGCACATCGGTAAGGATGTAGAACTCGTCGGCACCAATCTTGATGGCCGTCATGGCTGAGGCCAAGTCCTTGTCGATGACTGCCTCAACGCCCACATGCACGCCGTCCTTCTTGATGACGGGAATGCCGCCACCACCCACGGTGATGATGATATTGCCCTCGTTGGCCAAACGCTTCACAAGGTCAATATTCTGTATGTCAATAGGTTTTGGCGATGCAACCACCTTGCGCCAGCCCTTGCCTTTGGGGTCTTCCTTGTAAATTGCACCCGTCTCGGCAGCATAGGCTTCGGCTTCTTCCTTGGTGTAATAGGGACCAACGGGCTTGGTGGGATTTTTGAACATCGGGTCGTCCTTGTCGACCAGCACTTGGGTCACGAAAGTAACCACATTGCGATTGATGTTTTCCTTCACCATCACCTTTTCCAGACCCATCTCTATCATGTAACCGATTTGGCCTTGGGTTTCGGCACCGCAAACGTCCATCGGCATGGCCGGAAGTCCGAACATCTGCGAGCCTGCCTCGTTCTGAAGCAACACATTGCCCACTTGAGGACCGTTGCCGTGGCCGATAACCAAATTATAACCTTGTTTCAGGAAAGGCAGCAGCGACTGGCAAGTGTCGGCCACGTTCTGCATCTGTTCCTGACATGTACCTTTCTGACCGCTTCTCAAAAGGGCGTTTCCACCGAAAGCGATAACAGCCAATTTCTTCATAATAAACTGATTTTCTTTTATTTAATATTTAATTATTTCCTTTGGTACGTTACCGTGTAGCCGGCCTGTTCGAGAACAAGTTCCTCATCAGTGAGCTTGGCAATACGCAATGTATCCGTAAAATCGTGCGGATTCGTGCCCGTGTATTGGCCCTTGAAGATAATCATGTTGCCCGACTTTTCCCATGCCTTGAATTCGGAATAGCCCATATTGATCGGAACCACCGAGCCATCCTTCAGCAAAGTGAAGCCGATTTCGCCCGTAATACCGTCCTCTTGGGCTGGTTCCACCCATGTTCCTTCCAGTTCAGGGCCACCGCACGAAGCGAAAAACAAGCCCATCATTCCGCATAAAGCGATAATTTTCAAATGTTTAGCCATTTTCTTTTCGTTTATGATTTGGAGCGGCAAAGGTAAGGAAAATTCATTCATAAAAGCAAGAGTTTCAACTCTTTTTCATCAATCTTCTTTTTTTCGCCCATCGCTCAATCTCACCAATCCAAAGAATCACCGAAGTGCCCAAGATGACCCGTACCCATTCGCTGAAGGGCAAAGGTACCACGTTGAACATCTCGCCGCCAAAATTGACAATGAGGATTTGGCCGACGAAGATAATCAATAAGGTGAAATTGAAGCCTCGGCGCATCTCCTTGTTGAGCAGGCCTTTCAATGCCGAACTTTCTGTATGATAAGCCTTTGCGTTGAAGATGTTCCAGAATTGCATGAAGACGAAAATCGTAAACAGCAACGAGAGTTCCTTGGGCGTGAAATTGCCTTTCACATGGCTGAAATTGAAGTAGTTGGCAAAATAATCGCGGAACGAGAACTCGGCCAGACTTTCCACGCCACAATGCTTGAAATATTGGATGAAACCGAACAGTACGGCCACAAACGCCAGTCCGACTCCGAAAATGCGCCTCCGCATGTCTTTCGTGATGATGAAGGCATCGCGCGAACGGGGCTTGTCCTTCAAAACGCTGCTGTCGGGCGGCAGAGAGGCCAACGCCAAAGCCGCAAAGGTGTCCATAATCAGATTGATCCAGAGCATCTGCGTCACGGTGAGCGGCGAGGCCGTTCCCAACATGGCGCCAATCAACACGATAAGGCAAGCCGCCACATTGATGGTCATTTGGAAGAGGATAAACCGCTGGATATTAAGGTATAAGGAACGTCCCCACACCACTGCCCTCGCGATACTTCTGAACGAATTATCCAAAATGGTGATGTCGCTGGCTTCTTTGGCCACGGTGGTGCCATCGCCCATCGAGAGGCCGATTTGGGCCTTGTTCAAGGCGGGCGCATCGTTGGTGCCGTCGCCTGTCACAGCTACAACCTCGCCTTGTTCTTGCAACAGCCTCACCAAACGTTCCTTGTCGGCAGGCCGCGCCCTCGACATGATTTTCAGGTCGCCGATGCGTTGTTTCAGTTCATCGTCACTCAGCAGATTGAACTGTTTTCCAGTAATCATCTGCCAATCATCGGAATCCGTTTCTTTCCAAAGGCCGATTTGTCGTCCGATTTCCTTCGCCGTGCCGGGTGTGTCGCCCGTAACGATCTTGATGCCGATGCCCGCATCCAAACAGCCATGGATAGAGTCGGAAACGTCGTCGCGAATCGGATCGACAATGGCCACCACACCCAAAAAGCAGAGGTCTTCGGATTGCAGTTTCCCATTCTGGAAGATGGTTTCCACTTCGCTCTCCGTCAGATACTTATAGGCAAATCCCAAAGTGCGCATGGCCTTCGCCTGATAAGACTGGAGCATCTGTTCCGTCTCCTGACGCACCTCTTCAATGCTATGCTCTCCATCGGCCAACAGCACCCGAGGGCTACGTTTCATCATGTATTCCGGCGCGCCCTTCACATAAAGCAAATATTCACCCGTTAGGGCCGTTTTGACCACCGTAGCCATGTACTTGTATCGCGTCGTAAACGGCAACTGCCTGACAATCTGTGCGTCGTCGCGAATCTTTTCAAAATCCACATTGTTGTCGAACATCCAAAGCAGCAAGGCACCTTCGGTAGGATTGCCAATCACCTTCACCTTCTTGCCGTCGCTGTAATCCAAATACGCCGTAGAGTTGATGGCCATGCCGTCTTTCATCAACTTGCCAGCCACAGAATCGTCAAGGTATCCATCTTTCAGGCCAAAAATGAAGCTGTCGCCAAGACTCATGCGGTTTTTCGTCAAGGTGCCTGTCTTGTCGGTGCAAATCACCGTGGCGGCACCCATCGTCTCACAGGCGTGCATTTTTCGTACCAAGTTGTTGGTTTCCAGCATTCTCTTCATGCTTAGAGCCAAACTCAGCGTGACACTCATCGGCAAACCTTCGGGAACAGCCACCACAATCAAAGTGACGGCAATCATCAATGTATTTAAGGTGAATCGCGCAAAGTCCATCCAGTCGATGGCACCATCCAAGTCGATAAAATACATCAACATACGCAAAACGAGAACGAGTCCAGCGATGACATAACTGGCCACCGTAATACCGTTGCCCAACTTGTCAAGTTGCTCATTCAGCGGTGTTTTCACCTTATTGTCGATTTGCGCCCCGCGATACACCTTGCCCCATTCGGTGGCATCGCCTACTTTCTCCACCACGAAAATACCATGACCTTCCATGACCATGCTACCTCGGCAAACATAGTTGGAAGGATATGTCGCATCTTCCTTGAAATCAGCTTCTTCTGTGGTTTTGCTGCACGAAGGCTCTCCCGTCAAGTCAGATTCGTTCACGCGCATGGCTATGGCTTCCTTCAGCGTACCGTCGGCGGGCACCTCGTCGCCCGTCCCAATGATGACCGAATCGCCGACCACGATGTCTTTCCGTTCCACACGCTGCACCTGTCCGTCGCGAATCACCGTCACCATCTGCTCATCTTCGGTCTGGTTCAGGATTTCAAATTTTTTGTTGGCGTTTTGCTCGAAGAAAAATCCCACGCATGTGGCCAACATCACAGCAATAAAAATGCCCAACGGCTCAAACATGACACTCCAGCCCACACTGCCCGTGCACAGTTGATAGACAGAAACGCCTATCGACAATAGTAAGGCTATCAACAAGATACGTATTATCGGGTCTTCGAATTTCTCCAAAAATTGTTTCCAAACAGATTCTTTTTCGGGGGGTGTCAGCAGGTTATCGCCATATTTAATTCTACTTTTTTCGACCTCTTCCTGTGTCAGTCCACTTCTATAATCTCTTGCCATTTTCCAAAATTCTTTCGTTTACCAAAAAATGAGTATTTTTGCATTGAAAAAAACGCGGCAAAAATACAGCCTCCCGAAAAACTGACAAGAGGTTGCAAGGTTACAACCCAAAATTTGAGCGAAAAAAAGATGAAATTCAAGGAGCAACACAAGACGGCCTTAGCCAAGGTACTTTCCGACCTCGTGCAGTGTGATGGCATGGTCAATCAAGGCGAAATAGATTTCTTGCAAAAGGTTTACGAGGTGTTCCAAATCACCCTCACCAGCCGCAAGAAAGCCACCCGAATCAGTCTTTCGGAAGCCGTCAGGATACTGAAAAGCCTTGGAAACCAAGAGAAAAACGCCATTTTCCGCGTGTTTCTCCGACTTTCCGTTTCCGATGACGACCTCGACTACAACGAATCACTCCTCATCACCGCCTTAATGCTCTCCATCGGCATAGAGATTCCCGAAACCCAAGACATCAACGCCAGTTTTGTCTCCATCCCCAACCTCGATTTCGACACCCGAAACGCAGTTTTGTATGTCGAAGCCGCTTACGACGAAGCCGTCAATGCCAACATGGAACGCAACTACGACGCCATCTGCCAGCTCCTGCGCGATTCCAACCGCGAATTTTTCTATCTGCCCCGCGTCATCCACGATTTGCGAGGCAAGAAAACGACCTTCCGCGACACACTCAGCTACATCGAGCCTACCCTTTCCGAAGAACAACTCGACCTCATCGACCGCAACCTTCCCCTACTCAGCAGCGTCTCGCTTTCTCAAGAAATATTTCTCAACTATCTCAATGCCAACGGATTGCAAATCAAAAAGCCTGCTTTCTTCCTGAAAATCGGGAGCCTGAAGCCCGGGCAAAGCCAAGATTTCCTACTAATCGAAATTAATGGGGAGCCTTTGGGCATTTTGCAACGCTTTATCCAACTCAACGCCAACCTTTTGGACATCAACCTGCCGATAAGCGACGAAGAGGAAACACTGCTCGGCAAATTTGCTTGGCCGACCGAGAAAAAGCCGAAAGCCGAGCTTAACTATACGGGTTTCCACAAGATTATCCTCGACACCTTATTAAAATATAATGGGTCGCACGAAGTCAGTCGACTGTTCATCACCCACCGCGGCGATATTTTCCTCATCGACCGCAACAACACCGAAGTGAAGATGCCCGCGTTGTGCAAAGCCCTTTACATCTTCTTCCTTTTCCATCGGGACGGACTGTCGCTGAACTATTTGGACGACCACAAGGCAGAACTCTTTAGGATTTACCGCCAAATCTCCGTTTACGGTGATGACGAATTGCTCAAGAAGGCCATCGACAATCTCACCGACTTTGTTGGACCCACCCTAAACGCTAACCTGTCGCGCATCCGAAAGGCCTTCCGCGACATCCTCGGCGATGAGGCTAACATCTACCTCATCAAAGGCGAAAAAGGTGGACGAAAAATCATCCACCTTGACCGTAACCTTGTGGTCTATGAAGACCGCAACGTGTTTGAATAATCTTAAGCGTTTTGCCCTTCCAACAGGAACGTGACGTCTGAATTCGGGTCGATTTCGACAGCTTCCTTGCCGTATTGCATAACAATCATCTTCTTGCCGCCCTTCAGCATCATTCGTCCGTCGGTCACCCAAAGAGCCGTAGCTTCGCGCAATCCGACCACTTTCATCTCCTGATTGACAGCAAGATACTCGTTGATACGGTCTTGGCGTGTCTCGCCACCGTGCTTGATCATCTTGTCGATTTCGGGATGCGGGTCGAGGTAGTGCGGGTTGATTTGGAACGGTACGAGATTGAGGCACTTGAACGATGCGGGTTGCACGATGGGCATATCGTTGGTGGTGCAGAGCGTGGGACAAGCCACGTTGGAACCTGCGCTCCAGCCCATGTAAGGCACACCAGCCAAGGCGCGTTCGCGGATGGCGTCCATCAGGCCATAGCGGTGCATTTCGGCCACCAGATGGAAGGTGTTGCCGCCGCCTACCACGATGCAGTCTGCCTCCTTGACGGCCTTCACTTTGTCGTCGAAATGGTGTACGGAGGTGAAGTTGTCGAGGCCGAATTTCTCGCTAAACACGGTCTTCACTCTGGCCTCGTAGGCATCATAGCTCTCAGGATAAGCCTTGCCTCCGATGTTGACACCCGCGAAAGGCACGAAAATAATGCGGCTCTCCTTATTAATATTGTTCTGCAAGCAGAAAAACTCGATTTGGTTGGCTGCCCAAGCCAGATAATTCTCACCGAAATTGGTTGAATTGCTGATCAATAATAATCTCATAGCGTAAATGTTTGAAAGTTGATGGGGCAAAAATAGTGAAATTTTTGAATGGATAGCAAGGAAAAGTTGGAAATCGTCGCCGTCAAAACAAAAATATCTGATTGTTATTCAACCAATTGAAAGAAAGGATGAAAAAAATCTCGATTTTTTTGCTTGCGTGAATGAAAAAAGATGTACTTTTGCAGTGTCAAAAACGACTGGACTAGTAGCTCAATTGGATAGAGTCCCTGACTACGGATCAGGCGGTTGTGGGTTCGACTCCCGCCTAGTTCACAAGAGGTTCCACAAAACGAACCTATTTTTTTGGCCCATTCGACTAGCGGTTAGGTCGTAAGTTTCTCACACTTAAAACAGCGGTTCGATTCCGCTATGGGCTACGAAAAATCCCCAAACTGGACGAAACAGTCTGGGGATTTTCTTTTTACCCCTACTTCTGAACGACGAACGACGGCCCAAGACAAACAAGAAAATCCCAGCATAAAAAGCCGGGATTTTCAAGAACCAAAAACCAAAATTTATGAAACCTTAATTTGTGGTCGAGAAAAAAATGACCACATTTTTTTGATAAGAACCGTGCAAAAGTACAAATTTTCCATTACCCGCAATCTTTTACAAAGAAAAAACTACACATATTCTCCATTTTTGGAAAAATGTTCCACAAATCATGGAGTTACAGGACAAAATCCTACCGAATGAAGACCGTTTTAACCCCAAAATTGGATTTTTTTTGCCCAAACTCTTGACAACAATCGAATATCTCCTTATATTTGCATTCCAAAACGTAAAAAACAGACGAACTATGGACAGACTTGTCGAATTCATCAAAACCAACGATGGCCTTAACGAGACCGAGGCAAAAGCAAAACTCAACTTGATTTATATCAAGATGAATCAGTCTGAAATCAAGGAATTTGTGGACGAATTCACCGAATGGCTGATGACCGAGAAGAAGATGAACTACAAAGCCATTCTTCTAACTCCCGATCACGAGCTGCACGACTTATACCTGTTAGAATACAAGCACTAAGTCATTTCGTCGTCATTCGCAGTGACGCATTTCGTAGAGCTCGTCGAGATGGCTCTTCAATCGGCGTGCCATAGGACGGAAGGTGTAATAGGTAATGGTGGCCGAAATAGGCGCACCCACTAAAGGTATCACTTTCCCCATGCCTTTGGCAAAGCTTTCCTTGGTCATGTTGATGCCTATCCATTGCGCTATCTTGATGACATACTGCGCGATAAGAGTCTCCGAAATCTTGATACTCGCATTCTTCGAGATTTGTCCAACTACTTTGGTCAAAGCCTCGACGGCGAGTTTGTTGCCCATCATAGCACCCACGAAAAGGGTCATGATGTTGAGCGACTCATCATCTAATTGGTTGTTGACATCAGTCAGCGAAGGCCAGCCGTAGAGGTAAATCAATTTCTGCATCAGCGCAAGAATGTGTCCATAGAACTGCGTGAGGTCGGTCGGGATGGTGCCTGCCATCCACCAGCCGCCGGGCAAGCCCATCAAGGCAGAAGTGCCGCACACCATGGTCAAGTGGTAGTTGATGCATTGGGTGGCGAGCTTGTCGATTTCCTTCTTGTTCAGCACTTTGAGGGGCGAATCCTCCAAAGCGTTCATCAACTCCATTGGGGTGCAGAATTTCGACAGCTCTTTAGTCAGGAACTCGTCGCGGTTCACCTTGACATAAGGCAGGCGCAGACTGGTTTGCAGCACCTTGTTCCACAGGCTTACGCTCTGGGTGGCTCTTTCTTTGTTTGCTTCACTCATGGGTGTTTCGTTTTTGAAGACGCAAGTTCTGCGTCAATAACCGTATTTTTCTTTCCATTTTTCCCGCAGGTTCTTGCGCAGTTCGCGTTCGCGCGGGTTATCCTGAGGCACATACAAAACCGTGCCAGAAATCGCTTCAGGCAAAAATTCCAGTTCCACAAAATTGCCCTGATAGGCGTGGGCATATTTGTAACCATCAGAATAGCCAAGGTCTTTCATCAGTTTGGTCGGGGCGTTGCGCAAGTGCAAAGGCACGGGCAAATCGCCGGTTTCGCGTACCAAAGCCTGTGCCGCGTCGATGGCAGCCACAGCAGCGTTGCTCTTGGGCGAGGAAGCCAGATAGGCAACCGTCTGCGCCAAAATGATACGGCTTTCGGGCCAGCCGATTTTGTTGACGGCATCGAAGCAGGCATTAGCGAGCAACAAGGCGTTGGGGTTGGCGTTGCCGATGTCCTCCGACGAAAGAATCAGCATCCGTCGAGCAATGAACAGCGGGTCCTCCCCTGCTTCAATCATGCGGGCGAGGTAATACAAAGCCGCATTGGGGTCGCTGCCGCGCATCGACTTGATGAAGGCCGAGATGATGTCGTAGTGCATCTCGCCCAACTTGTCGTATTTCACGAGGTTGCTCTGGATGCAATCCGTAGTGAACTGGTTGGTAATGACCAACTCCTGTGCAGTCTCGTCCAAATCGTTCAACGATGTGACAACCAATTCTATGGCATTCAACAGCTTGCGCCCGTCTCCACCACTGATTTGCATCAAGGCCTCAGCCTCTTTGACGGTGATTTTCTTGCCGAAATCATATTCCAACGCCTTCACGGCCTTCGCCAAAAGGATTTCCAAATCCTCCTTCTCCAACGACTTCAAGACATACACCTGACAACGTGACAGCAACGGTGAAATGACTTCGAAACTCGGGTTCTCTGTGGTCGCACCAATCAACGTAACCAACCCCTTTTCCACGGCACCCAACAACGAATCCTGTTGCGACTTGCTAAAACGGTGGATTTCGTCTATAAATAAAATAGGTGCTTCGGGCAACATCCGCGCTCGATCGATGACCTCGCGCACTTCCTTCACCCCGCTACTGACGGCACTCAGTTGAAAGAACTGCCGCCGCACCTGCTTGGAGATGATGTAGGCCAAGGTGGTCTTGCCCACGCCGGGCGGTCCCCAGAAAATCATCGAAGGCACACGCCCCGTCTCGATGGCACGCCGCAACACGGCATGTTCACCGATGATGTGCTTCTGCCCAATGTAGTCGTCAAGTGAGGTTGGGCGTAGACGTTCCGCCAATGGGATGGTCGATTGCATAGTTGAATTTTTCGGCAAAGATAACATTTTTGAAGAAATCAAATGTCACATACGACTGGCCTGTTTGCAGAATTATCGTATCTTTGCCCCGTAACAAACAAAGCAAAAATCGCATCATGCAGAAATTCAAAGAATTACTACAAGAAGAACTCAGAGGCTGGAAGCCTTTCGACATCATTTGGCTCGTCACTGTATGCGCCATCATCACCATTGTCACTTTGCTCACCTCCAATACCGAGGCCTTCGGGCAATCGCATCCTACCCTTTCGGCGGGTGCGGTCAAGGCTTGCGTGGTCTGTTCCATCATTGCGGCCATCATAGGGGTCATCAATGTGGTGCTTGGCGGCAAAGGCAAACTGTCAAATTACTTTTTCGGCGTGGTCAGTGCCTGCCTGATGATTTACATCAACCTGACTGTGAAGAACTTCGGCATCATGATGGTCAGTGTCTACAACCTCATCATGCAGTTTGTGGGCTTCCGCGCATGGTCGAGAAACATGAACAAGGCGACACACGAAGTGAAGAAAATCCACATGAAGAAAAACCTCCGCTTGGTGTATTTCGGCATCATCGCTGCCGCCACGGTCATTTTGGGCTTCATCATGAGATCCATCGGCGATGCCCACCCCTTCATCGATGCCTTCATCACCGCCTCACAGGTCATCGCCATGATACTGATGGTCAGCATGTTTGCCGAGCAGTGGTGGCTGTGGATTGTCATTAATATCGCCAGTATTTACCTCTTCCTCACCTCGCGCGAAGTCACTTTGGCACTCGCCCTGATGTATATGGTTTATTTCGTCAACTCAATTATTATGTGCATCAAATGGGAGCGGGAAGCAAGAGAAAACGACAAAGCAATTGCAAACTAAAAATAAAATACCATGGAAAACGAAATCAAAAGAGTGTATTCCGGCTCTGTAATCAATGCGGAATTTATCGGCAGCGTGCTTGCGAACAACGGTATCCAATTCCTCATCCGTAACTTCCAAGAGGAGAGCCTATGTGCCGGCTGGGCCGCTGGCACCATCAAAGGTGATGCCTCAGTGTATGTCTTTGAAAAGGACTACGACAAGGCCATGCTGCTTTTGGATGAGATTAATGCTGCGGATTTGGAGGGGGAGTAACGTTTTTTCAGGTATCCCAACCAGCGCCTCTGTACTTTCATAACACTAAAAAGTGTAATTTTTTCATATTTTTACACTTTAAAATAAATTATTGTGTACATTTGCACCGTGTTTATAGGTAGATTATGATCAAGACAAAACAAGAAGTAGAGGCATTTCTCGGTCAGTTTGGCATCAAGTTCGATGTTTGGGGCATTTTCTATTTGGACAGGGACAAGAACGAAGAAGCATTGAAAGCATTGGGCATCACCCCCAAAGCGAGGGATGAGATTGTGCGTCAATTACAACCTGACGATTACGTGGAAACCTTGCCTGCCGATTTCTTCGATGAGATGTGGGTGTTTGGAAGAGACATGGTCGGCACCGAACTCTACATCAAGATTGCCATGGGACGTCCAAACGACCGTACCATTTGCATTTCGTTCCATATTGCGGAACACCCTATCAATTATGCATTCAAAAAGGAGGAATAACATGGAAAAGTATGTCGAGATAAAAAGCCCTTTTACTGGCGGAAAAGTAAAGGAAGTCAGCACCGTGGAAGAGCATGAATTCCGGAAGGAGCGGTTTTTGGTTCATGTGCGCTATTATGTCTGCGAAGATACCGGGGAGCGGTTTACCACAACGGAGCAAGACGAACTTTTGTTCAACGAACTCTATTCCCAATATCGCGTAAACCACGGCATTCCATTTCCAGAGGAAATTAAGGGCATCAGGTTATATTACGGTTTGAATTACCAACAAATTACCAAGATTCTCGGTTTCGGTGCCAACCAGTACGCGCAATACGAAAAGGGCCAGATGCCTTCGGAATCCAATGGCAAGTTGCTTTCGGCTGCCATGAACCGCCAATTCATGCTTCATTTGTTGGAAGACAGCCGTGCTGAATTTGACGAAGTCGAATATAATAAGGTATATCAATCGATATTGGCATCGGAAGCCAAGCCCGAAAACGAAGCACAAAAGCGGCTCATCTATCGCGACATCCGCCGTTCCGTCTATAATGGCTTTGGCCAATTAAATGTCGAAAAGGTTTCCGAAATGGCCAAGTTTTTCATTTATAAAGAAGGCGGCCTGTTTCCCACCAAACTCAACAAGGAGATGTTCTATGCTGATTTCCTGCACTACAAGCTGCACGGCCAGTCCATCAGCGGGCTACAGTACCAGGCCATCCAATACGGCCCCGTTCCCGTCCATTACGACACCATCTACGACAACATTGAGGGCATCAACAAAGAGATTGTAGTCGCACACGACATGGAAAGCACCCGTTTGAGTTGCAGTTCGTGCGACACTAACGTATTTAGCGAACAAGAACTGAAAACACTTAGTGATATTTTGGCCAAAATCCAGCCCATGAGCACACAAGAGGTGATAGACAAAAGCCACTTGGAAGACGCTTGGAAGCATTATCATGATGGCAATCAGTTGATTCCTTATTCTGAGGCGTTTTCGCTGGTTTTTGTGTAACATTCGCCCGTAAATTTGCACTCCCATTTGGAAAAAATTTTTATTTTGCGTAAAAAAATCAAACGATGAATTACAAAGAATCACGGTATCAGCATCAAGTCGATGTCTTAGAAGCCCATCCCGAATTGTTTGATATGGACAAAGGGAATGGTTATTATAGAAAGAAGAAGTATCCTTTCATCCTAGAAAACGGAATCAACAATCTATTTGAGCCTTTCGGTGAAAACAGAAAAAACAGAGAAAGGATCTGCCAGTATTTCAAGGACAATAACATATCATGGTGGGGCGGTCTCACACCTACAGGTCACATGCTTTCTTCGCAGATGGCATGTCTTAATCACCTGTTTTATATAAGGGATGATGAAAATGCCGTCTTGAAATTAATCAATAATATCCGTCCAGATTTGCAATTTACAAGAGTGCTGCCACTGCCAATTGACAAAGAACAAAAGTGTATTGCTTTTGAGGCTGTTAGTAAGTATGACCACATGAATGAGGGCGAACCTACTCGTGGAGCAAATTGCACATCCATTGACGCTTTGATTGTTGGAGAATCAGATGATGGCCAACGATGGTTGATTCCTATAGAATGGAAATTCACAGAATCATATCCTCCAACCGACAAATCCCAAGAAGACCGTCCTGAGGAACCCAAAGGAAGCAATGGCAGAGGAATAACGAGATTGAATAGATATAGTGATTTAATAAATAAATCCCATTATCTGCGCAAGTATATTGATTATGCTCATACTCCATATTTCTTCGAACCTTTTTATCAATTGATGAGGCAGACTATTTGGGCAGAGCAGATGATTGAGCACAAGGATTCTGAATGGATTAAAACTGACCGCTTCCTCCATGTCCATGTGATTCCTTCTGGTAATGCCGGTTTGCTCCATAAGAAGTACAAATGTACAAATAAAGAGATGGAGGAGAGTTGGAAAAGCCACCTCTTAGTAGACTGCTATCAAACCATCACACCTGAAGGTCTATTGTCTCCACTAAAAGGAAACGATAAGTATTCAACATTTATCGAATACCTGCAGCTTCGCTATTGGTAATTCTCCTTATTGTAAGGTACGCTTTCGCTAGGGCACTTTGCGCATTTCATTATAAAAAAGGCTGTAAACCAAAGATTTACAGCCTTTAATACTTACTTTAAAATTTTTAATTCCTAAAAATCAGCCCATCGCCATTCACATCCACGATGATGGTCTTTGTCTTATCGACCGAATCGGCCAAAATCATCTTCGAGAGCGAGTTGAGCAACTCACGCTGCATCATACGTTTCACGGGACGTGCACCGTACTGCGGGTTGTAGCTCTGGCTTGCGATGAAGTCGACAGCAGCATCGGTGATTTCTATCTTGATGTCGTTGGCAGCCAGCATCTTCTGCACGCTGCGGAACTGCATCTTCACGATGTCGGCAATCTGGCTCTCGTCCAAAGGCTTGAACATGATGATGTCGTCGACACGGTTCAGGAACTCAGGCCGCATGAACTGCTTCAGTTGCTCCATCACCTCATTACGGGTCTTCTCGAAGACTTCCTCGTCGTTGCTGCCGTTGAGCATGGCGAAGTTCTCCTGGATGATGTTCGCACCGATGTTGGAAGTCATGATGACGATGGTGTTTTTGAAGTCCACGGTACGGCCCTTGTTGTCGGTCAGACGGCCGTCGTCAAGCACCTGCAGCAAGATGTTGAACACATCGGGGTGAGCCTTCTCGATTTCATCCAACAGGATGACGGAATACGGCTTACGACGCACTGCTTCAGTCAGTTGGCCACTCTCTTCGTAACCCACATATCCTGGAGGCGCTCCGATGAGTCGCGACACGGTGTGACGCTCCTGATACTCAGACATATCGATACGCACCATGGCATTCTCGTCGTCGAACAGGAACTCAGCCAAAGCCTTGGCCAGTTCGGTCTTACCCACGCCCGTGGTTCCCATGAAGATAAAGGAACCAATAGGACGTTTGGCATCCTGCAAGCCCGCACGGCTACGCCTGATGGCATCGCTGACGGCAGTGATGGCCTCGTCTTGGCCGACCACACGCTTGTGCAGTTCGTCCTCGAGGTGCAACAACTTCTCACGCTCGCTCTGCATCATCTTGTTGACCGGAATGCCCGTCCAACGCGAGACGATTTCAGCCACATCATCGGAGCCGACTTCCTCGTCCACCAAAGGATGGTCGCCTTGCGCCTGCAAGAGGTCGGCCTTGGCCTTCTCGATAGCGGCCTCAGCTTCGCGGATCTTGCCGTAACGCAACTCAGCCACACGGCCATAGTCGCCGTCACGCTCAGCCACCTCGGCTTGATGTTTGTAGATCTCGATGTTATTCTTCTCTTTCTGAATGAGTTCCACATAATGACGCTCGGTTTCCCACTTGGCCTTGATGGCGGTGCGCTTGTCGTTGAGTTCGGCCAACTCCTTCCCTATCTCTTCCACCTTCTTGGTGTCGTTCTCGCGCTTGATGGCCTCGCGCTCAATCTCCAACTGGCGGATGGCGCGCTCGACGTCTTCAAGCTCTTCAGGCACCGAGTCGATTTGCAGCCTCAGACGCGAGGCAGCCTCGTCGATCAGGTCGATGGCCTTGTCGGGCAGGAAACGGTCGCTGATGTAACGCACCGACAACTGCACGGCCGCGATGATGGCCTCGTCCAAGATACGGATGTGGTGATGGGTTTCGTAACGCTCCTTCAAGCCACGGAGGATGCTGATGGCCGAAGCCTCGTCAGGTTCATCGACCATGACCTTCTGGAAACGACGCTCCAACGCCTTGTCCTTCTCGAAATACTGTTGGTATTCTTTCAAGGTGGTGGCACCGATGGCACGAAGCTCGCCACGCGACAGGGCCGGCTTCAGGATGTTGGCCGCGTCCATGGCACCTTCGCCGCCGCCCGCACCGACCAAGGTGTGGATCTCGTCGATGAACAGGATGACTTCGCCGTCGCTGTCCACGACCTCCTTGACGACATTCTTCAGACGTTCCTCAAACTCGCCCTTGTATTTCGCGCCGGCGAGCAAGGCACCCATATCCAGACTGAACACGGTCTTGCTCTTTAGGTTCTCGGGCACGTCGCGGTTGACGATACGCTGGGCCAAGCCCTCCACGATGGCGGTCTTACCCACGCCCGGCTCACCTATTAATATAGGATTGTTTTTGGTGCGTCGGCTCAGGATTTGCAGCACACGACGGATTTCCTCGTCACGGCCGATGACCGGGTCGAGTTTGCCTTCGCGCGCCAAGTCGTTGAGGTTCTTGGCGAAACGGTTCAACGAGTCGTAGTTCTGTTCTGCGTCTTGCGAATCGACCTTTTTGCCCTTACGGAACTGCTTGATGGCGGTTTCAAGGTCGCCTTTGTTCACGCCTTGTTCCTTCAGCATCTGCGAGGCAGTGCTGTTGCTCTCGAAAACAGCCAGCAACAGGTGTTCGATGGAAACATACTCGTCGCCCATCTTCTTGGCCTGCGCCAAGGCATCATTGAAAATCTTGCTGACTTCGGAAGAATAATACAGTTCAGTACCGCTGCTGCGCGGTTGTGAATTGATGGCCTGGTCAAGGGAATCGTTGAGGCGATTCAGGTTGACGCCCAACTTCTTCATCAGGTTGGGCACCAAGTAATCATCGCTCAGCAACATACCCTTCAGCAGGTGGATGGCTTCCACGGTCTGGCTCTGGTGGCTCTGCGCAATCTCCTGAGCCTTCCCGATGGCTTCCTGTGATTTGATTGTGAATTGATTGATGTTCATATTATGGTTCTCCTTTCTTTGTTTTCTGAAATAATCCGCCAATACCAATCAAAATCGTGACCAATCCAAAAGCAATGCAATTTTGGCTTAGTTTATGACAAATTGGCAGTAAATCAAAGAGTTAAGAATTGGTTTTGTGACAAAATGGCAAAGTTTCTGTGTCTAAGTTCTGAGGCCGGTATAGAGTGGTTGTTGATGGACGACATATATTGATGTCATCGTAATACATTTTTCCACCCAACTTTTTCATTTTTCTCTAAAAAACCCCTACTTTTGTCCTCTTAAATGGCAGCACTAAGGCAATGAGCAATGTGATAAAGGCACATAACTTACTAAATATCAACGAACCAACACCCTATCTCATTTTATATAGAGTGATAATTCCATCATTTCATCAATCATTATTTTATGTGTCATCACAAGAGTTATCCACTTTTCGCAGTGGATTTATTGTACCATTTTTTGCGCAACTGCAGACCTTCTTTTTCAAAAGTTGTGGTAAGGAAGCAGCATGTTTAATTGACAGTTCACACGGCGATAGTTCTGTTTCCATCAACACTTTCGAGTTTAACATCGAATTGGAATCCCTATGGGATGACAACACGGTTTATGTACCATTTAAAACTTAAGGATATGTGGTTTATAATATTCGGTATTGTATTCTTTTTCGTTGGCCTCGCATGCATTCTTTATGTGTTTTTTAAACATAACACTGACAAGAAAACTAACACTGACAAGGTATTGACCATAAGCACTGTCGCAGGTATCATCCAAGCTATCGCAGGTGTCGTAGCTGTTATTATTGGCATCATAAGTCTTGGTCAAAATTCGCCAAACAATGATATAAAAGCCAAAACGCATAGTGCCATAGAAACACCTTCTAATACTTCTAGACAACATACAGAATTTAATTCTAATCCCACTGAGCAATCCGACAAATCATCGTCTGACTCCTCTGAACAATCCCAGCCAATAACCACTGAACTACTTAAAGAAACGACCTCTCCTAATAATAACCAGCAAGATCGTGTTGTCATTGAAAGCATTTATGGTGTTAGTGATGTTGTAGTGGTTAACTTGAAAATCAAAGAATACTTTAAAGGAAAAGTGAATGTGTCCGTTACCAAAGATGATATTTGTACACTTGATAATGGATTCGAATTCCCGCAAGATTTGTGGGGAGACCAACCAACTTTTTGTGTCAAACTCAAACGTAATCCTTATAGATTTGCCACAGGGAATAAGAGCAAATTCGTGATTGATATTATTAAAGATTATAGTAGTGGATCGTATTCTGAGGTGAAAGAGGTGGACATAAGTCAATATATAGAAAAGCATTGAAAACCAACATACCATTAAATAGAATGAAAAGGAGGAAACTATATATTACCCAAGACTGTATAGCGATGCGTATAGCAGCCCGCTATAGGATGACCCGCGAGTACAATACTGCTAGGCGCAATGAACTTAAACCATTGGAGGATTGGGATTTGATATCATCTGAAGAACTGGTTCTATTCAGATAAACTATAACACCTTTGCCCCATCAAAACCCAAAGCATCATGCAAAACAAAACACAAACCATAACCCAACCCGAGCCCAAAACCACCCAATGCCTCAACTGCGGCACCGAGTTCGAGGGCAAGTTCTGTCCCGAGTGCGGGCAAAGTGCTGAGACAGGACGCTTTACGATGAAGTTCATTTGGGAGAATCTTCTGGCGGCTTTCATCAGCAAGGACGGCGGTATCTGGTTCACCCTCAAGAATTTGTCCACGCGCCCGGGAGCGATGATTGTAGAGATTCTGAACGGCAAGCGCAGGAGGTACTTCTCCCCTTTCCCGATGCTGATTTTTGCCTTGACAGTTTATATCCTATTGGCCTCACTTACAGGTAGCCGTGACAATTATCGCCAAGCCGAACAAGAGTACATGAATATCGAAGTTTCCAAGGATGACAAATCTGCCGAGCAAAGCACAGATGCTGAACAAAGCAAGGATTATACAGAACGCTACAATCGTGTGAGAAGGATCGCTGCCAATTGTATAAAGTTTTACAACAACCATTACCCCGTAATTTTTATGTTAACGCTTCCACTGTTTCTCTTTGCCGCAAGGGTATGCTATGGAAAAAGCAACAGGAGGCGTTACTATCGCGCGGAATATTTGGTCGCCATCACCTATTCGATGGTTATCGTGGTCATTTACTTATGGTTGGTAAGTTTAATGTATGTCTTTTCAGAAAGCATTTCCGACAAAATGAGCGCATACATGCCTTTTGCCTTTGTCATAGCCTTTACGGTCTGTTTACGGAAAATGATGGGATTCAGCATCAGGAAAACCGTTTGGCGAAGTCTGTTGACAGTAGTGCTATATTATATGACATTGGGCTTCATTATGATGCTCGGCATCATCTTTGGAATCATCTTTTTGAATAAATATATCTAACAAAAAGAGACTTGTCACTTCATCCGCCAAAAACTCGGCGTGAAGAGCAGCAGAATAGTGAAGATTTCCAAACGGCCCACGACCATGTCGAAGGAAAGGAGCCATTTGGCGGCGTTGGGAATGGCGTCGAAATTGCCGCTCGGACCGGTGATGCCTGAGCCGGGGCCGTAGTTGCTGAAACAGGTCAGGAAGGAGATGGCACCCTCTTCGAGGCTCATGCCCGCGGCTGTAAGTGCCACCACATTGACCATGAAAACGATGATGAACAGCGAGAAAAACGACAACACGCGCTTCAGGCTGAGGTCTTCCACCGTCTGCCCCGACACCTTCACCGTGTACATGCTCGACGAGTGAATCATCTCATTGACCGTCTTCTTGATGTACTTGAACAGCACAATGACGCGCACCATCTTGATACCGCCGCTGGTGGAACCCGCACAACCGCCCACAATCATCATCGTGACCGTGGGGATGAGGAACAGCCGGCCCCAAAGGTCGTAATCGTAATTGCTGCCTTGGAAGCCCGTGTTCGACAGCAAGGCCACTACGTGGAACAACGAAGTGCGAACTCGCTCGCCCTCAGTTTGCGGATGCGAGGCCAATTGCTCGTCGGTAATCACATCGAAATGTGGGGCGAAATAGAATCGCGCCATGAAAATCACCGTGAAACCAAGAATGGCAATCAGGTACCAACGCAATTCCTCGTTGCGCCGAATCACATCGAAACGCTTGTTGAACAGAAAATGATACATCGCGAAGTTGATGCCCGACAGCAGCATGAACAAGATGCACATATATTCGACATAACTCGACTGGAAATAACCGATGCTCGCCTGATGGGTGCTGAAACCTCCCGTGGCGATGGTCGTCATGGCGTGGCAAACGGCATCGAAGGTGTTCATCGGTCCAAGGCGGTAGGCGATGGCGCAAAGCAGAGTCAGGACGATGTAGATAATCCAAAGCAGCCTTGAGGTGGCTCCCATAGTCGGAGCAAGTTTCTCCACACTCAAGCCCGGTGCTTCGGCAGCGAAAAGCGACATTTTCTTGGAGCCTTTGGCCACCGATGGGATGAAAGCCAAAGTGAACACCACCACTCCCAAACCACCCAACCACTGCATGATGCTGCGCCAAAACAGGATGCCATGCGGCTGTTGGTCAATGTTGTCGAGGACGGTGGCTCCCGTAGTCGAGAAGCCCGACATGGTCTCAAAAAACGCATCGGTGACATTATCCATCGTGCCATACATCAGGAAGGGCAGCATCCCGAAAATGGAAAACAGCACCCACGACAAAGCCACGACCAAAAAAGTATCGCGGATTTTCATGGTGCTTTTCTTGAACATGTTGCCAATGTTGTAGAGCAGCAAGCCCACCGCTCCCGTCAGGCCGGCGGTAAGGAGAAAGCAGTTCACGTCGGATTCGCCTGCCACACGATGGTAATGCCACGCCACCGCTGCCGTCAGCAACAAGGCGGCGGCCTCAATCAGTAACAGTACACCGAACAGTTTGCTTTTCATTGGTTATTCGTTTTTTGAATCGGGGCTTTCGACAGGCTCAGACACCCTTAACCGACAAGAAACCAAGGCCCCGGAGCTTGTCGAAGGGCTGCCCTATCATCGCCAAGGTTGTGCCCAGCCGTCCCCGTAGTCGAAATCGTCGTCATCGTCTTCCTCCTTGTAGGAGTCGTCGGCGTAAGGCTCAATCCATTTCCTGAAGTTGGCCGACGACAAGGCGGTAATCTCTCCGTCCTGTTCGGGAGCCACGGCAATGTCTATTTCGTCGGTGGCGAGTTCCTTCAGCCAGTGCTTCAGTTCGGAGAAACCCATGTCCGAAACGGTGTAGCCTTCCCAGTCGCCTTGGGCGGCCTTTGCAGCCAATTCCTCTGATTCCCAAAGTGGAATGTACGAGTCGCCGTTGGAGTCTTCCAACATGGCGAAGAAACCTTCGCGGGCTTGCAGAAGCCACACCTTGCGCGTTTCGCGGATGGCGTTTATGAATGTCTCAAGATTGCTCATCTTCTCTTCTGTTGTTGCTGCAATTTGGCCTGTTGCTTCTGGGCTTCCTCAAGGCGTTTCTGGAATCCGCTCTTCTTCACAGGTTTCTTCTTGTTCTCCTCGATCGTGGCGCGCACCTTGTTCTCGTCAATCATCTTGCGGAAAATGAACATTTGGATGAAGGTGATGATGTTGACCAGCATGTAATAGTAGCTCAAGCCCGACGAATAGTTGTTGAAGATGGCGAAAAACATGATGGGCATGAGATACATCATCCACTTCATAGGCTTCATTTGTGGGTTGCTCGAGTAGTCCATCTGCTTGTTGTTCACGTAAGTATAAATGAGCGTGGTAATGGTCATCAGGATGGTGAACAGGCTGAGGTGGTCCATGCCGAGGAATTTCGGGAACTCAACGATACTGTCGTAGGTCGAGAGGTCGTCGGCCCAAAGGAAGGGCTGCTGGCGCAACTCGATACTGGCGGGGAAGAAACGGAAAATGGCGATAAGAATGGGGAACTGCAACAAAGCCGGCAAACATCCCGAAGCAGGACTCACACCGGCCTGCCGTTGCAGGTTCAAGACGGCCTGTTGCTTCTTCATGGCGTCTTCTTCCTTGGGGTATTTCTCGTTGATGGCGTCCATTTCGGGCTTCAGCACGCGGGTGATGGCCGACGACTTGTAGGACTTGAACGCCAAGGGGAACAACAAAGTCTTGATGATGATGGTTAGGATGAGGATGACGATGCCATAGTTCCACCCATAATGGCTCAGCCAATTGAACACGGCGATGACACCGTAGTTAATCCAACGGATGAGGAAGAAGTTGCCCAAGTTGATTTGGTCCTGCAAACCCAAGCCATAGCTCCGCAAGGTCTTGAAGTGGTTGGGACCGAAATAGAGCGACATCGGGATGACATTGGTCTCGGCCTGCACATTGTAGGGCACCTCGATATTGGCCGACATCGACTTGTAGTAGCGCGGATTCTCGGAACGGCGCGTCAGCATGGCCATCTTGGCGTTGGCAAAATCGTTTTTCGCGACAATCACGTTGCAGAAGAAACGCTGCTTGAAAGAAATCCATTTCAGCTTGCTGGTTACAGTCTGCTCGCTATCTTTGTTCACCACCAAATGGTCCACGTCCTTGTCGCTCAGCGAACGGAAATACACCGATTCGTCCGCGAAACGGTCTGTGCTCTTCTCCTGTTGCATCAGGTCCACATCCCAGTCGATGGTCATGTAGTCGGCATTGGTGGCAATCACATCCTTCAGTCCCATCGTGCGGATATCGAAATCGAGCATGTAGTTGTCGTAAGGGATGGTGTAGACGTATTCGATGTACTTGTCGGCCTGCTCAGTGAAAAGCCGCATGGCGAAAACGATGCTGTCACCCTCTCCCACCGTCATGTCGCCACCCGTGTAAGGTTGGCCGTTCAGGTAAGGCTGGAAATAGAACTGCGACGTGTTGACGATGCGGTTTTGGGCAAAGAACGAGAGGTCGAACTTCACCGTGTTCGTGTCGAACATGATGAGCGGCAACGAGTCGTATGTCTTGTAGTCCTTCAGCTCCACCTTTTTCAGGAAGCCGCCCTTGTTGGTGAAAGTCAGTTTTTGCAGCTTGTTCTCGATGGTCCAAGTTTGTTCCGCACCTTCCGCCGAGGCCGCAAAGATGCCGAACTTGTCTCTCAGGACATTGTTCTTGTATTGGGCCAAGCCTACCGAGTCCAAGCCACGCATGGCCGTGTCGGTCTGCAAGGCGGCCAATTGCTGGTCGGCCCGTTGACGTTCGGCCTGACGGATGGAATCAAGCCGGTATTCTTCAAGCCTAACCCTTCTGATGGAGTCCTGAATGCGCTGTTGTTCAGCCAATTGCTCTTTCGATGGGGTCATAAAATACATCCAGCCAAACAGGATGGCCGCGATGAGGAGGAAACCAATTAAAGTGTTTTTATTGTTGTTCATTGGGTATGGATTTTCAAAATGAGCGGCAAAAATACAAAAAAAAGTGTCCCGCAGGACACTTTTTTCAATGAATACGAATCGAATTGGTGTCAACCAACCGATTAATAATACCTGTAGCTCTTCACCTGACCGATGTGGCGGGCGAGGCGGACGACTTGGTTGCTGTAACCAAACTCGTTGTCGTACCACAAATACAGGATCACGGTCTTGCCGTCGGCGCTGACCTTGGTGGCCGGAGCGTCGAAGATGCAGGCGCACGAGTCGCCGATGCCGTCGCTGCTGACGAACTCGGTGTTGTTGCTGAAACGGATCTGCTCGATGAGGTTGCCCTCCAAGCAGGCGATACGGAAGGCCTCGTTCACTTCCTCAACGGTGGTTTCGCGCTCAAGGTCAAGAGCGAGCACGGCCAAGGAGACATCAGGCGTAGGCACACGCACGGCGTTGCTCGTCAGCTTGCCCTTCAGTTCGGGGATGGCCTTGGCGGCGGCCTTGCCGGCGCCCGTCTCGGTGATAACCATGTTCAACGGGGCCGAACGACCACGACGCTCCTTCTTGTGGTAGTTGTCCAACAGGTTCTGGTCGTTGGTGTAGCTGTGGATGGTCTCGATGTGGCCCTTGGTGATGCCGAAGTTCTTCAACATGACCTGCAAGCCGGGCACGATGGCGTTGGTGGTGCAGGAAGCGGCTGAGAAGATGGTCTCGTTGTCGAGGTCGAGCGTGTCTTGGTTGACACCGTACACCACATTCGGGATGTCGCCCTTGCCGGGAGCGGTGAGCAGCACCTTGGCCACGCCCTTGGCTTGGAGGTGACGTGCCAACGACTCACGGTCGCGGAAAGCACCCGTGTTGTCGATGAGCAACGCATCGTTGATGCCATATTGCGTGTAGTCGAGGTCCTCGGGGTTCTTGGCTTCGAGGAAGAGGATCTTCTGTCCGTTGACCATCATGGCGTTTTCGCCTTCGATCGGAGTGCAAACACCGTGGAAGTAGCGGTGCACCGAGTCGGTACGGAACAGGTTGATACGCTTCAGGATGTCCTCAGGCGAGTTCTTGCGGGTAACGATGGCGCGCACACGGAGGGCATCACCACGGCCAGCCATTTCTGTCATTTCGCGGCAAAGGATACGACCGATACGGCCAAAACCGTAAAGGATGACATCCTGAACCTTGTTGCTGCGCGGATTGGCATCGATGATGTAGTTGAGTTTGTCGCGGACAAAAGCAGTCACGTTGTTGTTGTACTTGTCTTTCTCGTCCGTCCACTCCGAATTGAGGCGACCGAGGTCGATACGGGCGGGAGCCAGATTTTCGGCCAACAATGCCTTGGCAATAAGCAGTGAGTCTTGCACGCGGACCGGCTTGCCCAACACAGCCTCAGCGCGGAGGTGCTTGTTCAGGATCTTGCCCGAGCCACGGTTGACCAACAAAGAACGCAACATAATCAGTTCCACTGACTTGTCGTACCATAACCTACCGACGATGTTAATCAGTTCGTTGGCAGCTTTTTCGTTTTCATTCCATGCCTTCAAAGAGGTTTCGAAATTGTCATTCATACTTGTAATTTTTATTCTACATTGGGTTTGTGTGATAAATTGACTTAATTTTTCGCAAAGGTAGGGAATAATTTCGACCGAGCAAGGAAAAAATAGTTTTTTTTGTACCTTTGCGGCAAAATTCAACTGAAAATGGAAAAAAGCGATTGTCTTTACAGCTCCTATCTGAGTATTTTGAAAGAAGAGCTTGTGCCCGCCATGGGCTGCACCGAACCGATTTGTTTGGCCTACGCCGCCGCCAAGGCGCATGAAATCTTGGGTACCATGCCCAAGCGCGTGGAAATCAAAGCCAGCGGCAACATCATCAAGAACGTGAAAAGCGTCATCGTGCCCAACACCAAAGGCATGAAAGGCCTGAAAGCCTCAGTGGCCGCGGGCATCGTGGCCGGCAACCCCGAAAAGGCACTTGAGGTCATTGCCGAGGTGACGCCTGAACAAAAGAAACAAATCGCCGAATTCCTCGACAACACTTTGATGACCATCGTCCCGCTGAACGTCATCGCACAGTTGGACGTCACGGTTACCTTATATAACGAGGAACATTCGGCCAGCGTGCGCATTGCGGGCTTCCACACCAACATCGTGAAGATGGAGAAGGACGACAAGGTACTGTTCGACTCTGGCTATGCCGACACGGGTGCCACCAAGCTCACCGACCGCCATTGTCTCAGCATGAAAGGCATCTACGACTTCGCCAACACCGTTGCCATTGATGACCTCAAGCCCATCATCCAGCCGCAAATCGAGTGCAACAAAGCCATCGCCATGGAAGGCCTCAACAACAACTGGGGCGCCAATATCGGCAGCACCATCATGAGTTTCGGCACTGATGTGCGCATCAAGGCAAGGGCTTGGGCGGCAGCGGGTTCCGATGCCCGAATGAGCGGCTGCGAAATGCCCGTCATCATCAACTCTGGCAGCGGCAACCAAGGCATGACGGTCAGTCTGCCCATCCTCGCCTACGCCGAGGAATACCACATCGACGACGACCGCGTCTATCGTGCCGTGGCCTTGTCGAACCTCGTGGCCATCCACCAAAAGACCGGCATCGGTAGGCTTTCGGCCTATTGCGGCGCCGTCAGTGCGGGCTGCGCATCGGGCTGCGGCATCGCCTATCTTTTGAACGAACCATTGGACATCATCGAGCACACTTTGGAGAACGCATTGGGCATCGCGGCGGGTATCGTCTGCGACGGCGCCAAACCATCCTGCGCGGGCAAAATCGCCCTTTCCGTGGAAGCCGGCATCCTCGGCTACGAGATGAGCAAGCAGGACGACAACCTCCTCGGCGGCGACGGCATCATCGGTCGCGACGTGGAAGAGACCATCGACCACATCGGACGCTTGGGCCGCAACGGCATGAAGGAAACTGACGTAGAGATTTTGAAGATTATGGTGGAATAAGACTGTTCCGCTAACAGAATAAGTATCAAATAATTAAAATACATACCAATGAAAAGACGTCTTACTTTATTGTTGACAGCATTCCTGCTATTGACGGGAATGACCTCGTGGGGTCAGTTTCGGGCAGTAATTACCGACCACCTCGACCGCGAGTTTACGGGTGTCACCGGCACCACTTACACCAGTTGGGAAGGGAAAACCAGCCTTTCTGACGCCGTTTATGCGGGCCAGAGCGCGGGCAGCAATGAGTCCATCCAACTGAGAAGCAACAACAGCAATTCGGGTATCATCACCACCTCATCAGGAGGCACGGTGGCCCACATCTCCGTCAATTGGCACGAAAACACCGCCAACGGCAGAACCTTGAATGTGTACGGAAAAAGCTCGGCCTACAGTTCACCAACGGATTTGTACGACAGCAACCTCCAAGGCACACTGATCGGCACCATCGTGAATGGCACGAGCACCGAATTGGAAATCACTGACGATTACGAATTCATCGGCCTTCGCTCCGCCAGTGGTGCCATGTATCTGCACGACATTTACATCACTTGGACTACGGGAGGCAGCACACCACAACCCACCGCGGCCACCCCGACCTTCAGTCCGGCTGGGGGAACCTATTACGAGGCCCAAAACGTCAGCATCAGTTGTGCCACCGAGGGCGCCACGATTCGTTACACCCTTGACGGCACCAACCCAAGCGAAAGCAGTCCTATCTACAGCAGTCCCATCAGTATCACTGAGACCACTACGGTGAAGGCATTTGCCATGAAGGAAGGCTACCTCAACAGCGGCATCGCTTCGGCCACTTATACCATCGCCGAAAGCCCCAATGTCATCACCATTGCCGAGGCAAGAGCTTTGGCAGTCAACGAATATGCTTTGGTGCAAGGTGTGGTGACCTTCATCGACGGGCGCAATGTCTACATCCAAGACGAGACCGCCGGCATCGACCTTTTCCTGAACAACAACACCGTGCCCTCTACCCTTGCCTTGGGCGACATGGTTGAAGCATACGGCAAAAGGGCAAACTACAACGGCCTCGCCGAGCTGAGCGGCATCAACGGCAACGATGCGGAACAATTCAGCATCCTTTCGTCGGGCAATACGCTGCCTTTGGCCGTGAAGACTATCGCTGAAATTTTGGAAGGCGGTGCCGATGCCCTGCAATGCACCCGCGTTAAAGTGGAAAGCGCCATCATCGGTGCCATCAACACCTCGGGCAACACCACTTTGACCCAAGACGGAAACACTATCAATATTTATAAGGTGCCTGCCTTGACGGGCATCGAGGAAGGCGATGAGGTTGATGTGGTTGCCGTCATCGGCTATTTCAACGCGGCACAACTGCGCGTTGCTTTGGCTGAGGACGTGGTCTTGAGCGAAACACCCGTTATCCCCGGCCCGCAACTCACCGTTTCCACAAGCGCACTCCAAGGTTTTGAATATGAGTTCGAGTCGGGCGGCCCATCCGAAATCCAGTTTTTCACCATTGGAGGAGACCTGCTGATTGACAACGTCAGCGTCTTTCCATCGGAGAATTTTGAGGTCACCACTTCGCCGATTCTTCCCTTCTATCCTGAAAATCCGGCCATGATTTATATTCCCGAATCCGGCCATTTCTACGGCATCAATATTTATGTCCGCATGAAAGCTGGCTTGGAAATCGGGACCTACACCGAACAAATCACCGCGGTTTCGGAAGGAGCCAACACATTGTATATTAATGTCACTGGCACGGTGACGGGCAATGCCCCTACACCCACGCCTACCGTGGCCACGCCTACCTTCACGCCTGCTGCTGGCACCTATTATGAAGCCCAGACCGTGAGCATCACCTGCGCGACCGACGGTGCCACTATTTATTACAGCTCGGTTTCAGAAAACGGCCCTTGGACTGAATACCAAAACGCCATCACCGTTGAGGAAAACATGACCCTTTGGGCATACGCCGCGAAGGAGGGCTACAACGACAGTCCCGTTGCCGAGGCCACCTACACCATCCAACTTGGAGTGGTCACCATCTTCAACCAAGATTGGGAAGGCGAGATGAACGGCTGGACTTTTGTTACCGTTGAAGGCAGCAAGCCTTGGACTGTCAGCCAATACCAAGGCAACCATTACGCTTACACCAACGGTTACAACGGCGGTGCCAACGAGCAATGGTGCATCTCCCCTGCTTTCAACATCAACGATTACCAAAATGTAACCTTGACGTTCAGAAACGCCAAGAACTACACGGGTCCGGATTTGGAACTGAAATACTCGACCAACTACGACGGCGTGGATCCGACAACAGCCGACTGGTGGACCTTTGATTTCAATATGTCGCCCGGTTCATACACTTGGACGGAGTCAGGCAACATCCCGATTGGTATTTATCCTGCCTATAGCACAAACTGTTACATCGCTTTCAAATACACCTCAACAGAAACCGAGGCCGCCGCTTGGGAGGTTGATGACATCATGCTTGTAGGTGTCACCGATGTTCCCAATCTCACCGTAACACCAAGTTCATTGTCAGGATTTACTCATGTGTTAGGTGAAGGTCCCTCAGCCTCACAATATTTCACATTATCGGGAGTCAATATCGGTCCTGCACCCGGTGGCGGCTCAACAGGCACCGTCATCATCCAATCTTCTGAAAATGAATTCGAGGTATCTCTCGACAACGAGACCTTCTCATGGCAGGTTTACATCGATGGCATTAACGGCACGCTTCCGCCAACCCCGATTTATGTAAGAATGAATGGTGCAGCAGTCGGACAATACAATGCTACTGTTACTATCCATGCTTCTTCATCAGACCAAGCCACCGTAGCTTTGAGCGGCACCGTCACGCCACAACCCGTCCCGGGTGACGATTACGTCCGCATCAGCGACGTGAGCCAACTTGCCGCCGGCAACCGCGTCATCCTCGCTGCCCGATACAATGACACCAACAATGCTTATCTCGCCGCTTCAAACACACTGACGAGCGGCAAGCTCACCACCACCGAGTTCACCAGCCAGATGAATGGCGACGACGAAATCATCCCCTCCAGCATCTTGGCCGATGAAGACAGCTACTATTGGACGGTGGATGTCACCGCCGACGGCTACACCTTCACCAACGCTAACGGTGATGTGATTGGCTACGGCAACAGCGGCACCAATTTCGTGATGAACGGTGACAAGACCGTTTGGACGATTGCTTCAGGTACTTCAGAAGAAGGCGCTCTGGTCCCCGACTATTTCGGCTTCAACATTGTCAACGCCACCACCGACACCCGTGGCATGGCCCTGCGCGTGACTGAATCAGAAAGCGTGTTGAAAGCCTACGCCACGAGCAACATGAACGGTGGCGAGTACAATTTCTTCTTAGACATCTTCATGCAAGGCGAAGGCGGCACGTGCACTGTAGCCGCTCCGACTTTCGACCCCGCTGGAGGCACTTACTATGAACCCCAAAATGTGACCATCAGTTGCACTACAGAAGGCGCAACCATCTGGTACAGCCTCATTTCTGGAAATGGTCCTTGGACTCCATACACAGAAGCCATCACAGTTGAAGAGTTTGCATCCATCTGGGCATACGCCGAGAAGGAAGGCTGCAACGACAGCCCTGTCGTCAACGCGGAATACATCATCCAAGACGACCTTGTCATCATCTTCAACCAAGACTGGGAAGACGATTGGCACGGCTGGACTGAGGTCTGCGTAACGGGCGACTCGCTCTGGCGCATCGCCTCCTACCAAGGCAACCACTACGCCTACGCCAATGGCTACAATCACCCTGAAACCATCGACTGGCTTATCTCGCCTGCCTTCGACCTTGACAGCTACAGCGATGTGGTACTGACTTTCAGAACAGCCAAGAATTACAACGGCCCCACCCTCGAGGTGTACTTCTCCAACGACTACGATGGCCAAAACCCAGACTTAGCCAACTGGCAACCCATAGATTGCGAACTCTCGCAAGGCAGTTGGAACTGGGTCCCATCCGGCAATATCAGTCTTGACGATTTCAGCGGCTCGAACTGCTACATCGGCTTCAGATATTACTGCACCGATGAAGAAGCCGCCGGTTGGGAGGTTGACGACATCAAACTTGCCTCTGGAAGCACTTCGCCCACCCCAACTCTCATTGCTACACCTAATTACCTTGGTGACTTCAGTTATGTGGTGGGTCATGGCCCGTCAGAATCACAGAGTTACGTCTTATCAGGTGTCAACCTTTTTGACGAAGGCTATATCCACATAGTTTCATGCTCATGGTACGAGATTTCTTTGGATAATGAAACGTTTACAGAAGTGCTTGAATTCCCCTGCACCGACCTACCTGCGACCGTCTATGTCCGTATGATGGAAGGCCTGGCCCCAAATACATACGACGGAGTTTACATTGCCAATGAATACTATGACGACATCAACTATGCCGCTGTAGTAGTCAATGTGTCTGGTGTCGTCCACTACGAGAACGATCCTTCCATATTATGGGACGATTTGCCGTATTATATCCAAGGCAACAATGGTTCCAATAACAACCGTGTACCTGTCGCCACATACGTATGGCTCGGTAACCTTGAACCACACACAACCTACCGTTACACCAACCAATTTGTTGACGAAAACGACGGTCCCGAGACCGCCGGTGCCGGCAATGTGATTTACGCCAACTTGGATGGCTTCTACCGCAGCACCAGCCCGAGTTTAGCTACCGAAGGCGGCTACGGTGAATTCACCACCGACGAGGATGGCGAAGGCTTCGCTTGGTTCATCAACGAGCCTACGGCCAACACCCGCTTCACGCCCGGCAACCATGTCTATCTTCGCATCCGCATCAACGACGGTCACGATGGCACCACGGTTGACCGGATCTTCACCACTGAGGATTATGCCACCGTGCTCAACTTCGGCACCGAGAACGACGAATACAGCGGCTCGGCCTTCTACGCCAAGAGCGATGAGGCTCCCATGAGTTTCGCCCAAATGTACGCTGCGGAGGATGAACTTCGTCCGGTTTACTCCACGAGCATCGAGACCACAGGCGTGGACTACGGCAGCATCAACCAGTACGCCGACTTCTACAAGGAAGAAGTGGCTGGTAAGGATGGCTGGTTCGGCGGCATCATGC
>Ga0265298_10001733_pt1 | contig 31989 bp, 27 predicted proteins | sample AusTroGonzalo_MG_3_FD_193486 | JGI IMG/M metagenome (GOLD analysis project Ga0265298, IMG submission 193486) | Bovine rumen microbial communities from tropical cattle in Woodstock, Queensland, Australia - Gonzalo_01 | ecosystem: Host-associated > Mammals > Digestive system > Stomach > Rumen ... | reverse complement strand
CTGTGCTATGAATGTCTTGCGTCCAAAGTTTTCGTGACAATTTGATGTCTCGCAGGAAATATGATAACCGCTCAGAAGCCCAATTGATATGGGCATTCTGGTGGTAGTTGGAACCTAAGGCAATTAAGACTTCGTGCATCGTAAGATAGTTTATTTGCGTTCTTTTAGGATACCATGACGATAGGCATATAGTAACTGGCGCAGGTCTTCCACTTGAGCACGCAGTTCTTCGCCTTTATCCGTATCGGCAACCAGCATTCGATGGGCGGATAGTTCTACCAATTGCGTCGTGGACTTGATGTCGAGACCTCGTAGAATAGCATCTTGTGCACTCATAAATGGCTCATGTTGAACGAGTTGGAATCCTCGGCTATGGTACACTAGTGTATATCCAGCTATACCAGTCTCAGAGTGGTATGCTTCCGAGAAGCCCCCATCAATGACCATCAGTTTTCCATTGGCCTTGATGGGATTTTCACCTTTCGAGGCATGTACGGGGACATGGCCGTTGATGATATGGCGATTCGATCCCTTTACCCCGAATGCATCAAGAATACGATCACATACCTGTTCATTGTCGCGTAACCGGAAATAGTTTCCCTTATCCTCCTTGTAAGTAGTCTTGTCCGTTAAGAAGTAGCGTTCAAAAGTGGCCATCTTTGACTTGTCGAAGAGTGGGGAGTCTTTACCACACCAAAGATAAAGGAAATAGTCACGGGCATAGAGACGCAGTTGTTGTTCGGTATCGCTTTCGAAGGCGGCACGTACCAGCATACCAATGTTATGCATCAGTTCCTGGCCGCTGTATTTTTCTCCATTATAGAGAAAAACCTCCTTCAAACTGCCGTCATCATTGAGTGGACAGGAGGCATGGAACAATAAGTTCTGGTTACAGATGCTATACATGCAACCGTGAGAAAGCAGCATCTTCATATGTTTCTGAAGTTTTTCGGAGACACGGAATGAGTGGTGCAGTTTCTCCATCAGCTGATGTTCCTCAGAAGTCAGTTCGTTAGGATTGTTTGGGTTGATAGTAGGAAAATGGCATGATTTCATGGAGTATTCCTCTCCACCGATGACGCAAACACCACGCTCGTAGTCAATGTGTTCGAGCATACAACGGTCTTCCATTTGCCATTCGGGACGACGGTGGAAGATTTGGGCTTCTTTCTTGAACTGAATAACCGTGATAGCTTTATGCATCTGAGCTGTCAGACGCTCATATTTGTCTTCCATAGTATTGTCCTTCAAGAACTTAGGATAGAACTCAGAACAAGGGTCGTCATGATATACGTCCATAGCGAAAGTTGCCAATGGTACCAGATTGATGCCGTAAGCTTCCTCGATAGTTGTTAGATTGGCATAGCGAAGACAGAGTCGTAGAACGTTACAAATGCAGGCATTATTTCCCGCACAAGCTCCCATCCACAGAATGTCGTGATTACCCCACTGGATATCCCAAGAGTGATACTGTCGTAAGGTGTCCAGAATGATGTGGGCGCCAGGACCACGGTCATAGATGTCACCTAGGATGTGTAGCTGGTCGATGGCCAGTCGCTGTATGACATTACAGATGGCAATGATGAAGTCGTCGGCGCGTCCGGTAGAGATGATGGTGTCGACAATGACACTGACATAAGCCGCTTTATCAATATCGTCAGTACGTTCGTGAAGTAGCTCCTCAATAATATAACTGAATTCCTCGGGTAGTGACTTGCGGACTTTTGAACGTGTATATTTTGACGATACGTCGCGACAGACTGCTACCAGACGATGTATGGTAATGTGATACCAGTCGTCAAGATCTTCTTCGTTAGCTTTGATAAGTTCTAACTTCTGTTCGGGGTAGTAGATAAGCGTACACAATTCGCGACGCTCTGCCTCACGGATGTCACCTTTGAAGAGTTCACTGACTTTGCGCCGGATGTTACCTGATGCATTCTTCAGTACATGTTGGAAGGCAGCACTCTCACCATGCAAATCAGCCAGAAAGTGTTCTGTCCCCTTTGGCAGGTTCATAATGGCCTCCAAATTGATAATTTCGGTTGCTGCTGCTGCTATGTTCGGAAACGAGTTAGAGAGCAATTGCAGGTAATGCATGTCGCGGTTAGTCGTATCTGATTTCATAGTCTTATAATTTTAGGTGGTTATCTATTTGTTTTCTTATATTTCGCGTCTTATAATCATCGAGTGGCTCGACAGGCATAAAGCCTTCCGTAAGTCCCGTCTTATCGTGCATCAGTTGCATGACTCTCCGTGCTATTTTCCAGAGTTGATGTTCTTTCAGAACTTCACTTAATTCGTTTTCCTCACACTGGTGTTGACGCAGTTCACGATCCAGTTCTATGAGGTGTTTTATACTGAATTGTCCGTTTGATATTAACTTACGGATAACACGGAATGAAGCCAGCAATCGCTCGTTTTCCGAGGCGAACTGGTTGCCAATGGTTGTGCCAATGAGCGGGACCTCTTGATAGTCGTCGGGCCAAAAGTGGTCAATATGTTCTACGTCGACGTCGGGAAATTCGATATTCAGTACACGCAATCCACGCAAGATAGTATCCGTTATTTGTTCATGATGGGCGTAGAGCAACAACCCGCGCCATGGGAAAGATTGAGCAGGGGATAGGGTAGTGACAGCAGACGCTGGTAACCAACGGATATCACCCGTAATGCCTGCCATGATGATGGTATTCAGTTGTAGGCGCATCTCGGGAGACAGAAGTTCCAACGTGTTGGTATCCATTACCTTCTGATATAGCTTAAAGGTTTGGCGAGCCATGTCTGTCTTACTGATAGAACTGGTTATCACACAGTTTCGAATGGTAACCAGTCGCTTGTTCCACGCCAGCCGTTCCATACACTCCCGTTCCATGTTTCCCTGTATGATGATGGCATAAGCCTGACGGATAATGGTCTGCTGGTAGAGAACACGCTTGGGTAATTTCTCCTTCCAATAGTTCTCTTCCTGTATCCAGGGTTCTAACTGCCCGTGAGGGGTGACAATCAGTCTGCATCCTTTACGTAATGCTAAATTGACAATGCCTCGTGAAGCGTTGCGCCAACAGCCATGCAGGTGTAGAATGTCATAATGACTTCCCTGCAATAGTGTCCGCGCATCGTCCGCATTGACTGCCAGATGATTCTCTGCTTCCAGTCCCATGCCTTCTTGTAGCATGGCGACATGTTGGCCAATCATCTGGTCTTCAGCTTGATAAAAATGCAGAACTCTCATAGTAATATGGATTATTTATAAGCCTAACCAAACGCGTAGACGCAAACCTAACAAGCGGAATCCGCGAATCTTCTGGTCGTAGAGCATAATGGCGTCGAAGACGTGTTCCTTTCGCACGCCAATGGCATCATAAAGACCACGTTGCTTTCTGAACCATTTACCCCAGTAATCCTTGAAGGAACGTCGTTCTGCCTTGAGGATGACATGACTCAGGTCTTTCAGATCTGTAGCTACCACATGTGTTACACTGTCGCCTTTCCTATTGAGGTATACCAACGATGCTTCACCATCAGCCAGACCTGACAACCATTCCGTGTTAATAGGTGTGCGACGAATGTCTGCCAATACGATGTAATCGTAGTGAGAAGCCTTTGCTCCCACGCTGAGCGCCAGTCTTTTTCGGCTAGGGTTGACAATAACTGATTCAGGTAGGAATGTCGTATACAACTTAGGATGTTCAGCCTTCATGCGCTTTAGTACGTCAGGAGTGTCGTCCGTCGACATATCGTCTACCACGATAACTTCATACTGTCCTTCGTAGGGTAGCGTCAGAAAAGCAGGCAGATTTTGTTCCAGTATTGCTGCTTGGTCGTGAACAGTCATCACGATGGAGATGGGTAGTGTCTGATCTTCTAATGTCATTCTTTTTGTTACGTTATTATATTTCGTCGCTCATATAGCCCTGTGGTAATGGACGACAGTTGTATTGAGAAGCCATGATTTCACCATAGGCACCAGCTGAACGGATGGCAAGGAGGTCACCACGATGGCAACGGTTTAGATCAATCTGCTTGGCAAAGACATCTGTCGACTCACAGATGGGACCCACAACGTCGTAAACCTCTGCTGGCTCATCGCTAGTGATGTTTTCTATCTTGTGGTATGCCTGATAGAGTGCTGGGCGGATAAGGTCGGTAAATCCTGCATCAACAATGCAGAACTGTTTCACACTGCCTTTTTTAATATATAATGTACGTGTGATCAGACTTCCACTTTGTGCCACGACGGCACGTCCTAGTTCGAAATGAAGCGTCTGTCCAGGACGTAGCTTTAATTTCTTGGCATAGGTGTCGAAATAGGCCTTGAAATCAGGGATGCTGAGACGATTTGGATGTTGGTAGTCGACGCCTAGTCCTCCACCTACGTTGATATGTTCAACGGTGATGCGGTGGCGTTCAAGCTCGTTCTGAAGTTCGTTGACTCGATTGCAGAGTGCTTCAAAGTCGCCCATGTCTAGAATCTGACTGCCGATATGGAAGTGCAGCCCCACACACTTGACGTGCTCTAAACGTGATGCCTCTTCGATGACTGCCAGCATGTCGCGCATGTCGATACCAAACTTGTTCTCTGCCAATCCTGTGGTGATGTTAGCATGGGTATGTGCTCCTACGTTTGGGTTTAGTCGGAAAGCCACCCGTGCCACCTTACCTTTGGCGGCAGCAAGTTCATTGATGACCTCTAGTTCTGGTATGCTCTCTACATTGAAGCAGAAAATGTCATTGTCCAGTCCGAGGTTTATCTCCCAGTCGCTCTTGCCAACGCCAGCATAGACGATACGCTGGTTGGGGAATCCGGCCTTGATGCAGGCTTCTATCTCGCCACCACTAACGCAGTCTGCCCCCAGTCCGGCCTCACGGATGATGCGAAGTATTCTGGGATTGGCATTGGCTTTGATGGCATAGTGTACACAGAATCCCTCATGTTTCTGGGCTTCCTGATTAATGGCACGGAGTGTTTCGCGTAACAACTCCGTATCATAATAGTAGAACGGTGTCCGTATGTTCTGGAACTTCACCGTTGGAAATTGTCCTTTTGCCATTGTGTAGTCGGATCTTGCTGGTCCTATTATTTAAACAAGGTATCGCTTAGGCTCTGCAAGGCACGTTTCTTATCCTCTTCGCGAATGAGGAACGAAATATTGTAGTTGGAACCTCCATAAGAAATCATGCGGACGGGAATATTCTTCATGGCGTCGAGTACCTTCGTCTCGAAGCCGATGTTCGACCAGTCGAGGTCACCTACCACGCAAATGATACACATGCCAGTGTCGACAGTCACAGTACCGTATTTTTTCAACTCGTCGACGATTTCACCCAGATGTGCAGAGTTGTCGATAGACATCGATACTCCCACCTCTGAGGTACATACCATGTCAATAGGTGTCTGATAAGATTCGAAAATCTCAAAGACCTTACGCAGGAAACCTGTAGCCAGCAACATGCGGCTTGACTTGATCTTGATGGCGATGATATTGTCTTTGGCAGCTACAGCCTTGATCTTTCCATATTCAGTAGCATTGCTGATGGTAGTGCCTTCAGCATCAGGTTCCATCGTGTTCAAAAGACGTACAGGAATACCAGCATATTTAGCGGGTTGTACACATGTGGGGTGCAGAATCTTGGCTCCAAAGTATGCCAACTCTGCAGCTTCTTCGAAGTGCAGCTGGTGAACGGGCTGTGTGTTGTCTACGACACGCGGATCGTTGTTGTGCATACCGTCGATGTCGGTCCATATTTGAATCTCCTCAGCACCTAAAGCTGCACCGATGAGTGATGCGGTATAGTCAGAACCACCACGCTGCAGGTTGTCAATTTCACCGTAGGCATTGCGGCAGATGAATCCCTGTGTAACATATACCTGTTGACCCTCGTTCTTTTCCATGATGCCTTGCAGCTTTTCCTTGATGTAGTTGGGGTCGGGTTCTGAGTTCTTATCGGTGCGCATGAAGTCGAGGGCATTCAGCAGAACAGCATTGATGCCTTGTTCTTTCATGTAGTTTACAATCATGTTTGTCGACAGCATCTCGCCCTGGGCAACGATGCTTTTCTCTTCGAAACTGGTAAACAGCTCCTTGGTGAATGAACGCAGATAATTCACTTCCGAAGTCAGGAATTCACGCGTCTGCTGTTTCACTTCGTCACTCTGGTAGAGCTCGTCAATATGTTTAAGATATGTGCGTTCCAACTGGTTAATAATCTCGCTGGCACCTTCGGGATTCTTCTTGTAGAGGTAGTTCGAGATCTCAACCAGTGAGTTGGTTGTTCCTGACATTGCAGACAATACCACGAAGACGGGCTCGCCCGACTTCGTCACTAATTTTGTTACTTCTTTCATGCGGGCCGGTGAACCTACCGACGTTCCGCCAAACTTCATTACTTTCATGTCGTTATTTTTTTTAATTCTTTACCTTCTTAATATTTTATCTTCATATCGACAGATCCTCGCGGTCGGAGTAATAGCTCTTTTTCTCTTCTGCGTCGTCCTCTCCTTGTTCCTCTTCTTCATATAGTGCCATGTGATTGTAGTCGTTGGTGATGTCTTCCAACCGCTGATTGATGCATCGATATACAATGCCGGGAAATTCCTGAAGCAAAGACGTGTTATGCGTCGTCATCACTACGGCAGTTCCCGACTCAGTAATCCGGCGCAATAATAGAACTATCTGTTGTGCTGTTTCCATGTCAAGATTACCCGTGGGCTCGTCGGCAATAATGACCTTGGGATTATTCAGAATACTTCTAGCTATGGCGATACGTTGCTGCTCGCCACCCGAAAGCTCATGGGGGAAACGATCGGCACACTCCAGCATCTCCACATCGCGTAGTACATCATCAATACGTTCGTCTATTTCATCCTTATCTTTCCAACTTGTAGCCTTCAAAACGAAACGCAGGTTGTTGCGGACTGTTCGATCGGCCAGCAACTGGAAGTCTTGAAAGATGATACCCATCTGCCGACGCAGAGCGGGAATATACTTCCGCTTCATGTTGCGCAGGTCATGGTTCAGCACAATGGCTTCTTCGGCCTCGTCGACATCCAACTCGAAATAAAGTGTCTTGAGCAGGGTACTTTTTCCTGCTCCTACACGTCCGATAACATATATAAACTCCCCCTCGTTTACGTGGAAGTCAACCTCCTTAAGCACGAGGATACCATCCTTTTGATAGATGTTCGCTTTCTTGTAATCGATTAGCATGATTTTTGTATTTAATTGCGGAAGCAAATTCTTTGACCTCATCGGTACAAAGTGTGACGTTGCATTCTTAACTCTTCATTTTTCACTTCATCGTTCCTGCGGCCTTGGCCTGACGGCGTTTCTTGTCCCAATCGGGGTCGTGGCGTTTTTGTAGCTCTAGAGCTACATCCTCAATGCGCAGTTTTTTTTCGGTCAGCATTACCAGTAAGTGGTATAACAGGTCTGAGGCTTCGTACACCAAGTGTTCCGATGTGCCGTTGGTAGCTTCGATAACAGTTTCCAAGGCCTCTTCGCCCACTTTTTGAGCGATTTTGTTGATACCCTTGTTAAATAGACTGGTTGTATACGAGCCCTCAGGCATCTCCTCATGGCGCAGGTTGATAAAGTCCTGCAGCTCGGTCAGGAAGAGTAGGGGGTTCTGTTTGTTGTCTTCGCCCCAACAGGTGTCGGTGCCGGTGTGACAGGTCGGACCGTCGGGGGTGGCCTTCACCAGCAGGGTGTCGTTGTCGCAGTCCACCATGATGTCTACTAGATGCAGGAAGTTGTCTGAGGTCTCGCCCTTGGTCCAGAGACAGTTACGGCTACGACTCCAGAAGGTCACTTTTTTCGTGGCTATAGTCTTGTCGTAGGCTTCTTTGTTCATATAGCCAAGCATCAGTACATTCTTGGTCTCAGCGTCTTGGATGATGGCTGGCACAAGCCCGCCGCTCTTTTCAAAATCTATTTTCATCTATTTATTTTAATTTACAAATATATGAATTATATTCTCACATTGATGCCCTCTTGGCGCAGGTACTGCTTAAGTTCTGGGATGGGAATTTCGCCGAAATGGAACACGCTGGCAGCGAGAGCTGCATCCGAGTGCCCTTCGAGAAAAGTGTCACGGAAGTGTTCTTTACATCCTGCACCGCCACTAGCGATGACGGGTATCGAGAGGTTGTCGGCCAGCTCTCGCAGGGCCTCGTTGGCATAGCCATTCTTGGTGCCGTCATGGTTCATCGACGTGAACAGAATTTCACCTGCACCACGCTCCTGAGCCTCGTGGGCCCATTCAAAGAGTCCGCGCTCAGTGCGTTCGCGACCTCCCTTCAGATAACAGTGCCAACCGTCCTCGTCCAGACGGGCATCGATGGCACAGACACATACTTGGGAGCCGAAGCGGTTGGTAATCTCGTCAATCAGCTCTGGCCTGCGGATGGCGGCACTGTTCACGCTTACCTTATCGGCACCGGCATAGAGTAGACGCTCAACGTCTTTCAATTCGTTAATGCCGCCACCAACGGTGAATGGTATGTTTAGGGTCTCGGCCACGCGGGTCACCATCTCCGTGAAGGTTTTGCGTCCCTCAAAGCTTGCCGTGATGTCGAGGAAACATAGTTCGTCAGCACCTTGCTCGCTATAGGCCTTACCCAGTGCTACCGGATCGCCTGCCGAGCGCAGGTTCACGAAATTCGTGCCTTTTACGGTCTCGCCGTCCTTTACGTCCAGACACGGTATTATGCGTTTTGCCAGTCCCATAGTTCTTTCAAATTGATTTTTCCTTCGTAGATGGCTTTGCCGAAGACAACGGCCGGTATACCTGCCGCGTCGAGAGCCTCGATATCTGCTTGATTCGACACTCCACCACTGGCGATAAGATGCAACTCCGGGTAGGCGTCCATCACGCGTTTGTAGAGGTCAATGGCAGGCCCCGCGAGAGTGCCGTCCTTCGAGATTTCTGTACAGAGCACGTTCTTCACACCAGCGTCGATGTATTTCTTTAGGAAGGGCAACAAATCCTCGTCGGAATCCTCCTTCCAACCGTTGATGCTGATCTTGCCGTGACGTACGTCGGCACCGAGGATAATCCGCTCAGCGCCGTATTTCTCCAGCCAACCCATAAATAACTCGGGCTTTGTCACGGCGATGCTGCCTACGGTCACCATCTTCGCTCCGGCGGCAAAGGTCTTTTCCAGGTCCTCGTCGGTTTTGATGCCTCCGCCGAAGTCCACGGTGAGTATCGTCCCAGTGGTTATGGTCTTCAGCACGGCGTCGTTCACGATATGCTTCGACTTCGCCCCGTCCAAATCTACCACGTGCAGACGCTTGAACCCTATGCGTTCAAACTCCAAGGCCATATCCAAGGGTTCTCCATAGACCGTCTTCTGGTTGTAGTCGCCCTTCGTCAGCCTGACGCACTTACCGTCGATGATATCGATTGCAGGTATCAGTTCAATCATAGTTCAAGAAAGTTTTTGAGAATACGTTCGCCTACCTTACCACTTTTTTCGGGGTGGAACTGGCATGTGTAGAAGTTGTCCTTGTGCATCGAGGCGGAGTAGGGCAGAATATAGTCTGCTGTGGCGATGGTCTCCTCACACACTGGTACATAATACGAGTGCACGAAATAGACGTAGGGATTCTCGCCCAATCCTTCCATCAGCGGTGACTTCAGGTCGTAGAGGTTTTGCCATCCCATGCAAGGCACCTTGTCTTCGTGTCGTTCAGGCTGAAATCGCTTCACCTCCGCATTGAAGATGCCTATGCAGTCCGCATTGCCCTCCTCGGAGTGCTTGCAGAGTAGCTGCTGCCCCACGCAGATGCCGAACACGGGTTGTTTCAGGTCGCGAATAACCTCGTCGAGCCGTTTGGCCCTCAGGTAGTCCATCGCCTCGGCAGCATGGCCCTGACCAGGAAAGAGCACGCGGTCGGCCTTCCGGAGCTGTTCTGCGTCGTCCGTCAGCAACGGCTCTATCCCCATCCTTCGGAGTGCATTCGCCACCGAATAGATATTTCCCGCGTTATATTTTACGATAGCAACGTTCATTAATATCCAATCAACTAAATATTATCGTTTTATTTTTGTATGTCAATATCTTGCGCTGGATGTGTTTCGACACAGCGTGGCTTAGTACAATTTTCTCCAGATCTTTGCCCTTCAGTACCAAACTCTCTGGTGTATCTTTGTGCGTAATACGTGTCACATCTTGTTCGATGATGGGACCGGCATCTAACTCGGCGGTAACATAATGACTTGTAGCACCGATAATCTTCACGCCGCGCTCCCACGCTTGGTGATAGGGTTTTGCACCTATAAAAGCAGGCAGGAATGAGTGGTGGATGTTAATAATATGGTGCGGATATGCTGCAATCATCTCGTCAGAGATAATCTGCATATAGCGAGCCAAGACGATGAATGAGATGTCCTCCTTTTTCAGTAACTCCATCTCAGCCTGTTCCACCTCAGCCTTGTTCGAGTGGTCCTTCTTGATGCTCCACACGTAGTAGGGGATACCAAACTGTTCAGCCACATAGCGCAGATCTTCGTGGTTTGAAACGATACAGGGGATGTCGCAGTTGAATTCTCCTGCCTTCCAGCGTGCCAGAAGGTCGTAAAGACAGTGGCTCATTTTCGACACGAAGATAGCCATACGGGGACGCTTGTCGCTGTAGTAAAGCGAGAACTTCATCTGGTAGCGCTGTGCATAAAGCGTGGTGATGTAGTCGTATAACTTGTCACGGGGAATCAGAAAACCGTCCAGTTCCCATTCTATGCGCATAAAAAACATACCGTCCTGTTTGTCAACATATTGGTCAAGGTAGACGATGTTTCCTTTGTTATCCGTAATAAATTTCGTTACTTCCGATATGATGCCCTGTTGGTCGGGGCAGTGCAGAAGCAGTATTGCTGTTGTTTCCATTTCTGTTTCCTATTATTAAAATAATGTGTGCAAAGGTACAAATAAATGAGCGAAATACAAAGAGAAAATCAAAAAAACAAAAGATTATTTGGCAGTTTTTCTAAAAAAACTTACCTTTGCAGCCGAAATAATGAAATAAAACACAGAAAGACTATGTGTGGTATCGTAGGTTATATTGGTAAGCAGCAGGCTTATCCCATTCTTATCAAGGGACTTCGTCGTCTTGAGTATCGTGGTTACGACTCAGCAGGTGTTGCACTTATCAATGCTGACAATCAGTTGAATGTTTTTAAGACAAAAGGTAAAGTTGACAACCTGACAGAATATTGTAACGACAAAGATGTCAGTGGTTGCATCGGTATAGCTCATACGCGTTGGGCTACTCATGGTGAACCGTCTGCACGTAATGCCCATCCGCACTATTCACAGTCGCATAATCTGGCCATCATTCATAACGGAATTATTGAGAATTATGCTGACATAAAGCAGAAACTACAGGCCAAGGGTGTCGAGTTCAAAAGCGATACCGATACCGAAGTGTTAGTGCAGTTGGTTGAGTATATTATGGTTAAGAAGAATCTTTCCTTGCTCGAATCTGTACAAGTTGCTCTTTATCAGGTGATTGGTGCTTATGCTATCGCCATTATTGACAAGCGTGATCCTAGTCAAATTATTGCTGCTCGAAAGCAGAGTCCGCTGGTAGTGGGCATTGGTGACAGAGAGTTCTTTCTTGGTTCTGATGCGAGTCCTATTATTGAATATACTGACAAAGTTGTTTACTTAGAGGATGGCAATATTGCTGTCATCCGCTTAGACGAGGAGCTGAAGGTGGTGAGCATTTTAGGCGAGGAACAGGAGTTGGCCGTGAAGACTGTAGACATCGACCTCGGCCAGATTGAGAAGGGTGGTTACGACCACTTTATGCTCAAGGAAATTTTCGAACAACCCGATTGCCTGACAAACTGTATGCGTGGACGTATTAATGTGGAGGGCGACCACGTGACGCTTTCGGCACTCATCGACTATCGTCGTCAGTTGCTTGATGCCAAGCGCATTGTCATTGTGGCTTGCGGTACGTCGTGGCATGCTGGACTCATTGGCAAGCAGCTCATCGAAACTTTTTGCCGCATACCGTGTGAGGTGGAGTATGCCTCTGAGTTCCGCTACCGCAACCCCGTTGTGAGCAAGGATGATGTGGTTATTGCCATCTCGCAATCCGGTGAGACAGCCGACACGTTGGCAGCTGTCCAGTTGGCCAAGGAGAAGGGCGCTTTCATCTATGGTATCTGTAACGCCATTGGTTCTAGCATTCCGCGTGCCACCGATACGGGTACATATATTCATGTCGGTCCTGAGATTGGTGTGGCATCCACTAAGGCCTTTACTGGTCAAGTTACGGTGCTTACCATGTTTGCGTTGGCTTTGGGCGAGGCGAAGGGGACCGTCGACCGTCAGGAGTACCTCCGTATAGTTCGTGAGCTAAACCGCATTCCTAAGACTATTGAAGATGTGCTGAAGACTAACGACAAGGTGCGTGACTTGGCGCGTACATTCACATATGCCCACAATTTCCTCTATCTGGGTCGTGGCTATTCATATCCCGTTGCCCTCGAGGGAGCACTGAAGTTGAAAGAAATTTCGTATATACATGCTGAAGGTTATCCTGCTGCTGAGATGAAGCATGGCCCCATCGCACTCATTGACTCCGATATGCCTGTGGTGGTCATTGCCACGCATAACGCCATGTACGAGAAGGTGCTGTCAAACATTCAGGAAATCAAAGCCCGTCAGGGTAGGGTGATAGCCCTTGTGTCGAAGGGCGACACTACCATTTCTCATGTCGCCGACGAGATTATCGAACTGCCTGATGTACTTGAGTGTTTAGAACCGTTAGTGGCTACTATTCCTCTGCAGCTCCTTGCCTATCATGTTGCTGTCTGCAAGGGAAAGAACGTTGATCAGCCCCGCAACCTAGCGAAGTCGGTCACTGTAGAGTAAAGTTGATCATCCAATTAATTTCTTGATTTGTTTGTCGGAAGCTTGAGGTAAAAGGGCGCGGAAATGGTTTGTCAAACGCTGGTATGACTCCTGGGGAGAACGCTCGCACTGGCAGGCCTGGTGTCCAAAGAGATTCTCTGGTGTCGTTAGTAATGACCAGCCCCATCCATATTCGTGGCCGTGACGGTCGGTAGGGTAGACAAAATCTTCGGTGACGATATAGCAGCCCATCTGAAGACGGGTGACATAGCCGTCGAATCGGCTACGCATCTTGGGACCATCGAAGCCGCAGGCAGCACGCAACTCGCGGGTGATTAGACTGCCGTTCTGCCCTAAGACGGTGAGAATAGTGTCTTCAATAGACCCTTCTGCGGGTAGGGGATGTTGGCTGCGGCGGTAGTTGTAGAAGTCGGGCCACCACTCGCGGCTGATGAAACCTGCTTTCTTGTCAAAGAACTTGCCGTAGACGCAGTTGCCTTCGGTGACGATAGGACCTTTCCATTTCCACAAAGGCCAATCCCAACCGCCATCATCAAACATTACATAGCGACAGTCGTCAGAGACACACTCTTCAGCAGAGAAGCCACGCACTCCACCATCAAGCAACGGCAGGAATCCTACCTCCTGAATGAAGGCAATAAGTCCTGCCGCTGAATAGATATCTCTGTTGAACATGTCGTGCAATATTGGCTTTATGATTCTGCACCGAAATACTCTTGCAGTTCGGCGGAAGCACTGCCTTCGGCATTTGGAAGGTCACGAATAATCTGTCCGTGTTCCAACAAAGCGATGCGTGTCGAGATGTCGACCGTGTGCTGTAGGTTGTGACTAGAGATAAGAATGGTGGCTCCTGTCTGCTGGGCATAGTCTTGAAGAAGATGTTTCAGGACGAGCTGACTGGTAGGATCGAGAAAATTGAAGGGCTCGTCGAGAATGACGGTCTTAGGGTGTCGGAAGAGAGCCGAAATAATGCCAACCTTCATTTTGTTGCCTGCTGAGAGGTTGCGGATTAGCTTTTTTTGACCGAAGACTTCGCCATTGGCAAAACGTTCGAACATTTTCAGACGCTCGTCACTTTCCTGCTGGGTAATTCCGGAAATCTTACTCAGAAAGGCAAAATATTCCTCAGGAGTAAGGAAGTCGATGAGGAAGCCTTCGTCGATATAGGCACCAACATGTTGTTTCCAGGCTTCGCTTTCGGCAGGGTTAATAACCTCGTTTCCCTGTACCTCTCCATCAGAAGGAGGAAGTATGTAGACAACATTGCCGTCGTCGGCTTTCAGCAAGTCAAGGAGAAGGCGGAAGAGTGTGGTCTTACCAGCACCATTATTGCCTACTAAACCAAGAATATCGCCGTCGTTAATGGTAAACGACGGGATATCGCAGGCGCATGTCTCACCAAAATTTTTTTTAAGGTTTTCAATCTTGATCATAGTTATTCTAGTCTATCTAGTTGTCCTAGTCTACCTGATTATACTTATACGAGTCCGCGTCCGTGACAGTTCTTGAACTTCTTGCCAGAGCCACAAGGGCAAGGATCATTACGTCCTGGCAACTTGTCCTTGATGATTGGTGTGCGAGGCTGCTGGGCACGAGTATCCTGAGCAGCAGCTGCTGCCTGGTTCGGGTCAGTCATCTGTTCCTGAGTGAGATTCTGTTTTGACTCGGTGTACTGCGAGCGCTGAGTGTGCTGTTCGGGAGCTGCCTCCTGAACCTGCTGCATCTCAGGAATTTGGGCACGCATCAGTATGCTTATAGAACGGTTGTTCATGACGTTCACCATATTGTCGAACAGCTTAACGCTTTCGAGCTTGAAGATGAGCAGCGGATCTTTCTGCTCATATGAGGCATTCTGTACGGAGTGCTTCAGTTCGTCGAGCTCACGGAGATTCTCCTTCCAGGCTTCGTCGATGATGTGGAGCAGAATCTGCTTCTCGAACTCTTTGACCACTGACTTACACTCGGTGTCGTAAGCCTCCTTCAGGTTACAAGCGATGTTATACATCTTGCGGCCATCGGTCAGAGGCACTACAATGCGCTCATACATCTGCCCCTGCGTCTCGTATACCTGTTTGATAACGGGCATTGCGACCTCCTGAACGTGTTCCATCTTACGTTTGAAGTTACCCATTGCAATCTGGAACACTTCTTCGCAGAGCTGCTCATGGTTCTTGTTGATAAACTCTTCGCTGGTGAAAGGACACTCCATGGCAAAGACCTTGATGAACTCTTCCTTGCAACCTTCGTAGTCGTTTTGCTCAATGATGTTGACAACACGGTCCCAGATGGTGTTTGAGATGTCCATACCGATACGTTCACCCATAAGTGCATGGCGGCGCTTACTGTAGACTACGGTACGCTGTTTGTTCATCACGTCGTCGTACTCCAACAGACGCTTACGGATGCCGAAGTTATTTTCCTCAACCTTCTTCTGGGCGCGCTCCACCTGCTTGGTAATCATCGAACTTTCGAGCACTTCACCCTCCTTGAAGCCCAGACGGTCCATGACCGTAGCAATACGTTCGGAACCGAACAGGCGCATAAGCTTATCTTCAAGAGAGATGAAGAACAATGAAGAACCCGGGTCACCTTGACGTCCGGAACGACCGCGCAACTGGCGGTCGACACGACGGCTCTCGTGGCGCTCAGTGCCGATAATGGCCAAACCGCCCGCCGCTTTAACCTCTGGTGAAAGCTTGATATCGGTACCACGACCAGCCATGTTGGTGGCGATGGTGACAGCACCTTTGCCGTTGGTACTCTGACCAGCGAGAGCAACGATATCGGCTTCCTTTTGATGTAACTTTGCGTTCAACACCTGATGGGGGATACCCTCGCGTTTGCCAGTTTCAGGATTGACGTACATATCGAGCATACGGCTAAGAAGTTCAGAAATCTCCACACTAGTTGTACCAATCAGAGTCGGACGACAGGCATTACGCAGGCGTACCACTTCTTCGATGACGGCACGATACTTTTCGCGGGCCGTTTTGTAGATACGGTCGTCCATATCGTCGCGGATAACGGGACGATTGGTAGGAATTTCCACCACATCAAGCTTGTAGATGTCCCAAAACTCACCAGCCTCGGTGGAGGCAGTACCCGTCATACCAGCTAACTTGTGATACATACGGAAATAGTTCTGCAGGGTAATGGTAGCAAAAGTTTGGGTTGCAGCCTCGACCTTTACGTGTTCCTTGGCTTCGACAGCCTGATGTAGGCCATCGCTCCAGCGACGGCCCTCCATGATACGACCAGTCTGCTCGTCGACAATTTTTACTTCTCCGTCGATGACCACATACTCATCGTCCTTGTTGAACATACAGTAGGCCTTCAGTAACTGCTGAAGGGTGTGGACACGTTCTGACTGCACAGCATAGTGCTGCAGCAGCTCGTCCTTCTTGTTGACGCGCTCTTCGTCGCTCAGTGTGGCATCACCCTCCAAAGCAGAGAGCTGAGCGGTAATGTCGGGCAGCACAAACAAGTCCTTATCGTTGACCTGATTGGCCAACCAGGCAGTACCCTTATCAGTCAAGTCGCAAGAATTCAGCTTTTCGTCGACTACGAAGAAGAGTGGTTCTACAACCTCTGGCATACGACGGTTATTATTCTCCATATAGGTCTCTTCAGTCTTGAGCATACCACTCTTGATACCCTCTTCAGAAAGATATTTAATGAGTGGCTTGTTCTTGGGCATGGATTTGTGTGAACGATATAATGCCAAGAAACCTTCGTCCATCAGTTTTTTGTCGTTATTCTGCTGGCCCTCACTAATTTTTTGTTTAGCCTCGGCCAGGAACTGGGTGGCAAGCTGTTTCTGTACACCTACGAGTTTTTCAACCAGTGGCTGATACTCTTCAAACATTTGGTCGTCGCCCTTGGGAACTGGACCACTGATAATAAGAGGCGTACGGGCATCGTCAATCAACACGGAGTCGACCTCATCGACGATGGCGTAGTTGTGTGCACGCTGTACCAGGTCGCTGGGCGAGATGGCCATGTTGTCGCGCAGATAGTCGAAACCGAACTCGTTGTTCGTACCGAAAGTGATGTCGGCCTGGTATGCCTTGCGACGTTCAGGAGAATTGGGCTGGTGTTTGTCAATACAGTCTACTGAGAGTCCGTGGAACATGTAAAGCGGTCCCATCCACTCAGAGTCACGCTTGGCCAAATAGTCGTTGACGGTGACTACATGTACACCATTACCCGTTAAGGCATTCAGGAATACGGGCAGGGTAGCCACAAGGGTCTTACCTTCACCCGTAGCCATCTCGGCAATTTTACCTTGATGAAGCACCGTACCACCAAAGAGCTGTACGTCGTAGTGAACCATTTCCCATTTCAGGTCATTACCACCGGCTGTCCAGTGGTTGTGATAGATGGCCTTGTCGCCGTCGATAGTGATAAAGTCCTTGCGGGGATCGGCAGCCAGCTCTCGGTCAAAATCCGTAGCAGTGACGATAGTCTCCTCGTTCTCAGCAAAGCGGCGGGCAGTATCCTTGACAATGGCAAACACCTCAGGAAGGACTTCGTTGAGTGCTTTCTCATAGATGTCGAGCACTTCCTTTTCAATCTTGTCAATTTTGGCAAAGATATCAGCACGCTCATCGATAGGAGTATCCTCGATAGTCGCCTTCAGTTTTTCTATCTCTTCTTTCTGTTGCTTGGCAGACTCCTGCACCTGGCGCTGGATTTCTTTACTGCGCTGACGCAGGGCGTCGTTGTCGAGCTGTTGAATGGCAGGATAAGCTGCCTTTACCTGTTCTACAACAGGCTGGATGAGTTTCATGTCGCGTGAGGCTTTATCGCCAAACAGCGAACGTAAAATCTGGTTGAAATTCATATATTTATTCTTTTATATTCAGTGATTAATTATAAAATACCAATTTGGGGTGCAAAATTACGAAAAAAAATCCGTAATCCTGCATAAAAGTTGGAATATTTGGCTTTTGGAACCTTTTTAGAACAGTGGTTCAGCCTTACAGGCGTTCGGTGCACGAATACGAATGGCACGTGCTACGGTAGGTGCAATGCGGTCTGCCGTGACTGGTGACAGTACGCGCTGTGGTTGGAAATTGTAACCAAAAAGGATGATGGGGAAATAGATGGTTCCTAACCTGTAAGTTGTCTGTTGGTGTGTCTCCTCGTTGATCAACTGCCATCCAGGTGCAACCTCTATCATCAGATCGCCGCATTTCTCTTTATTATATCCATTACGAATATCCTGTAATTGTGGCGTATTTGCAGTCTGAAGTTGATTGTTTGTATAAACCTGACGTATTCCGGTCAATTGTAGTAGGAAGTCCTGTGCCAAATGTAACACTTCCAGACGTTTCAGGTTTTTCTGCTCAATGAGTTTCTGATTCAGGAATATCTGGTTTTTGTAGTAAGTCTCTACATACTGTGCAGAGCCGTACATAGCCCCCAGATACATATTCAACAGGTTAGCTGAACGGTTGATGTATACTTTACCTGTTGGAATGCGGTAGCGTTCATTCTCTTGTTCTTGTTCCTGTTCTTCTTCAGTGGTTCCTGTTCCAGTCAGCACAAACAGGACACGCTCTTGCGGGATGGTGTTCAGGATACCTTTCAACAAGGCAGCAATGTTGTGGTCCATCAGCTGATAGCCTACAGCATCAGGTTCCAAGTCATAGTTGACACATAGCAGGTCAGTTTGGTCGTCACGTCCCAGTCCCAGTTGTTCGACACATTTCAGAGCCAGATCTGTGATACTCCTATTCTCGTCCTTCGTAGGCAGGAACTGGTTGACATACCAATTCAGCCATTGGTTGGCAGGCTTATAATAGGAAGCCATCTGCCATTCGCCTTTCGCTGTCCATACAGCACCGTCGGCAGCATGCCCTGCTGACAAAATGGCACATTCAGGGGTGGTGGCAAAGGAGAATACCTTTCCTTGCCCCTTGGTGGCTATCTTCAGCTCATCGCCAAGGGTTGACGTCATTAATTGCGTAGGAGACAGTCCTTGTTCCTTGTCGTCGATGATGTTTTGTGGACGTAACGTGCTGCGGTTCATCCATTCCGTACCTGTTACTCCATTGTAATATGGTGTAGTACCAGTCTGTATGGTAGCAGAAGCAGATGCTGGGTCTACGGGAGTGAAAGAATGGCTGGCAGAGGGGAATACCATTCCCTGGTTTAGCAGCCGTTTTAACCCATCTTCAATATAGAGTGGGGCATAGGTTTCCAATAAATCCGTACGTAACTGGTTGATAGTGATGTTCACAACCAGCTGAGGTGTCTGGGTCAACACTTGTGCTGTTGCTTCGGCACTGAAGCCAAGCAACGACAGAAGGGTAATATAGATATATCTGTTTCTCATTGACGCACTCTATTCATATGAAGTATGCATTGTAACAGCAAACATAATGCCAAAGTCCAAATGCCCTCGGCATACGATTGGAACAGGGCTCCTATAAAGAACAACACACACAGCACCGCAGTAATCAGCCAGTAGTGTGTCTGTCGTCCTCTCAGCACAGGCCATAGGAAAAACCATGGCAGAGGATTGAACAAAATAATTTGCAGGTTTTGGTTCACCGTTGGATGCTGTGAGAAAATCATCAGTGTCAACATAATGCCGATAGTGCCAGTAACAATCATCAGCAGCAATTCCCAGACAATAAACGCGCTTCGTTTCTTCCATTCAATCAAGAAGATGATGAGTCCGACAACCAACAGGATGATACCACACACCATAGGTGACAACGGGAATCCTGTATTGACCATCTGAACTCCAGCAGGTACTGCAATACGGCGTTCTTTAACCAGTGGACGGTATTGGCCGTTTTCATAAATTTGCGCATAATCAAAATCGTACATCAGATGGTGGGGCAGGAATTCCTGTTCACGTTGTGTGGTAGACATATCGGCTTTGATGCCGAGTAGGATATCGTTACCAAAACGAGACCACGGATTGTTTCGAGTCATCTCGTGAATCATATCCCGATATGAAGGTGTAAAATCCTCTCTTTCAAAGTATTCTACTTTTCCGCTGATGCACTGCTCGATGATATCTCGGGCCTTCGTCGTGCAGTTGTTGTAGAAGTAGTTATACCGATAAATCTTGTTCTCAAGTTTCAGATTCTCAGCCAGTGCATCCTGCAAAGTTAGTTTCTCTTTGGAAGTCAGATTCAACACTTGTTCTGTCACCATACACCCAAACTGGCGGTACTCCTCTACGAAATACCGATAAGGATAAGCCCCTAGTTCGTAGTCTGTCAGTCCAAATACGAAACGAAGGACAAACATTGGTTTTTTGAAGTCAAAGACACCATAATTGAAGGCTGCATCAATCATCCGCCCCTTTCTGTTGTCGTGGAAACGTATGGCCGTATGTCCGTAAAGACTGTATACCTCGTCATGAGGCTGGCAGGTAAGCAAACTAATTTCCACAGAGTCCATCGGGTCGACAATAGGTTGTTCCGTCGGGGATGTTTGTCCCCACGCAACTGTTGACACACTCGCCAAGAATACCCAAAAATGGGCATTAAGAGCACAAAAAATGGTTTTTAAATGTTTCACGATGCAAAATTAGCTTATATTTTCCACTTATCGTGCGTTTATTTCGTTTTTTTTTTATAATTTTTCAGACGATTTTCGAATAAGTAAGAAAAAAGTAGATGAAAAAACGAATATTTGGAAGTATGTTGACGGGCTTGATGGCCATTTCTGCCATGGGCCAAGTTAGCAATACGTTATCTCCATACAGCCAGTTTGGCCTTGGCGTGCTGGCAGATCAGTCGCTGAGTTCCAGTCGTGGTATGGCTGGACTTTCTATTGGTGTGCGCGACAGCAGGCATCCCAATGTGGTGAATCCTGCATCGTACTCTGCTGTAGACTCCTTAACGATGCTTTTTGACCTTGGCGTTTCGGGACAAATTACCAATTTCAAGGAAGGTGATGCCAGTAAGAATGCCAAAACAGCAGATTTTGACTATGCAGTGGGCTCGTTCCGCCTGATGAAGAATGTAGGTGCTAGCTTTGGCATCATACCTTATTCAAATATCGGCTACAATTTTTATAATGCCGAATGGATTGGTTCACATGAGAGCGACTATTTTGGTGGTATTGGCGATAACTACTACAACAATACGTATCAGGGAAATGGCGGTTTTTCGCAAGCTTTTCTTGGTTTTGGATGGGAGTTCACCAAAGGATTTTCTATAGGTGCCAATATATCGTATTTTTGGGGAAAATACGAGAAGACAGTGACGTCGGTATTCAGCGACAGCTATGCAAATACGCTTACACGTACCTATAGTATTAATGTTAGCAATTGGAAACTCGACCTGGGAGCCCAGTGGTGTACAGACATCAGCAAGAACGATCGCCTAACCTTGGGAGCCGTTGTGGGCATTGGTCATAAGTTAGGTGCCGATGCAAAAATGAGCATTTTGAATACCAATACGAATACCGGTGTGTCATCGACCACAACTGACAGTGTAGCTAATGGTCTGAGTCTACCTTATTCCTTTGGCTTCGGCGCTTCATTGTTTCACAAGAACAGTCTGACTGTCGGTGTCGACTATCAAATGCAAAAATGGGGATCATTGGACTATCCGATGGTTAACAATGATACAAAACACTACGAGGCAACGAGCGGTGTCCTTTGCGACCGCCATAAGTTCACCGTTGGCCTCGACTGGATTCCCGGTGGTAAGAAATTCTTTGAGCGTGTTCATTATCGTATGGGTGCATCTTACGCTACACCTTATTATAAAATAGGCACGCAAGACGGTCCCAAAGAATTGACGCTTAGTGCAGGTTTCGGCATTCCTATCGTAAACTCCTGGAACAACCGCACCTCGCTGAATATCAGTGCCCAGTGGGTTCATACTTCAGCGAAGGACCTGTTGACGGATAACACCTTCCGCATCAACATCGGACTGACTTTCAACGAACGTTGGTTTGCAAAATGGAAAGTCGACTAATCGTCCATAGTATATTTCTTATTGCGTTATGTTCATGTACTGAGGTTCATGAACATACTGCACCTGCTATCAACGAACGCGACTCAGTGTCGATAATGACCAGCTACGGTGTCAACACGCTCATCAGCGACTCTGGTGTCATCAAATATAAGATTGTCACGGAACGATGGGATGTAAATACAATCAAACAACCTCCCCGCTGGACTTTCGAAAAAGGTATTTTCCTCGAACAGTTTGACGAGCAGTTCCACATAGAAGGCTATATCAATGCCGATACGGCATGGTATTATGAACAGCAGAAACTATGGGAATTACGCGGACGTGTGCATATTCGCAATGTCAATGGCCTTATCTTCGACAGCGAGGAACTTTTCTGGGACGGAATCAGACACGAATTCTATTCACATAAGTTCTCTAAGATTGTTACTCCCGAACGAACCTTACAAGGTACCTATTTCCGTAGTGATGAACACATGTTGCACTATGAGGTAACCAATAGCGTGGGTTCTTTCCAGTCTGAGGATATCGAGGGTGATAATAATAGTCAACAGCAACCTGACAATGCACAGAAACCGGACTCAACACTGCCGAAGGCTCCTGTACGTCCTGCTGCTACTCGCAGGAAGGCAACTCCTAAACCCCCAGTTATACAGCCATGACAAATCTTGTTATAGGACTACTGGTATCGATGGTGTTTTCTGCCTTCTTTTCAGGCATGGAGATTGCCTTTGTGTCGAGTAATCGGCTTCGTGTCGAGATGGATCGCGACAAGCATGGTCTTGCCCAGCGTGCCTTGGATGTGTTCTATCGTCAGCCCAGCCATTTCATCTCTACGATGCTGGTTGGTAACAACATTGCGTTGGTTGTTTATGGCATTCTCTTCGCTCGAATTTTTGATGCTACACTCTTTGCGCCGCTTAGCGACGGAGCTCGTGTGACCTGTGATACGCTCCTGTCAACTATTGTTGTGCTCTTCACGGGTGAGTTCTTGCCAAAAACCATCTTTAAGTCCAATCCTAATGGTTTGATGACTTTCTTTGCACTACCGGCATTTTTGTGTTATATTATTCTTTGGCCCATTTCACGTTTCTCCACGTTGCTCTCTCGCGGACTTCTGCGCCTCATAGGAGTCAAAATGCCAAAAGAAACTGAGGGAAAGGAATTTACAAAGGTTGACCTTGATTATCTCGTACAGTCCAGTATCGACAATGCCAAGGACGATGCAGAAATAGAAGACGAGGTGGAGCTGTTCCATAATGCCCTCGATTTTGCAGACACAAAAGTGCGTGACTGCATGGTTCCTCGTACAGAGATTGATGCCATCGATGTGGAGGATTGTACGGTAGAACAGCTTAAGAACAAATTCATAGAGAGCGGTCACTCTAAGATTATCGTCTATCGTGGCGACATCGACCATATCATTGGCTATATCCATTCTTCCGAGATGTTTAAGCATGTTACCAGCATCTCGAAACATATTCAGCAGATGCCTTACGTTCCGGAAACGATGGCTGCACGCAAGTTAATGCATATCTTTTTACAGCAGAAGAAATCGTTAGGTGTGGTAATTGACGAATTTGGCGGTACCAGTGGCATCGTATCACTCGAAGATATCGTGGAGGAGATTACCGGTGATATTGAAGATGAACACGACAACCAGAAATACGTAGCCAAACAGTTGTCTGACGGCGACTACATGCTCTCTGCTCGATTGGAGATAGAGAAGGTCAACGAGCTGTTCGACTTGGATCTTCCGGAAAGCGATGATTACATGACAGTAGGTGGACTGATTCTGCACGAATATCAGTCGTTCCCGAAACTCAATGAAGTTGTGTCCATCGGACGTTTCCAGTTCAAAATCGTCAAAAATACGATGACAAAAATCGAATTGGTAAGGCTAAAAGTCACGGAATAACCAAATTCCCCTGCAAAAATTTGCTCAATTCAAAGAAAATGAGTAATTTTGCAGGCCGAATTGACAGATGTCGATTTTAAGAAATAGAAAATTATTAAAAACAGAATAAAACAATGGCAGCAATTGGAAAAATCAGAAGCTGGGGACCAGTACTCGCAACAGTGATTGGTCTGGCCCTTTTTGCATTCATTGCCGAAGAGATGTTCCGCTCATGTGAGGCAACAAACAACGAGCGTCGTCAACAGGTCGGCGAAGTGTTAGGTAAGAAAATCTCAGTACAGGACTTCCAGTCTCTTGTCGATGAGTATCAGGATGTCATCAAGATGACTCAGGGTCGTGACAATCTCTCTGAGGAGGAACTGAATCAGGTGAAGGATCAGGTATGGCAGCAGTTTGTCAACAACACCATCATCGAGAAGGAAGCTTCCAAACTTGGTCTTACTGTCACCGACGAGGAACTTCAGAACGTGCTGAAGACAGGAACGAATCCTATGCTGATGCAGACACCTTTTGTCAATCAGGAAACTGGTCGTTTCGACGTCACACAGCTCACGAAGTTCTTGGCCGACTACAAGAAGGCACAGCAGTCTTCTGAGGTAGCAGAACAGTATCAGCGCATTTATAACTACTGGAAGTTCCTTGAAAAGCAGTTGCGTAATAACTTGCTGACTTCAAAGTATCAGGCTCTTCTGGCACAGTGTCTGTTCTCGAATCCTGTATCAGCCAAGATGGCTTTCGAGGGCCAGAATGAGGAAAGCGATATTATGTTGGCAACACTTCCTTATACGACCATCAAGGATAATGAGGTCGAAGTAAGCGACGCCGACCTGAAGGCTAAGTATGATGAGAAAAAGGAGATGTTTAAGCAGTATGTGGAGAGCCGCGACATTAAGTATGTTGATTTCCAGGTAGTAGCATCTGCAGCCGATCGTACTGAATTGATGAAGAAGATGCAGGAAGCTAAGACACAGTTCGAGTCTGGCATGGCAGCCGCTGAGGTAGTTCGCAAGGCTCAGTCTCAGCAGGCCTATGTGGGATTCCCTGTAAGTCGTACGGCTCTTCCTACTGATATTGCTGCAAAGATTGACTCTATGCAGGTTGGTCAGGTTTCTGCTCCCTTCGAGACACGTTTCGACAACACCCTCAATGTGGTGAAGTATATTGCCAAGGTTCAGCAGCCCGACTCTATTGAGTATCGTCAGATTCAGGTTGGTGGTGAAACCGCCGAGGACGCTCACAAGCGTGCCGACAGTATCTTTACCGCTCTGAAGGCTGGTGCCGACTTCGACGCTTTGGCTAAGAAATACAATCAGACCGCTGAGAAGCAGTGGCTCACCTCTGCCATGTACGAGCGTATGACTGCCATCGATGCTGACACCAAGCAGTATCTCACTGCTCTGACTACGCTGGGTGTTGGTGAACTGAAAAACATTGAGCTTACTCAGGGTAACATCATCCTGCAGGTCAGCAATCGTAAGAATATGGTCGATAAGTATGATGTCGCTGTAGTGAAGCACACCATCGACTTCTCTAAGGATACCTACTCACAGGCTTACAACAACTTCAGCCAGTATGTCAGCGAGAACAAGACACTCGAAGGTCTTGAGAAGAATGCTGCCAAGTTTGGCTTCAATGTCCAGGAGCGTAAGGACCTTTACAATTCAGAGCACAACGTAGTTGGTTTGCGTTCTACCCGTGATGCTATGAAGTGGATCTTCGATGCTAAAGCTGGTGAGGTGTCTCCTCTCTATGAGTGTGGCAATAATGACCACTTGTTGGTAATTGCTCTTACCAAGGTTCACCCCGAGGGCTATCGTGACTTCGAAGATGTGAAGGATATGGTGAAGGAAGAAGTCGTTCGCGACAAGAAGTTCACAAAGGCTGCTGAGAAACTGGCTGGTGTCAAGAGCATTGCCGATGCTAAGGCTAAGGGTGCTACTGTCGACAGCGTTCGTCAGATTACCTTCTCTGCTCCCGCCTTCATTCAGGCAGCAGGTGCCAGCGAGCCCGTGCTGAGCGGTGCTGTCGCTTCCCTCAAGGCTGGCGATTTCTGTGGAACACCCGTCAAGGGTAACGGTGCCGCTTATGTCTTCCAGGTATTGTCGAAAAAGCAGCGTGAAGGTGTTAAGTTCGACGCTAAGCAGCAGCAGAGTCAGCTGCAGCAGCGCGCCCTTCAGGCAGCAAGCCGTTACATGAACGAGCTATACTTTAAGGCGAACGTCAAGGACAATCGCTACCTCTTCTTCTAAGGAGAGGGGTTTGGTTCCGTAGCTCAGCTGGATAGAGCAACAGCCTTCTAAGCTGTGGGTCTCGGGTTCGAATCCCGACGGAATCACCAAAACATGATTCAATGGAAGATGAACGCATTCTTTCACATTTTTGAGATTAAGAAGAGTAATGTAGGTTGGCTGTTGCCAGCCTACCTCTTTTTCATACTACTTCTTATTTCATGTGGAAAGAAGCGTCAGGAGCCTGTGGTGACGCCATGGGGACAGATTACGGATACCATTCCCAACGACGATGACTTTGACCTGGATGCTATTCAGCGCAATGGTGAGTTGATAGCACTTACGCTGACGGGTCCGGAGACTTATTACGACTATCATGGTCGCCATTTGGGAACCCAGTACATGCTGGCACAGTGTTTTGCCGACCGCATTGGTGTAATGCTGCGCATGGAGGTTTGTCGCGATTCTGCCGAAATGATTCAACGCTTAGCCGATGGTGATGCTGATCTGATTTGTTATCCTATGAAGAAGGATGGACTCGGCTGGTTGGTGGGCTCCGATAAAGAGGATTTGGAACGCGAGCTGACTGCATGGTATCATCCGTCGATGGTTGACTCGGTGAAGAAACAAGAAGAGTTTCTGCTCTCAACGCGCTCTGTCAAACGTCGTGTGTTCTCTCCGATGCTCAACCGTGCAGGTGGTGTCATTTCTCATTACGACGGATTCTTCCAGCGCTATGCGTCAACCATCCGCTGGGACTGGCGCCTGATGGCTGCACAATGCTATCAGGAGTCTACCTTCGATCCCCAGGCACGTTCATGGGCCGGTGCTTGTGGCCTGATGCAGATTATGCCTGGCACGGCCGATCATCTTGGATTAGCCCGTAGCAACATCTATGATCCCGAACAGAATATTGCTGCCGCAGCCAAATATCTGGGAGAACTGGATCGCACCTTTGCTGATATTCCTGACCGCTCTGAGCGTACAAAGTTTGTGTTGGCAGCCTATAATGGAGGACATTTTCATATTCGCGACGCAATGGCTCTGGCCCGTAAGAATGGCAAGAACGCCCTTCATTGGCGTGAGGTCGAGCCTTTTGTACTAGGACTTAGCAAACCTGAGTATTACAACGATCCGGTAGTGAAACACGGCTACATGCGTGGTTCCGAGACGGTTGATTATGTTCGCAAGATTCATGAACGTTGGAATGGCTATCGTGGTGTCAAGACCATTCGCAGCACGTCAACCGTCAATGGCACTCCCCAGAAGGCCAAGCGTGAACGTAAGAAGAAATACCAGATTAATGCTGACTAATTCCTGCTTGCTAAGCTCAGGAAATAGCCAATTTTGTATGCGTTAAAGACCCAAAGCGAAGGATGCCTGCTGGTCAGGAGTCTCCGTTCAATGGCTCCGAATAGCCGATGCCACCAGCGAATCGGCGTGTGGGGCAGATTTTGAACACGATCTAACAAGCGTGAATAGCCCTGTAACTCATGCTTGAACTGATATAAGGTTCGAAGTCCTTCTTCCGTCTTGCTGACGAAATGTTCATTCTCTTCAAAGATTTCAAAGCTCATCGGATTATCGATGTGCAGGATGGGAATGGCAGCCTTTTCCATAGCCTTTCCAAACAAGACATCCTCATAACCGTAATTTCTGAAACGCTCATCAAAGGGGTATTGTAGCATCAGCGTGCGCTTAATCATAAAGTTGGCGGTATGGAAGTCACGATAGGGCGACAGCTGACGCTCCTCTGGGGTATGGGCGCTTTCTGCTGCCTTTTCGTATAATGAGCGCAGATTTCCGCGCTTACGAGCCCCAATCACCACACCGCCGTCAACGATGGATGTTTCCTCGCATGACGCATACTTTCTGAGATAGTCGTTACGGCACACCACCATATCGCTGTCTATAAAGAGCAACCACGCGTAATGGGCCTGCTGGGCCAGGAAATTACGTATCGATGCACGGCCTGCATTCACTCCTCTTTCTATCAGTTGACAATGGGGTAGGGAATTGATGCTCCGATTCTCTTCCAGTACGTTTTGTTGCGTCGAACCATCATCAGCCACGAGAATTTCGTACGTCATACCCAAGGCTTCAGCCTGCTGCTGCAGGTTGCGAACCAACGTGCTACACGGGTCGTTGAACGTAGGTATCAGTATTGATAATTCTCTCATAGCTGATGCAAAAATACAAAAAAAAGACTAGAAAACAAACGATTGTCGGAAGAATTTCGTATTTTTGCAGCGAATAAAGAATAATAGCTATGAATATTAAGCGTAATGGTGTAATTTTCTGCGTTTGTCTGTTGACAGTATTATTGCTGTCGTGTAAGGGACGTAAACACGATGCCGCATACTATATGGAGATGGTCGACAGCATTCGCAAGGCTGAGACTGTCAAAGACGTGCAACAGCAGGCCGGTATGTACGACAATCCTGTCGATGCCTGGTTTGATACGCTGGCCATCCATACCTTACCCATTCAGTCGGCAGGTAGTGACCTCTGGCATATAGGACATTTTATTGCTGTGCCAATGACCATCAACGAACACTTTGGTTATCCTGTTAGTGCTCACCTGAAGGCCTTGGCACTTCCCAAAGCCTATCGCCGTCCGGTATTCATGGTGGCTGAAATGGTCGATTCCGTTACGCCCCGACTTTATCTCTACACCATGGATTCACATCATCAGCCCATCGACCAGTTGTGCATTTACGAACAGAAGAGCTTAGATCGTGAGGATGATTTCGGACAGACCGCCATGGAGTATTATATCACGAGTCAATACGAGATTACGCTGATTCTTTACTACCAGTCACACGACAGTGAGCGTAAGCCCGAATTGTTGAATTCCCGTCGTTTTATCATCAATCGCGATGGTATGTTCGAGGAAACCATCATAGAACTATAGTAACTTGGCCAGTCTGCTGCGCAACTGTTCTGCCTCGCTCTTGCGGATGCTCAGAACAATCTCGCAGGTATTTTCAAACGTCTGGCTGATGATGCGTGGATTCATGTCCTTCACGATGCGCATCACATCGTTCATCTGTGGATAGGCAAACGAATACTTCACGATTTCCTCTACCTGCCGAGTCTCTATGGTGGCATGGGTGAGGGCATCTGCCGCAGCTTCGCGATAGGCCACGATGAGCCCGCTGGTTCCCAAATTCACTCCGCCATAGTAACGCACTACGACAATCAGGATGTTCGTCAGCTCGTTGCTGTTAATCTGACCGAGAATAGGCTTTCCCGCTGTCGACGAGGGCTCGCCGTCGTCGTTGGCGCGAAACTCTTTACGCTCAGCGCCCAGCATATAGGCATAGCACACGTGGCGGGCATCGTAATACTTCTTCCGATAGCCTGCCACGAGTTCTTTTACCTCATCAGCAGTATCCACATGATGGGCAAAAGCGAGGAACTTACTCCGCTTCTCGGTGTAGTAACCCTCGCTTGTGCCTGATATGGTTTTGTATTCGTCGGTCATGGGTATCTAGTAAGACCCAGTTGTACTAGTAACACTAGTTATACTAGCTTGTGAATGACGAGTCCCGAGCGGAGCTTGGGCTCGAACCAGGTTGCCTTGGGCGGCATGATCTTTCCGCTGTCGGCAATATCCATAATCTGCTGCATCGAGACGGGATAGAGCGCCAGGGCGGCACGCATCTCGCCAGAATCCACGCGGCGCTTCAGCTCGCCGAGTCCACGCAGACCGCCTACGAAGTCGATACGCTGTGAAGATCGCAGGTCTCCGATGTTCAGAATCTCGTCGAGAATCAGACGGCTGGAGATGTCGACGTCGAGCACGCCGATGGGGTCGCTGTTGTCATAGGTGCCTTCCTTCGCCTTCAGGCTATACCAATGCTCGTCGAGATACAGCGAGAACTCATGGAGCTGCCGGGGCTTATAGATCTCCGTTCCCTTGTCCTCCACGTCGAAGTTCTTGCGCAGGGCATTCAGGAACTGCTCGCTGGTCAGACCGTTCAGGTCTTTCACCACGCGGTTGTAGTCGAGAATAGTCAGCTGCGAAGCCTGGAAGCAGACGGCCATGAAGAAGTTGTACTCCTCGTCGCCCTTGTGGTTGGGGTTCTGCTTCTGCTTTTCTGCACCGACGAGGGCGGCGGCAGCCGAACGGTGGTGACCGTCGGCAATATACATCGACGGCATCTTGGCAAACTCGTCGGTGATGGTCTGCATGTCCTTGTCGTCGTCAATCACCCAGAACTGATGGCGGAAGCCGTCGATGGGTGCGATGAAGTCGTACTCGGGCTTGGTGGCGGCGTAGCGCATAATCAGCTCGTTCAGCACGGCGTTGTCTGGATAGGCGAAAAATACCGGCTCGATGTTGGCATTGTTCACGCGGACGTGCTTCATGCGGTCTTCCTCCTTGTCGCGACGCGTCAGCTCGTGCTTCTTGATGCGGCCGGCCATATAGTCGTCGGTATGGGCGCAGACCACCAATCCATACTGTGTCTTGCCGTTCATGGTCTGCGCGTAAATGTAATAATGTTCGCGCGCATCCTGAACCAGCCAGCCCTTGTCCTGGAACTTCTGGAAGTTCTCGGCAGCCTTCTCATAGACGCGCGGGTCGTACTCGCTGGTGCCTACGGGGAAGTCGATCTCGGGTTTGATGATGTGATACAGACTCTTCTCGTTGTCGCCGGCCTCGGCACGTGCCTCTTCACTGTCGAGCACGTCGTAGGGGCGGCTTTCCACCTGCTCCACCAGTTCCTTCGGTGGGCGGATTCCTTTAAATGGTTTTACAATTGCCATAACTTTTTAACTTCTTAACTCCTTAACTCCTTCTTAATTTTCTCAATCATCTCTGCATACTCGGCGTCCGAGAGATACACCTTGCCGGGATTCATCTGGAATGTGCCGCCATAGTCGGGACCGTCGACATACTTCGGAGCCAGATGGAAATGCAGATGTGAGAGCTTGTCGCTATAGGCGCCATAGTTAATCTTCTCGGGATTGAAAGCCTTCTGCATGGCACGGGTCACGCGGGCCACATCAGCCATAAAGGCATTACGGTCGTCGTCCGACAATTCGTTCAGGTCGTTTACGTGGTCTTTATATGCCACGAGGCAACGGCCATGATAAGTCTGCTCCTTAAACAGAAACGCACGAGACACGGACAGCTCGCAAATTTCAATCATCAGATCGTGAAGCGTCTGATTATTAGTGCAGTACAGACACTGCTTGGGGTCACTTTGCATAATAGATTACGTTTATTTTTTATAGAATGCTGCAAAGTTACGAATAAGTGAGCAAAATGCCAAATAAATTGAGCCTTTTCGCAAACAATTGTTTTATTTATTGAACGATTCTGGCCTTTCGCTGAAATCCAGAATCATTGGGGCCCGTCGTCACGGCGAGCCCCAATGGTTACATTAGTGGTCGTCACCGCCGGGCAGGTCACCACCTCCGCCGGGCGTGTCGCCACCGCCGTTGTCACCAGTGCCGGAGCCGCCAGTGTTGCCACCACCGTTGTCGCCATTCGTGCCATTCGAGCCATTCGTGTTCGTCTCACTTCCGCCGCCGTTGCCGCCCTTGGCTGCGACAATCTCGGCCTTGGCCTTGTCCGTCCAGCCCAGCTTGACGTCCTTCTTCAGCTCCTCGCGGGTGAACTCGCCGGTGGACTGTGCCAGCAGCTTCACCGTCTTTACGGCAGCGCCGGTCTTCGCGCCCGCGGGCAGCTCACCAATGGTGGCCTGTGCCACGCGGTCGTTCTCGGCGTCGTAGAGCACCTCCAGGGCGTTCGATTCGACGGTGGCCTTGAAGATGGCCAGGTTGGCGATTTTCACCGTGTTGCCGTTCAGCACCTGCTCGCGCACGCAGCGCACGAAGTCGGTCAGCACACCCACAATCAGGCCCTCGGAGAATGCCGTGTTGTGTTCTGCCATGTGATGAGCCATGTCGCTGATGGTCATCGCCTCTTTGTAACTCACGCGGGCGTAGAGCTTGCCCGCCTGTTCGGTTTCCGAATTCTCGGTCACCTTGCTC
>Ga0265298_10001732_pt1 | contig 32017 bp, 22 predicted proteins | sample AusTroGonzalo_MG_3_FD_193486 | JGI IMG/M metagenome (GOLD analysis project Ga0265298, IMG submission 193486) | Bovine rumen microbial communities from tropical cattle in Woodstock, Queensland, Australia - Gonzalo_01 | ecosystem: Host-associated > Mammals > Digestive system > Stomach > Rumen ... | reverse complement strand
CTCGCCCGTGCAGATCGGCACCGTAGTGCTCTGGCTCAGGCGAACATACTGGTCCGTGTACTGCCAGGGGATCATGTCCTCCGCCCAGGCGATGTTGTACTTTTCCAGCCGGCGGCAGAGGATGATGCAGTCCTCCACGCAGATATGGCCGAAATGGTCGATCGCCAGCGGAATCTCGTATCCGATCACGTCCCGGACGTCCTTCACATACTGTTCCAGCTGGTCAAAGCCCTTTTCTGTCAGGTGGATGCCGGTGAAGGGATGCGGGATATTCTCCTGGTCATACGCCCGGTTCCGCCAGAAGCATTTTTCCTCCGCCGTTTTCGCCTCAGCGGCACGGCGGTGTACTTCATGGATTTCCTCCAGCATTCCCAGCGGCGCGTTGATGGTGCCCGGTTCGCCGAACAGTTCGCCCAGCCCCAGGTCCATTTTCAGGAAGGTGAAGCCCTTGTCCATCCTCGCCTTGAGGGCGTTCCCCATCTCCGTTCCGGTATGTTTCCCTTCCACGTCGGTGTCGCAGTAGCAGCGGATTTTGTCCCTGTATTTCCCGCCGAGCATCTGGTACACGGGCACGCCGTATGCCTTCCCGGCCAGATCCCACAGGCCGACTTCAATGCCGCAGACGCCGCCGCCCTGCCGCGCGGGCCCGCCGAACTGCTTCACCCGGCGGAACAGTTTTTCCACATTGCAGGGGTTTTCGCCCAGCAGCCGGCTTTTCAGCATTTCCGCGAAGACGCGGTTACCGCCGTCGCGGACCTCGCTCAGGCCCGTGATCCCCTGATTGGTGTAAATCTTCATCAGGGTGCAGTGCATCGGCGCGCCGACAATATCCGTAAAGCGGATATCTGTGATTTTCAGCTCGCTGGGGTAGGAGCAGCGGTTAACTTTCGATGAAATAATGTCCGGCACGTTCTTTTCCTCCGTTTTTTAGTTTTTTGTTTCCATTGGACAGCTGAACGCTCCCGAAAAAAAGCAGATACAGCCGGCCTCGCAAACGATTTCATTCTCTGTTTGCGCGCATTATATCAGACCGCCTGCGGAAATGCAAGCGGTTCTTCATGCCGCTTCTCCGGATCCGTCTCCCGCCGGTTTCCCTACGCGGTAAACAGTAAAACGACGGTAATCAGCACGATGCTGACCAGGATGCTGGTGGAATTGACAGCGCTCGCCAGCTCATAATCCCCTTTCAGCTGGGCGGTGAAGGCCGGCGCGGCCGTGGCGATCGGACCCAGGAACGGGATCAGCAGTGCCGGGCGGTAGACGGAAGGTACCGGCAGGAGGAACCAGCACAGGGCTGCCATGGCCATTCCGGTCAGGAACCGGGGCAGCAGGATGCGGAAGACCTCCGGAACCCGGCTGAGATCCGCCTGGAATCCGACCCCCAGCATCAGCATGGCCAGGAAGGCATTGGCATTCCCGATCAGGCCGGCCAGGCTGACCACCGGCCCGGGCAGCCGGATATGGAGAATCGACAGTGTGCACGCGATCACATAGGTCACCAGCGGAATGGATTTTCCGAGGGCACTCAGAACAGGACGCAGGGAAAACTGTTTTTTGTTTTCCAGGATCATCCCGGCCACGCTGTAGGCGCCGCCGAGGCAGATAAATGCGTTGCCCACGTCGAAAAGGCTCACTGCCATCACCCCCGCCGGACCGAGAAATCCCTGGGCAAAGGGCAGGACGAAATTCCCGATGTTGACACCGGAGCCGTTCAGGACCGCGAAGGCTTGGGCGGCGCGGCCCCGGCGGCGGTTCAGGAAATAGGCTGTGGACATATGGACCACCCCGCACAGAAACCCGACCAGGATCAGCATCAGCAGGGAATAGTCCAGTTCCCGGCCTGCGAAATTGGTGATAATGGCTGCAGGCAGGGTAATCCGGATCACAATTTTGCTCAGCAGATGGAAATCCTCTTTTTTGAAAAAACCGGTCCTGCGCAGGACAGATCCGAGGACAATGACGGCGACGAAGCAGGCAGCCCGGACAAGGATATCGGTCAAGACGGATTCACCTCCGCTGCGGTCAGTTTATTTCCGGATCTCAATCAGGGAAACGCTGTGGGTAGGGAGCGGAAAACGGATTTCCAGCCTGCCGCCGCGGATTTCCGCGGCAGCAGGGGGACAGAGCGGTTCCGGCCTGGATCGGGAAAGGATCACATCCCGCTGCGCTTCATCGGGCCAGTCCGGTTTCCCCTGCCTTTCCCATTCCGCGCAGGCGTTGGAATGCTCCCGGTCGATCCGGGTATGCGTGATTGTGGCGGTTCCCTCCATCGGCAGGTTCTCCAGCGCAACGGTAACGTCAAAGGTCTCCTTCCGGTCCCAGTCGTCGTGGTGGCAGTAGAGCAGCACCTGCAGGCAGCGCTCGCTGTCAAGCACCGCCCATCCGTCGATCTCCGGCCCTTCCTTCGTCCCGTTCAGGTCCTCATAGGTAAGGGGATCCTGGTCCCGGCTGGAAGTCAGCGCGACCCGCTGCGTCCCGAGGCGGGAAAACAGGCGGAACAGATTAAACACTGCCTTGTCGATTCCCTGGGTGGAAAGGGAACGGGTTCCTTCAAAACAGCGCTCCCCCTCGAACATGAAGGCCCAGGTCAGCGGGCGGAGATCCATCTCCAGTGCTTCAGCCAGGTCAAACAGGTTCTTGAAGGCCGACGCTGTGTAGGATGCGTAGTATTCCGTGTTCCGGAAATTCAGGTTGAAGTTGTCAAACCGGCCGCCGGCAGCCCATCCGTCCGGATCCGCCTCCGACAGGACGCATTCCAGGCCGCCGTATCCGTATTCCCGGATGATGGCGCTCTGGGTTTTCACATTGGCCAGGAAAGTTTTTACCGAAGGCAGCTGCTTTTCCGCCAGGGCGTCGAATCGGTAGTTTCCGCCCTTGGTATGGAAGCTTGTGAAATCAAGCCGGGTGCCCTTCTTCCCGGAATAATAGTTGACGCCGTTCCGGACATGGTCCAGAAAGGCGCGCAGGAAGCGGCTGGCCTGTCCTTCCGGGTCGTCGCTGCCTGTGGTAGCCGGGCCGCCGAAGCGGGCGGCGGGAAGGGCTTTGTGCAGGGCGGCCTCCGTATAGTCGAAAAGTTTGCAGTATTCCTCCGCCGTCCCGTGCCAGTAGAAGATGTCCGGCTCATTCCACATCTCGAAGTACCACCGTTCGATCTCCTTCTCGCCGTAACGGTCCCGCAGATGGACCGCCAGGTGGTAAATCAGGTCGTACCATTTGCCGTAATCCTTCGGCGGCTGGCACCAGCCCCTGATCTGGTACTCAGTCACGGAGCCGTAGCCCGTCGTGTAGGCGGTGCCGTTCTCCGCCTCCCGGGGATCCGCCAGGTCTTTCGGCATAAACCCCAGCTCGAAAAAGGGAATACAGTTGTTTTTCAGCCAGATTTCGATCATCCGGTCGATTGTCTCGTAATCATAGACGGGATTCCCGTCCCGGTCCTCCGTATAAATATTCGTGGAACCCCATTTATAGAACCCGTGCCGGATTCCTGTGCACAGCATATGGTGCGTGCGGATATAGTACGGCTTTTCAAGCTGCCCGATTTTCTCAATCAGGGTGCGTCCGCCGGGAGAATGGGTATAGTTGCATTCGTCATAACCGATATAATTCCAGTCATGCTTCAGTCTGCCTGTCCGGCGGGATGCGTCCACGCGGATCTGAACCTGTTCATTCATTACTTTTTCACCGGCTTCATTTATATTTCAATATCACCATATACAAGACCCGCGTTTTCCGTCAACGCATTTTTTGACATCGTCTTTCCCAAAATCAGTCCGGGCGCCGGCCTCATTGATTCCTGCCGTTGTGAAATATACGATAAATGATTGACAGATCGCGAGGAAACCTGTACACTCATGGCGTTGTTAAATTGTCTGTACAATTCCATTTCACTGATCCCCGGATATGCTTCCTTCCCGCCGTGCGGAGAACATGTTTTTACAATCTGAATGAACGGAGGAAAGACGATGTTGATACAAAAAGCGTCATGGATCACAATGGACGGGGCCGCCTCTGCGGTTGTGCCCGTTTTCCGCAGGACATTTTTATGCCCCCTTCCTCTCCGGGCCGCCCGGCTGGAGGTTACCTGCGACGGCGTTTATGACGCGTACCTGAACGGCTGCCGCGTCGGTTCCTTTATTCTGGCACCGGGATGGACGGAATACCGGAAGCGCCTGCAGGTTCAGTCCTATGACGTGACAAGCCTGATCGGGGAAAACAACACCCTGGACATCACCGTGGCGAACGGCTGGTACCGGCGGACCAACGCGCCGTGGACCGGAACGCAGAACCCGGATGAATTCCTTCCCGCCATGCTGATCGCCACCCTGCACCTGACCTATGAAGACGGGCGGGAAGAGGTTCTGCTGACGGACGGGAACTGGCAGGTATCCGAAAGCCAGGTTACCCTCAGTGGAATCTTTATCGGGGAAGATGCGGACATGACCCGGTCTTTCTCTTTCGAACCGGCGCGGGTCTGCGGCTTCCCGAAGGACTGTCTGATTCCCCAGGAAGGGCCTGAAGTCCGGGAACAGGAAACCATCCTTCCCCGGAGTTCGTTCCGGACCCCCCGGGGGGAATGGATTGTCGATTTCGGCCAGAACCTGACCGGCTATATGGTGTTTGATATCACCGCGCACGCGGGAGAAAAGCTCTCCCTTTCGACGGCCGAGGTGCTGGACCGGGACGGGAATTTCTATACCGCCAACTACCGCTCCGCCCGGAGCCAGCTTCATTATATCTGTAAGGAAGGAAAACAGTCCTACCGCCCGCGGTTCACCTTCTTCGGCTTCCGTTACCTCCGGATTGATGAAGCCCCGGCCGGTTTCCGGGCCGATCAGCTCCGCGCTGTCGTCCTTCATTCGGAGATGACGCGTACCGGCTGGCTGGAAAGCAGCGATCCGATGCTGAACCAGCTGTTCAGCAATATCCTTTGGAGCCAGAAAGGCAATTATCTGGATATCCCGACTGACTGCCCCCAGCGGGATGAGCGGTACGGCTGGACCGGCGACGGCCAGATTTTCTGCCGGGCGGCAACGTACCAGTATGATGTCCGGCAGTTCTTCCGTAAATGGCTGGCGGATGTCCGTGCCGCGCAGCATGAGAACGGCTGGGTACCGGAGGTGGTCCCGAGCCTGACCGCCTACAAGCCCGGGGGCGCCGCCTGGTCGGACGCGGTCTGTATCATTCCCTGGCAGCTCTATGAAACCTACGGGGATCTTTCCTTTGTCTCGGAGATGTATGAGGCCATGGAGAAATGGATCGCCTATATCCCCACGGTCTCGACGACGCCGGATCTTTGGACCGGATGCTGGACCTACGGGGACTGGCTGGCGCTGGACGCGCCGGAGGATTATCATCCGGCGACCATCGAGCTGAGCAAACGAGGCTACAGCAATGACGACCTGGTCTGCAGCGCCTTCTATGCCAACTCCGTCCGGATTGTAATCCGCGCCGGCACAATCCTGGGAAAGGATGTTTCCGGTTACGAGGCCCTGCATCAACGGATCTCAGCCGCCTTCAAAGCCCGCTTCGGGGAACAGCTGAATACGCAGACGGAAAAGGTTCTGGCCCTTCATTTTGACCTGGCGGATGATCCGCAGGCCGTTGCGGATGCATTAGCCGCGCAGATTACCGCCTGCGGAACAAAGCTGCAGACCGGCCTGCTGGGAACCCCGTACCTGCTGCATGAACTGTGCCGGTACGGGTATGCGGACGTCGCCTGGTCCCTGCTGCTCCGGAAGGAGTATCCGGGCTGGCTGTATTCCGTATCCAAAGGCGCCACCACAGTCTGGGAACACTGGGACGGAATCAAACCGGACGGAACCTTCTGGGATGATGATATGAACTCCTACAACCATTACGCCTACGGTTCCGTGGCGGACTGGGTATTCGGCGTAGCCTGCGGAATCAAACCTGCGGCTCCTGGTTTTATCCGCGCCCGGATTGAACCGCATCCGGATCCGCGGCTGAACAGCCTCAGTGCCGTGCTGGATACGGTTCACGGCCGGATCCGTTCCGCCTGGAAGTATACCGGAGACGGAATCCGCTATGAAATCGATACGCCGGTGCCCGCGGAGATCGTTCTCGGCGGAACGGTCACGCTCGTTGAAAAAGGCCGCTGGATCTTCGGCGAGCAGCGGCCTGTATCCGGCTGACCGGAGAAACCGTCTCAGGTTAGCAGCGTTTCATATTCATTGCACAGCGGAATGAGGACCGGGCAGTCCTCCTCCACCGGGATAAACCGGGGGCGCCCGGCCTCGAAGTAATTATCCGTCCTGTCGTCGTTGATCGAGGAAACCTCGCCCACAATCAGGTCCCCGGAACCGGGTTCCGGAGTAAAGAGGTGGTAAAGGCCCGGATAGATCGTCATGCTGTTGCCGCGGGTAATCGCCACGTCGGTTCCGGCGGGCACCGTATATTCCATCCCGTCTGTCAGGATCCGGACGTCGCCCGCCCGGTCCACGCCGCCGTCCGGAAGGGAGTTGAATACGCGGATTAGCAGCGTTCCGCCGCCCCGGTTGATGATATCCTCGGTTTTCTGCCGGTGGAAATGATTGGGAAGCACCTGCCCCTCCCTCATCAGGATCAGCTTCTCTGCATAGGGGCACCCGCGGGAACCGTCCGGCAGCCCGTTCCGGATAGTGAAGAGCACGGCGCCCATCCGGCTGAAATCATCGTGGCCGAAAGTGGTCACGTCCCAGCCGCGCATCGTCCGGATGATGGTTTCCGCCTCCGCCCTCCGGATTCTCCACTCATCCAGTGTCCAATCCGCGAACATCGGCAGCGCAAAATTGTTTTCCCATAAAAAACCCTTTGCCCAGGCGATCGCCTGCTGAATTTCGGAACGCTTCATAAAATATCACCTGCTTTCTGTTTTTCCGGCCGGCGGGAATCCGGTTTTTCGGATCCTGACAGCCCATCCTGAAATCAACGTAACGGAGGCAACCAAATGGAACGAGGAATCTATTTTGACGGTTGGTTCAAACATAACTACTGCTATCATCCCAGCCTGCCGATGCGGAGCGCACAGATGCTGGAGGATCTGGAACAGTATCATGGGACCGTGCTGGCCTGGGCCGGCCTGGGCGGAGGCAGCATCAGCCTGCCCTACCTGGAGCACGAGGCCTTCGGCCCTGTGGATCCGCGTATGCAGATCTACGGCTTTATGAATGACAGCGAATTTATTGCGGAGTGCAGCCGGCGCGGAATCCGGCTGTTCGGAATCGTCTTTGAAGTCCAGGGGTGGGAATACCCGGCTGTTGTGGATGAACAGGGCCGCATCGTCCGGATGAACCTGCGCGCGGAGGACCGGGCGGATCACGTCTGGTACGGCCTGCGGGAATTCAGCCGGGATGCTTATCCGGATGCCTTCCCCACCCGCCTGAAGGATTATTATCCGGATGGAATCCGGGATGAGGACGGAAACCTGGTCACAGATCTCTGGGAGGAATGCTGCATCCGGGACCGCTTCGGCGCGCCGGTCCACGCCCAGTGGGTGGAAATCAAAGGACACCGGGAAACCTGCTACCAGATGTGCCGGAATAATCCGGTCTGGCGAGGATACCTCAAAAAGATCATGGAAATCCAGATCGATGCCGGTGTTCCGGGCATCCAGCTGGATGAATGCGAACTGCCCATGACCGCCATCAGCTCCGGCGGATGCTTCTGCAAAAGCTGCATGAAACAGTTCACCGGCTGGCTGAAGGAACGGAAAGCAACCGGAAAGCTCGGCCCGGAATGGGACGGCGTGGACCTGGATACCTTCCATTACGGCGAATACCTGACAGCACACGGCTGCACGTATCCGGAAGGCGCCCCTTTCTACCGGGATTACTGGGAGTTCCAGGTGCGTCAGGTCCGCCGTTATTTCGGGGAACTGGCGGACCATGCCCGGGCCTACGCCCTGCAGAAGTACGGGCGGAAGCTGGAGATTTCCGGAAACTTCTTCAATATGCAGCCCGCTTATTATCCGATTGAGAACAAGGTGGATATCGTCATCACGGAGATGGAGCACACCCTGTTCCGCCAGCCGTATTACTACCGCTACTGCGCCGGTTTCGCGAAGGGAAAACCTGTCATCATCGCGGAAAACCCCTACGGCGGAATCATTCCCCGGCTCCTGGAGCTGCTCGACCGCGGAAAAGGGTATGATCTTTACCGGATTTTCCTGCTGGAAGCATCCGTATACGGCTGCAACATGTCCATTCCCTACGGCGGATGGATGGGAAATACGATCCGGGATTCCTTCTGGGCTCCGCGAAAGCTGACCGCCGGTATCCAGGATTTCCTCGCCGCTCACGAGGACTGTTATCCCCGGGTGAAATCCCGCGGCGCGGCCGTCCTGTATTCCTACGGAAGCTATTACTGGCGGGATTCCAATAAGGGAAGCGGCGCCAACGGCATGCAGGATTCCTTCGGAACGCTGCTGGACGCGACGGCCTCCGAATGGCTGGATCCGGACCTGAAGCCCGTTCCTTGCTGGGATATCATCCGCGCCATGAGCGGCATAAACGCGCAGTATGATGTGGTCATGCTCCCGGATGGTGATCTCCGGGCGGACGATTTTACGGCGGACGCGCTGGAGGGATACCCGCTCGTCATCGTTCCGGACTGCTTTACACTGACGGAAAACCAGCAGCGGATCCTGCTCGGGTATGCCCTGGGCGGCGGAACCGTACTGGCTGCCGGCCGCCTGGCGGAAGGTGCGCCGCTGGCGGAAAAACTCCGGGAAACCGGCCGTGCGGTTTTCGTTTCCCTGGATGGAAACAAGGAGCAGTATCTGCCCCGGTTTATGGCTGTGTTTGAAAAATGCTATGCCCCTGTCGCTCCGGTGGAATGCCGGATGGAAAATATCGGCGTCCAGCGGTACGACTGCATGGGGAAAACCTGGATTCACCTGCTTAACTATCAGTATGATGAGGCCGCCGACCGGATTCTGCCGGTCAGGGAACTGGAACTGTCCCTCCGGGATATGCCGGAAGGAACGCCGGCCGTTTGGGTTCCCGAAGGCGTTCCCGTTCCCGAAGCGGAGGTGGTCCGCGAAGGGGATATGACTCGCCTGGTGCTTCGGAATGTCGGACTCTATACTATGCTTGCTTTCGGATAACAAATTCTGGAAATCCCGGGACGCAAAAGAGTGATGCGGCTGGCATCACTCTTTTGCTTTTCTCATATGATCATCCCTTAACCGCGCCGGCAATCAGGCTCTTTTGTACCTGGCCGGACATGCACATATACAGCACCAGGGTGGGCAGCGTCGCGATGACCAGGCCGGCGCCCATGGAACCGTAATCCGTCTGGTACTGGCCGCTCATCTGCTTGATACCGACCGTCAGCGTACGGACGCTGTCCGTGGTAAACAGGCTCGCCAGCAGCAGCTCGTTCCAGACCTGCAGGAAAACAAAGATGGCCGCTGTAATCAGCGCCGGAACCATCATCGGCAGGATGATCGTAAAGGCAGTCCGGTAGATCCCGCTTCCGTCAATACAGGCCGCTTCCTCCATCTCGTAGGGGATATTGGCGATGAAGCCGCTGAGGATCAGGATCGTAATCGGAATATTGAAAGCCACATAGGGAATGATCAAGGCCCAGTGGGTTTTGGTCAGCGTCAGCAGAATCTCCGTCAGGGGATACAGGGCCGCGTGCATGGGAATCATCATACCCATCAGGATATAGGTGAAAACCACTTTCTGGCCTTTCCACCGCATCCGGAGCAGGCCGTAAGCGGACATATAGCCCAGGAGGCTGGTTCCGATCAGGGTGGCGAACGTGTCGATGACGCTGTTCAGCATATAATTGCTGACTCTGCCGCCGCTGCCCCAGGCGTTGCCGTAATTGCTCCAGAGCCACTGGGTCGGCAGGCCGACCATGTTGCCCCCGAAAATCTCATTGGTATCCTTCAGGGACATTGTGAACATCCAGTACAGGGGGAACAGGCAGAGGATCAGCCAGAGGATCAGGAAAACCTGTTTCAGGATCGTTCCCACAGTTACTTTCCTTTTCATGCTCAGGCCGCCCCCTTTCCCCGTCCGAGGCGTTTCCCGTCTCTGTCTTTGAACACAACGTTCAGCAGGACGGTGAATACCAGGCATTCCAGCACGATGAAGATCGCCTGGGCGCTGGCGTAGCTGTATTTATGGTTCGAGAACATTTCCACATACATGGACAGGGCAGGCAGGTCCATGTTGGACCGTTCCAGCAGAACCCACGGCGTATCGAACAGCTTGAAGGATCCGATCAGGGAGAAGGACAGGCAGACCTTCAGCATCGGCTTGATCATGGGGATTTGGATCCGGAAAGCCAGCATTGGACCGGAGGCTCCGTCCACTGTCGCCGCTTCAATGATATCGTCCGGAATGGACTTCAGCGCCCCGTACATCAGCAGCATGTGGTATCCGACATATTGCCACAGGCTCGGGATAAATGAAAACAGGATCTTGGTCTGCTCGTTTCCGAGAAAGCCGTTTTTCGGGATTTCCCAGTTCAGGGATTCAAAAATCTGGGGAAGCAGGCTTTTGTAGAGGCGCCCCCACAGCAGGCTGACCACGACGGACGAAATCACTACCGGAATGAAAAAAACATTCCGGTACATGCTTTCTCCCTTCACGCCGTTGGCCAGCAGCAGCGCGATGAACAGGGAAAACGGCAGCTGAATGAAAACGGAAATAGCCGCGTATGACAGGGAATTGACCACCGCCCCCGGGAAGGAGTTCCGGCGTCCCGGTGTAAACATGGTGATATAGTGCTCAATACCGGAAAAATGGGACTGGTCCCCGATCTTGGCCGGAATTTCGTTCAACAGGCTGTACCACAGTGTTTTGAAGATCGGAAAAATGACGATATAGGTAAAGAATAACACGGTCGGCAGAACAAAGACCGCAATGTTCCACTTATTCGACAGAACGCGTTTCATAAGCGGACCTCCAATTCGGTAATAAGTTGGAAAAGAGGGGGACGGGATTATCGCCGTCCCCCTCGAGGAATCCTTATGAAGGATTATTTACCAAAGATGGTCTCCATGTCTTCGGTCCACTGTTCGGGCGTGATCTTGCCGGCCAGCAGGTCGTACACGGTGTCGCCGATCAGGGTGGCGTCATCGCCGCTCAGGGCGGTGTTGCCCCACAGCAGCAGGGAGTCGCCTTCAGCAACCTGGGTAGCGATCTGGTTCATGACGGGGTTGCCGCACTGAACTTCGGTCTTCCAGGCGGGCAGTCCGGCGCCGCATTCGAAGCCGTTATCAGACTGGTGCTGGGCCAGGAACTGGCAGGCAACGAACGCTTCGGCGGGATGCTCGGTATGAGCGGAGATGCTGAAGCCTTCAGCGGGGCCGCCCATCCACTGGTTGTCATAGCCTTTGCCCACAGCGGGGAACTTCACAGCCTTGACCTTCTGCTGCATCTCAGGAGACAGGGATCCGGAGAACCACTGGCCGTGTACATACATCGGGATTTCGCCGGCGAAGTAGGGCACTTCAGACTCGTCACGGGTCAGGGAGATGGCATCTTCCGGGAAAGCGCCCAGATCGATCAGGGTCTTGAACGCGGTCATCGCGTCTACCCAGTCCTGGGTCTTGAAGGTCGCGCCTTCGGTCTTGTAGTAGCAGGCACGGCAGGCTTCATCGCCCACGAAACGCAGCGCGATCAGGTCGGTGTACATATTGGTCGGCCACTTGTCGCCGCCGCCCAGAGCCATGGGGGTCACGCCGGCGGCCTTGAAAGCCTTGACAGCCTCAAGCAGCTCGTCCCAGGTCTCAGGGATCTTCACGCCGTATTTTTCAAACAGCTCAGTGTTGCAGTACAGGCAGGAGCAGGCGTTGGTGTAGGGCAGCTGGTAAACTTTTCCGTCAAAGGTCATGTTCGCCAGGGCACCGCCGATCAGCTGATCCGTGATTTCATCGGTCAGATAATCGTTCAGGGGCAGGATGTCTCCGGAGCTGACCAGGTTCCACAGCACGCCGCCGGCATTCCAGTAGAATACGTCCGGCAGGCTGTCGGACAGGGCCAGGGTCTCGCCCTGATCCTTCCAGGCGTTCGCTTCGTACCATTCGACTTCCAGTTTGATTTCCGGATGGGCTTCAGCAAACTGCTCCAGGGTTTTCAGCATGGGAGCGCGGTTCGCTTCCGACTCGGCAGACCAGATAGATGCTACCTTCAGGACGACGGGTTCGTCTGCGCTCGCGATGGACACCATGCCCAGGAGCATTGCCACAGCCAGCGCAACTGCCAATAGTTTCTTCATAGATGTTTCCTCCTTATGAAATTTAATAATTGGACCTTTCGCGGTCGCTGAGGTTATTATACGACTTGTAAAAATATACTGCAATACCATTTTTTGATTTCTGACTAATTATATTTTGTTTCTCTGTAAACTATGATTTAAAATGTATATTTGCTGACCAAAATCGGTTTCTAATGCTTTGTTAATAATTGTAAAATGGTATATTATTCCAATTTGGAATAATATGTAAAAACTGCTGGTGCACAGAATGCATCAGCAGTTTTCATAATTTCGGTTTTCCGTTTTTGTATCTCAGGGTTTTTTCTCAACGATCGTCCACGGGTATTCCACCGTCAGGATTTCATCCTGGATGGAATAATAACAGGTTGTGTCATCAAATACGTCGCCGTAGTGCAGCAGGAAGGTTCCTTCTTCTGAATTAAACATGAAGTTGCCGGTAAATGAGCTGTCCTCCAGGAAATATCCCGCCGGTGTGAAAACAAAATTGCTCTTGTCATCCACCCCCTCCCAGATGCCGATCAGGCCGCCCTGTCCTTCCACTTCCTTACCGCGCTGATACCGGGTTTGGGGATAGATGACTTTCTTCTCTTCCGTTACCGTATAGCGGAGAGAAGTGATTTTCCCCTCCGCGTCAGTCAGCTTCAGGCTGGTTCCCTGATCCTCCCAGCGGTATTCCGTTCCTTTGTACCATGCAGTTCCGTCCGCATCAACCTTCAGCACTGTCGTCTCCGGCTCGTAATCGAAAGCCCATTCGCCGATCAGCGGCATGGCTGCTTCGGCAAAGACCGTATTCAGAAGGACAAAGCATGTCAGCACAGCAAGGAAAATGGCAGCCGTTTGTCTTACCGTTTTTGTTCTCATCGTATTTCGACCTTTCTGCTGAAAAACGGGAGTTCCGCCGGAACCCCCGTATATCCTGGATACGAGTTTGTTATCCTTTGACTGCACCGGCAATGAAGCTTTCCTGAATCTGCTTGCTCAGGAACACATAAACGATCAGCGTGGGAATGGTTGCCAGCGCCAGTGCCGCGCCGATAGGTCCCCATTCTGTCGTATACTGTCCGCTCAGGCTCTGGATACCGACAGGAAGCGTTTTGTAAACGTCCTTGCTGATAAAGATCGTCGCGAACATCAGTTCATTCCAGCTTTGCAGGAAGGTATAGATGCCGACAGTTGATACCGCCGGCAGCATCAGCGGAACAATGACCCTCATAAAGATACCCCATGTTCCGCAGCCGTCCAGGAATGCCGCTTCGTCCAGGTCATAGGGAATATCTCCCATGAAGCCGGTGCTGATCAGGATTCCCATGCTCAGGGAAAACGCCGAATAAGGAATGATCAGCGCCCAGTAGGTATTCAGCATCTTCAGGCTGGACAGCGTAGTATACAGCGGAACAATCGCCGCATGGATCGGAATCGTCAGTCCCAGCATGAAGAAAGCGTTCATCCGCTTTCTGCCTTTCCAGTGAAGCCTAGTCATCGCATAGGTAGCCATAATCGCGGCGATCAGCGTGATCAGAATTGTCACGGCAGTCACCAGCAGGCTGTTGAAGAAATAGCGGCCCATATTGCCGACGCCCAGCGCCCGTGTGTAATTGCTCCAGAGCCACTGCTCCGGCAGGCCCATGACGTTCCGGCCGAAAATTTCCTCGTTGCTTTTCAGGGAGAAAGTGAACATCCAGTAGACCGGAAACAGGCAGATGATAGCCCACAGGATCAGGCCAGCCTGTACCAGCACGTCCGACCATTTGAAACGATGCTGCTGTGCAACGGGAATGTCAGACTGATTGATTTTCGCTCGGCCCATCTTATTTCTCCTCCTTGAACGCAAAATTAATCAGCAGTGCAAATACGAAACAAAGCACAATCAGCATCACCGCGATGGTGGATCCCATACCGTAACGGTTCCGCAGGAACAGAAGGCTGATCATCAGTGTGCTGGGCAGCTCCGTCGCATGGTTGGGGCCGCCGTTGGTCAGTACGTAGATCATATCGAAGGACTTCAGTGAGCCTGTAACGGCGAAGATCACGCTGACCCGGAGAATCGGACGGATATAGGGAATGGTGATATATCTGCTGACCTGTGCGGGTGTACAGCCGTCCAGCATCGCCGCCTCATTCAGTTCCGCAGGCATTCCCTTGATTCCCGCGTACATCAGCAGCATATGATAACCGACATACTGCCAGAGGATCGGGACCAGGCATGCGCCCATCGCCACATTCTTATCGCCGAGCCATACGCGGGTCCAGCTGTCCAGTCCGACAGACCGCAGGAACATGTTCAGGGCACCGTATTCCGGATTATAGATCTTGATCCATAACTGGCCGATAACCACGGAAGAAATCAGCACCGGCATGAAGTAGATTGCCAGATACCACCGTTCCCCCTTTACGTGCCGGCTGAGCTTCAGCGCAAGCAGCAGGGCAAAGGGAAGCTGAATACAGACGGACAAAATCGCCAGCAGGAAAGCGTTGGTCAGTGCCCGCCCGATATTGATGGACTTGCTGGTAAACAGCTCAATATAATTCTTAAACCCGATAAATTCAGGAGTTCCCAGCCCGTTCCATTCCGTCAGGCTGTAGTAGCCGGACAGGGCGATCGGCGCGATCAGGATCCCGACAAACAGGATCAGCGCCGGCAGCAGAAACAGAAAAATGTTCAGCTTATAGCTCAGAGGTCTCTTCATACGTTGTGTTTCCCTTCATCAAGTAAAAGAGGGGAGACGATCCCCTCGCGGGGTATTTCCCGTACGGAATCGTCTCCCTGTGATTGGCTTGATTTGTCAGTATGGTTTACTTCGCGCCCAGGTCGGCAGCCAGACCGGTGGCGAAGCCTTCGGCGTCGATGTCACCGGCGAAAGCCAGGCCGATGTAATCCAGATAGGTGTTGGCGGCGTCAGCGCTCAGGAAGTTGTCTCCGAACAGCACCATGCCCTTCGCCTTGGAAGCGATATCCACAACCTGGGCAACCAGCGGAGCGACCTCAGCATTGGGATCAGCGGACCAGCAGGGCAGGTTCGCGCCGGCCTTGTAGTCAGCATCAGACATGTACTTGGCCAGTTCGAAAGCCAGCTTCACAGCTTCTTCCTTGTGCTCGGTGGTAGCGGCAACAGCCAGAGTGTTGTTGGGTCCGCCGATCAGTTCGTACAGGTCAGCGTTGTCGGGATTCAGCACCGGGAACAGGCCGGCCTTGAAGGAAGCAGCGTTTTCAGCCTTGTTGATGTCGCCGCAGTTCCAGGAACCGTTCTGATAGAAGGCGTACTTGCCGGCGATGAAGTTGGTCTTGACTTCGTCGTTGCCCAGAGCGGCAGCGCTCGGATCGAAGTATTCATTCTTCACATAATCCTGGAAAGCGGTAACGGCGGCCTTGATACCCTCGTTGTCCCAGCTCTCGCGGCCTTCATACACGTCGATCAGCTTCTGGGTGCCGATAGACTTGATCATCAGGGGCTCGAGGTACTCGGACAGGCACCAGAGTTCCTTGCCGGAGACGCCAAAGGGGATGATGCCCTGGGCCTTCAGGTCTTCGCAGCACTTGCTCATGTCTTCGATGGTTTCCGGGATATGATCCCAGCCGGCCTTGGCCAGCAGGTCCATGTTGGCGAACAGGACGACGCAGCTCATGGTGTAGGGCACGCCGTACAGTTTTCCGTCATAGGTGGCGTTCGCGCACATATTCTTGGCGAGTTCATCTTTGTAGGCATCATAGTACTCGTCCAGGCACAGGACGCGGTCAGCCTTCACGAAGTCGCCCAGGAAGCTCATGCCCCAGGTGAAGAACACGTCGGGCAGATCAGTGCCGGCAGACATCGCAGCCTTGATCTTGGTCTTGTACTGCTCGTTCTGGGTGGGTTCATGGTTGACTTTGATGCCGGGGTTCGCAGCTTCGAAAGCGGCGATGGCATCAATGTAGGACTGATAGCTGGCGTCGCTTTCCACAGCGAGGGACCACAGGGTCAGGGTAACATCATCCGCAAAAGCGGAAGACAGGGACAGCAGCATAATAGCCGCCAGAACCAGAGCAACCAGTTTCTTCATAAGATAGTTCCTCCTCTTATGGAATAATATTGGGACCTTTCGCGGTCGCTGGAGATATTATACAACTTGTACATACATATTGCAAGATGGTTGTCCGGTTTTTTGGACAATTTTAAACCATGATACACATGTTTTGTCCGCCAAAACCCTTCAGGCAAACGTTTTCCGGACCGAAAAAAAAACTTTGTTCTCAAATTGTTTTTCCGGCCGGTGCATCGTCGGTCATCCCGGAACGCTTCTCTGTTTTTGCTCCTGATTTCTGATATTGAAGCAGTCAAACGCCGCTGTCCGGGAATGGAAAAGGCTGTCTATGCAGAAAAGACCCACCATGGTTCCTGTAAACTCACCGTATTTGCAGTACTCGTCAGAAAACTCACTCATATCCAGTTCAGGGCCGATTGCCTGTTCTTCTTCGCCTTCCCGGTTCCAGAAAAAACGAAGCGTCCTGCCCTGAATCCTCAGCCCGAACCGGAGCGGTCCTTCCGGAACGGGAATCTCCTCATACTGACATCTTTCTCCGTTCCGGATCCGCAGCAAGCCGATGACCGGTCCGTTTTTTTCTTCGCTCCGGGTTTTCCTCAGGCAGACATTATTCATATTGTCATAGTATACCATCAGTCCGGCGCTCTGCTGAAAAACCTCCGGAGAAAAATCCATGACCGTTTCCGCCTGGACGTTCAGGCTTGTCAGCTTCCGTGCCAGAAGGCTGAACTGATGCAGGGATGCCTGGCTTTCCTGCCCTTTCAGGCATACCCAGCCGGGGCGGGATTTCGTTTCCGCAAAAGTTTCCGGCAGCACGCGCGGCGCGTAATACCAGTTCCCCGGCCGGGGTGAATCAAAGGGGTCTTCTTCAGGAGGCATCTGTAGAAACGCCGGTTTCATCTTGCTCTCCGCCGTTTCTTCCGCTGCCAGATTCGTTCCCCCTGCCGGTCTCAGCCATCCGTTTTCCGTCCAGCGGGCTTTCTGGACCGCCGTTTCCCTTCCCAGGGTACACCGCAGCTCCGGCAGGAAAGGCCGGGAGCAATGGTAAAACAGATAGGTTTCACCTGTCGGCAAGTCCGCATAACTGGCATGACCTGCTTTCTGCAGCAGAATATCCGGATTATAATACTTTGGTTTCAGATGATCTGGGTCATCCCGTTCATTGGATTCTTTCGGCTGAGAGGTAATGACCGGGCCTGCCGGGTCTGCTTCATAGAGACCCCAGGGGCTCCGAGCCCGGGCCATGGTTGCGCAGTGATTGTATCCCGTTCCGCCTTCCGCGCACATAAGATAATAGTAATCCCCGCGTCTGGTAATATGCGGAGCTTCAATGCAGCCGCGGTCCGTACATCCCCGCCAGATTCGTCGGGGAAAGCCCAGGATCTTTTTCTCCTTCGGATCATATTCCGCCAGGCAGATCGCCCCCGGCTGTTCATATCCGATCCGGGTTTCCCACTCCAGAGATACGATATATTTACGACCGTCTGTGTCATGCAGGATCGAAGCGTCAAATCCTGCAGAATGCAGGTATACCGGTTCGCTCCACGGGCCTTTCAGATCCTTCGCGGTAATCAGATAGTTATCGATATCAAAGTATCTCGCGTTCATGGAACGCATGATGCCGTAGATAACATAGAACAGGCCGTCCGCTTCGCACCAGGTCAGGCAGGGCGCCCAGATCCCTTTGGCCGATGGCAGGTTCCTCAGATCCGGCGCGCTGTCCCCGTCCAGCGCATGCGCATATAATTCCCAGTGTTTCATATCCCGGGAATGATAGATTGGAATTCCTGGCAGCCATTCAAAGCTGGAAACCGCCACATAGATATCTTCGCCTTTTCTGCAGACGCATGGATCCGGGTTGAAGCCCGGAAAAATCGGATTATGAATCATCTTAATAATCACCTCCGCCTCCGAAGAATCGGAACCCCTGGAGGCAGGTTACTGGTTCAGTCTCTTCAGCATCTCCAGAACCTCCTGCTCCGCTTCCGGACGGCCGCCGAGCCCGAACATGGCGCGCAGGGGCATATAATTCAGCATCGCCAGGTTCATTTCATCCGAAATCGCGTCCTGGGCCGTTTCGGAGCGTTCCTCTTTGCTTTCCGAATTTCTCTGCAGGAATTCCTTGACAATCGGAGCCGCCTTCGGATCCGCCAGCAGGTCCATATAGATGCTGTCGAGTGTATAGGTCCGCGGGAGTTCCGTCGTGGAGGTCAGCTGTACCTCTGCCCGCAGCGGCAGGTGGCGGGAGGAATCCCCCGCTTCAATAATATAGGTTCCCGACGGCACATACCAGTCATGGATCTGTGAATTCCAGTACGCAAAGCTCCGCTTATCAAGCGTAAAGGTCACCTTCTTGCTTTCCCCGGGCGCCAGTTCGACCTTGGCGAATCCCTTCAGCTCCCGCACCGGCCGGATCGGATCCGCCGCCGCGGCGCCGGTATACAGCTGTACCGCCGTTTTGCCGCTTCGGCTGCCGGTATTCTTTACCGTCACTGCAGCCTGCAGGGTGTCCGTATCCTTCATGCTCTCCCGGCTGAGTTCCAGGCCGCTGTATTCAAACGTTGTGTAGGACAGGCCGTGGCCGAAGGGGAAGAGGACGTCCATTTTCTTCTTATCATAATACCGGTAGCCGACAAAGACCCCTTCCCGGTACTCAGTGACGTTGCCTTCGCCCAGGTAGAAGAGGTAAGACGGATTGTCCTCCAGCTTCAACGGGAAGGTTTCGGCCAGATGGCCGCAGGGGTTAGCATCCCCGAAGAGCACCTTCACCTCGGCCTCGCCTACCGCCTGCCCGCCCAGATAGGCTTCCAGCACGGCTTTGACTTTGCCGATCCATGGCATCTCCACCGGAGACCCGTTATGCAGCACCACCGCCGTGTTCGGATTGGCCTCCGCCACAGCCTCGATCAGCCGGTTCTGGCAGTCCGGCAGCCGCATATGCGTCCGGTCATAGCCCTCGGATTCATAGGAATCCGGAAGGCCTGCGAAAACCACAGCCGCTTTGGCGGCTTTCGCCGCGGCTGCAGCTTCTGCGATCATCTCATCCGTCGCCCGGTCCTCCGCGGCGGAATATCCCTGCGCGTAGGTCACCTTCAGGCCCTTCGCCGCTTCAAGGGCGCCGGTTGTTCTGAAGCAGTTGATATGGGAGCTTCCGCCGCCCTGAATCCGGGGTTTTACGGCAAATTCCCCGATGAACGCAATCTCGTCCTCCTTGTTCAGTGGCAGCATCCCGTCATTGTTTTTCAGGAGCACCATGCATTCCGCCGCGATCGCCGCGGCCTGCGCGTGCTGCGCTTCCTTGTCCCAGGGCGTTTCCGGTTTCGCGTGCTCCAGATAACGGTATACCATGGTCAGAATCCGTTCGCACGCCAGGTCCACCGCTTTTTCGTCCAGCTTTCCCTCCCGGACCGCCTGTACGATCTTCCGGTCATTGACGCCGTCGGAGGACGGCATCTCCAGATCCAGCCCGGCTGCTACGCCGGCAGCCCGGTCGCTGACCGCGCCCCAGTCTGATACCACCAGTCCTTTGAATCCCCATTCGTTCCGGAGAACCTCCGTCAGCAGCCAGGGATCCTCGGAGGCATAGACGCCGTTGATCTTATTGTATGAGCACATCACCGTCCATGGCTGCGCTTCCTTCACCGCCATCTCGAACGCCGGGAAATAGATTTCCCGCAGCGTGCGCTCATCCGCATTCGAGGAGGAGCTCATCCGGCGGTGTTCCTGGCTGTTTGCCGCGAAATGCTTGATGCTTGTTCCCGCATTCCGGCTCTGAACGCCCTGGATCATCGCTGTCGCCATCCGTCCCGCCAGGTACGGATCCTCTGAATAATACTCAAAATTCCGGCCGCAGAGCGGCGAACGCTTGATATTCACCGCCGGTCCCAGCACGACGGCAAGCTTCTCATGCTGGCAGCTGTCGCCGATGGCCTCCCCCATCTCCCGGATCATGTCTGTATCAAAGGACGCGGCTGTCGCGCAGGCCGTCGGAAAGCAGACTGCCTTGATGCTGTCGTTGATTCCGAGATGGTCCCCTTCAAGGTCCTGTTTCCGGAGGCCGTGGGGGCCGTCGCTGACCATTACCTGCGGAATTCCCAGCCGTTCCACCGCTTTGGTATGCCAGAAATCACTTCCGGAGCAGAGTCCCGCTTTTTCCTCCAGTGTCATTTTTGCGATCAGTTGTTTGATATCCATTCAGTTTTCTCCTCCTGGTACGGTATCGTATGGCAGTAAAAAGCTGTTTCGGTTCTTTCTGCGGACAGTGTATCATGAACCGGGTGGCTTCGCCACACTTTTTTTCAGCAGCCGCAGCTGGCTCCGGCCGGTCGCTTTTCTCCTCGCTTGACGGGGATGAAAAAAGTCATTACAATCGCAGTACATCAACGTTTCGGAAAGGAGGATGTTTCGCATGGACGAACCGACGCTGCTGACTTCGGAAGAAGCTTTCTCCGCCGGTCAGCCGCTGGCGGCACGGATGCGCCCCTCCAGCCTGGATGAAATCGCCGGCCAGCAGCATCTGCTGGGCCCCGGTAAGGTCCTCCGCCGGCTGATCTCCTCCGATACGATCTCCTCCATGATTTTCTGGGGTCCCCCCGGCGTGGGAAAAACCACCCTGGCCCGGGTGATTGCCCTGCAGACCAGGGCAACCTTCATCGATTTCTCCGCGGTAACCAGTGGCATCAAGGAAATCCGCCAGGTGATGATGAAGGCGGAGGAAAATCGTGCCTACGGCATGCGGACCATCGTCTTCGTGGATGAAATCCACCGGTTCAACAAAGCGCAGCAGGACGCATTTCTTCCCTTTGTGGAAAAGGGCAGCATCGTGCTGATCGGCGCGACGACCGAGAATCCCTCCTTTGAGGTCAACAGCGCGCTTCTGTCCCGGTGCAAGGTTTTCGTGCTGCAGGCCCTTTCCCGGGAGGATATCCTGACGCTGCTGCGCCGCGCGCTGACGGATGAGCGCGGCTTCGGAAAAGATCAGGTCACCATCAGCGAAAAAGCCCTGGGCGCCATTGCAGATTTTTCCAACGGGGACGCCCGCAGCGCCCTGAGCACCCTGGAAATGGTGGTACTCAACGGCGAGGTCAGCGAAAACGGGATTGAGGTCACCGACGAAATCATCGCCCAGTGCCTCTCCCGGAAGAGCCTGATGTATGACAAGGACGGGGAAGAGCACTACAATCTGATCTCAGCCCTGCACAAATCCATGAGGAACTCGGATCCGGACGCCGCCGTCTACTGGATGATGCGCATGCTGGAAGGCGGGGAAGATCCCCTGTATATCGCCCGCCGGGTCCTGCGTTTCGCTGCCGAGGATGTGGGGCTGGCCGATCCCCGGGCCATGGAGGTCGGCGTCGCCGCCTATCAGGCCTGCCACTTCATCGGGGTGCCGGAATGCAATGTGCACCTGGCGGAAGCTGTGGTCTATATGTCCCTGGCCTCCAAATCCAACGCCATGGAAATGGCCGTCATGGAAGCGCGGGAAGCCATCGAAAAGGAACCGGACGCGCCTGTACCCCTGGTAATCCGCAACGCGCCGACCCGCCTGATGAAGGATCTGGACTATGGAAAAGGCTATCAGTATGCCCATGACTATGCGGAAAAGATGACCGCGATGCAATGCCTGCCGGATGCGCTGAAGGATCGGCGGTTCTATCATCCTACCGCGCAGGGGCAGGAAGCCCGGTACAAGGAACGGCTGGAGCAGATCCTCGCCTGGAAAGAGGAACACCGGAAATAACCGCCGGCCGAAGGAGGGAGCCTATTGACCATTCGGAGACAGTGCCTTTGCCTTCTGGCAGCGTTGATTCTTCTGTGTTTCCCGGCAGGGTATGCCGCGGAGGAAGCCTCTCCCGAAATCAGGGTTCATCTCAGCCGGCTTCATCTGGATACCCGGGCTGACCTGACGCTTCACGGGCCGTATCAGCTCCGCTGGGAAGGCGGGGATATGCTGCTGCCTGACGGGAGCGCGGTTTCCGTTCAGATCAGAAATGAAAAACTCTATGTGTTTGTCGCGGGGCTGAGCCTGGCCCCGGGCAGCAGCGTCACCTTCCAGCCCCTGCAGGCGGAAAACTCTGAATCCGGCCTCTCCTTCAACCTGGCGGACGGCCTGTATCTCGGAACGCTGCGCCTGAGCCTGAACAACGGAAGCCTGCAGCCGGTTCTGACGCTCCCGCTGGAAACCTATCTGCTGGGTGTTGTTCCCTATGAAATGAGCGACAGTTTCCCGGAAGAAGCGCTGAAAGCCCAGGCTGTCTGTGCCCGCACCTATGCCATGAGCCGGATGAAGCCGAAATCCGCCTGGGATGTGACCGATACCACCAACGACCAGGTCTTCCGAGGCATCAGCGCCGCCAACGCCCGTTCCGCCGCGGCGGTTCAGGATACCGCCGGGCTGGTACTGACATATAAGGGGCGCCTGATTACCGCCTGGTATTCCGCCTCCAACGGCGGCCAGACCGAGCTGCCGGGCCATGTATGGGACGGGGAGGCGCCGGGTTGCTATGCCATGAACGATGATCCGTACGATCTGGAAAATCCCCAGAGCATGACCCGTTATGTGACCATGAGCCGGACCGGGGACGACCTGTACCCGGCCTTCATTTCCCTGATCCGGGAAGCCGTATGGCAGGATCCGGAAATGGACGGCTACCTGCATCAGGAAGATGCTTTCCGGATCACCGGGCTGGAAGCCATGGAACTGACCGCTCCCCGCTATGATGCTCCCAGCCGTCTGATGACCCGGCTGAAAGTGACCGTAGCTGTTTCCGCCCGGAAGCTCTTGACAGAGCAGGACAACCCACCCACTTATTTTGATTCTGACGATGAAGAGCTTTATCTTTTTACCACTCCGGATCCAACTTCAACGCCAGAAGAAACCCCTGTCCCCACTCCGTCTCCAACGCCTGGAATTAGCGGTTTCCTTCCTGCGGGGACCTTCACGGTTACGCTGAACCTGTTTCCGGACGTCCTGAACACCCTGGGACTGAGCATCGCCGGCGGCGGCAATGAAATTCTCCGGCTGACGGAGGACGACAGCTGTTTTACCCTGACCTCCGGGCGCTACGGCCACGGCGTGGGCCTGAGCCAGCGCGGCGCCGAATGGATGGCCTCCGAATACCGGAAAACCTTCCGGGAGATTCTGGATTTCTATTATCCCGGCGCCAAACTTCAGCAGCAGGCCTCCGCCCTGCCGCCGCTCCCCACGCCGGATCCGATGATGGCGGAAGGTCCCGGCCCCCTTCCCACTGCCACGCCCCGGCCTACGCTGATGCCGGTCGATGTCTCCGCACTGCCGGAGGGCGCCCGGATCGCCTCCGTCGAAGGGATCTCGGATGACAGCAGCCTGAATCTGCGGGCAGCCCCCTCCGCCGGCTCCGAGGTCCTGATGCGCCTGTACAAACACCAGCTTCTGATCGTCCTGGAGCAGTCCGGCGTCACCGGCTGGGTCCACGTGAAAACCGATGCCGCCGAAGGCTATGTCATGGAATCCTTCCTTGAATATCTCCCATAAAAATGACCTTTGGCATATCGTCCGTAACCGGCTTCCCGGTTCCAGTTCCCATCCGAATCCGGAGGAAATCCGGATTCGGATGGCAGACAGCATATAATTATTTGAGGAGAACGGCATGAATCTTATTGAAACAGACAGGCTGATTACCGCGGAACTGACCATGGATATGGCTGAAGATATCCGGGAGAATTCTCTGGACGAGGATACCCGCCGGTTCGTGCCGGATGAAGTGTTTGAAACCTTGGAGGAAGCACGGGAAACGGTGGAATACCTGATGGGCCGGTATGGCAGCTCAGACGGTCCGCTGGTCTATGCCCTGCTGACAAAGGAAGGAGGGCGGAACGTCGGTTATGTCCAGATGGTTCCGTTGGAGAACGGGAGTTGGGAGATCGGCTACCATATCGGAAAACGCTACACAGGCAATGGCTATGCAACGGAAGCCGTCAGGGCTTTCCTGCCTGTGATGGCTGAAAAACTCGGCATTCAGGAAGTGGCCGGGATCTGCCTGAAGGAGAATGCCGCGTCCTGCCGGGTGATGCAAAAAAGCGGTTTCACGGAAGTGTTCTCCGGAGTGGGAGAATACCAGGGACAGGAACGGGAAATCGTCAGGTTTATTTGGAAAAGAGGCTCTCAGACAGAATCGACAGTTTGATGCCGCATGGAACCCTCCTGCCGGATGTAACGGCATGCCGGTCGTATGGAAGCATATTCACCCGGAGCCATGAAACTGTAGAGATACCAGAAGTAAAGAAAATCCTGCCATTTGTCTTCAGTGAAGATCAATATGGCAGGATTCTTTTTGTTCGGGATCATGGATTCAGGATGTTAATCCCGGATTCCTTTGATTCGTTCTGTAATTCGGTCGGTAATAAACTGCCGGAAAGGCGTCAGCGGTTCTGTGGACGGTGCAGCACCTTCACCGAGGAACATCATGGTACAGGGCGTGCTTTCTGACCAGGGCTCCCACCGGGGCAGCTGTTCTCCGTTCAGGTCTTTGCCGTTCGGATCGCCGGTGCGGATGAAATTGCAGAAATAATCGCACATTTGCCGCGCGAGGTCATAATGCCTGCCTGTAAACGGCCGCCAGCATTTTGCCAGGGTTTCAAACCAGAACCAGAGATCGGAGGAATGGAATGTGCCGGGATGGTCCCAGCCGGGGATATCCGGGTTGAAGCAATAGGAGTATCCTCTCTTCCCGTTTTTCGCTGTTTCTGAGAGGACGCCCTTGACCGTGCAGTCAATGCCGCTGACCGGCGCGTAGCCCTGGCCGGGAAGCGTCTTTTTGCTTTCCGGGAATGCCAGGAAGGTATCCGCTCCGTTTCCGAAGAGGCGGACCGCTTCCGCCTTCAGCGCGGTCACGTCCCCAGCGTCGATCGTATTCGGGAATTCATCCCCGGTGCATCCGGACATCATAACGACATCCACACAGTCTCCCCTCTGGTACAGAGCAATCGGGTCCCCTGTACAGAACAGGTCGTCCCGTACGGTAAAGAAGGGAACATGGGTTTCCATATACTTCTCATAACTCCGCTGCAGGGTCACCGCGTCCATTGCCCGGGCTTCCTCCAGGGTTTTTACCCCCAGGAAAGCAAAGAACTCCTCTCCTTTTTTCTCGGAATCCTTCAGCCGTTCCGGGCGGCCGATTTCACGCCGCTGATAGGGATCAAAAATCATGGCGCTCATGACCGCTGCGTTGGAAAACAGGCCTTTGTTCTGCTTGCAGGCCAGCTGGGACATCACGCTTCCGCCGCCGGCGGACTGGCCGGCGATAGTGACCTTCCTCGGATCCCCGCCGAAGGCGGCAATGTTCCGCTGGACCCAGCGCAGGCCCGCCTGCTGATCCAGATTGCCGAAGTTCGCCGGAGCGTCCGGCTGTTCCCGGGAAATCTGCGGATGGGTCAGAAAGCCCAGCGCGCCGACCCGGTAGTTGACGGTGACCACGACAATGCCCCGGCGGGCAATCCGCTCTCCGTCAAACTCCATCTCTGCGGGATAGCCGCACTGCAGACCGCCGCCGAAAAACCAGACCAGAACCGGCAGTTTTTCCCCTGCCTTTTTTGCGTTTGTCCAGACATTCAGGTACAGGCAGTCCTCCCCCATGGGAATCTCCGGATCCACATGCCATTCACGGCAGTAGATATCATCACTCAGCCCGGGAATCCACTGCATGGAGATCGGCGCGAACCGGGAACAGTCCCGTACCCCCGCCCAGCTTTCACAGGGCTGGGGAGCCCTCCAGCGGTTTTTCCTCGTCGGCGGCGAGGCAAAGGGAATTCCTTTGAAAGCTGTTATCCGCGGATCCGCGGCTTCGATACCCCGTACCCATCCGTTTTCCGTCCTGACCTGACGCAGCATATTCTTCTTCCTCCCCCAGTACAGGTCCCATTCTTATCTTCATTTCATTCGGCAGTGTTCCAAAGCATATCCGGCCCGGGCAGCACACGCTCCGGCTGCTTATACGGGAGTTCCGGAGCAGCCGCCACCTTCATGACCGCCTTCGGATCCATGATCAGGTGCAGCCTCTCGGCCTGGCCGCGGAAAACAAAGGGCTGTTCCCCGGCGGTACGGAAAGAGACCTCCCCTGTTTCTTCGTCCACACCGATATCAAACCAGGCGTTCTGTCCCTCCCGGTCAAAACCGAAGAACTCCTGCCAGGCCGGCAGGTTCAGGCAGTTTTCCGGTTCCGGATACATGATACGGAGATAACCGCCCTGCATCCGGACATACAGATTACCTTCCGCCGTATTGTCCCGGGTGGGGAATACAATCGCCGCTTCCCCGCAGTCATAGAAAATATTGTTGATAATCCGGGCATCCCGGGAGGTACCGCCCCGCTCCATCCCATGCATCCGGAAAGAAACAGGCTTCAGGTAATATCCGCTGTGCCGGCAGCGGCCGATCAGGTTGTGGACGACCTGCAGCCGGTCCGTTCCTTCCCCGTAAACCCCGTAGCCGTTCACCACGTCCAGTTCCCGCAGCTTGTACCATCCGGAGGATCCGGGTTCCGCCGGAATCTCTGCCGGGTCAAACCGGCCTTCCACGTTCCAGATGATATTGTTGTCGATCAGGTTGATCCCGTCCCGGGTGCATTCGATGAAGATGGCTTCCCGCTGTTCAATCCCGTTCAGGAACAGGTTGGAGGTAATCCGGTTGTTCTCGTTGCCGCAGTCCAGCCAGAGATGGTCCGCGCGCAGGGTGTTCCGGAAAATATTATTCCGGATCAGGGCGTCCACGCTGTTATGCAGCTTGATGGCCCCTGCTTCCCAGCTCAGTTCCATCCGCTGCCAGCCGGTTCCTTCGATGATATTGCCTTCGATCAGCATCCGTTCCGCAAACAGGCCGGCGATCCCGCAGACTCCGGCGTTCCGGATCCGGCAGTTCCGGATGATGCTGTATCCGATCACTTCATCCGGCCGGTGGGTATGGTGCCAGCACTCGTTGCCCACATCAATCCCCACGGCATTGGACCAGTCGACGGTGCAGTCTTCCACGATCCAGTGGTGCCCGCGGTATGCGGAAACCGCGCCCCGCTGCGGTACCGGCGCGCCGGTCGCCGCATGGGCGAAGGTGATCCCCTTGACCCGGATATAGTTCAGGAACGGAACGTCCGGCGCGAAACACTGTTCCCGGACCGTGACCTCGATCCGGTGGCACCGGGGATCTGCGTCCCCGGAAAGCCGGAAGTGTACCTTCTGGCCGTTGGCTTCCACCCAGTACGTGTTCTCTTCCCGCCCCATCCCGTTGTACAGCGGAACCTGCTTCAGAGGTATGCCGTCACAGAAAACACAGCCCCGGCGGTTCAGGTATGGGGTCATGTCCGTTTTGTCATACTCGATAAACAGCCGGTCATGAAGGATATTGACCGCGCAGAAGGGGTTATATCCCCGGAACAGATCCGGATCCAGGTCGTATTCCCAGACGCGGATATCCGAAGGCTGTGGGGCGTTCCACTCCCGGAACAGCATCCAGCCTTCGCTGGCTTTGAATTCCGTGACCTGTTCGGACGCGCTGACAATGACCTCTCCGTCCCCGAATGCTTCATAGGAGATCATATGCTCCGGATCCGAGCCGCCCCGGGCGGGTTTTACGCATTCCCGGTACAGGCCCGCGTGAATCAGAACCCGGGTGCCCGGTCCCGCTTCCATAGCCGCCCGTCCGATTGTCCGGAAAGGGGCGGCGGCACTGCCGTCGTTCGTGTCCGAAGCCGACGGATGGTTCATGTTGACATGAAGCTCCCGCGTCCACGCGGTTTTCTTTTCCCAGAATTCAAAAGGACGGCCGTCCGGCAGGATCGCAGAACAATCTGTTTTCATAAGCAGTCTTCTCCTTCCGAAGCTTGATAAAAGGGGGCGCCCGCTCAGGAGCGCCCCCGATGGGGAGTAAACGAACGATTACTTGGCGGAAGCTGCCGCGATCTTCGCGTCAACCTGAACCTGCCACTTCGCCACGTCGAAGTTGTACAGGGTTTCGTAATCAAGGCCGTCGATTTCCGCGACCATTGCATCCCACTTGGCCTCGAAATCGTCGTCATTCTCGCACGCGAACAGCTGCCAGGTGTACTGTGCCAGCACCTGGTCGATGGAATTGCGCAGCACAGCGATATCGTCGGAATCCGTCTCCATTTCCGCGATGCAGTTCGGGCTGATGATGACCTTGTTGTTCTTCTTCATCCAGTCAACCGGATCATTCGCACCGAACCGTTCCTGCCATTCCTTCTTCATCTCGGTCATGTTCTTGGCGATATAGGACGCCCAGTACTTCATGTCGTAGGTTTCGCCGGTATTGGGGTTGGTGCAGATGGAAGCGAGCAGCCACTGGTTGATCGCGTTGTTGCCGTCCTGGTACCCGCCGCCGCCGTATTCTTCCGGCACGGGCAGGTTATCCATCAGCGCGTTGTCCTTGTAGGGGATGAACTTGCCGTCTTCGCCGACAGTGTAGTTCAGGCCTTCGATACCGCAGTGCTCGAAGGTCAGTCCTTCGGGGCTGGCATACCAGTTCAGGAACTCGATGATCTTGTCATACTTCTCGCCTTCAACCTTGGAGCCGATACCCCAGGCACGGTCGCCGCCGTAGAAGGTGTCGGCGTCCGCGTAGAAGTTGAAGCCTTCGACGGGGATGGTCTGGAAAGCAGTGCCGTTGTCCAGGCGGTCCTGGCTGTTCCAGAAGCCCTGCTGCCAGTTGTACCAGAGCAGGTCAACGCGGCCGGTGGAAATCTTGGTGGGCAGAGCGTTCCAGTCCTGCTCAAAGGATTCCGGGTCCACCAGGCCCAGCTGATAGGCCTTGTTGATGAACTTCGTGATCTTGTAGTAGCCGCTGTCCTTGTCATAGAGCTTGACGAAGGTGTTGTCGGCCTTCAGCAGGGCCGAACCCTTCATCTTGTCGCCGAACCAGGTGGTCAGCTGCACAACGTTGGCGGGGCCGGACATGTTGTCGCCGTTGTCCCAATCGGGCCACAGGGAGAAGGGATAGGCGGGATCGCCGTTTTCGTTGGTGGGATGGATCTCATGGATCTTCACCAGCAGGTCAAGCAGGCCGTCGATGTCCTTGACTTCGGGCATGCCGACCGCTTTATACAGATCCCAACGAACCTGCGGGGAGGAATAGATCATCTCACCGGTCAGGCCCACCGCGGAAGTATCGGTCATCTGGTCCGGGATACCGTAGTAGACGCCCGCTTCCTTGCCCAGGAACTTCTGGTTGAAGGCGTCGATCTGGGTCATGAAGGGCTGCAGATTGGTGAGATCACCGATCTTGTCGCTGATGTCCTTCACCAGGCCGGCTTTCACAATGTCCGCAAACTTCGTTTTGTCCATGATGATGATGTCGCCCAGGTCGCCGTCGGCGCTGCGGGTGGCAAACACTTCATCACCGATAACCTGGGTAGCGATGATATTCAGCTTAATGTTGAACCGGTCCAGGACAACTTTGGCAAACCAGCCGGTCTGTTCGCCGTTGTAGTTGGCGGCGTCGTCGAAGAACACGATCTCCATCGGTTCATCGGCTACGGCGACGGTGAATGAGCACATACCGAGAAGCAGTGCCGCCGTCAGTAACAGGGACAGGATTTTTTTCATTGGATGACCCTCCTTTTTTATATGATGTAAGGCTTTCGCGCCTTCATCTTCATCCTTTTACGGCGCCGATCATGATACCCTTCGTGAAGAATTTCTGGAAGAAAGGATAGACGCACATAATCGGGAACACAACCACCACCGTTACAGTCATGCGGATGGATGTCGCCGTAGCCGCGTGTGCCAGGGACGCCATCATCGCGGAGGAAGAGGTGTTGTTGCTGACCAGGGCCTTCAGGCTGCTGGCCTGGTTGATGTACTGGAACAACACATACTGCAGCGTATACAGTTCTTTCTTTGTCATCAGCAGCAGCGTATCCTGGAACGCGTTCCACTGGTTCACAGCCGCGAATACCGCAATCGTCGCCAGGATCGGCTTGATGACCGGCAGCATGATCGACCAGAAAACCCGCAAGGTACCCGCTCCATCGATTTCCGCGGCATCCTGCAGCGCGGGCGGAACCGATTCACAGTAGGTCTTGCACAGGACGATGTAGAAGGGCTGGATAATCATCGGGAAGATATAGCCCCAGAAATTATTCGTCATCCCCAGCAGCTTCATCGTCAGGAACCAGGGAATAAGGCCGGCGTTAATATACATAGTCACGGTCACCATGCGGTACCAGAGTTTCCGGTGCCACATAGTCTGGCGGGTAAACATATAACCCAGGAATGCGGCGATCATAACCGTCAGTACGGTACCGATCACAGTTCTCAGGATGGAGGTTCTGGCAGCATCCCAAAGTCCGGGGATTTTGATTACATTCTCGTAGTTGGTGAAGTGGATTTCCTGGGGCCAGAAAATGATTTTACCGCGCTCACTCAGGTTATTCGCACTGATGGAGTTGATGATAATATAGTAGAAAGGATAAATGCATACGAAAGCAAACAGCGAATAGACAATGTAGGTAATAATGTCGATAATCCGGTCGCTTACGCTGGTTTTGATTTTTTTCCGCATCTGCAGGTCCTGCTTACTCATGGCCGTCTTGTCCATCGGTTTCCCTCCTCCCGTCCTGTTCCGTCCTGATCGGTGTCCGGCATCAGATGAATCCTTCGCCCCGGACCAGTTTGGAGACCGTATTCGTCATGAAGAGCAGCGCTACGCTGACAACGCTCTTAAGGATACTGATTGCCGTGGACAGGGGATACATTCCGGTTCCGCTGGTGGAGAGGTTATAAACATACAGGTCCAGCACTTCGATATAGTCTTTGTTGAAGGCATTCTGGAATACGTAATACTGCTCCATGCCGTTGGACAGGAAATTTGCCAGATTCAGCATGACAATGACAAAATAAGTCGGCAGCAGGCTGGGGATGGTGATGTGCCAGATAATCTGCATCCGGGTCGCGCCGTCCACCTTGGCAGCCTCGATCATCTGATCGTCGATACCGGAGATGGCCGCCAGGTACATGATAGCTGCCCAGCCGGCGTTCTTCCAGGTCAGCCAGAGCCACATCTTGAACCAGATATGGTCCGAACTCTGGAGGAAAGGAATTGATTTCTCAATCCAGCCGAGATCTTTCAGTACGGAATTGACCGCGCCGTTGGTCCCGAACAGTGTAAAAGCAAAAGCATAAACCAATACCCAGCTGATGAAGTTCGGCAGGGTGGTCACCGTCTGCGTGAATTTGCGGAAGGGCTTGCACTTGATCTCATTGAGAAACACCGCGAACACCATCGGGAACCAGCTGAAAAGCAGGCTGATTCCGCTCATGGCGAAGGTATTGCGGAGCACCCGGATTACGCCCTTCAGGCGGGTCGGGTTGTTGACAATCGTCTCAAACCATTTGAACCCGACAAAGGTATCCGCGCCGATCGGGAACGGCGGTTTATAATCGTGGAAAGCGTATACCCAGCCGTACAGCGGGAAGTAGGAAAACAGAAGAACTATAATCAGGAACGGCAGGATATAGCCGAACTCCAAAAAGGAACGTTTCTGTTTTGGACTCAGCCGTTGCATCGCTCACGCCTCCCGTCTTCAGAAATGGGACTCAGAATCATGTATTTGCTTCAAAATCAAAATAATCATATCATCTGAAAAAGCCGCTCACAATACAATTTTCCGTCAATTATGGGACAAAAATATCCTTTTTTTGTTTATAAACGATTCAATTTTTGTCTTTTATGGTTTATAATAGAACAGAAACCGCCGCATTCGGCAGGCGGTAAATGGCA
>Ga0265298_10001729_pt1 | contig 32051 bp, 20 predicted proteins | sample AusTroGonzalo_MG_3_FD_193486 | JGI IMG/M metagenome (GOLD analysis project Ga0265298, IMG submission 193486) | Bovine rumen microbial communities from tropical cattle in Woodstock, Queensland, Australia - Gonzalo_01 | ecosystem: Host-associated > Mammals > Digestive system > Stomach > Rumen ... | reverse complement strand
TATACATGCCACAAAATTATACATTTTTCGGGCTTGCGCCACCCGCGCCACCGACATCATTTCTGGTTGTGCTTTATAATCAACGGGTTACTAAGTCGATGATTCTAGGGTGTCAAAGTCAGGAAATATAGGAAATCTATTTCATGTGTATTTCTACCGCCGAAAAGACTGAAAAAAAGGACACAATAGCAGATAAAACCGCTAAGTAGCACAGAAATCACTCTCCAACTCTAATCTTCATCCCATCCGAATAAGCACTGAACTCCGGCGCATACTGGCATTGGATCAAGGCGTAGCCGTTGTTCAGATAGCCTTCCTTGGTCACGAACATGCTGTATTCTAATTGATGTGTGCCTTTGGGCAGACGCTCGATGAAGAACTCCATGTCGGTGTCGGTGTTGCTTTGGTAGTAACTCATGCGGTCGTTGTACTCGTAGCGTGAAATCTGCTCAATCGGCTCGAAACCGGCAGCACGGAGGTCCTTGACGAATACGTAACTCATGTCCTGCTGGCTCGTGAAAGTGATTTTCACAGTCACTTTATCACCAACTTTCAACGGCGTTTCGACAGGCTCAACGGCCTTAGGTCCCTGAGCCTGTCGAAGGGCCGACCCAATAGGAACCAAAACCTTGCCTTTGTCAGTTACTTTTTCCACAAACAATTCGCGCTTGATAGTGAAGCCCGACTCGTCGCTCTTGACCTCGTCAATCGGGACGAAATACTGGCGGAACAGGCCGCCCCAGACCAAGTGGTTGGTCGGGTTGTTGACGGTGAGCTGTTGCATCTCTTGTGTCACTTCGTTGGCGTTCCAGCGGCGTTGGATGAAGCCCGTGCCGGCTACGCCGCCCTCGGTGCTGATGGGCGTGTTGCCGAAGCGCAAAGTGACTTCTTTGCCCTCGGCGAACCAGTCGCTGCCGCGCATGAGCAGGGCGTAGATGGCATCGGCGGTGGAGGCAGAGTTTTCCCAACTGTTGGTCTGCTTCTGGGTGAGCAGCCACACACGCAGTTGGTCAATCATCTCTTGGTCTTGATCGATTTCGGCGAAGGCCGCCATGATGTTGGCGTGGGTGGCGATGTGCGACTCAAACGAGAAATATTTCTTCGGCCAGTACATGCCGATTTGCTCGTTCTTCTGCGCACATTCCTTGAACGACTGAATCATCAGTTTCGCGGTCTTTTCGTTGCCCGTGCGATACAGCACCAAAGCGCCCTTCGAGCGTTGGTTGAAGTTGAACGAAGTCCAAGTTTCGTCAAGGCTCTTGAGGTAGTATTTCTTCGCCGTGGCAAAGTCCTTGTCGGAGTTTTGCTCCTTGAAGAAACTCAAGGCGTAAAGCTCATTCAAAGTGCTGGAGCCGATGGGCCAGTCCTTGCCTTTGCTATGTTTTTTCATGTAGCGGTAGGTCTCGGCCACGTCGTATTCGAGGTAGCGCACGGCCTTGTCGCAGATGCTTTGTGCCATGTTTTGGTCGGCCTTGCTCAACGAACTCCATGCGCCCATTTTCTGCAACTTGCCGAAGCCGCTCAAAATGTAAGTGGTGATGTAGGCACTCTCGGGCATTCCGTCCATCCAAGGCCAGCCGCCGTTGTATTTCTGCTTCTGCTGAATCAGTTGCAAAGCGCGGGTTTGTTGGCCGCGCATGGTGTTCACCTCAAACAAAGTGGCGATGCGGCTGCGCTGCTCGGTCTCGCTCTTGGCCTCAAGCACCCACGGCGTTTCTTGCAGCATGATGGCTTTCAGGTCTTGGTCCTTCTCAAGTTGCGAGAGCAGGGCATCGGGCGTCTCAATCTGCCATTTCTTGATGTAAGCCAACAAGTTAGGAATGTTATCGGCGATGTAGGACGAGAGCGTGTTGGCGTAAAACACATAGAAAGCGGTCTCGGCGCGGTCGGTGCTGATATTGGCCAAATAAGGCAGGGCTTGTACAGCATACCAAACCGGATTAGTACTGAAGTTCAAGGTCAGGCTGTAGTCGCGCTCGTGGCTGTCGGGGTTGGCGATGGCCTCGAAGTCGAAGGTTTTCTCTGTCTCGGCCTTCACGGTGATGGGCAGGGTTTGCGTCATGAAAATTTCGCTGCTCAAAACAGGGAGCAAGTGCTGCTCGGCATCGCTGAACTCGCCTGCGTAAGCCGTGAAGCGGAAGGCCAACAGCTCCAAATTGTATTGGGCTTTCACCTTCCAATGTACTTCCTTGCTGCGACCGGGCATGATTTGCTCCATCGGTATCGTGGCGTTGGATGCTATGATATTGACAGGTTGCATCGTGGCGGCATCAAAGATTTCAAGTTTCGCCTTCGGGGTGACGGCTTCGTCGCCCGTGTTGATGACGTTGGCCACGAACCACAGCTCATCATTGTCGTACATGTAGCGCGGCATGTCGGCCATAATCATCACCGGTTTGGAGGAGGTGAAGGTGTATTCGTTACTGCCCGTCTTGCGGTCTTTCGAGTAGGCCAACAGCATCAGGCGCCAGCGCGTGAGGGCATCGGGCATGGTGAAGCTGAAGGTCGCGCTGCCGTCATTGTTGGTGCGCATTTGCGGGAAGAAGAAGGCCGTCTCGTTGAAGTTCTCGCGGAGGGTAGGCTCGGCGGGTTCTTTAGAGACTTTCCTTTTATCATCCGATTCATCAAACCCTACTCGACGAAATATCTCAAACGTCTCTTCATCCGCTGTGTTTTGTGCCACCAAGGGAATTTCGTAATCCACTACATTGGAGGATTTTTCCAACACCGCTCCTGACAACATGGGCACTTCCTCAACATAGTCATACATCACGCGCCCACCCTTACTTAAACGGCGCATCCCAAAGCCATAGCCAAAATCGAAGAACGGCGCATCGGAGGGCAGGCTGAAGTTGAAGAGTTCGACGAAGTAGAAATAGCCGCCGTTGGTCGATGATGAAGTGAAAAGGATGCCATCATCGCAACCAAAATAATCAACACCTCTCACCGAGGAAGGTGACATGTCGAACTGCCAATAATTTCGGGCAAACTCATCCAATGAGGCATCATACATGCCTGCCAAAAGTCCAGCCTCCAAAGGTTTGTCCTTGTAGTCGCGGACGGTCACTTCCCAAGTTTCTTCGGCACCCGGACTGAGTTTGTCGCGCACGGTGGCGAGTTTCACGTTCAAGTCGTAATTGTCGAAAGGCACGGAAACGCGCAAAGTTTCCCTATTGACGGTGTTCTCCTTGACGAAGACATAACGCCAACTGAGGCCGCCACGGTCGCCTTCGGTCACCTTATAAGATAAGGTCTGCACGACGTTGTTCAAGGTGAGTTTCTTGTCCAAGCGAATTTCGTTGCCGTGGAGTAACTGTACCCAAACATCCACATCCTTGGCCGAAGTGCCGACGCTAAGACGGATTTCGTCGCCGGGATGGGCGGTCGTCTTGTCTTGGTGATGCCATTGCATCGCGGTGACAGGCATCTGCTTGGCACCTTCCTCGTAAATGGTGAATTCCTTTGTCGTCACCGCAAGCGGGTCGTCGAGGCTTTTCATTTCCACCATATATTTTCCGGGAGCCAAAGCCTTGCCTTCATAGAACTTGGCCTTGTCATCGACCATGATTTCGGCCTCATCGACCAAAGTCTTGGCTTTCTTGTCGTAGAAACTGAAATTGGGGAACAACCTTCCGATTTCTTCGTCCGTAAGAATTTGACGGTCAAGTTTTTGATGATGTTCCATCGCCTCGAAATAGTTGATTTTCGATGGGTTGTCGTAACGATAGATTTTGCGCGAAACACGGCTGTTGGCAGGCTGCCAACTCATGTTTTGCACCGAGATTTCGTATTTGCCCATCTCCGATTTTTCAATTTCGGAAGGCAGGTTGGTGCTGATACTCACCTCGTTATAACCTGCACGGATGCTGTAAGTGTCAGCGTGCGTCTCGCCCTGCTTGCTCGTGGCGGTCACCTCGATTTCATAGGTGAAGACAGGCTGCTTTTCAGGCTCGATGGTTAGCGAAGGCTTCAGGTTAAAGGTGACAGCGAACTTGCCGTTCTCGTCGGTGCGGGCCTTGCCGTAGGCGATTTGCTCGTCCTCGACGGTCGGGTACCACCACCACCAGCAACGCCACGGGAATGAAGTTTTGCGGATAACGCGATAGGTGTATTCCACATCGTCCAAACCGAAACCGGCGTATGCCTTCACATCGCCGTGCACCGTAACTTCTTGATTAAGTTTGTATTGCTCCTTCGGACGCTCAAAATTCACCTCAAAGGTCGGGCGTTTGTATTCCTCCACGCGAATGGTGGTGCTGCCGTTGTTGGCATTGAGATGGAACATGCCATTCAGTCTATCGGTAGGAATGACGAAGGAACCGCTGAAAGTGCCATATTCGTCGGTGGTGAAATTGGCCGAACTGATTTCCTGCCAGTTGGCGTCCTTGAAGGAAATCTTCTCGTTGTAATTGCTGACAAGGCTCAAATCCTCACCTTGACGGCGCGTCGTAATCCCTTGGAAATAAACGGTCTGGCCGGGGCGATAAATGGCGCGGTCGGTGAACAAGGTGGTCGAATACTGCTCCCTGTCGTTCTGGTAAGGTTTCCTTAAATAGAAAGCAATTTTAGACAGCAACGCATCATCGTCTTTGCGGAGATTGATGAAAAACGATCTGCTGTCAATCATTTTATCGTCCAAGATGGCTTTGCCGTTCTTGTCGGACTTCACCGTCGCCAAAATGATGGTCTTGTACTCGCGAGCCTTGTAGTCCCATTCGCGGCGGTAACATTCCACGGTGACACCTTCTTCAGTTTTCCCCGTTTTGCGGTCCACGGTCACTACGGTCATTTTGTTTTCTTTTGCATCGGAGATATAGCCCAAATTCGACACTTGGAAATTGAGCACCAGCATCTTATCCTCGTTCTTGTTGTCCTTGCTGACATTGCCCACGAGGAAATAGAAACCTCTCTCCAAAGCAGGCAAGGCAATCAAAGTGCTGTGCTCGCGATAGTCGGTTTCGGCGGGAAGCGTAAATTCCTGTTCTGCAATAGCCTTTTTGGAATCCAACACTTTGATAAGGTCTTTTTTAAGGTCAATACGTTGTAACTTATCGAGCTCTTTCTCGCTGACTTTCACTATCTTAATACAAGGTATGGTCACGTTTTTGTATTCCAACACGGCGGGAATGGCTTCGTTGGGTAGTTGAACTTGGTTCAGTTCGAGATTGATTTGCGGCTCCTCAATACGGTTGATGAGGCTCTCGCAGTTTTTCGCGCCCTTCGATTTCGGGAACTTGGCAATGGTTTCCTCGCATAAAGCTTTGGCTTTCTTATAGTTGTCGAAATAGGTGCTATCGCTGCTATTGTTTTCCTGTTGGTTCATCATGTTCCGGGCAATCAAAGCCGTGATTTCAGCAGAAAGCGGATTGCTCTCGTGATGCGACTTCAAATCTTCCATCGCAGCTTGGTATTGCTCATCTTTCAGCAAAATGGCATTGACGAAGCCGAAACGCTTGAAGTCGTTGTAAATCAACACATCTTCGTTTTTCTGCTTGAGGTTGTAGCCAATTAATTCCTGATAGATTTTCAGGCATTTGATGAGCGGGTTGTCGTCGCTGCCCAAATCCGCTTTCACGAAATCCTTGGCGGGCAGCCACCACTTTTCGGTGTCGCCTTCCACATCGTCAGCGTCGGCCTGTTCTTGATAATACTTGGCCACGCGGTGGAACATAAACTCAAACAACGAAGCCTCGTATTCAAGGTATTCCTTGTTGTTGTCCTCGTTCTCGTACAAAGCCATAAAATCTTCTGTCTTAGCCTTTTTCAGTGCCTCGACGGGTTTCAAAGCCTCAGCATAATATTGGTTGATGCGGGTTTTGAAACTTTCCTTGTCCCAATATTTCATCTCCACCTTGGAAATGTCGCCGTCGATGGCCAGGTTTTGACTGATTTTCCAGTCGTTATCGTCCAAATAATCGGCGTATGCCTTGGCGATTTCCTCGTGCAAAAGCGCGTTGCAAATCTCGTCCAATTGCCCCACTTTCGACTCGGCATATTGGATGAAGTGTTGGTCGGGGTCTTCCTCGATGGTGAACCGGAAGATGTTCTGCCGATAGAGGTAGGTCTTCAGCAGTTGCACTTGGTTCTTGTCCTTCGATGCCTGTTGCTCGATGGCATCCAACTCTTTTTCAGCCGATTCCGGCAGGTTTTTCTCAAGGTCTTCCTTTACTTTTTTCCACATGGTTTCGTAGTTGTTTTTCGGGGTTTGGGGGTTGTCGAGGGTCTTGTTCGGTGCTGCAAAAGCCAACAAACCGATGGCCACTAAAGCGACAGTCGCGATGATGATACTGGTGCGTTTCATGATGATTGCAATTTCATATAGAACGCAAAAATAGCAAATATCGTGCAAAATTATTCCCAATTTATTGTGGAGATACGACTATTGGATTTTTAAGTATCTTTGCACCCGTAAAATGAATAATGCATGATTAAGGGCAGTAGCAATAACATGGGTGATTTTGAATTGCTTGTTGGGAATATCCAGTCAACGAGCAAAGCATTACAAGAAGATGCCCGATTGGTTATCAATCGCAACGTTACGGCAAGAGCATGGTTGACAGGTTTATATATTGTGGAATATGAGCAACACGGCAACGACCGGGCAAAGTATGGCGAGGGACTGCTGAAGCGTTTGGCAGAACGACTAAAAGATAAAAGTTGGAGCCAGACAAATTTAAAAAATGCTCGGGCTTTCTATTTGTCTTTCCCAGAAGTTTCACAACCAGTAGCACACTATCTAATGCAGCGTTTCGGAAAAAGTCAGGCAGTGACTGACCTTTTTCTATTACCTGATTCTCAAATGCTTACAAAAAGCCAAGCACTGCCTGACTTTTCTCAATATACGCCCGAACAGACGAAAGTGTCTTTTGACGGATTCGCCATGATGACTCCCCAAGGTGAAGTGATGCCAGTACCACAAATGGTGTTTGACAGGTTATCTTATACACATCTTGCCATATTGGCCTATATAGATGACCCTTTGAAACGTGCGTTTTATGCTATTGAAGCTATGCGTGGTCCGTGGAGTTATCGAGAACTACAGCGTCAGATAGACTCCAATTACTTTGAGCGCAGTGGCTGGAGCAAAAATCCGGAAATGCTGACAAACAGGGTGAATGAAAATGCAGAAAAACCATCGTTCCGTGAGGAACTTAAGTCACACTATATCTTTGAGTTTTTGGGACTTGCAGCAAAGGATGTCATCGAGGAAGATGAACTCGAACAGGCTCTTATAAATCATTTGGAGGAGTTTATGCTCGAATTAGGTATGGGTTTCTGCTTGGAATCGCGGCAAAAGAAATTGCTCATCGACGACCGTTATTTCAAGGCAGATTTGGTGTTTTATCACCGTATCCTGAAATGCCATTGCATCATGGAATTAAAAGCGCATCGGCTTGACTATGCCGATATGGCACAACTTAACATGTACATCGAGTACTACCGTCGTCACTATATGCAGCCTGACGACAATCCACCTGTCGGTTTGCTGCTTTGCACAGAATATGGTCAGGAGATGGTGGAATATGTGACCCCAAACATCGACCCCAATGTTTTCGTAGCCCAATATGAACTTCAACTGCCCAGCAAGGAAAAGATAAAGGAATTCTTGATGAAGGAGAACAGGGGATAATAATAACAGATTATGAAATAAAATGCTTCTTTTGTAACCGCGTGAAAAACTTGAACGACATCATCCTTCCCATCGCCGCTGAATTGGCGCAGTTTGAAGCCTTTTTCGCCCAAACCCTGAAGGCCGAAACTGAGCCTATGGACACCATTATGCGCTATATGCTGGAAACCAAGGGGAAACGCCTGCGCCCGATACTGGTTCTACTCTCCGCAAAGCTGTTTGGCGAACCCAACGAAAAGACTTTGCGTGCCGCTACCTTCGTGGAAATGGTGCACAGCGCGACCCTCATCCATGATGACGTGGTGGACGACTCCGACCTGCGGCGCGGCAAGGCCTCGGTGAAGACACACTTCGGCAATCTCTCAGCCGTGCTTGCCGGCGACTATCTCTTGGCCAAGGCCATGCTGCTCATCGCCAACGATGCCGACATCCTGAACGAAATGCTCCACACCAGCCTCGCCATGAGCGAAGGGGAACTGATGCAAAACAATGTAGGGCTGTCGTATCACGGCAGCCGCCATGATGCAAACCCAAAAACACGGCTACCACAATGTGACAGCCCTACAAAGCAATATTTGGACATCATCACCCGCAAGACCGCCATGCTGATGCGTTCTTGCTGCGCGACAGGGGCTATGTCGGTGGGCGCTAACGGAGAACAGATTGAACGGATTTCCAATTTCGGCTTGCACTTCGGCCAACTTTTCCAGATGCGCGACGACATCCTTGATTCCGACAACACTGAAAACGTGGCACTTGCGACCCAATTATTGTCCACTTGCCAACAAAAAACGTTGGATTCGCTGAAGGATTTTTCTGATTCCGTGACCCTCAACGCCTTGAAAGAATTGGTGGTCTATTGTGCGGAAAGAAAAAGATAAGGCCGTTTTATGTCATAAAAAAACCCCATAAATCCGGGGAGGATTTATGAGGCCAAAAAATTAATAACATGAAACATAAAAATTGCGCCCCCTTCAGGACTTGAACCTGAGACCCCCTGATTAACAGTCAGATGCTCTAACCAACTGAGCTAAGGAGGCTAAAAAGCTTCAAAGAACTCTTGCTTTTGCGGCTGCAAAAATACGGCTTTTTCCATTACCGCCAAGAATTTTTGGCCGAAATTTTTCAAATTATTTGTAAATCATTGTAAATCAATGAGAAAATTTTTATTTTCAACACATTATTTTTTCTTACCTTTGCAGCTCAAACGCAAAACAGTATGGCAAACAAAAAAATACTCGGCATCGGGAGCGCCTTGGTCGACATCCTGACCCAAATCCCCGACGAAAAAATCCTCCAAGATTTGAACCTCCCCAAAGGGAGCATGACATACGTTGACGCCGAAACTTCGGTGCGTATTGGCAAACAACTGTCACGATTTGGTGACCAGATGGCTTCAGGCGGCTCGGCGGCCAACACCATGAGCGGTTTGGCCAAACTCGGCATCACATCGGGTTTCCTGAGCAAAATCGGAAAAGACGAAGTGGGCCAATTCTTTGAAAAACAGATGACTGACAGCCATGTCCAGCCTTTGATGCTGAAGAGCGACACGCCTTCGGGTCGTGTGCAGGCCCTCGTCACGCCTGATGGCGAACGCACCTTTGCCACCTGCCTCGGCGCAGCGGCTGAGATGAGTCCCAACGACATCAAACCTGAGCTTTTCGCCAACTGGGACATCTTTTATGTGGAAGGCTATCTCGTGGCCAATCCCACCATGCTCGACAAGGCTGTCAAGACCGCCAAGGAGGCTGGTTTGAAAATCGCCATCGACATGGCCAGTTACAACGTGGTCGAAGAAAGCCGCGACTATTTCATGCAACTGATTGAAAATTATGTGGATTACGTGTTCGCCAACGAGCAAGAATCCTTCGCCTTGACGGGCATGGAACCGCTTCAGGCCTTGGATTTCCTCGCCTCGCGCTGCGAAATCGCCGTGGTGAAAGTGGGTGCCAAAGGTGCCTACATCAAGCGCGGCAACGAAATGGTGACCGTTTCACCAATGAAAGCCAACGTCATCGATACCAATGGCGCCGGCGACATGTGGGCTGCGGGGTTCTTGGCAGGTTTCGTCAAAGGTGAAAGTTTGGAGAAATGCGGCCAAATGGGTGCCATCGTGGCAGCCAACGTCATTGAGGTGTTGGGAACCAAGATGGATGAGGCTCGTTGGAATAAAATCCATGCGGCAATAGCGGCATTATGATGTGAGATTCCCTTCGGGAATGGAGAGCAATTATATTGTAAACCGCGGCGGCAAATAACGTTCACAACCCGTAAACGTTACAAGCCGCCGCATATTAAACGGAGCAACAACTCCATTCCCGACGGGAATCCCTTTATTTTACATTTTATAACAATATTAGTTGAAGCAATCATTATTTTTCGTACCTTTGCGCCCACTATAGTGATTTTCGAAAGAAGTAAATATTTAATAATTAGCTAGTTAGATAACAATGAAGGAATTCCAGACAAAAGACATCCGTAACGTTGCCCTCATTGGCGCAGCGAAATCGGGTAAGACCACCCTTGCCGAAAACATGCTTTTCGAAGGCAAGATGATTAACAGAAAAGGTAGCACCGACGAGAAGAACACCGTTTCCGACTTCCGTCAAATCGAGATGGAGCGCCAAATTTCCGTGAACGCTTCCATGATGTACACCATTTTCAACGACAAGAAAATCAACATTTTGGACACTCCTGGCTTTAGCGATTTCTCGGGCGACATCGTTTCTTGCCTCGCCGCTGCCGACATCGCCGTTTGCACTGTGAATGCACAGTCGGGTGTGGAAGCCACCACCGAGAACGCTTGGCGTCATGCTGCCAACACCAACAAGCCCGTTGTGTTCTTCATGAACCAACTCGACCACAGCAACGCCAACTTCGACAACACCGTCCGTGAGCTGAAAGAATATTTCGGCGACAAGGTCACGCCTATCCAATATCCCGTCAACGCCGGTGAGGACTTCAACGCCGTCATCGACTTGATCATGATGAAGATGTTGGTCTTCAAGGATGGCAACGGAGCACCTGAGATTCAGGACATTCCTGCCGCCGAAATGGCCAAGGCCGAAGAGTTGCACAACAACCTCATCGAGCATGCTGCCGAAGGTGAAGAGGCTCTGATGGAGAAGTTCTTCGAAGAGATGACCTTGAGCGAGGAAGACATGGAACGCGGTATCCATCTCGGTATCGTCAACCGTGAGATGTTCCCCGTGATTTGTGGCGCCGCCAAACGTGGCGTGGGCGTCAACCGCCTCTGCGAGTTCCTCATCAACGCCTGCCCGTCGCCTGCCGACATGCCCGCCATCAAGGCCCAGAACGGACAAGAATTCCACAACAGCAACGACGACCCGACTGCCCTGTTCATCTTCAAGGTGACCACCGAGCAGAACCTCGGCGACGTGGCTTGGATGCGCGTCTATGGCGGTTCCGTGGTGAAGAGCCAAGACCTCATCAACCCGCGCACAGGCAACAAGGAGCGTCTCTCGCAATTGCTTGCTTTCCGTGGCAAGAACCGTGAAGAAGTTGAGAAAGTGAACGCTGGCGACATCATCTGCACCATCAAACTGAAGGATGGCCGCATCGGTGACACGTTGGCCGACGCTAAGGCTGCCGAAGCCATCTTCCCCGAGATTCCGTTCCCGACCCCGATCTTCTCGATTGCCGTCAAGGCCGTCAACTCACAAGAAGACGAAAAGCTTGGCAGTATCCTCAACGATATGCACAAGACCGACCCGACCGTCATCAGCGGCATGTCGCGCGAGCTGCGCCAGAACATCCTGCAATGCCAAGGCGAATATCACTACAATACACTGAAATGGTACTTCGACAATGTCTATAAGATTGCCGTTGAGACCACTTCGCCGAAGATTCCGTATCGTGAGACCATCACCAAGAGCGCCAGCGCCAGCTATCGTCACAAGAAACAGTCCGGTGGTAGCGGTCAGTTCGGTGAGGTGCACATGCAACTGGCTCCTTACTTCGAGGGTTACACCGACCCGAGCGAATTGCAGGTGCGCGACAAGCAGGAGTACGAACTGCCTTGGGGCGGCAAGCTCATCTTCGCCAACTGCGTCGTCGGTGGCGCCATCGATGCTCGCTTCATGCCCGCCATCCTGAAGGGTGTGAATGAGCGTTTGGAGCAAGGCCCGTTGACGGGTTCCTACGCCCGCGACATCATCGTCTACATCTACGACGGTAAGATGCACCCAGTCGACTCCAACGAAATGGCCTTTAAGATTGCCGGTCGTATGGCCTTCAGCGCCGCCTTTAAGAACGCTGGCCCGAAGATCATGGAACCTATCTACGACTTAGACGTGCGTATGCCCGCCGACCTCATGGGTGCCGTGATGACCGACCTGCAAGGCCGCCGCGCCATCGTGATGGGTATGGATAGCGACCACAACTACCAGACCATCCACGCCAAGGTGCCGTTGGCCGAAATGGACCGTTATTCGACCTCACTCAGCTCCCTGACTTCTGGTCGTGGAACCTTCACCATGAAGTATGCTGAATATCAGCAAGTTCCTACCGATGTCCAGAACCGTCTGCTGAAGGAGTACGAAGAAAGTCAGAAGGAAGAAGAATAATAGATTTTTTCATAAGTATTGCATTTTTCCCCGCCGCAAAAGGTTTTGTGGCGGGGTTTTTTGTTTACTTTTTACTATTTCATATTTTACTGATTAACAATTTTTTATCAAAAAACACATACAAACCCACACATTGTTTTCGCGGTTTTTGGAAAAAAGTGTATTTTTGCACAAATGTAATAAAACCATGAAGTGCTTTCAGGACATATATGAAGCCATAGCCAAAGACGGCTTCATTGAGCCAACACTTTATGCTATTGACGAACTTGTAAACCAGATAGAAAATGGATCCACAGACCTTCCTCGATTTAATCTACGAGAGCATTCAGGAGTCTGCAAGGCAGGCTCGGCTCTCATCGGGGCGTCCATCGTCGCAAGCTACGCTACAGGAAGCCTTACAACAAGTAGCTATGCTGGAAGCAGCCAAGGAAGCCCAAGCCATTGGGAGATAGACGAATTGCAAGAAAAACTCATTGAACAATGGGCCAAAGCTGCCCGCCTTTGGGTGGAGGCATCAGACGACATTGTCCGCAAAGGATTCGGCCCAATGATTGCTGAGGGTGCAGAAGCGAAAGTTTATTACAGAGAAGGATCGCCAGCCGTTCTGAAAGAGCGTGCTTCCATATACTCCACCACCCAAAAGGCTCTTGATGCCATTGCTCTCCACAATTATATCTTCCCTGAAACAGCCATGCACGTTATTGGCTTTACACGTGATTCAGATGGGCTCTTTCGTGTAATTCTTACACAGCCTTACGTCCGCTGTCAGCGTCTCGCCACGAAAGAAGAGATTGACAAACTCGCTTTTGAAAAAGGCTTTCGTGACAATTGGGAAGGACAAGGGGTGAACTATACCTCGGACCGAATTGCGCTTGAGGATATGCATCCCGCCAACGTGTTTATTGACGAGGTGACCTCACTCCCCATTTGTATTGATTGTATCGTCAAATTCGTGAAAAGAGAGATTTGATGGTTTTGCGTTTAGTAAACTATCGAACATTTTATTGATTAACAAGTTGTTGTATATTTTTTTAAAGAAAATAAGCAAGATAAGCAGGCAGATATTTCACCTTATCCTTTTTGTCATAATCCTTCGTGTAGATAAGATAACGGTCGTTTGCTATACGAGAGGAGTATTTCTTACAAAACTCATCCAACGAAACATGTGTCTTGTAGGTAGATGACTTTACTTCCACAGGAACAACCTTCGTGCCTCTTGACAAGAGGAAGTCTATTTCGTAATTGTGTTTCCCGCTCTCCGTGGGCCAAGTGTGGAAAAACAACTTGTTGCCGGAGCAGACAAGCATTTGTGCCACAATATTTTCGTAAAGATAGCCAAGATTGGATGATAGTTTGTCGTTTAAGAGTTTATTGTAGAGGACGTTCTCCGTAAAGTCTTTGTCCTTGAAAGCCAGCGTGACGAACAGTCCTGTATCGCCTACAAACATCTTGTATTGTTTCAGGTCTTCAAATGCCGCCACGCCTACATTCGGGTCGTCGCAATGGTGCGAGATGTTGACCGTCATTGATTTCTCCATTTCCGAAATCAGTTCAACGTATTCTTCTGCTTTCGCTCCCGCAATCACACTCGAAATCTGGTATCTGGAGGCATTGCTATTCAGTTGGGCGGGAATGGCTGCAAAAATGCGTGCTGCTTTTCCTGAAGGGTCAATTTTTCCAAAATCTTCGTCATAGATATTCAGAATCAGCCGTTTAGCTCGGTCAACCGCTTCAAAATTGTTCGTTTCAAGATAGGTGTTCACGGCCTGTGGCATCCCACCGACCAACATATACAAACGAAAATCACGCATTAATTTCCGATGGGCCTCTTTCAATGGTTGAGGATGTTCCCATACACTGCGAAGCAGAGGAATAGTGGCAGTATCTCCAATTGCCCAACGGAATTCCTCATAATCCATAGGATACATATTGATACGCTCTTCCTCGCTGGGAATCAAGATGTTTTGAGTGTTCTTGCGGATGGAAATCAGAGAGCCGGTTTCAATATAGTCGTATCGATGGTCCGCAACAAGAGATTTGATGGCTTGGCGGGCCTTGGGCTGAAATTGTACCTCATCGAAAATAATGAGCGAGTTGCGATTCACCAACTGGACATGATAAATAAGTTGAAGCCTGAGAAAGATATAATTAAGGTCCGACACATCATCGAACAAATTAAAGACTTCTTGCGGACACTTGGTGAAGTCAATGAGAATGTAGGAGGCATACTCACTCTGTGCAAACTCCTCCACAATGGTGGATTTGCCGATTCGTCGTGCGCCCTGCACCAAAAGGGCCGAGTTCCCATTGCTTGTTTCTTTCCATTTCAGCAAACGTGCATAAATTTTGCGTTTGAATATTCTTCCAGTGTCCATAATTTATGTAATTTCACTGCAAAAATAGGGTTTATTTCATTTCCTCAAACTTTTTTTCGCCAATTTTCCCGAAATTCTCAAAATTTAAAACGCCGTTTTTCCCGAAATTCTCAAAAATACATTTTTTATTATATCACATTTTACTGATTAACAAGTCGTTATCCAAAAATACATACAAATTCATACATTGTTTTTATTGACAGGTGTGAGGGACGGCTGTACTTTTGCCAGACATTTCTAAAACTAATTGTTATGAAAACAACTATGAAATTAATGGAAAGCCGTCCAAGAACACGATGTAGTCTTGAAGAAAACGGAATAAAAGTTTGTAATCAAATCTTGCAACTGATTGAAAATCAATTTTAATGTTTCAAAAAAGTTTGTAATGAGCCGATTAGAATACTCCAAGAGTGAGAAAATGTCTTACTTTTGCACCAAACATAATCAAATGAATTAAAATAAAGCACCATGAAAACCATCAAATCAATGAGCCTCGTATTGGGACTGCTTCTGATAGCCTCCCTCACCTCGTGCCAAAAAGAAAAGGCTGGGGTTTATTCTCCAAAAAAGAAAATCCAACGGATTTATTACGCCTCAAACGGCGACGAAAAAGAACCGTTCCAACACTGGGAATGGAACGGCGACCAACTCAACTCCATCACGCATTATGAGGACTTCTACTTTAAAAATGATGTATGGATTGAGAATTTCACATACGAAAACAAACGTGTCGTTAGGGTCGACAATTTCACGAACTCCGAATACATCACATACGAATATGATGGCGACTACCTGAAGACGGCTACCGTTTACTACCGCAATGCCATTGCCTGCACTTGGGCGATAACCTACGACGGCAAACACATCAACAAGATGGTTGGAACCTTCTACGACACGAAAAAGGACGGCGCAAGGTTGCAACTCAAGCCCTTGTCGCACCTGCTTCCTCCCAACATTTGCGCAAGCGTCGCCAAATGCGAACAACAGATGGCGCAACAACGCCACGAGGATGAAACCATCACTATGACCCTTCTGCTGACTTGGACTGACGACAACATCAGCAAAATCGTCTTTACCGGTGACGGCGAATATATGGACTTCCAACTGCAATACGATGACAAGAACTGCCCTTGGTACGGTTTCATGGGTGGTCTTGAAGACTATTTGATCAACTATGTTGCAGGTCACACAGGCTTCACCAAACATAATGTGACCACAATGATTGTGACGGAAGGCGATTACATCGACACCCTTTGCTTCGCCTACCAATACGACAAAGATAAATATCCTGTCTTGCAGACCATGTACGAGAGCGATGACATTGACTACAAGGAAGTTCTTTATTTTGAATATTAAAACCTTAGCGATATGAAAAAGACATGTTTTCTAACCCTGATGGCAGCGGCTTTGCTTTGGATGTTGCCTTCCTGCAAACCGACTGAAGACCCGATGAGCAATCTTGCCGACAAGGTGACGGTCGCCACCGCTGAACCGACTTTTGTCACCTCCCGCACTGCCACATGCGGCACGGAAGTGACCGCCGAGAATGCCGGACTGCTGTTGGAGATTGGCGTATGCTGGAGCAAGTCGGAAAATCCAACCGTCGATGACAATGTCATGAAAAGTTACAAATGCTCGAAGCCTTACAACTGCCTGTTGACCAACCTCGAACCCAACACAAAATATTATATGCGTGGCTTCGTCAAATATGGTACAGAATATTGCTATGGCAACGAAAAGACCTTCACCACCTTTGGCGATGACGTTCCGGCAACTTCGCCCGTGACCACACTCGAACCTACTGAAATCACTTACTGGACCTTTATTGCTGGTGCCAAAGTTGAGCCTTTCGGAGTCACCAACTTTACAGTAGGTATTTGCTACAGCACCTGCCCAGAGTTTACCATTGAGGACTGTGAAGGCTACGATTTCGGCTCCTACAACAACGAAACCAACGTCTACGAAGTCTATTGTGACGGCCTAAGCCCAAACACGCAATATTACTACCGCGCTTTTGCGGCTTACAACGACGGAAGCGGCTACTACAACAACTACTTCTACGGCGAAATTCTCAGTTTCACTTCGCCCGATATGCCTTTCATCCTTGATCTTGAAACCTACAACGCTTACTATTCCGGGATGGCTTCGGGATGGGATTATATTGTTGCATACGGCCGTGTGCAATGCAACCAGCCCGAAGTAATCAATCAAGTTGGTTTCTGCTACAGCACCGACAACGAATATCCGCAATACGAGTCGGACCTCCACACCACTGTTGCCACCCCAACTGGAGAATGGTATGAATTTAACAGCCATATCTACAACATATCGGCCAACAGAAAGTATTACATCCGCAGTTACGCCATTTATAAGACCGACAGCATCAAATACGGCAATGTTGTGTGGGTCGATACCTACTGATTGGCATGTTCATCGGTTTACCTAACCTATATGATAAGTTTCTGATTGCCAGATTTATTGCCGCTGCAATAGGTCTGGCAATCGTTTTCCTTTTTGCTCTTGTCCGCAAAAAGCGCTGGTTGGTTCCCAACAGCCCTGTTTTCCTTGTCTATCTGCTGTTTGTCCTCCTTTGCGGCTGTTCCATCATTTGGGCCACCAACACTGCCGAAGCGGTTTTCGCTTTCGCCTGTCAAATGCTCACGCCGCTCATTATCATCCTCTTTTACAGCCTGTTATCAACCCATTGCCAACTTACCCAAAAAGCCCTTTGGATAAGTGCAGCCGTGGTGTTGTCGGTTTATCTGCTGTTTGCTATCGTCCAACTGTTTCACATTGAGAGTCTTAGTTTTGAGCAACTTTACCGTGTCAGCGGCATCAACGGGCATAAGAACCTGTTGGCAATCATGTTGTTTGTGCTTTCTGCATTTCTGTTTACCTCCTTTTCGATCTTCGAAAGCAAGTTCACGAAAGTATTTTCTGTTGTCTTGTTTGTCCTTGCCATCGCTGTTGTTATTGTGCTGAAATCGAGGGCAGTGTTGCTTAGTGTGATGGTTGCCGTATGCTTTTTTGGGATAATGATGTTGATTCGTGCCCGTCATTGTGAACGAAGCAATCCACGTAAGTCGGCCCTTCGATACTTCGGCTACGCTCACCAACCGCAGGCTCAGGGACCTCAACTCCTCATTTCTGTTGTCCTTGTCTATGCTTTCCTTACCGTTGGACTTCGTTGGTTTGCAGATCATTCCGTTCCACATTCCACCGACAAGAGCGAAATCGAAACCAAGATGATGAGCACTTCTTCCTTGGTGGAACGCTGTCTTTTGTGGGATAAGACCTATCGCATCGCCGACAAGCATCCTCTTGCGGGCTGCGGTATAGGCAATTGGCAAATCCTTTTCCCCGATGCAGGCCTTAAAGGGCTTTATCGCGCCGATGTGTGGAACGTGAATTTCACCAAGCCGCACAATGAATATTTGGGCGTACTTTCCGAAACAGGCTATTTTGGACTGTTCTTTTATATCCTTTTCCTCGTTTCCTTGGTCATTCGCGCTTTCATCGCCCTCTGCCAGACCAAAGACCGGAAAGACTTCCTCTATGGCGGCATCGTTCTAAGCGTCTTCATCGGAGGCTGTGTCAATGCCCTCTTTGATTTCCCGAACAGCCGCATCGAACACATCATTTGGATGGGCATCTTTATGGCCATTTTGTTTCGGATAATTACCCAAAACCGACAGAAAACCATCGGAAAAGGCTGGAACACAGTCTTTTTGGTTATTGCTATCATGTTGGTCACCATTGGAGGGTTCCGATATAAGGGCGAACGAAACACCTTTGAAATGCAAAAGGCCGTGAAGACCAACGACTGGAAAGTCGTGGAAAACTATTGCCATCGGGCTTTGTCGGTGTTCTACACGATTGACCCTGTTGGGCTGCCCCTGCATTGGTATCAAGGCAAGGCGGAGAAAAAGATGGGCAAACCGCAGGCAATCAACAGTTTCCGAAAGGCCTACCATTATGCGCCTTACTGCAAGGAAAACCTCAACGACCTTGGTTTGGCAGAATATCACACCGCCCACGACCTTCACAAGGCGGAGTTTTACCTCAACGAAGCCATCCGCATCAGTCCCAACTATCTTTATCCTTATTTCAATTTGGCTTACATTTACCTGAGCGAAAACGAACCACAAAAAGCCCAAACCGTGGCCGACGGCATTTATTTCGATGCACACAAGCGCGAGGTAATGAAAGCCGATGCCGTTTTTTTCGAACCATTTGACACTGAATCCGCACGCCGGAAAATTGATGCGGATTATTGGGCTGTGATGCAGTTGCGTAGGGATATTTTTGAGAAGATGCGGGGTGAAAGGGAAAGAGTGATTGAATAGAAATTCCAACAAGATTCCTGAACCTATCGAAAGGTAAACTTCAATAGTATTTATCACTGAACGCACTATATTTGTTTAATTCTTGATATGGTATGACATAACTTTGCATTATTTTTTTCTACATTTTTAAAAAAAAGTCTTGCTTTTTAAAAAAATAATATTATTTTTGCGCCGTCAAACTAACATAGAAATATGTTTCAGTTATGTAAAAAATATAAAATTCAACGTAAAATGCTGAATAACAGCATACAACTTCCATTTCCTCCAATTTTAGACTGGGATTTAGGAAGATTTACGTTTGATGTTTCTATTGAGCCACTGCATGGGGATTGCCCCTATTACGGTGGTTTTTTCTTTTCAGAGCGGTACTTTGATGTTAGAATTCATAGGTATAACACCATCAAAACATTGAATAATTGGAATTGGGTAATGGGATAAGATATGATGATTATTGTCAACTAACTACATATATAACATATAAATTTCAAAGATTATGGAAGAGTTTACAAACACCAAGAAAAAAGACAAGAAATCTGGACCCGATGGAAGAATTACTCTGTGGATTGCTATAATAGGATGTTTGCTCGGTGTATTTAATGGGGTATTTGACAAATTCATTTATTTCGATAAAAAGAAAACGAATAGTCTTGAAGTTCAATCTTCAGAAAAATACGAGCAAGAAGTAAGAGAATATTCGGGCGATATTCTAAGTATCATAGAAAAAATCTATCGTAATATATCATTGGCTTCACAAGATGCTACCTTTGTACTTGATATTACCAAAGAAATAGAACAATTGAGTAAAATACATGATACAAAGCATTTTGAAACCATTGTGAAATTTGCAGAAGAAAAACATCAAGTTGAATTTGCCAATGGAATATCGTTACTTATAATCAAATACAAAACATATTCATTAGATGAATTGTTTGACCTTGTCCATTCACTCAAAGAAATCATCGAGAATCCTACTTTCCAAGAAAAAGCCCGTAACTTCAAACTTGGAAAGAATCAGTTAGTACTGGATAATGAAAGAATAAAAAAGGACTCAACATCAATGAAAAATGAGGCTTCGTTAATCTTTCAAGACACAATTTTGTATTATTCAAGTTTAGACTCCTTTAAACCTTTTGTTGACTATCTGGTGATAACAAAGCACATTAACGACCCAGATGTACTCTTTTTCTATGGAGTAATGGAGAAAGATTTGGATTTTGTAGAAAATGCAATCGAATTAGGTGCAAATTTGGATATTACCGATATAGAATTAGTAATTAAGTATAGTTCCGAATATGAAGAGTATTATATTAAACATTTCAATGACAAGGAAAACACTGTTATTGAACTAAATGAATTCGAAGAAGAGAAAGAAAAAAGAGAATTTAATTGGAACAATTTCATTAAAATTACCAATATGATACAACTTATAGTTGTTTTACTATTGGTAATTATCGTTGTCATGTATATCAATAATATTAAAAAGAAAATTGATTGTCACAATGATTCAAGTGCTAAGAATTTGGATATAATACTGAGAAAACTGGAAGAAGAAGACAATTATCAACACAAAATACAAGAAGACCTTTATGGTCTCAAAACTACTTTAGTAAAGCACATTGAAAATAGTTTTGATGAGATTTGGAAAATGGAGAATATGATTAAAACAGAAACTGATGAGTTGAGCAAGGATGAAAGTGTCAAGGAAAAAGAGAATTTTGAAAATGAAGATTTGTCTGTAATTGCAGTTAAAGATTTGTTTTCTGATTTGTCAGAAAACAAAGACAAACAGTATTTTATCGGAATTATTTTTGAAAAAGAAAATAGTTTTGATAAAATTTGGAAGAGTAGTGCTGAAACAGACAAACTGTCGAATGAAAGTGATAAAAGAAATGAGCGTTTTATCAAGGGCATTATCAAGACTTACGAGGACAAGAAATTATTCTCTAACTCGTCAAGAATAGTAATTTATCTTTCAAAAGAAAGATTCCAAAAGAATAAAACAGAATCGGAAGAGCATTCAAACTTAATTCATCTAATAGAAGAACTTAAGAAGAAAACAGAATTGATTAGATTTGAGACCAACAAGTCAAAACGAAATGACAATTTTACAAAGGAAAAAATTCTTGAAAACTATTACGATATTAAAATCTTGTTTAATGAATGGCTTCAAAATTATTTAGAAGATAAGGAAACAAATGGAATAAAAAACCATTTCGACGACAAAGAAGTCTTATCATTCTTAAACGAATACTACAAATCGGGTAAGGATAGTAACCTGCATGAAGACACTTTTAAACTCAAGAATGCAGTTATTCTTCAGAATTTGTCGAACTTTTTGAAAAAAGAAACAGACTATTGCTTTTATGATTCGCAAAAAGGATTTAATGATCTTTTAGAAAGAATAAAAGAGTACATTAAAAGTTATAATCATTTGGAAGATATTTGGAAAACTTATGAAATGGTTAAAACCATGCAAAATCGTTTCCTCAAGAAATACAATGACTTTGAAAATAAGGACAAATTAAATACTCAATTTAAGGAATTATTCCAGATTTTGTCAGGAAATGGAAAAGGAACTATTGAAAATGGAATTTCATTGTATATAAATGAGTTTTATAAGCGATTAGAAGAAACACATTTAATAAATGAGGATGATAGAATTGATATGGAAAAAACAAATATAACAGAACTTATTACGAGAAATGATAGTTCCCAGAGAGAATATTTTATAAAATGTGGTTATCAGTTTTTACTTCAGAACCTATTAGAAAAAGAAATAGATTACTGCCTTGATGATTTACGAAAAGAATTACAAGAAATCATAGAAAAAATAAAAGACATTATCAACGACGACAATTATTTGGAAGACATTAGGATGATGTATGAGAAGACTAAAGCCGTGATAGATCAATTTACGGAAAAGTCGAATTCATTGGAAGAATCTAAAAACAATAACAATTTTAAGGAAGTAAAATAAGAATGGATATCAAAACAACAATTCAGCAATGTGTTGAATTGCACAAAGCAATATTGAAGATATAGTATTTTCCCCGCCGCAAAATTTTTACGGCGGTTTTTTTATGCAAATACTAAAGATTCCTCTCCTTCCAAAGTTGGCTAAACGACTTAGCCGCAAACTCAGGCATCACACGCTTGTCGCCCCAAAGCGGCGCAAGGAAGCGTTTCAGTTCCAACTTCTTCAGAAACAATGGGCCATCCATTTTCTTGCGGGTCTTGCAATGCCAAATCATGGTTTTCAGCATGGATTCAAACTTCTGGTTTCCAGTCTTCTTCGTGATGGAAAGGTGACGATTTTCTATGATCAAGTCGTCCAACGGAATCTTTACAGGACAAATCTCCGTGCATTTTCCGCATAGGGAACATGCCGCATTCAAATGGTTGTAATCTTCCAAACCTTCCATCAAAGGGGTCATCACTGTGCCCATCGGGCCGATGTGCTTGGTGCCGTAGGAATATCCGCCAATGTTTTTATAGATAGGACACACGCTCACGCAAGCCCCGCAATGGATGCACGACATCACCTTGCGTTGCTTCTCGTGTGAGAGCAGTTCCGAACGATTATTGTCGAGCAAGATGACATACATCTGCTCAGGACCGTTAGCTTGCTTGGTCGGACCAAATGTGATGGTATTGCAAGAAACCATGCTTTGTCCTGAGGCATGAAGTGAGAGCAAAGGCAGCAGCACGCTTAGGTCGTCAATGGAAGGAATCACCTTGGCGATGCCTGCAACAACGATGTGAACCTTCGCCTTTGAAGTGGATTTCAAGATGTTGCCTTCGTTTTCTGTGAGCACTACGCCACCCGTATCCGAAAGTAGGAAGTTGGCTCCTGTGATGCAAACCGGCACGTCTTTGGTCTCTATGGCAACCTGATGACGCACAAAATTGACCATTTGCTTGGCGGTACTGACGGGTTTCAATTTGTAAGTGCCTGTCAAAATAGCGTTGTTTTCTTCTTTGGAAAGCTGAATGGAAGGCGAAACAGGGTGATAAGGCTTCTTTTGCGCCGCATGAAGCACGAAACGGGCCACCTCGGTTTCCACAACCCCAATATTCTTGCGTTCGAGGAAACTATTTAGTCCGATTTCATCCAAGACGGTGGAGTGGGAGCGCGAAATGGCGTTGGCTTTCTCCTTGCGTATCAGGTCGAAAATCATGGTCAGGGCATCGTCGGCATTGCGTGCCCAAAGCACCTTACCGCCATTTTCTGTGAAATGCGTCTCAAAATCGACCAAAAGCTTTTCCAAACCCAACAGCGACTTGTTGCGCAGCGTATAGGCACGCTGTTTCTCCAAATCCATATTGCGGTAATTCACTTTGCCTTTGGCAAAACTATTCTCGTAACAACCTGTGCTATAGTTAATTTTCTGCCAGTGTTCTTCGTCAAAGGCAATCTCGCAGCCTTCCTCAAACAGTGTTTTAGGGTCACTTATCATCATGGGTCTCAATAGGTTCTATTTTTTTAATTCTTGTTGCGTGGCGACCTCCTTCAAAGTCGGTATGCAGAAAGACTTGCACCATTTCCCATGCCAATTCGTTGGAAATGAAACGACCCGGCAAGGCAAGGATGTTGGCGTTGTTGTGTTGACGGGCCAATCGGGCCAGTTCGATGTTCCAACATAAAGCGGCCCGAACATTATGATGATGGTTGGCCGTCATTTGGGCACCGTTTCCGCTACCGCAGAGAATGATGCCAAGGGGATATTCGCCGTGCTCGATGGCCGATGCCAAAGGATGAATCATGTCGGGATAGTCGACACTTTCGGGGCTATGCGTCCCAAAATCCTTGACTTCATAGCCAGCTTCCTTCAGCCTTTCAACCAAAAATTGCTTCATCTCAAAGCCGCCATGGTCGCTTGCGATGGGTATGGTCTGTTCCATTTTTCTGCTGTTGATAAAAGATGTCGCAAAATTACGCATTTTCATTGTTCGCCACAGACATATCGCCCTATATTTGAAAGAATTATCCGCTTTCAAAAAATCAACGTTTTTTAAACAATTAATTGATTATCAATATAATAAAAGTTATCAACAGGTGTTTTGTTGAAAACTTTTTCGTTGCGGTGCATAAAAACCGAGCGTTGTTCAATCAACATTTTTTTCACTTAAATTCACTCAAAAATGAACATCATTTCAAAATTTTCGACCTCATTTTACCCATTTTTTCATTTTTCAACGGATAATTGAAAAAGGGAAAATCAGTCTGAAAAATAAATTCTTATTCATTTTGAAAATGTACATCCAAAACAAAAATAAACAATAATCCAAGAGTTTTTATTGAAAAGTTTTCAACCAATTCACAGCCTTATCAACAGCAGTAACAACCATCATTAATTTCAAAAATTTAAAATTATAAAATGGAATATTGATAATTGTGGTGTTGATAACCGCGACGGATTTTTTTCGGGAATTGAAAAGAAGGTATCCATAATCCAACCAAAATGTCTAATTTTGACCCGAATTTTAGAACGAAATGAGCGGAAAAAAGAGAGTCATATTCATGATAATGGTTTGTTTGTTGTTCAGTTTGAAAGGTTTCTCTCAAACTGATTATCAGCAATATACTTATCCAAATGGTCAAATTTCGAGCGAAGGAACCTTGCGAGATGGCAGGCCCGACGGACTTTGGAAGACCTATTACGAGAACGGACAACTGAAATCCATAGGCAAGCGCACGGATTTTTTGTTGGACAGCACTTGGGTGTTCTTCAAGGAGAATGGCGATACTACCTTGATTGTCAATTATAGAAAGGATTTGAAAAACGGACCGCGTTTCACTATAAGTGAAACAGAAATTTTAATGGAACCTTTCGTTAATGACGTGAAGTCGGGCGAGGGACGCAGAACTGACCGCAGAGGACATGTACTCCAGACAATGAACTTCGTAAATGGTTTTGAGGAAGGTATTTCACCCATTTTCGACACTTTGGGAGTTTTGAAGGAAATCGTGAATTACCGTAAAGGGTTTGTTATGACCCGAGAAGCTTTGAATCGTTATGATCGAGAAGGAAAGAAACATGGGTATTGGAAGACATTTTTTGACGATTGGAGTGTACACACAGAGTGTTATTATCGTCACGGCTTGCGCGATGGTTTTTACAAGGAATACGACGAAAATGGTAACTTAAAGAAAATCACAAAGTTTGTGAATGATGTTGAACAAGTATTGGAGTCAGATATGAAACCGCTTGTTGTGCAGCATGAGTATTATCCGAATGGTCGAGTGAAGCGTGAAGCCTCATTCCGTGATGGTAAGCGTGAGGGTGTTTGGCGCGAGTTTGACGAGGAAGGCAATGTCATCAAATCGCAAACCTATAAAAAAGGCGGTTTGGTGAGTGAAGGTGTGGTTGGCACAGATGGTAAACGTCGTGGTGAATACAAGGAGTTTTATCCTGACAGCACTTTGCGCGCCGAAGGTTTGTTCATTGACGGCTTGCGCTCGGGCGAATGGAAATTCTATTATCAAAACAACAAGTTACAAGAGGTGGGCAGTTACAAAGAAGGCGATCCCGATGGCTCTTGGATTTGGTATTACGACAACGGACAAACCCAGATTGAGGAACAGTTTTATAAAGGACAGCCGAATGGGCCTTACAAGGAATACGACACAAAAGGCAATCTTATAGTCAGTGGTACTTATTTCGATGGTATGAAAAATGGCAAATGGACGGAGCAAATCGGCGACATGCGCACCCAAGGCGAGTATCGCAACGACAAGCAAGTAGGGGAGTGGGTGTCGTATTACGACAATGACAAGATGGCTTTTCGTGGCACCTTCAATGCTGGCTACCCTGAGGGTGAACATTTTTTCTACTATGAGAATGGCAAACTCCGTGAAATTCAAAGTTATGCCGCTGGTGTGAAGCATGGCGATTGGAAGAAATATTTGGACACAGGAGAGCTGTACTTTACCATTACTTACGATCAAGGCAAGGAAGTGAAATACGACGGTGAGGCCTTGGACGAAAACGAAATCATCAGAGAATGAAGCAGATACCTTATTTGGAACAAGGTTCAAAAATAGCCATTGCCGCTCCAGCGCGAATGGTCAAGCCTGAAGAAATGGAATGTGCCATCAACTGGTTGAAAGAGAAAGGTTTCGTTCCAGTTTATGACGACAGGCTTTTTGCTGGACATCACATATTTGCTGGTGACGATGATTTTCGCGCAGCCGTGTTTCAACAATACCTTGATAATGAAGACATTTCCGCCATTTGGATAGCGCGTGGAGGCTACGGCAGCATCCGCATCATTGACAAATTGGATTTCACCAAGTTTCTGCAACATCCAAAATGGATAGTAGGCTTCAGCGATGGAACTGTTCTTCATGGAAAACTGAGCCGATTGGGTTTTCCAAGTATTCATGCTGCTATGCCTTTCTATTTTGCCAACAAGACTCCTGAAGCCAAACAATCCTTATTTGATGCTTTGACTGGCAGGTGTTTACATTATGAGTTGCCTGCGCATCCGCTGAATCGGGTAGGAGAGATGAATGGCGAAATAGTAGGCGGAAACTTGTCGGTTTTAATGGGCATGAATGGTTCCGACATTTTCCCGGAAACGGATGGAAAAATCCTTTTCATTGAGGAAGTGGACGAATATATCTATCACATTGATAGGATGATGCGTGCCTTAAAACGTGCTGATAAGTTGAAGCATTTGAAAGGCCTCATCGTTGGCGGTTTGACGCAAATCCACGACAACGCGCACCCTTTTGGCCAAAGTGCTGAGGAAGTGATAGCCGAAGTAGTATCAGAATATGATTATCCTCTTTGTTTTAATCTCCCTGCCGGGCATTTTGACGACAATCGGGCCATTGTTTTCGGGCAAAAGGCGAAGATTACGGTCATTTCTCCTTCGCAATCCGATTCATCTCGTTCAGGATGCGTTTTAAGTTGTCTGGCTTGGTCAGATTGAGCCAGTCGCAGAAGGTGATGCCCATGTATTTGGCGGTCTTTTTCCAATTACCCTTGTTGTCTTTCTTCAGCGAGAAAATGTAGGAATTGCTGGTGCCGAGAAGTACTTCCTTCAGCGCACAAACCTTGTAGACAATCTCATTGAAAAGGCTCTCGCTGGTCACACCGGTCTTGCACTCTATGACAAACAACTTGTTTGCCTTCATGAAACACACATCCAATTCGTTGTTGTGCTTGATGATGCCATTGGAGATGTGCACACCCATGGCAATATCGTCGGGCTGCAGCACTTCCTTGATGAGCGCATAGACATATTCCTCAAACCAACCACCTGTAAGATACTCAATTTCATAGTTTTGCAACGAACCCGGCCTTTCAGGGACAAAGCCGATATATTCCAAAAACTTGTTCAAGTTGGGAATGGCGGTCATATATTCTTTGTGCGGATTTTCCACTTCGGAGATGATGATGAATTTCCAATTGCGGTACTTTTCGCGCAAGGTTTCCATCACTTGATAATCGCCACGACCCAACAAGCTTTGCGAAAACATCGTGAACAGATGTTGTGAGAAAGCCACCTCCTTGACCATTTTTCGAGGTGTTTCCACATCGCTTTGCAAACCATAAAGGCCGAAGTATTCCTTCAAACTCATGCGATGATTGATGGGGAATATCTCATCGTCATCGTCATAAATGCTGTTGTCAAAAATGGTCTTGACAATCTGGTTTTCACGGGTTTGCGTGTAGAAAAACAAGGTGTTAAACTCCTCGAAAACGTGTTGCACCGACAAAGTCATGTAACGGTTGCCGCCAGCCAGATTGAGGTAATATTGCTTTTCCTGACTCAATTGGTTCTTGATGGTGCGGCAAATGCGCTCATAAAGCAAATTGTCTTGATACCGCTTAATGATGATTTTTTTCACCAGCGTCTCATTGACTTCCAATTGTTTGGTAAGGAGATCAATGCAGTCGGCTTCCTCTTGTGTGGAAATGAAAAGCAGTTCATCACCGTCCTGATAATATTCCTTGGTGAACAGATATGCCGGGAGCGGATTGCTTTTGTCTATGATATTTACGATGGTTTTTGACATGGTTATTCTATTATGATTCGTTTCATTATTGTTTTTTCAGCATTTTTCACCTCTACGATATAAATTCCGCTCACCAAGGTGTTTACATTGATTGTATTTATTTTGTTTTCAATGCGTTGCGAAGCGACTTTTTGTCCTTTAATGTTGTAAATCACCACTTCGGAAGGCGTTGCTTCATCCAAAATGAGGCTAAATGTGCCATTGGAAACAGGGTTGGGCCAAACTTCAAAGCCCGTGGTATTAATTTCATTTATCGCGTCAATGTCGATGAAGGGGATGTAAGTCACCAAGCCGAAGCTCGGATTGTCGGTTTGGTGGAAGATGTGCTCTTCGATTTCGTTCACGTTGGCGGTTCCCCAATTGTTACCAACGGCCATAAGGTCACAGGTGGAGTTGTTGTATAGATCGTAAACAACGCCACCATTGCCGTTGTCGTGGATTTCATTGTTTCCCCAATCGTCCTCAGTACCGAGGTTAATGTCGTGGAAATAGATGGCCGTGATGCCCCAAAGATTACCGGTGATAATGTTGTTGCGGAGTTTTGCTTTGCAGTCGGTGGAATAGCCGTAGATGCTGATGCCGCTGCCGCCGTTCATGGGATTATCCTCATAAGTGTTGTCGACGAACTGGTTCCACTCGATGATGGAGGAAATGGTTTGTCCCTGTTGATTGTAGCCATAACGCCCGTTAGAGACATAATTGTTTCTGACCACCACTTTCGTTGAACCTGTGCCCAACAAGTCACTGACCGAAATACCCCCGACATGCCAACTCGTGAATTTATCATCTATCTCGTTTCCAATGATGTATATAGTGTCTTCACCGCCCGGACCAAGGTTGATTTGAGGACTGTTGATACCGTCCACATTGGCATCCAACTGACAATTCAGAATTTTAGGCGAGCTTTGACCATTTGCTGGTGAACTGATGGCGGCACCTTCATTCAACAGAAAATAACAGTTGTTGATTTCTGGGTCGCAATTGAAAATGTCGATGACGGCATTGCAGTAATCCTTGGTGAAATACACGAATTTCACATCATCGAAAACCACATCAGATTCAACGACTTTGATGCCACAACCGTCAGACAGGTACATTTTTTTGACCATGCAGTCAGTGGCGTTCTCGAAGCGCATACTGAAATGTTCCGTCATGGTACCGTAGAGTTTCACTCTTTCCGAATTGGTGCAAACCATGGAACCTTTGATGGTAATGAGCACATTTCCCGCATCAATTCTCGAAACTTGATCGTCGATTTTCAGGACATCGTTTTCAGAAATGGTCAAATCGCTGTTGACCGCAAACACGCTTCCGTCGGTATTGGTGACCACGCCGTTTGAAGCAGTCACCAAGTCGGGTAAGGTATAGGTGGTTCCATTGCCCGGGCTTGTCCATTGGGCGTTCATCATTGAAACTAAGCCAATTACAAAAGCAAAGATGAGGATTGCTTTTTGAATGAAATAATTAAGTTTTGACATGATGTTATAAATTTGGCACAAAAGTAATACATTTAATATAACAATCCGAATAGCCATAACGGAATTTTATTTCCATGGCCTATTTCCATATTGTCGCTCACGACAAAACTATTCTCAATGTTTTTGATTTGTGAGAAATTTTTTCCTTTGCCGCCCACTTCAAACAACCACTTTCCATCCACGACCAAATCGCCTTTGTTTGGCATATAAAGTTGGTGGTTTACACCAATTTGCGAAGCAAGATAAGTTTCGCGCAAGGTTCCAGAATCGACTTGGGGAGTCAAGCAATACATCAGATTGGTGTTGTAGAAAAGTATCTTTTCCGGTTTCGTCAGCATGTTCATTCCGCTTTCCGTGGCGTAAAGTCGACGCACTAAGGCTGCTTTATCCATCAGGTCCAAAAGTTTCAGCACATTGTTGCGCGACGACTGCAATGTGGTACAAAGTGACGAAATATTCAATGTATAAGGCTTCATTTCGGCCAGTACTGCCAAAAGTTGCTTGACCTTATAAACGGAATCATATTCAATATGGCTCACTGCTGGAATTTCAGAGGTAACAACGGTGTCAATCACCTGTTGCAAACGGTCAGGAAAACCGTCACCTTCTTCATGATAGAAAGGATAATAGCCTGATTCTATGTACTTTTCAAAGTGTTTCAGCACTTTAACTTTCAATGTAATTTGCGAAGCCTCAACAAAATGATTGTTCAAAATAGTTTCTAAAGGCAGCACGGGAAGGTCAGCCACTTGCTCCAACTTCAAGTATTCCCTGAAAGAAAGTCCTTCCATTGTATAGGCACGGTGACGGCGCGAAAGGTCGGCTATCAGTGATTCTTCCAATTTCAGCATCGAGGAACCCGTCACCACAATATGCAGATGGGGATAGGAATCGTAAATATTCTTGATTTCTTGCTGCCAGCCTTTGTACTTATGGACTTCGTCCAAAAAAAGGTGCGTGCCGCCATGCGTATAATGATACTCCGCCAGTTCAAGAAGAGTGTGGTTGGCAAACCAAATATGATCCAAAGAGGCGTACAAGGCTTTTTCCGCATCTGCAAAAGTGCGTTTGATGTGTTGCAGCAGCAAGGTTGTCTTGCCCACACCTTTCGCTCCCTTTATAACTATCAGCCTATTGTCCCAATTGATTTTGTCATACAGGTATCGAGTAAAACTCAAATCAGTATCGGCCAGCAGGCGACCGTAAGTCTTGAACAAATTATCCATGGTTTTCTAGTTTTATACGCCGCAAAATTACAATTTTTTACTTTAGAAAAACAAATTTTACATTCATTTTTTACTTTTAAGAAATAAAAATGAACATTGTTTTTTACTTTTGAAAGTAAAAAAAAGGCAGCCGAAGCCGCCTTTTCTAGTACAATGTATTAAAACCATTACTTCTTAATCGCCGCAATTCCAGGCAGTTCCTTGCCTTCGATGGCTTCGAGCAAAGCACCACCGCCAGTGGAAACGTAAGAAACTTGGTCGGCGAGGCCGAACTTGTTGATGCAAGCCACCGAGTCGCCGCCGCCGATGAGCGAGAAAGCACCGTCTTTGGTGGCTGCCGCAATGGCTTCAGCGATGGCCTTGGAACCTTGGGCGAAGGTGTCGAACTCAAACACGCCACAAGGACCGTTCCAAAGGATGGTCTTGGAGCCTTTGATGACGCCGGCGAACAATTCGCGGGTCTTCGGGCCGATATCCATACCTTCCCAACCTTCGGGAATGTTCATCGGATCAACGACTTGAGTGTCAGAATCGTTGGCGAACTTGTTGCCCACCACGCAGTCGATGGCGAGAACGAGGTTGACGCCTTTTTCCTTGGCTTTGGCGAGGATGTCAAGGGCAAGGTCGAGCTTGTCGTCTTCGCAAATCGAGTTACCGATTTTGCCACCGAGAGCCTTCTTGAAGGTGTAGGTCATGCCACCGCAAAGAATGAGGTTGTCGACCTTAGTGAGCAGGTTCTCAATGATTTCAATCTTCGTGGAAACCTTTGAGCCACCCATGATGGCGGTGAAAGGATGCTGGATTTCGTTCATCACCTTGTTCACAGCTGCCACTTCCTTGCCCATCAGGTAGCCGAACATCTTGTGGTCGGCATCGAAGTAGTCGGCAATCAAAGCGGTCGAGGCGTGGGCGCGGTGGGCGGTGCCAAAGGCGTCGTTGATGTAATACTCGCCATAGCTGGCCAAAGTCTTGGTGAATTCCTTCTGCGAGGCTTTCACGGCTTTCTTGGCTTCGTCATAACCTTCTTCGCCTTTCTCAATGCCACGCGGCTTGCCTTCCTCTTCAGCATAGAAACGGAGGTTTTCAAGAACGATAACCTCACCAGGTTTCAAAGCAGCCACTTTGTCGGCGGCTTTCATGCAGTCGTCGGCGAACTGGACGGGACGGCCTAATAGTTCTTCCAAGTGCTTGATAATCGGCTTGATGGAATACTTCGGGTCGGGGTTCTTCTTGGGGCGACCGAGGTGCGACATCAGCACAACCATGCCTTTGTCGTTCAATACCTTATTAATAGTCGGCAGGGCGGCACGCATACGAGTGTCGTCAGTAATGTTGAAGTTGTCGTCCAACGGGACGTTGAAATCAACGCGGATAACCACGCG
>Ga0265298_10001728_pt1 | contig 32056 bp, 29 predicted proteins | sample AusTroGonzalo_MG_3_FD_193486 | JGI IMG/M metagenome (GOLD analysis project Ga0265298, IMG submission 193486) | Bovine rumen microbial communities from tropical cattle in Woodstock, Queensland, Australia - Gonzalo_01 | ecosystem: Host-associated > Mammals > Digestive system > Stomach > Rumen ... | reverse complement strand
CAGCGGTCTTCCGCCGGGCCTTCCAGCTTCGTCTTCCACGGCGCGCAGTCGAGATACTGGCACGGAATGTTGTGCTTCTTCGCGCGATCGAGGATCTTCGCGTCCGGGACGTCTGCGAGGACAAGCTTGATGTCTGCGTCGAGCGTACCCGCTTCGATCGCGTCAACGATTGACTGCATGTTCGAGCCCGCACCAGACCCGAGAACGCCGAGGTGTAATTTGCTCATAGGCAAATTATACCAAATTCGGCGGCTCTTGCGCGAGCGCCACACCACCCTCGCGGAGCGCCTTGCCGTCGCGCCGCCTCCTCGCAGCTAAGCCGCTCCGCCCGATAGCTCTGCGTCGCGTCCACTTCGGGCTGTGTTTTGGCTTAGGGCTCGCTAGCTTTGCCGCGAATACGCGTCAAAGCTCCGGTGAAAAAGCCGGTGGCGACATCGATTTTGCGGCCTTTCACATTTTGCCCATGCCGTCGAGCCTCTCGGCAAAATGACGGCGCGTCAAAATCGGGTCGCTTCCGTCTTTTTCGCCGTCGCTTCGCATGCCGCCAAAACACACCCTCCGCGTCCGCGACTTATGAGATTCACCTCCCAGGCCTAATGATGTAGCACCTGCTATTTCCCGCCCTTTCGCCTGTTGCAGTCAGCGCAGAGCATCTGGAGGTTTTCGGGAACGGTCTTTCCGCCCTTCGACCACGGCACGATGTGGTCACCTTCCATCTCCTCGTACTCGAAATGCCCGCCGCAGACAGGGCAGACCCCCTTCTGCGCCTCGTATGCCGCGCGCTTCTCGTCGTCGTCGAACTGCCTCAGGTTCAACTTCTCGCGCCGCGACTCGCCGGAAAGCAGGAATTCGTAGACCCCCTTGTTGTTCTGCACTTCCTTGTCCGTCATCAGCTCGACGACACGGCGCTCCAATTCCCTCGGGTTGTAGCTCTTCTTGGAGAACTCCCTGTAGAGCCGACCCCACTCAAGCCCCTTCATCTCTCGGCGATATTTCGGAAACAGCGTCTCGATCCAGTTCACGACCTTCTGGAAATGGAGCCAGAGCTCCGTCGCCTCGCCGTTGCCCTGGTGGATCGCCATGTATTCCTCGATCGCCTTGTCCTTCTGCGAATTGACCATCCACGAAATCGCCGTCTCGAGATACTCCTGCCTATCCGCACTTCCGTTCAGGTATGGCGAGCCGATCTTCTGCGCGACGCACCCGGGCTTCGAGAAGTAGCGCTTCGCGTCCGCGACCCAGGGGCCCGAGTAGACGGCGTTACGCATCTCCTGCGCGGTGAGCTTCAGCCCCGCGATGTTGATGACCTTGAACCAGTCGATCTTCTCCGTTGGAGTTCCCTCGCAGAAGTAGACCATCAGCTCGTAGTTTAGAAACTTCTCCTGCACGTCGGGAAGCTGTCGGTGGAAGTATTTTGCCGCGAGGTCGAGCTCGCCCCACGCGAAGTCGCCGTTGTAGTATTGGCAAAGCGAGATCGTCCGCTGCTGTCCGTCCATCACCTCGAACGTTCCGTCCGGATTCTTGACCCAGTACATCACATTGAGCGGAAAGCCCTTCATCACGGTGGAGATGACGGCGTTGCGCTCCTTCTCCTTGTAGACGAACTCGCGCTGATAGGCGGGCCTGATGTCGAGCAGTCCGCCGCATCCCCTCACGCCGCTCTCCGCGTCATCGACATACCCGTCGACAAGGTCGCGTATCTTGATCCTATGCAGCTCGATTTTCATGGTGTGTTCCTTTTCTTTCGATATTTTTCTCGCGCAGAGGCGCAGAGTGTGCGAGGTATGTTTGTTAGACAGGATTTACAGGATTGTTTCGGTCACAAAATGAGATTACGGTGCGGACGAAATCTTGTCACGACTATTTCCCCTCTTCCTTTCTGCGACGAATGAGGATGCGAACATACTTTCGTTGTCCGCCCACTTCAGCAAAGCAATTACCGTTCTTAAATGGTATGCCGGCCATTTCCCCATGATTCGTAATGCCCACAATCTCAAACTGCTCTGGGCTATATTTATCCATGAAAGTAATAGGCACTCCCATCACACCATCGTAGTCGTATGGAATATCAGCCGTCTTGTCGACATTGATTGCGTCGTAGTTGTCGTATTTCGGGAACTCTTCAGAAGAATAGGATTTGTAAAGCGGCAATTTCTCATGGCGCTTCTTTATATCAAGATTCGTATACCAGCACACATTCCCCAGGCTTCGCCATTTCTGCCCTGTATCATCTTGCCAATATCTCGTGGCTCGCGGCTCGGAATCGCTCGGCACTTTAAAAGCCATATCGCCAAACCTGTATCCGATCCACATTTCATTGTTCTTCAGTAGAGGGAATATCTCTTTGTAGGTGATGGCGTTTTGGCTCCCAATGATGACAAACTTCTTGTTGAACTTTACAAGTTGCGCCACATATTCACGGAAGAGCGAAAACGGCGGATTGGTCACGACAATGTCCGCCTGCGCCAATATCTCAATGCACTCTGCACTTCGAAAATCTCCATCGCCTTTAAGTTCCCTAACACATACTTCGTCATCGTCAAGTGTCATGTTTCCGTTCTTATCACCTTCATATATCTGATATATTGCCCGCTCACACTCTCCCTGTGAAAACAAGTCAACATCTTGACTTTTGTAGCAAGTAGCTATTAGCCGCTTCAATCCAAGTTTCTCAAAGTTTGCGACGAAGTAATTGAAGAACTCACTTTGCCGAGGATCATCACAATTGCAAAGCACCACCTTGTCCTTGAAATGCGATTTGTAATGCCGTAACTCATTTTCAATATCGACTCGCTGGGTATAGAACTCGTCCTTCTTCGCTTTCTTCGCTGCAATAAGTGCCGCCGTATCGCCCATTACCATGCCCCCGCAACTCCGCGTGAGAATTCAATGCGGAAAATTCTTCTCGCGCAAAAATCATCGCGGAGACCGCCTCGCGTGCATGAAAAAGGGCGCACTTCCTCTCATGCACTCACACGCAGCCCTAGCACAGGCCTACTCGAATACACGAAGAGAAAATGCGCCCAATTGAGCGCATCTCCACTTACATGCCGTTCGAGTAATGAAATGGTGCTAGTATTTCGTGTGAACGACGTGTAGCTTTGATGCTACATTGACAAGCGCCCGGCGGAGATTGCTCTCGTTTTCCGGACTATGACCCCGCGTCGCGGCTCGCGCCTCGCGGGATGTGGGTATTATAGCGAAAACGCCGCGTCAAAATCAAGCGCATCTTGATTGGTAGCGCGGCAAATTTGCCGCGCTGAAGATGCGAATTCGCAACGCCGCCAAGATGGCGGCTCTCCCAGTTAGTAGCAGATTGCTCGGACGCGGTGGGGGTGTTTCGGCGGCATGTGTTTTCTACCGCAAGGCAGTCGCCGCGCCGACCGATGGTCGGAGCGAAGCGCAGAGGCCGGAGAGCCGACTGGCGCCCGAGAGCACGTTTGCGGGCCCGGCGTGATTTTGACTACCAGCGTAAAGGGCGCGCGTGAAGGCGCGCGCGTCAAAATCATGCCGGCGGGGTGCCCGCAAACTGCGGGTCGGGCGAGCAGGTCGGGCGCAGGCCTCACCATCGGGCGGCGCGGCGATTTAGCCGAAACGCGCCCCGCCGCGGGAGCGCAAAGGCGCTTACTTCACTTCCTCGATCGCTATCTTGCCGGCGATGCGGCGGCCGTTGACGCGGCGGCCGTCGGAAAGCGCGAGATTCTCGAACGAGACCTCGCGCCACGATTCGGGGCAGCCCTTGAAGAACTCGACCTTGCCGTTCACCTCGTGCGCCATCATCTCGAGGACGGCCGTAGCCGCTGCGCACTGCCCATCCATCTGCATTATCTGCCCGTCACCCGAGCCGGCAAAGCTGCCAAAGATCGTGAACGTCGAGAACCCCGGCGCATACGCGTTGTGCAAAGAGCCGTGGCCGGGATTGCAGAAGAACGCATCCCATGCCCTGAGGAACTCCACCGCCGCCTGGGCGTTGCCGACATGCGTGTTGAGTATCGACGCCCACGGGACGCACCAGCCAGACCAGTAGCCAGTTCCGCGCGCGACCCACGTCCCGTAAGTCTTCGCCGCGATATCGCGCGTCGCCTTGTCGGAGAGATCAAGCGTGTCAAACGGATAGAGCCCCGCCATGTGGGAGTGGTGACGGTGAGATTCTGTCAATGGCTGGCCACGGAAAAGCTCTATGCCGCTCTCCCCAGCAGAATACTGCGGGAGACGCTTCTCGACATCGAGCCACATCGCATCGGACTCCTCGCCAAGGAGTTTCGCCGCGTCGACGAGATCGCGCGCGAGGCGGTGGGCCGCGGCGAGCTGGAAACTCGGATCGCGCCCAACCGCACTTCTCACGTCTGCTCCGCCCCACTCCGGCGAAGGCCCAAGCGGAAGCGTGAGCTTGCCGTCTTCCTCTTCCATCATTGCGCGGTAGACATTCATCGCGCCTTTCATAAAATCAAACGCACCACCCCTCAGAAACTCTACGTCGCCAGAATAGCGCACATATTTCATCATCATCGCGGCGACCCACGCCGTAGAGCCGTGGTCGATAGTACCGGTCCAGAAGCCGCCGATGCAAACGCCGCGGTCGTCGACGGAGTGTGGAAGGACATAGCCATTGTCGATGCCGACGAACTTCTTTGCGTTGTCCTTGAGAAGCGGTCTCCATGAGAGGACCATCCTGAAAAGCGGCAAGAGGTTTTTAAAGTGCCCTCCGCGATAGGCGGGTGAGTAGCACTCCTGGACATTGATGTTGAAGTGGTAGTCTCCGTTCCACGGAACGAGCCGGTCGTCCTCGAGCCAGACGCCCTGGAGCCCAGCAGGAACGCCGTCGGGGTCGGTCATCGCGCCGAAGCGGTACATGCCGTAGTCAAAGACACGCTGGATCACGGGGTCCGGCACCTTCACGCGCGCACCTTCGGACCAGAAACGCTTCCAGTACGCGACCGATTCCTTCGCAATATTGTTAAAATCCCTTATGTCCGCAAACACCTTGTCGCCTCCACGACCCGTTTCGAGCGTGACGACGCCGTCCTTCTTCGTCCAGGAAAGCCAGACAAATGGATCTGCGGGGAGATTCCAGCGCATGCCGCCGATGCCTTCGCTCGGAATGCCGTCGAAGACCATCGCCTTCTCAAAGCCAAGCGGCTTAAGCTTCTTTTCATATACGGGAAAATCCGTCGCAGGAATGGTCTTTACTTCATAGTCTATGCCCTTCGAAAACTTCATTGCAAAGACGCCGCCGCCCGCCTTCGACATGGCGATATCGACGAAGGCCTGCCCATCGCCCGCTTTCATCGCAGGATACCAAAGCTCAAGAAGGCCAAGCCCAGTCGCCGTGTCTAGTTCGCCACGCTTCACGCGCCATCCATCCTTGAGTGTCACGACAACGCGGCCAAGCGGAAGCATATAGGGATTGCGCGGCTCGCCTTTTGGCGTCTCCTTCTTGAAGAGCCCGTAGAGGCGGTCTTTGTCGCCAGAATGGACGGCGGCGACGATGTTCGTGTAGTTCTGCCCAGGAGTCCATGAATATCCACCACGGTGGTCCCAGAGGTCGGAGCGCCCTACCGTGAGGCGAATCTCCTTGCCACCACCCCAAACAAGGACGCCCGTCTTGCCGTCGCCAAAGGCAATTCCCTCGTGACAACTACCCATGCGCGGGAAATCCCATTCTATCGGAGTCGCAAAGACCGTCATTGCGAAAAACAGGAACGCCGTCGCGGCTGCGCTTGATGCTCTCATGTCTTGATTCCTCGTTTTGGTGTCTTATACCTCCCTCATTATACCAAAAAATGTTCCCTCTGCCTTGACTTGTCGGCATCAAAAAAGATATAATTTAAAACACTTTTTGGAGGAATGACATGTCTGAAGATTTGCAGAGTCTCTTGGAGAAGATCAACCGCGAGGGCGTTGAAAAGGCCCGCGCCGAAGCCGACAAAATAATTGCCGACGCCAAGGCGAAGGCAGCCGACATCGTGAAGGCGGCGAACGCCGAAGCCGCAAAGGCCAAGGCGGATGCGGAAAAGGCCGCGGCAGACTATGCCGCGCGTGCCGCAGAGACGGTGCGCCAGGCAGAGCGCGACACGATACTCAAGATAGAGTCGTCCGTCACCGCCCTTCTCGAAAAAGTCCTCAAGGCGAATGTCGACACCGCTCTTGCAGACGAAAAGACGGCGACCGGCCTCGTCGCAGAGGCGATCAAGGATCTCGTCGGCTCCGTCGAAGTCGCAGCGGCCCCCAAGCTCGCTGCCGCCCTCAAGGCGCAGCTCGCCTCCAAGGGCAACGTCACGGTAGTAATGGACGACACGCTCGGAACCGGCTTCTCCGTAAAGACCGACGGCGGCCGCGTGGAGCATGCGTTCACCGGCGACGTGATTGCCGACGAACTTGCTAAGCGCCTGCGCCCAGACCTCGCGAAGCTGCTCAAGTGATGTCCACCGACTACATAGTCGCAAGTCTCCCGACGCTTGCGTTCGACGCGCCTGCGCCGATCACGTGGGAGAAGTTCGCGGAAACCGCGCCAGACGCAGAGCGCCTAGTCGCCTCGTCTGGATGGAACGACCTCGAAACCCAGCTCCGCAACGCCATGGCCGCCGCGAGAGGCGGCGCTAAGTACGAGCGTCCCGCGGACGGCTGTTCACTTTACTGGAAAAACCGCGTCACCGCCTGCTTTCAGGAGAAGGAAGTCGCGAAGCGCCAGGACATGATCGACAGGGTCTGGTGGGACGCCGCAGGCGAACTTACCCCGCCAGCCTCGCCGCTTGGTTCAGGCGCGCTCGCCACCTACGCGGTCCGGCTCAAAATCGCGCTGCGCCGCTCCGCCGTCTCGACCGAGAAAGGCAACGCGGCGTTTGACAAGCTTACGGCAGAAACGAAAGAAAAAGTATGACAACTACCGGAAAAATCGTCGCCGTCAACGGCAACATGATCACGGTCGCCTTTGACGGCGCTGTGGCGCAGAACGAAGTCGGCTACGCCGTGTGTGGCGACAAGAAGCTGATGGCGGAAATCGTGCGCGTGCGCGGCACGCGCTGCGACATGCAGGTGTTCGACGCGACGACAGACCTCATGGTCGACGACCGCGTGGAGTTCACGGGGGAGCTGCTTGCCGCAGAGCTCGGGCCCGGCATGCTTGCGCAGGTCTACGACGGCCTCCAGAACCCTCTCGCCGATCTCGCGAAGGAAGCGAGCAAGATTTCCAAGGACGCGGAGTTTTTCCTCCAGCGCGGCATGTACCTTTCCGGACTTCCTCGCGACAGGAAATGGGATTTCCACCCGCTGGCAAAGGTCGGCAATCGCGTTACAGCCGGCGACTTCCTCGGTTGGGTGACGGAAGGCATCTTCGACGACAAGACGATGCCGGGCCACAAGATCATGGTTCCGTTCGCGTTCCGCGGCGTCTACACCGTTAAGTCGCTCGCCCCTGCCGGCGACTACACCGTGACCGACACGATTGCGACGCTGACCGGCCCCGACGGCAAGGACGTTCCCGTCCAGATGATGCAGCGCTGGCCGGTCAAGGTGCCGATCAAGTGCTTCAAGGAGCGTCTAGCGCCGACCGAGACGCTCGAGACGACGGTCCGCACTATCGACACGTTCTTCCCAGTCGCCATCGGCGGCACGTACTGCATCCCCGGCCCCTTCGGCGCGGGCAAGACGGTTCTTCAGCAGACCACCGCGCGCTACGCGAAGGTCGACATCGTGATTTCCGCCGCGTGCGGCGAACGCGCCGGCGAAGTCGTGGAGACGCTAAAGGAATTCCCAGAGATCGTCGACCCAAAGACGGGCCAGTCGCTCATGAAGCGCACGATCATCATCTGCAACACGTCGTCGATGCCAGTCGCCTCGCGCGAGGCCTCGGTCTACACGGCGGTGACGCTCGCCGAGTACTTCAGGCAGATGGGGCTCAACGTCCTCGTGCTCGCTGACTCCACCTCGCGCTGGGCGCAGGCGATGCGCGAACTCTCGGGCCGCCTCGAGGAAATCCCGGGTGAAGAGGCGTTCCCCGCCTACCTCGAGTCAAGGATCGCGGCGTTCTACGAACGCGCGGGCCGTGTCATGCTCAAGGACGGCTCGACCGGCTCCGTCACAATCGGCGGCACGGTCTCTCCCGCAGGCGGCAACTTCGACGAACCCGTGACCCAGGCGACCTTGAAGGTCGTCGGCGGCTTCCACGGGCTTTCGCGCGCGCGCTCCGACGCACGCCGCTACCCAGCGATCGACCCTCTCGACAGCTGGAGCCACTATGCCTCGGTAATCGAGCAGGCGCGCGTCGAAAAGGCGCGTACGATACTGCGCAAGGGCAACGAAGTCGGGCAGATGATGAAAGTCGTCGGCGAAGAGGGAACTTCGCTCGCCGACTTCACGACCTACCTCAAGGCAGAGTTCCTCGACGCCGTATACCTCCAGCAGAACGCATTCTCCGAATCCGACGCGACGACGCCTGTCGCCCGCCAGAAGGTCATGTTCGACATCGTCGAAAAGGCCCTTCTCGGCGAATACGCGATCGAAAGCAAGGCGGACATGCGCAAGTTCTTCATGGACCTCCAGCAGACCTTCATCGACTGGAACGACAAACCGTTCGAGTCCGACGAGTTCAACACGCTCAAGGCGACGCTAGAAAAGAAAATCGCAGACGCCGCCGCATAGCCCTTGCGCAAGCAGCGAAAAAAGTGTATGATATGTGCAACGGTTCAAAATCTGGACCGAGAAAACCAAACTAAGGAATCACAACAATGAAGAAACTGCTGTTCGTCGCGGCTATTGCCGCTGTTGCCTCCGGGTGCGTCGTGGTCGGCCCCTCCAACGCCAACTCCCTCCTCACGCTCGACGTCCAGAGTCCTGACATGAGCTTCGTCGACAACGACGTCAAGCCCGCCAAGATGGGTACCGCAACCGCGACCGGAACCATCTGCTTCTGCGAGGGCGACGCCTCCCTCAAGGCAGCCATGAACAATGGCGGCATCACGAAGGTTCACCACGTCGACTACAAGGTGAAGAACATCCTCGGCATCATCGGATCGACCACCACGATCGTCTGGGGCGAATAATCCAGACATCAACAACCTAAAAATCGGAAAGCCGCACTTCAAAGTGCGGCTTTTTGATTTGGTCGGAGCGGAGGGATTTGAACCCTCGACCTTTTGCTCCCGAAGCAAACGCGCTACCAGACTGCGCTACGCTCCGACATCGGGTCTTTCACGAATGAAAGTGGCGGATAGTATACGCTTTCCGCGTCGCAAAGTCAATGGCGAAACTTCAGCGGCTGAAGTTGAAGTTTACAAACGGGAAGCAAGGAAGAAAACCTGAGCTGTTTATATTGACGAGTCCGAGCTGGAGGCCTTCATGATGCTTAGCGAAATTGACGAGACCGAGCTGAAGACCAGTGGAGGTCTCGGCGGAGACGTTGATACCGCCCATCTGGGCGCCGGAGACGTCCCTAAGACCATAGTTGAAACCCGCGATCGACCAACCGGTGAACTTGCTGCGCGTAGTAAGCATCGCATCGAACGAAACGCCCGATAAGTTGCCAATCATCCAGCTGACGCCGCCGATCTGGAAGCCCGTGAACTCGCCGCCGTAGTTGACCGTGCCGATCTGGACACCAGCGGACTCGTCTTCGTTCCAGTTCACGATTCCAGAAATCTGTACGCCGTGGAAATCCTTGTCCCTGTTCGCTATGGCGCCGAACTGGAGCCCCTTTACAGAAGCGAGATCAACGAGATTGAAGCCCGTGAACTGGAAGCCGGTCATCCTCTCGCCGAGAAGCCCGACAACGCCTATGTCGGCACCAATAAGGCAACCCTTGTTGTTGCCGTAGGGAAAGTCGAGCCTAAGGCCGTAGACGTCGCTGCGAGCCCAGGGGAGCATGATGTCACCAGGCGAATAAAAGCTGAGCTGGCACCATGTGGCGTCCGCAGACGCAACGTAGGCGGAGATGATCATAAACGCGGCGGCGATGAGCTTTTTCATCTTTGATGTCCTTTCATGTGTTGTAGATTATATCAAAATTCGAGCGCGGCGTACATCATGGCGAGAAATTCTTCGTACGTCATGCGCTTCTGCTCCATAGAGTCGCGTTCACGTACGGTGAAGGTACCATCCTTCGTCGTCTGCTCGTCTACGGTGATGCACCACGGAGTTCCCGCCTCGTCCTGGCGGCGGTAGCGCCGGCCAATCGCACCCGAGACGTCCCACATGCAGTTGACCTTCTGCTGGAGCTTTCTGAAGATGTCGCGTGCAAAGTTGAACTGCGCTTCGTCCTTCTTAATCAGCGGGAAAATCGCGACCTTGATCGGAGCAACCTTCGGATTGAAGTGAAGAACCGTGCGGATGTCCTCCTTGCCCTTCTCGTCGGTGAGCTTCTGCTCTTCATACGCCTCGCATAGAAGCGCGAGCATAAGGCGGTCGACGCCCGCCGACGGTTCGATCACGTGCGGGACATACTTGCCGTCGAAGAGGTTCTCGCAGAAGGCCTTGGCCTTCGCCGCTAACTCTTCGCGCTCTTCGGCGGAAAGAACGACCTCCTTGCCGGCCTTCGCAGAGCGAGCGGCCTCGACGCGCTTGAGCCACGCGGTTTGGGTCTTCGCGATGAACGCGGCCTTGTCCTCGTCCGTCAGCTTCTTGCACGCCTGCTTCAGCGGGTCGTCGAAGACGAGCTGCGGCACCTTCGAGTGGATCTGGTGCTGCGTGAGGTCGAAGTCGCTGCGGGCCGCGATGCCTTCGAGCTCCTGGCGCCCGAACGGGAAATCGTACTCGATGTCGACGCAGGCGCGCGCATAGTGCGCAAGCTCGTCCGGCTTCTGCCAGTACTCGACAAACTTCTCGGTCGGGAGGCCGACCGCGTTGAGGAATTTCTTCCTCTGCTCGACCCAGTACTTGTGCCAGACTTCCCAACCCCAGTCGTCCTGGACGGGCCCCGTAATGTCGGGATTGTCGGCAAGCGTCACTACATGGCCGTACTGGAGCTCAATCGCCTCGTCGGGGCGGATGAAGAACTCGAGCTCCATCTGCTCGAACTCGCGCGAGCGGAACGTGTAATTCCTCGGCGTCACCTCGTTGCGGAAGGACTTGCCCATCTGCGCGATGCCGTAGGGAACCGTCATTCGCGAAGTCGCCGTCACGTTCAGGAACTGCGCGAAGATCGCCTGCGCCGTCTCGGGACGGAGGTACGCAACGTTCGAGGGATCGTCGATAGGACCGACGACCGTCTTGAACATGAGGTTAAAGGGCTTCGGTTCAGTCAGCTCGCCACCACAGTACGGGCAGAAGAAATCGGAGCCTGCGACCTTCGGCTGGGGCTTCTTCTTCTGGTCCGCGTAGATGTCCTTGATCTGGTCGGCACGCATAAGCTTCTTGCAGTCCTTGCACATCGTCATCGGGTCGGCAAACGTGTCGAGGTGACCCGACGCCTTCCATATCTTCGGGTGCATGATGATCGTGGCGTCGAGACCCGCGACATCCTCGCGCCCACGAACAGTGAACTGCCACCACGCCTGCTTGACGTTGCCCTTAAGCTCGCATCCAAGAGGGCCGTAGTCCCAGAAACCCGGCATCCCGCCATATATCTCAGACGAATGGTAAATGAATCCGCGACGCTTGCAAAGCGCACTCAGCGCATCCAATGACGATTTGTTTTCTTCTGCCATAATGGTATGTATTATACCATATTTTCCGTCGGCATAGACAACAGTCCAAAGGCGTCAGGCACCTTGGCGCAATCTAGCGACAAATGACCAAATGCGGCGGATCAAGCCGCGTTGCCAAGCTGATCAAGGCAACATCGGGTATGCGGCTCCGTCGACCGGACGGTCGGAGAATTCGTCGCGTTCGTCGGGCTCTGGGGCGAAAAGCATTGTATATTCGTCCAGAATGTCTTTCGCGCAGTTCGTCGTAACAGTATCGGCGCCGACTGCGAAGGCACGAAGCACGTGCGGAAGTTCGTCAACCGTCCAGACATGGAACGAAAGCCCTTCCTTCTTGACAGCCGCGACGAACGCTTCGTCCACGACGTCTGGGTCGAAATGCACGTCCACGCCGTCAGCTGCGGCTTCACGAGCACCCGCGACCACTTCGTCCACCGTGATCGGACGGCGAGACTCGCCCTTACCGACATGCGAACCAACAAGCCAATATACAGTGTACTCGGGAAGAACGTCCTTCACCGCCTTGCACACGCTCTGATTGAAGCTTATGAACAGCACGTTGTCGGGAGTCGCATTGCCCTGCGACGAGATTATGGCCTTGATGACAGGCACGATCTCCGGACCGGACTTGATCTCGAGATAGATTCGCCTGCCGTTTTTCGCAAGCGCTAGGACGTCCTCGAGAAGCACCGGGCGAGTTCCCGCATACTGCGAGTCCTTCCACTTGCCCCAACTGCCGACGTCGAGCTTCGAGAGCGTGTCTTCCCAGGTAACGTCCGCGCACTTGCTCTTGTTCGCCCCCCCGGTGGTGCGCTTTAGGTCGGGGTCGTGGAACGTGAAGACGCGCCCGTCCTTCGAAAGATACAGATCGCATTCGAAGCCGAACCCTCTCTCCACCGCGAGCTTGTAGGCGGGCAAGGTGTTCTCGGGCGCGTCCTTCGATTCGCCGCGGTGGGCGATGAGGGTGTCGTATCCCGGTCTCTTCGCTGTGGCGCAACCGGCAAGAGCCGCTATGGCCGCCATCTGCAGGGCAATTGTCGCAATCTTCATTTTGTTCCTCCTGTATATGGATACGGACATCGCCGTATGCCGTAATTTTACCAAAATGCGCCGCAACAGGCAACCCCGGCTACATCACAAGAAAAGGCGAGATGCAGTTCGTGGGGCGGCGGCCGAATGCTCCTCCTCGCGGACCCTCGGCGAATACGCCGCATCCGCTCGCTCGGACATTCGCTCCGCCACCTCACGAATTATGATACGACCAGAGAACTACACAGCGACTACATCACATACCAGAGGATGCAAAAGAAGTGGCAGATCGTGCCGGCGAGCACGAAGAGGTGCCACACCATGTGCGCGTAGGGAAGCGACTTCCAGAGATAGAAGACGCAGCCAAGCGTATAGAGCCCGCCGCCAAGCGTCAGCCACATCGTACCGAGCCCGTGAAGCGAGCGTATGAGCGGGACTATGGCGAGAATCGCCACCCACCCCATCACGATGTACGCAAGCGTCGAAACGATCCTGAACCGCCCAGTCGTCCAGATCTTGAAGAAGATCCCGGCAAGCGTCCCGCCCCACTCAATGCCAAAGATCGTCCACGCAAGCCCTGGATGGTCCGGCCTAAGCGTGACAAGGCAGAAAGGCGTGTAAGTCCCCGCTATCAGGAAGTATATCGCCATGTGGTCCATCTTGTGCAAGACCCTTTTCGCCGGAAGGTACGTCACCGTGTGGTAGGCAGACGATATCGCGTAGAGGAGAATCATAGAAAAGCCAAAGATCGCCCCGGAAGTCGTTTTCCACGCGACATCCACGCCGCTCGTCGCCCCCTTCCATACGAGAAGCGCGAGCATTGCGGCGCCAAGGTGTGACCCGACGACGTGCGTGACGGCATTGGCGATTTCCTCGCCAGAGGTGTATGTTCTTCCATTCCTCATTTCTCGGCGCAGAATTTACCAAAAATTCGCCCAACAAGTCAATCGGATTTGGTATAATTTACCTATATGTCCAACGAGACCAAGAAACCTGCTGCGAAGCCGGACGGGAATGCTGTCGGCGCGATGCGATCGTGGATCCTCATCGCGACCGTTGTGGCGCTGTTTTTTGCCTTCTACAAGGCGAATCCCAGCGAGCCGGCGATGCACGAACTGACGCAGACCGAATTCTACAAGGCGATCGATGAAGGGAAGATCGTCGAGCCAGTCATCCGATTCCTCGACCGCGACGATGGCGCGACGTACCTTACAGGCGAAATGGAGACCGACAAGGTCGACAAGGACGGCAAGCCACTTACCGACAAGAACGGCGATCCCGTGCGCGTCAAGTACCGCGTCCCGCTCGTTCCCGGCGAGAACGAATCCCTGATGGAAGACCTCTTCAGGCAGCAGATCGAGGTCAAGGTCAAGGAGCGCAGAAGCCCGCTTTCGCCGCTCGTCATGAACATCCTCTTCTTCGGCGGCATGATGTTCCTCTTCTACTGGTTCTTCTACCGCAAGATGGGCGGCGACGGCGGCGTCTTCGGCTTCGGCAAGTCGCGCGCGAAGCTCCTTGACGGCAAGGCGGAGAAAGCAAAGGTCACTTTCGCCGATGTCGCGGGAGTTGACGAGGCGAAGGAAGAGGTCCAGGAAATAGTCGCCTTCCTCAAGGAACCCGCCGCGTTCCGCAAGCTCGGCGGACGCATCCCGAAGGGCATCCTTCTCGTGGGCCCGCCCGGAACTGGCAAGACGCTGCTCGCCAAGGCGATTGCTGGAGAGGCGCAAGTGCCCTTCTTCGCAATTTCGGGAAGCGACTTCGAGGAAATGTTCGTCGGCGTCGGCGCAAGCCGCATGCGCGACATGTTCGCGGAAGCGAAGAAGAAGGCCCCCTGCATCATCTTCATCGACGAGATCGACTCCATTGGCATGAAGCGCACCGGCGCGGGCGCCCTTGGCGGAAACCGATACAACGAGCAGACGCTTAACACGATGCTCGTCGAGATGGACGGCTTCTCCCCGAACGAAGGCGTCATCGTCATCGCGGCGACGAACCGCCCCGACACGCTCGACGCCGCACTCCTGAGGCCAGGGCGCTTCGACCGCCAGGTGATGATCGACCTCCCGACGCTCAAGGGACGCGAGGAAATCCTTGCGCTCCACGGCAAGAAGATCACCTTCGGCCCCGACGCCGACCTCACGCGAGTCGCGCGCGGCACGCCCGGCTTCTCGGGCGCAGACCTCGCGAACCTCCTGAACGAAGCCGCGCTCATGGCCGTCAGAAAGAAGCTCGACGCCGTTGACATGGAGACGCTCGAGGAGGCGCGCGACAAGGTTCTCTGGGGGCGCGAGAGGAAGAGCGCGGGCTATTCGCAGAAGGACCGCGAGATCACGGCATGGCACGAGTCGGGGCATGCGATACTCCAGCTTCTCGCGAAGAACGCAGACCCTCTCCACAAAGTCACGATCATCCCGCGCGGCCGGGCGCTGGGAGTCACCATGTCGCTTCCCGAGCGCGACATCCTCAACCGCACGAAGAGCCACTTCCTCGACGAGCTCGTCATCTGCTGCGGCGGCAGGATTGCAGAAAAGATGTTTACCGGCGAAATATCGACCGGCGCCGCGCAGGACATCGCGATGGCGACCGAGATCGCGCGCAAGATGGTCTGCACCTACGGCATGAGCGAGAAGTTCGGCTTCCAGGCGTTCAACGAGCCGAGCCCCTACGTCTCGGTCGAGGCGATGCCTCCGGCGTTCAGCGAGGAGACCTCGCGAGCAATCGACGCCGAGGTCGCGAAGCTCGTCTCGGACGCCTACGCGAAAGCCGAGAAAGCGATTTCTGAAAACAAGGAAAAGGTCGAGCTTCTCGCAAAGACCCTTCTCGAACGCGAGACGATGGACGGGCGCGACGTCGCAAAGCTCGTCGGCATAGAACTCGTGGAGGAACCGCACGAAACACAGGAGGCAGAGCAGGCGAAATGACCATCAACGTCTCGGCCACAATACAGATCGCGATACTCTACTTGGTGTTCTACGCGATCCTGAAAAGCGCGAAAGGCTCGCGCTTCGGCCAGGCGCTCATGGGCTTCGGCATACTTGCCGCGATCCTGATTGCGTTCGCATATCTCTTCCACTTCGATGTCCTCACGCGCATCGTTCAATTTTTGCTCGTCTACATCGCCGTCTCGACCGTCGTGATTTTCCAGCCGGAGATCCGCCGCGTCCTCGCCGCAGTCGGCGCCTTCGGCTATTTCGAAAAACCGAAGTACGGTCCAGGCGATGCCGCGACCCCGGACCTCGTAGTCGAAACGCTGATCCGCCTCGCCAATCTCCGCATCGGCGCGCTTTTCGCTTTCGAGCGCGGCATTTCGCTCAAGGGCTACGAGGGAACCGGCATTACGCTCGACGCCGTCTTCTCTCGAGAGCTTGTGACGAGCCTATTCACGCCGCCTCTCCCGCTGCACGACGGCGGTGCCGTAATGCGCAACGGGCGCATATCCTCAGCCCACTGCATCTTCCCCGTGTCGAACAACCCGGAGCTCATCTCGAACGGCATGCGCCACCGCGCGGCGGTCGGGCTCTCCGAGGAAACCGACGCGCTCGTTGTCGTCGTCTCCGAGGAATCCGGCGACATATCGGTGGCGCGCAACGGCAAGATCTTCCGTTATTCCGGCGACCAACGAGCCGAGTCGCTGCACCGCTGGCTGGCGAGAGCCCTTCCTGACCCAAACGGCGGCGCGACGCGCATGGGCGCGATCAGGTCGATGCTGCGCGGATGGACTGGCTTTCCGCCGAAAGGAGAACGCAAATGAACGCCGAGCGCCAGAAGGCGGGATTCTTCTCGCGCGCACTATCGTTGCTGACGCACAACTGGGGACTGAAGATCCTGGCCCTCGTACTCGCGATAATCGCATACCATGCCCTCAAAACAGGGAGTTCGAAAGACATAGACCCAAATGACAGACACCTCTTCCACTGGCGTTGACACAAGCCGAGAAAAGCACGTCTTCGGGTGGTTCATCTTCCCGATCATGCTCCTCTTTCCGCTCGTCGCCCTTCTCACCTATGACTGGCGCGCAATCGCCGCGCTGCACACTCCGCCACAGCCGACCACGAACTGGGTAGGTGCGCTCGGCGACACGTTCGCCTACCACGGCTACATGCTCGTCGGGCTCGCCGTCTGGATCATCCCGATTGCATGCATAGCCCTCGGGCTCGTACTCGTCTTTGCGAGGCGCGGATGCGGTCTAAGGAGCATCGCCTGGTTCATCGTCCTTCTCACGGCGTGCGCCTGTCTCCTTCAGGTGGCGCAAAAACACGCACCTGGAATATCGGCGGCGCTTGAACGACTCAATCTCTCGGATGCCGGCGGCGCAGTCGGATATCTCGTTATGACGCGCCTACTTTCGCCGCTCCTGAGCGACTTCGGCGGATCGGTCATCCTGATCCTCGTCGCACTCGTCGCCCTCGTCGAAGTCATCGGCCCGAAGAACATCGCCGCGTTTTTCGTCGCGCTCTACCACTGGGCCACGGCCCACGGGCATGTCGCGCCGTCGCGCGAGGCCGCTGGCTCGGAAGAGGAATACGAACAGCAGCAGGCCGCGTATCTCGCAGCGCTCCAGGCGAAGCAAGACGCGAAGGAACAGGCCCGTCTCGAAAAGGAACAGGCCCGTCTCGAAAAGGAGCGTGTAAAGGCGGAAAAGGCGGCCGCGCGCCAAGCGGAGAAAGACGCCATCCGCGCCGCAAAGGAGGCTGCGCGAGCCGAGCGCGAAGCCGCGAATACGGCGGTGCGAGCGCCCCTGCCGGGCGAACCGCCGACAGTCGCAGGACGCGCCGCGACCGAGCCGGCGAAGGAAGAGACGGTCGTCGACAAAGGGCCGTACATTCTCCCCTCCCTTTCCCTCCTAAACCCCCTACGTCCGAGCGCCGCCGACCACAGCGACGTTGGGGAGATGAGCCAGCGCCTCGTCTCGACCCTCAAGCTCTTCGGCGTCGACGCCAAGCTGGACTACACGGTGCAGGGGCCTGTCGTGACCAAGTACGCGATCGAGCTTGCGCCGGGAACGCGCTACTCCGCAGTCACGAACCTCACCGACAACCTCAAGGGCGCACTCCACGCGAAGTCAATCCGCATAGAGGCGCCGATTCCAGGCGAGGACAGGATCGGCATCGAGGTCCCGAACCGCAAGTCCGCCGGCATCAGTTTCCGCGAGATCTTCGAGTCCGAGGCGTGGCGCGGCGCAAAGGCCGAGCTTCCCCTTCTCTTCGGCAAGCGCGCCGACGGCAAAGAGCTCGTCGCAGACCTCGCGTCTATGCCGCACATGCTCGTCGCAGGCGCGACCGGACAAGGCAAGTCGGTGTGCCTCAACTCGCTCATCTGCGGCCTTTTGATGACAAGGACGCCAGAGCAGCTGAAGCTAATCATGGTGGACCCGAAGTCCGTAGAGTTTACGCCCTACGCGTCGATCCCCCATCTCCTCGTCCCCGTCATCACAGACAACCGCAAGGTCGTCTTCTCGCTGCACTGGGCCGTCGCGGAGATGGAAAAGCGTCTCAAGATGTTCGCAAGGGCGCGCGTCAGGAACATCTACGACTTCAACCACCGCGCGACTTTCACCCAGACAGACATGTTCGGTCAGGACTCGGAAGTCGGGTCTGACACGCCGAAGACGGTCCCCTACATCGTAATCATCATCGACGAGGTTGCGGACCTCATGAGCCAGTGCTCCAAGGAAGTCACGCCCGACATCTCGCGCTTGACTGCCAAGGCCCGCGCCGCAGGCATCCACCTCATCCTCGCGACCCAGCGTCCCGATGCGAAGATCATCACCGGCACGATTAAGGCCAACATCCCAGGCCGCGTTGCGTTCAAGACCGCGTCGTCGGTCGACTCTCGCACGATTCTCGACGACACTGGCGCCGAAAACCTCATAGGCAAGGGCGACATGCTCTTCAAGGGCAAGGACGGGCTTCTCATCCGCGCGCAGGGCGCGTGGATTTCGGACGATGAAATCGCCAACATCACGAACTTCATCCAGGAGCACTCGAACACGCAGTTTGACGAAAAGTTCGCGACGAAGCTCGGCCGCGTCAAGGAGGCGTCGATCGAGGATCCGTTCGCGTCAAACGAGGACGATCCCGACAACCAGCCGGGAGGCGGAGAGGACATGCCGAGCGCAAGGGAGATGGTAAAGGCAAACGAGGACGCCGACCTCTTCAAGCGCGCGCTCGAGTGCATCATCAACACGAACCGTGCGTCGGTATCGCACTTCCAGAGGCGGCTCGGCATCGGCTACAACCACGCGGCAAAGCTCTGCGACAAGCTCGAGGACGCGGGCGTGATCGGCCCCCAGCAGGGCGCTGGCCCAAGGCCGATAATCATGGACCAACAGCAGCTTCTCGCCATTTTCAACGGCAACGGCAGCGCGGCAGACGGCGAAGCGGTCGGTGCGGCGCCCGAGCCAGCGCCAGACGGTGAATTTGCAAACCAGGAGGAACCACAATGATTGAATTCGGAAAGACCTTGCGGACGGCACGCGAATCAAAGGGCCTCACGCCCGGCCAGATTGCGGAGAAGACCCACATGATGGTCCAGATGGTCGAAGGCCTCGAGAAAGAGGACTTCTCAAAGATCGTCGCGCCGATCTATGGCCGAGGCTTCGTCAAGCTCTACTGCGAGGCGGTGGGGCTCGAGCCGAAGCCGCTCGTCGACGCCTTCATGGAGATATATTCCGGGAGCCGCGGCACATGTGCCGCGAAGCCAGTACAGGACACGCCCCCTCCGGCGCCTCAAAAACCCGTTGCCACGGAATCCCCATCCGTCTCGGCAACGCCGATTGCGCCGGAAGCGCCGCAAAAAGTCCAGACGACGATTGACTTCAGCGCTCCCGCGAGCGTCGTTGCCGAAACCCCTTCTCCGTCTCAGCCATCGCGCTATGCGGCTCCAATGCCGATTGACGACGGCTTCTCGATGCCAATCGTCAACTGGCGCATGATAGCGCTCGGCGCAGCGGCCGTGGCGATTCTCCTTATTGCGATTTTCGGCGTCCGCGCACTCTACTGCGTGACAATGACGGCTCCGACAGAGGAAGAGATCGAGACAACGGAGGCCACAACCCCCGCTCCAACTCCAACTGAAACTCAAGCTCCCGCGAAAGCGCCAGCCGACAGGAAACCCCTTCCGCTAAAACCTTTCTACATTGATTCCAACCACCAAACAGAAACGGAGAAATAAACATGGAAGTCGTAATATGCAAGACTAAAGAGGAGGCCTCCAAGCTGGCCGCCGACATGATCACCGCCGCGGTGAAGAAGAACCCCAAGACGGTTCTCGGCCTCGCCACCGGCTCTACGCCCGTCCTCATGTACACCGAGATGGCCAAGGCCGTCAAGGCGAAGAAGGTCAGCTACAAGCAGGTGAAGAGCTGGAACCTCGACGAGTACTACGGGCTCCCCGGCACGCACGACCAGAGCTACCGTTACTTCATGAACAAGAACCTGTTCGAGAAGATCGACATCAAGCTCTCGAACACGCATGTCCTCAACGGCCTCGCAAAAGACCCCGAGAAGGAGTGCAAGGCGTACGAGGCGCAGATCAAGAAAGCTGGCGGTATCGACATCCAGGTGCTCGGCATCGGCTCCGACGGACACATCGCGTTCAACGAGCCCGGAACCTCGCTCAAGAGCCGCACGTCGATCGTCTACCTCACGCCGTCGACGGTCAAGGACAACGCGCGTCTCTTCTTCAAGGGCGACATGAAGGCCGTCCCGAAGAGCGCCCTTTCGATGGGCGTCGGCACGATCTGCGAAGCGAAGAAGATCATCCTTCTCGCGTTCGGCGCGAACAAGCAGGATGCCATCAAGGGCTGCGTCGAAGGCCCGATGAGCCAGTTCTGCACGGCCTCGGCGCTCCAGGCGCACAACGACGCGTGGATTTTCTGCGACGAAGCGGCCGCCAAGAAGCTCAAACTCAAGAAGTACTATGCGTGGCGCAGCGCCACCAAGCTTGATCTATGAACGACGACGGGTTCACAAGCTTCCTCTGCGATCACTGCCACACCGAGATCGAAGCCACCTTCGACCTGATCGGCCAGGAAACCGAGTGCCCGGCGTGCGGCGCCAAGCTCACCGTGCCGGACAATCGCGACGACGGCATCACGCGCCATGCGGCCGATGACGTCGACCCCAACCGGACTCAGGCGATAAAGAGCCGCACAATACGCATCGAACTCGGCGACATATGAGCGCAAGGCGTGGAAAGAAAAAAAGGCCGTCCGCCGTGAGGCGGGCGGTCCTAATCGCCCTGGCGGCGATTGCCTGCGGATACGTCCTGCTGGCGGCAATCGCCGTCTGGTTCGTCCACCACCCGCGCGAATGGCTGCGGCAGAAGGAGGAATCTCTTCCCAAGTTCCTCGTCTCCGCGCTCTACTGGAACGGAAACGGACTCGGCGACATCACAGACGCCCTCGACATAACCGGGTTCGATTCCGTCTACGAATACGACGAAGAAGCCCCTTTCGGGAGCGTCTTTTTCGCCGGCGCCCCGAAGCGGACTGGGGGCGTGCAACCAGCCGACATAACGGTCCTCGAGCGCGGCGAATTCGCCGTCGGCTGGTCGCCCTCTCTAAAGCGCCCCGTCTGGTGCGCCTACCACGTGACGCCGCAGAAGCTCTACGAGTCCGGGAAGCGCCCGAACTTCACGAAGGACAAGGAGGCCGTGAACTCGCCTGCTCCCTCCGCCTACGAGCGCAGCGGCTACGACCGCGGCCACATGGTTCCAAACCACGCGATAGAATCGCGCTACGGAACCGACGACCAGAAAAAGACGTTCCTCATGTCGAACGTCGCACCACAGACCCCGGCGCTCAACCGCGGGGTGTGGCGCAACGTCGAACACCGCATAGCCGACTTCTGGCCGGCAAAATACGGAGAGATATGGGTGATCGTCGGATGCGTCCCGAGCGGACGCGGCGAGACGCTGAGCGGGACAGACATCGAGATCCCGGGACGGTTTTTCCAGCTGGTCGTCGCGCAGAGCGGAATGGACGTAAGAGCCCTCGCCGTAATCTTCGACCAACACATACCGTGGCGCACATGGGCCGCGAGGCATATCGTCTCGATAGACGAGCTCGAAGAGGAGACGGGGCTCGACTTCCTACCGGACTTGCCGAAGTTCATTCAGGATCCGCTTGAGGCGGAAAGGCCCTCTCGGCTTTGGCCTATCAGGGCTCGCGACATCTTCGGGCTTATCCGGCTCAACCTCGAGTGACTACCAGGCAAGCGCCCCGAGAGCGTCCGTAATGAGCCGCGCGGCGTATTCGTCGCGCTCCTTGGAGGACGACGAACCGAGGACGACGGCGACGGCGCGCTTTCCACCGCGCGTCCCCGTGATCACGACGGACGAACCACCGGCGTCGATGTAGCCGGTCTTGAGCCCGTCGACCGCCTCGCGGCCGTCGGGGTTGAAAATCTTCTGCTTGTCCTTCACCATCACGTTGTTGTGGTTGCAGAGGCTCTTTACAATGCTCTCCCCTGGCGCGAGTTCCGTCCTGTGCAGCGGCATGTTGACTCGGCGCGTAACGGACGTGCGGTACCCCTTCTCAGTCTTCACAAGGTCGCACGTCTTCACCGATGTGAACTCGAGAGTTTCGGGGAGCTTGAGCAGCGCAAGCGCAAGCTTCAGCTGGTCGCCGGCAGTCGAGACGTTAAAGGACTTCCATGGATAGCGCTTCGCCGAATTCGGGGGAAGCCCGTTTGGATTGTAGTACTGCGTCCTCGTCATCCCAAGCTCCGCAGCACGCGCGTTCATCCTGGCGACGAAGCCGTCGAACGAACCCGCGGAATTGACGGCAAGGACTATCGCCGCGTCGTTCGCGCTCTCGACCATCAACGCAAGGCAGAGGTCGCGAATAGCCATCGACTCGCCCGCCTTTATGCCTATCCAGCTCGCCTCGCACCGATTTACGTCGGGCGTCGCGACGGCGAACGAATCAAGCGAGTACTTCCCGGCATGAACGTCCTCAAGGACGAGAAAGAGCGTCATGAGCTTCGTCACGCTCGCGGGATACGCCTCGGCGTCGGCATTGTCGGTGGAAAGGACGCGCCCCGTAGCGGCGTCAGCGCAAATCGCGCCAACATACGGCGAGCGGCGATGCGCCGTCTGGACGGGCGCGACGGCCGCGCGACGCGACGCCGAAGAGACCTGCTTTTTCGCCGGAGCCGCAGATGCGGCAACGGCTGCAAAAACGGCAAGCGCCGATATGACAGCGCAAAACCTCACTTCACGGAGTGGCGCGTGGCCTTGACAAGCATTTTCCAGAGCGCTGCGGAATCCTTGGCTGCAACGGCAGCGGCGCGGACCTCCTTCTTGGAAAAGGCCTGCGCAAGTCCTGCCATGAGGCGGAGATAGAAGGCGCTAACGGCGACGGGAATCGCCGAAAGGAACACGAGGTGCACCTTTTCGCCAGCCCAGTCGATGCCTTCCTTCGAAACGCCCATCGCAAGAGTCAGCCCGCCGCCCTCGACACCTCTCACGTGCGGGAAAGCGACATCGTCCATCGCCGTGGAAAGCACGGCCTCGCGGTCCATCGCAGAAGACACGAGACTGTCGGCGTTCGAGATGAAATGGTTGTCCTCCATCGCCTTGGCGAGTGCTGCAATCGCGTTTTCCCGCGACATTGCGCCGAGGTCGACGACCATGAGCTCCTCGGCGGAAAAGCGGGAGATACCCGTCTTCGGATCATCCCTGTCGCTCTTCTCCGAGACATTGCGCGCGGCGTCGGCTTCGTCTGCGAAAAGGATGCGCCCGCAGCTCGAGCACGCGACGAGATGCTGGGCGAGACGAACCTGCTGGGCCTGAGCAATCGGAACCTGCATGCCACATACGCTGCAGCAGCCGTTTGACATCGCGGCGAGAACGATATGGCTCTTCTTGTAGAGCCGCGAGTAGAGCCCGGAGCTCTGCGGCTCGAGTTTCTTCTGAAGTTCGTCTATGGACTCGTTGAGGGAATCGAGGTGACTTCCGTCGCCCGTCTGGTGGTGTTCGTCGCGAGTGAGGACGAGCTCCTGGAGCTGCCTCAGTATGTTTATCTGGCTTTTCATTTGCTTTTCTCGGTATATGCGCGGATCTTGTCTATGGTCTCCGCCGAAAGTATGTGTTCCATCAGGCACGCGTCCCTGTCCGCTATGCGACGGCTGACCCCGAGCTTGACGAGGAACGATCTTAGGAGCTTGTGCCTGTTCAAGACGTGACGCGCAACCCTTTCGCCCTTCGGCGTCAGGTAGATTGGGGAATAGGGTTCCTGCACGACGAGGCCGAGCTTCTTCAGCTCGTGGATCGCCTTCACTACAGAAGGCATCTTGACGTCGAGAAGGCGGGCTACGTCGCGCACCTGCGCGGACTTGCCTTCTTCGATAAGGACGAAGATCGTCTCAAGGTAGTCTTCTAGGCTCTGTGTCATGCGTCACTTCCCGAAGGGGCTTGTCTTCTTCATGAGATGCGCGAACTTGACGGCCTCGATCGACTCCTCGAGGGCGAGCGGGAACGCCGCCGCGGTACGCACCGTGTCGTAGACATGGCGCCAGAACGCGCTCTGGCCATGGAGCGTCCCTTTCGGGAGCGCGACTGGAATCTTCTTCACCGGCACGTCCTCGTGCATGTCCACTATCTCCGGCGTGCGCACGGACGAACGGCGGCGCGGGAACGAGAAGTCGGGGTCGATTACCGTGAGGACGCCCTCTGTAGCGCCAGGGAGGACCTTGAAAGTCCCGCGCGAGCCACGTATGACAAAAGACGGGACCCTGTCGTCTGCAAGCACTCCGCCGTTGAATTCAATATCGGCAGACACCGCGCCGCGCGTCCTGAGGTTCACGTGCGCGCAGTCTTCGGCGTCGCCGAGTGACGCGATGCGCTTAAGCTCGCTCCACATCTGAATCGGGGGAAGCGGCAGGAGCCGCAGCGCCTGCAGGACAAGATCGGTCATCGCATAGTACGCGGCACCGCCGCCAAGACGCTTCACCGTCTGCCAGTCGTCGCGGCGGACGAAGTCCTCGCGCCTGATGCAAACCTGGTATATGTCGCCAAGCCGAGTGTCCGACATCTCCATCTGCGCTAGGAGATAGTCGGGCGCGAAGAGCCCGCGCTGGAAAACGATCAACCTGTTCTTCGCCTTCTGCGCGGCGCCGCGAAGCACCTGCGCGTCGTCGAACGTAAGCGCGAGGGGCGTCTCAAGGAGAGTCCAGAACCCCCTCTCGAGCGACATAAGCGCATGGTTCACGTGGTCGACCGAGCACGTCGCGATGTCGACGACGTCGATGTCGCGCTCGTCGAGCATGTCGGAGAACCTGCGGAACATCTTGCAGTCCGGGAAGTCCTTCGCGATTATGTCGCGACGTTCCTTCATTAGGTCGCAGGCGGCCACGACCTTGAAAAGCGCGGGATGCGCCTTGAAGATCGGATAGTGATCCTCGAACATCGCGCGACCAAGCCCCATGAGGGCGACGCGCACCGGCGGTCTGTGGCTGTCGGCTTTCATTTCTTCACTATCTCCGTTATTGCGGACAGGAACTGGGCGACGTCCTTGAACTGTCGGTAAACGCTCGCAAACCTTATGTACGCGACCTCGTCGACCTTGTGGAGCTCGTGCATCACAAGCTCGGCGATCTTGTCGGCCGACACTTCGTCGCCCTCAAGGTTTGCGACGACATGGTCGATCATCGTGCGGATCTGCTCGTCGCTCACGGGGCGCTTGCCGCACGCGATCCTGATGGCCTTGTCGACCTTCGAGCGGTCAAATGTCTGGCGAGTGCCGTCGCGCTTTATGACAAGCACCTCGTCGCGGTCTATCTCCTCGTACGTTGTGAACCTGTAGCCGCACTTAAGGCACTCGCGGCGGCGGCGTATCGCCGCGCCGTCGCGCGCTCCGCGAGAGTCGAGCACCTTGTCGTCGTCGACACCGCACTTGGGGCACTTCATGGCTTGTCTCCTTCGGCGTCGCCTTCCTTGCCGCGGCCGCACATCGTGCAGTGGCGGCAGTCGAGGTTCACTGGAAGCGGGGCAGGTGCACCGTGGCGGCGCGCGTTCCACTCGCCGATGCGGTTGATGAGAGCGAGGAGAAGCCCGAGGGTGATGAACCCGCCGGCGGGAAGGATGGCGAGCGTGACGGGCCCCGGATTGAGCCCCTTGACGGCGATGTCGCCCCAAACGGTGAGTGTGCCCGCGCCGACGATTTCGCGGACCGAGGCGATGAGGGCGAGGGAGAGCGTGAAGCCAATTCCGCTCCCAAGACCGTCCGCAAGCGAATCGATAACGCCGTTCTTCGAGGCGAACGCCTCGGCGCGGCCAAGAATGATGCAGTTCACGACAATCAGCGGTATGAAGATACCGAGCGAAGCGGAGAGATCGGGCAGGTACGCCTGCATCAAAAGGTCGATGGCCGTTACAAACGTCGCGATGATGACGATGTAGCAGGGAATGTGGACAGCGGGCGGTATTACCTTCCTCAACGCCGAAACGAGTCCGTTGGAGCAGATGAGGACGAACGTCGCCGCAAGGCCCATGCCGAGCGCGTTTTCAAGGCTCGTGGTGACGGCAAGCGTCGGGCAAAGTCCGAGCACAAGACGGAAAATGGGATTGTTCTTGAAAATCCCGTACCAAAAGGACAGCCATGTTTTCATACGGGTATATTATATATGAAAACAAAGAAGATGGCAAGTGCGAATTCAGAAGTTTATTCTGAACTCGCTCTTGCGCCAGGAGATGAGCCCGCGGTCGCGCAGGTGGCCGAGCGAGCGCGAAAGCGCAGGACGGGTCACGCCGAAGTACTCGGCCATGCGTTCGCGGTCGAACGGAACCTTCACGACGCCGGTCTTCCCCGTCTCGTTGTTCAGCTCCGTCAGGTAAATCTGTATCTTCGCCTCTATCGTCGGCGCGTTCATCACCGTCATCTTCCGCCACGACGAGAAGAACTCGCGGGCAAGGATCTTCGACACGTTTGACGAGAATCTCGCCATCTCCGGCGCGGCCATCTCCATCATCTGGCGCACAACCGACATGTCGAGCGAAATGAGAACGCTCGGCTCGGCCGCCACGACGGTACCAGGCCAACAGGTGATTTCCGGCGTGAAGAGTATCCAGAGCCCGAGGACTTCGCCGGCACATATCTCCCGCACGAAAATCTGGTGTCCGCGGGCTGTCTTCTCGTAGACGCGGAGCCGGCCTGACACGACGACAAAGAGCCGATTCACCTCAAGCCCTGCGAGCGCCACGGTCTCGTTCTTTGCAACCGACTTCTTGACGCCATTGAAGCGATACAGTAGCGACTCCACCACCGAAGGGGCAAACCCCTTGAATAAATCGGCGCCCCTTGCGAGATCGACTATGGACAGCATTTCAGCCCTTCTGGAACCTGACGCGCGGATCGAGCGCCGCGTAGGCAAGGTCCGTGACGAGGTTGACAAACTGGTAGAGGAGGGCACCGAGAACGACTACCGCCCGGACGACCGCCATGTCGGCGGAGTGTATCGCGTTGATCGACACGGACCCGAGACCGGGGATGCCGAAGAACGACTCGAGCAGAAGCGAGCCGGTAAAAAGATAGGGAATCGCAAGCGAAATGTAGGTGACGATAGGGATGAGCGCGTTCCTCAGGACGTGCTTCACGAGAATCGCCGCGCCAGAAAGCCCTTTCGCACGTGCGGTGAGGACATACGGCTTGTAGAGTTCGTCGAGAATTGCCATGCGGAAAAACCTGACGTCCACGCCGAGCGACGAGAGTATGCCTATCAGCACCGGAAGCGCAAGATAGAACCAGCTGCGGTAGCCCCATATCGGGAAAAGCCCCATCTTGTAGGAGAGGAGGAACTGGCCAGCGAGCACCCACACCACATAGTTGACGCTCATGAGGACAGTCGAGCCGAAGAGGATCGTCTTGTCGGGGAACCGCCCTCTCCACGCCGCAGCGACAAAAGCGAGGAGAAGCCCAAGGACCGTTCCACCAACGAGAATCGGGACGGTGAGCGAAAGACTCGGTCCGACGCCACGCTTCAGGATGTCGACGACGGGCTCCTTCATCTCTACGGAATAGCCAAGATCGCCCTTCGCGAGATCACCAACGAAGTTGAAGAGCTGGCTGTCGAAAAAGCCCTCGCCGATCTTGCCTACGATGAGTGGCTTGTCATAGCCGAACTTGTGGTTGAAGGCAGCGATCGACTCTGCAGTGGCGTTCTTCCCGAGAATCGCCTCGGCCGGCGAGCCGCCGACGATGTTGAAAAGCGCAAAGGCAAGGAGAACTATCCCCGCCGTAGTGGGGATCACTTCCGCGATGCGCCTGAGAACGTACTTCAGCATTGCTTCCCTTCCTCAATAGCCGTACGCAACATGGCGGACACCGACTTTGGATCACACTGGTCAAGACGCTCCAGGGTCTTCGCCCAGCGATACGCGCCGGAACCCGCAACGTCAAACGGACGGTGCACGAAAAGCTCGTCAAACGCCCTGCGGCGACTGCGGTACTTCGCCTGCACGTCTGCAAGAGTGCGCTCGAAGGCCGTAACGTAGGCGTCAGTGAACGCAGCCACATCGGGAACGAACTTCGCACGGCGAATGACGACGTTCGCGTAGGGAGCGACGGAATCCTCGAACGTGTGCAGGTAGTTTACGAAACTTCCCGCGTGGTCAGTGGCGACGATCTTGACGGGGAGACCGTCTGGCCCGAACTGCACGACCTCGTAGTTCTTGTCGAAGAGGTTTTCCTTAGTCTCGGACGAACGGCGACCGACGATCAAATCGTGCGCCGCGGCAACGCCCATCAGCCACGCAAACGCGAGCGCAAACGCCGGATTACGGAAGCGCACCGGAGGGATCTTGTCGGAGGCCGTGCCAGGCACATAGTCGCGAACATAGCCGTACGCACGCACCGTCGTGCCGTTGTACTGGTTGTGACCGCGGTACGTCTCGGGGAACTGAGCTATCGCGACGCGCGGGGGAAGGTTCATCCCGAGCTGGCAGCACATAAGCCGACGGTCGAGAATGTAGTCCGCGTATTCGTTCGCCTCTATCGTCGCCTGAAGGATGTCCTTGCCCTCGTCGAGATGTTCGGCGACGCCCCACTTCTGGAAGCGAAGAAGGACAAGCCGCACTTCGTCGGACTCGGCCGTCTTGCACTGTATGACATAGACGCTGCCATGGCGAGAGCCCACGATCGGAGCTCGAGCGAGCGAACGGGCGATGCGCCCGACGTTGACGAACTCAATGTCGTTAAAAAGGCGCATCAAGTTGAAGATGATGTTGCGGACGTGAAAATCGCAAAGCGGCGCGAGCGACGGGTCGCGAGTGCGGTTGAACTCGTCCCAGAGCGGATCGAAGACAACCTCGCCGCAGTCGATGCGAGCCCCCGGGAGCCACTCGATCTGGCGGTAGAACTCGGGCGAGATGCCCTGAATGAGATCCTGCTCAGCGGCATTCGTCTCGTTGGTGCCGGCCGTGACCACGGCGCACATCGCGTTGCGCCAGTCGAAGTTCTCTACCGACTCCTCGCGCAGCTCGGCGGGGAGGGACATGCGCCAGTCCTGCGCGATCTTGTCGACCGCCGTCCTTAGAGCGGCATCGTCAAGCGCGTCGACGTCAAGTTCCCTGAAGGCCTTCTTGATCTCTATCGGCGTGGTCGTCGGGAAGAGGTCGACCTCGGGATGCCCCATGCGGTTGCGCTTCTTGAGGAACGAGACGACCTCCTTCACCTGCGCGCGATACTCGTCCGCTGGGAGAGCCGAGACGACGTTGTAGCCACCGGCCGTCATGTAGCGGGTGCCGACGGCCTGGTTGTAGTAGTAGATCGGCTGCTCGCCTATCGCAACGCGTGCACTTTCGACGATATTCGCCATGTCCTCCTGCGAAATCGGTGCGCGCGCCATGCGCCAGTTCTCGCCGCGGTCCCTGAGGGCGTTCCTGACTTTCGCCGCATGAGTGTTGAGAAAGCGGACCTTGCGCTTGTTGACGATCTTTTGAAGTTCTTCGTCGGCCTGGAACGCAAGATCCATGCGGTCTGGATCAGGCCTGATAAGCACGTGGTCTTCGGTGAAGATGAGATCGACGGACTGCTCGAACTCCGCTTCCTCTTCGGCGGCGGACAGGGGCTGAAGCCCGGCGGCGGCGCGATCCTCATTGAGGTGATCGATCCACATCGCACGCTGCATGGCGTGGACGCCTCGCCTCGTCACAAGACCGGGCGTCCTGAAGAACATCGTCCCCACGCGGCTCAGCAACGTGCCGTCCGGCGTCTTTGCGAAAATCGGTTCTCCTAAGATCTGCATGGGCATATTATACCAAACATCGGCCCTGTTATGTGGATTCAGACGTATCAATTGCGTTCTTCGCCAAGCTCGTGGGCCATGACCAGAAATGCCGCCGCCGTCCAGGTGTAGGCGGGATCGCGCCTCGGTGCGCCGCTCAGGGCGTCGAAGTTCTCCGCAAAGCCGCTCTTTGCGCAGAGGCGGCAAAAGCGGAGCGAGACCTCGCGTGCCTCTTTCTCGTATCCCGCGCGCCTGAGGGCGTCGTAGGCTATCATCATCTCCGGCCCCCAGATTGGCCCTAGCCAGTATCCATCGGGATTGTAGTACGGGCTCTTGACGGACTCCGTGGCAAGACCGTAGGGCGTGAGGAAGTCGTCAGACATCATCTCAGCGACTACCTTGGCTCTCGTCTTCGCAGGAAGACGCTTCCCGAACATCAGTCCGAGGCGGGTCAGCATCGTCTGCGGCTTTGAGAACTCGCCGGTAAAGACCTGCCTCACGCGAGGCGAGCCATCCTCGTCGAAAAGCGTCGCAATCGCCTTCGCGGACAGTGCGTCCGCCTTTGCGCGCCATTCCGCCGCCTCCGCGCCGCGGCCAAGACGGACTGCAAGTTCGGCAAGTGCCTCCATCTGCAAAACGAGATATGCCTGGAGCTCCGGTGTCTCGATTGGAGTCGCCACGAGGAACGCGGTCGAGTTGTCCCAGCCGGAGTCGCAGCCGTCGTCGTATTCGCAAAGCCCGTTCCTGTCGCGGTCGCGGTGCTCGAACCAGAACTCCGTCCACTTCTTCAGGGGGCCGTAGACTTCCGCGAGCTGCGCGTCCGAAAAGCTACGCGAGCGAAGCATACGCATGAGCCCCCAACCGTGGACCGGCGGCTTTAGCTTCTCCTGGAGATACGACCCGTCCCCAATGCGGTCGGGCAGCGAACCGTCGGCGGCCTGGCTGTCGAACATGCAAAGGAACTGGTCAAGGGCGTCTTTCCCGTCGTCGTCGCCGTAGGAAATCGCCATCGCATTGAAGACGTGGTCCCAACTCCAGATGTGGTTCATCCAGTTCTTCGACATCAGCATGGCGTGGCGCTGGATGAGCCCGCGAGGATCTACCTGGCACATCCAAAGCACCTTCGCCGCCCTGAGTCGAGCCGCCTCGAACTCCTTCCCAACGGAAGGTATCTTCTTAAGGAAGGAACCGAACGCGGCGACATTTGCAGCAACGGCTTCGTCAAAAGGAGTTTGCACGACGATTCCGTCCCATCCGCCGACATTGTCGACGACGGCAATCTCGAACCCGTCGTCTTCAGGCGAAACAACGAGCCTGGCATGCGGTTCGTTCTTCGGGAAGCTCTCGGCCGCGCCCTTCCTCACCGCAAAGCCGGCGTTGAGGTAGCATTCTCCGCGGAAAAACGCCTTCGCGCCGTCGCAGGGAGCCTTCTCGACGCCCGCTCCGTCGAACTCGAGGACGAGCCCCATGCCCTTCACCTTGCTTCGCAGAAGCAGAGTGTCGGGCCTCGCGAACGTCGCCTCTATCTCGCCCGCCTCGGTGACAAGCCGGAGAACGCCGATAGTGTCGTCATCGAGACGCACAAAACCGATCTCCCTGCCATTGACCACGGGAATAATCTTTGAAATGAACTGGCGACGATACCGGTCCGACACGGTCTTTATCCAGACGCCTGGATTCTCGTGGCTCTTACCGCCGTCAGAGCAATACGCGTCGATCGTCAAATACGCGCCGTCCACGCTGTAAGGCATGGGAAGCGCGATTCGCCTCAATAGCTCGTCCTCGGCCGGATCGACGGCCCTCTTGCCAAACGAAGTCGTCACGCACGCGAATGCGCAAACAGCGAAAAACACGAACCTATTCATCTTTCATCTCCTCTCGTTAGACACAAGGGGACGCAGCCGTCGGCCACGTCCCCCTTGTTATTCGGAAAAGCACTTGGCCGTTACCAGGCGTAATGCGCAAACGCCTTGTTGGCCTGCGCCATCTTGTGCACGTCGTCGCGCTTCTTGATGACGTTGCCCTGGCCCTGGAACGCATCGACGATCTCGGCTGCGACTGCGGCGGGCATGCCCATGCCGTGGCGCGCGCCGGCGAACTGCGTCGTCCAGCGGAGGGCGAGCGAGAGCTGGCGGTTCGCGGCGATCGGCACAGGAACCGGGTAGG
>Ga0265298_10001727_pt1 | contig 32060 bp, 27 predicted proteins | sample AusTroGonzalo_MG_3_FD_193486 | JGI IMG/M metagenome (GOLD analysis project Ga0265298, IMG submission 193486) | Bovine rumen microbial communities from tropical cattle in Woodstock, Queensland, Australia - Gonzalo_01 | ecosystem: Host-associated > Mammals > Digestive system > Stomach > Rumen ... | reverse complement strand
GGCGCAGATGTGCGTGGATCCTTATGAACTGACCAACCAGGAAGCCGCGAAGAGCCCCATCGGCGCGAACAAGCTGATCTATGCGCCTTATCTGATGGGCGAACGGACCCCGCACCTGGACAGCGACTGCCGCGGCATTTTCTTCGGCCTGAGTGCCATGCACCAGCGGCGTGACCTGTTGCGCGCCGTGATGGAAGGCGTGACCTACAGCCTGAATGACTGCCTGGGCGTGCTGGGAGAGATGGGTGTGGCACCTGAAACGATGCTGGCCTGCGGCGGCGGCGGAAAGAGTCCCCTGTGGCGGCAGATGCTGGCGGACGTGATGAACTGCCCGGTGGCGACTACCGTCAACACGGAAGGCCCCGCACTGGGCGTGGCGATTCTGGCCGGCGTTGGCGCGGGTCTGTATAAGACCGTGCAGGAAGCCTGCAAGGCCATGATCAAAGTGAATGCTGCCCAGAACCCCATTCCGGAAAACGTGCCGAAATATGCCGCGGTTTACCAGGTGTTCCGGAAGCTGTATACCGCCAACAAGGATCTGTTCAAGGACCTGAGCGCACTGTAAGGAGGATTCGCCGATGAAATGCCAGTACTGCAGCTGCCTGGACAGCAAAGTGATCGACTCCCGCCCGACTGACGACGGCAACAGCATCCGGCGCCGCCGGGAGTGCATCAACTGCGGAAGACGTTTTACCACCTATGAAAAGGTTGAACTGAACCCCCTGTTTGTGGTCAAGCGGGATGGGCGGCGGGAAGCCTTTGACAGCCAGAAAGTGAAAGCCGGCATCCTGCACGCCTGCGACAAGCTGCCGGTCAGCATGCAGCAGATCGACGAGATCGTCGCCCGGGTTGAGCAGAAGGCCTATTCTTCCATGGACGGAGAAGTAACCTCGGAGAAGATCGGCGACATGGTGATGGCCGAGCTGAAACAGCTGAACGACGTCGCCTATGTGCGCTTTGCCGCGGTATACCGGAAATTCACGGACGTAGCCACCTTTATGGAAGAGTTGCAGAAGATCGTGAACGAGAAAATGTAAGATCAACCTCAGGAGGAAGAAAACATGTTGTGGAGTTGGATTGTCAAGATTGCCCTGTGGACGCTGGTCGGCTATCTGGGAAGCAAAGTGATGAGCGACGGAACGCCCAACGGCTGGCTGGGTAACATCATCCTCGGATGGATCGGCGGCCTGGTGGGCCACTTCGCGTTCAGCCTGATCGGGCTGGGCAGCAAAGGAATCATCGGGGAAATCCTGGTATCCGTCGTCGGCGCCTGCCTGGTGATCTGGCTGGTGCGGAAATTCAATCTCGGCAGATGGTTTGACAAATAATTGCCAGGACACAGCAAAAAGGCAACCGCAGTATGCGGCTGCCTTTTTGCGTGAAAGGGAATCAATTCATCATTTCCTCTATATGATAGATATAATCGAGAGATTTGAGCGCTTCAATGATTTCGGCATGGGATTTATATTTCTTCAGAATCTGGTCGCTGACGGAGATGGAGATGGTATAGACGGAGAGGCCGGAGCCGACATACGCGGGATTCTGCTCAATATCATCAATCTTCAGCCCCAGGCGGCGGATGACCGTAACAAAATCCTGCAGGCAGACGCTGTTGGTGAGCTCCAGATGGATTTCAAAATGATTGGAACGGTTTTTGAAAATCAGCTCCAGAGACGGGAACCAGAGCAGGGCGCACAGCAGGGCTGTAAAGGAAGCCAGGGCAACGGTATAGTACCCCATGCCCAGGGTGATTCCGATCAGAGCAGCCATCCAGAGGCCGACAGCCGTGGTCAGGCCCTTGATCTGGTTCCGGGAAGAATAGAAAACAGAGTGGACCGCGATGACTGAGGTACCGATGACAACCGCGGCGGAAAGCAGAAAATGGCCGGATTTGCCGGATTCGATAAAAATTGTGCTGTCCGCAATGGCGGCAAGGGTTCCGATCAGAGAGACAAGCATAAAGGTGCGGAGGCCAGCGGAATGGCGCTTGTTGGAACGCTCCCAGCCGATGACTGCTCCCAGCAGCAGGGACAAAACCAGACGGAGCAGAATCGACCAGAAAGTGATCTCACCGGACCAGGGGCCAAGCAGATGAACCAACGGATCCATAAACGTTGAAGCTGAAGACACAGGGGAGTCCTCCTTTCGGGGCAATCAGGGCGATCGCAATCATCAGGGCAAGCATCAGAAGATACGGTTTCGGGGCCTTCGCCGCTGCAGGGCAAACTGCTGATAATAATCTTCGGCAGCCTCGGTAAAGGCGCGTTCGTTTTCGTTTTCGGTATGGGCGGGGAGCTCGCTCTGGATTTTCTGAATCCGCTCGATCAGCAGTTCCACCTCCGTTTTCTTTTCGCCGTCCGGGCCGACTTCGGGGACCGGCGCGATGGATTCCAGCTGATTGGAATAGGAGCCGGAGAGATACAGGGAGAGCTTGGCGGTTCCGGGACCAATCAGCTCATAAAGCACGCTGGAAGACAGGATGATGGTTTCCAGCGCGTGGCCCGCTTCGCCGCCCAACTCCCGGGCGCCCAGGGCCGCAAGGCCGATGGCGACGCCCGCCTGGGGAATCAGGGCGAGGCCGAGATAACGCGTCGTTTTTTCAGGCTTGCCGGCCAGGCGGCAGCCGGTGAAGGCCCCCAGATACTTGCCCATGATGCGGACGAAGAAATACACGACGCCGATGACCAAAAGCGGCACGGAACCGATATTTTCCGAGGCGCCGACCAGGGAACCCAGATCAAAGGAAACGCCACTGCGGACAAAGAAGAGCAGCAGAATCGGGGGACTGAAATAGTTCAGCTGGCGGAAAAGCCGCTCATCTTCCGTGATATTGATGTAAACTGTCCCCATGGCCATGCAGCCCAGCAGGGGAGAAACACCCCACACGGTGCAGAGGCCGCAGAAGGAAAAGAGCAGGGCGATGGCGATGATCAGCCTGTTGTCCGTGCTGCGCTTGCTGTTCATAAACAGCTTCAACAGGAGGCCGAAGAGGCAGCCGACCAGCAGCATCAGGATGTTTTTCCCCAGGGGAACGAGCACGCCAGAAATCTGGAAGCCGCCGCTGGAGAGCATGGCCGTGGCCAGGGAGATCGCGACGGAATACAGCACCAGGCCGACCACGTCATCCAGGGCAACGACCTGCAGGAGGGTATCCACAAAATCGCCCTTAGCCCCGGTCTGGCGGATGGTCATAATCGTGGAGGCAGGCGCGGTGGCGGTCGCCAGCGCCCCGAGCACCACCGAGAAGGGGAAGGACAGGCCGAGCACCAGGAAACAGGCCAGGAAGACCAGAATCGCGGCGCCGACGGACTCGAGCACCGTGATGGTGATCACCTTGGCCCCGTTTTTCTTCAGGGCGGAGAGACGGAAAAACTCCCCGGTGCTGAAGGCGATGAAGGCAAGGGCGATATCCGGCAGGAAGCCCATGCCTTCGACGACCCGCGGCGGGATCAGGTTCAGGCAGAAGGGTCCCATCAGGATTCCGCCGACAATATACGCCGTCACATTCGGGAGGCGCAGCTTTTTAGTGACCCGGGTCATCAGGAAACCGACGGCCAGCATCAGGGCGATGGCAATAATTGTTACTGCGACGGAGGAATCTTCATTGTTTACCCAGTTCATCCAGAACGGCACAGGCATCCTCCTTTTCGGACGGATTCCGAATATCATCTATATGGTCTCAGTGAAGGCATTATACACTTTTTTTTGGTTTTTCACAACCGACAGGCCACATAAAAGCGATTTCACAGTTGCAATTTCATGCCGCGGGTGATTTTTCCTGGGACTGATGACCACATACTTTGTGGAACTGTTCTCCGGCGAAACAGTGGAAATCACCGACGTCAGCTCTATTTCAAGCATTATTCCAAACGGAACAAAAGTCAGCCTGGACTTTGAATCGGAGAAGATCAACATCTTCACGCCGGACGGCACCAGGAGCCTGACAAAGGGGGTTCAGAATGATGCGTACGCCTAAAGTCCGGTCCCGGAAGACGGGTTTTATGATCCTCGGCATCGCGCTGCTGGTGCTGGGCATCGTGCTCGGCGCGCTGGGGCTGATGGGCCGGAGCCAGGCGGATTACTATGCCCGAAAGGTGAAGCTTTCCGAGGGCGAATGGATTGACTATGCCACCGGAAAGAAAACCGTGGAGCCCCTGACAGAGGAAGATTACAAGGGCCGCAACCTGAATGCATCCGGGAAAGCCAAGCAAACGCTGAACGAGCAGCTGGAAAAGGTGACTGACCTGGACAAGGTGATCATGCCATACCGCTATCCGTTCCTGATTGCCGGCATTCTGATGGTACTGGCCGGCGCATGGATTCTGATTTCCCATGATGTGTGGCCGATGATCACCGTTCTGGCCATTATCTTTTATCTGGTATTCCTGATGTATCCGCTGTATATGCTGCTGCGGCAGGCGCTGATCAACAGCGAAGGGCACCTTTCCTTCGAAGTATATGAAAAAATCTTCAGCCGCGCATACTACAGCAACGCCATCTGGCACTCCCTGCTGATTTCCGCGGTTGTGACGCTGGTATCGGTACTGATTGCCACGCCGATGGCCTACATCATGTCCACGATGAAAATCAGGGGCGCCGGGGCGCTGCAGATTCTGATTCTGGTTTCCTCCATGTCCGCACCCTTTATCGGCGCTTATGCATGGATCCAGCTATGCGGGCGCAACGGCATTGTGACCAACCTGCTGGCCCAGATCGGGATCAACCTGGGAGACATCTACGGGTTCAAGGGCTGCGTTATCGTGATGAGTTTCCAGCTGTACAGCCTGGTATTCATGTTCATCTCCGGCGCTTTCAAGAGCATGGACAACAGCCTGATCGAGGCCTGCGAAAGCCTGGGCTGTTCCGGCCTGAAGAAGGTTTTCAAGGTGGTTCTGCCCCTGATGCTGCCGACTCTGCTGGCCGGCGCGCTGCTGGTGTTCATGCGTGCTTTTGCCGACTACGGCACGCCGATGCTGATCGGAGAAAACTACATTACCCTGCCGGTACTCGTATACAAGGAATTTTTCAGCGAAATCGGCGGATCGGAGAACCTGGCGGCATCGATTTCCATCATCGCCATCATCATCACTACCAGCGTTTTCCTGCTGCAGAAGTACATTTCCAACAGGAAAGTATTCTCCATCAGCGCGCTGCACCCGGTCGAAGCCCAGAAAGCCCACGGATGGCGCAACGTGCTGGCGCACGTCTACTGCTATGTGATGGTCGGCATCGCGATTATGCCCCAGTGCCTGGTTATCTTCAATTCCTTCCGCAACACCAGCGGACGCATGTTTGCGCCTGGGTTCTCGCTGAAGAGCTATGCGGAAGCCTTTGAAACGGTGAGCCATTCCATCTGGATGACCTATCTGATGTCTACCATTTCCATTGTCTTCATTGTGGCGATCGCCTGCATGATCGCCTACCTGGTGGTGCGCCGCAGGAACTTCTTCAACGCGACGGTTGACGTCATGAGCATGTTCCCGGAGACCGTGGCCGGTTCCATCCTGGGCATCGCGCTGCTGACGGCCTTCAATAAACGGCTGCTGCTGCTTTCCGGCGGCATGTTCATCATGATTCTGAGCTATGTGATCCGAAGGCTGCCCTATACGATCCGGTCCTCGGCGGCCATTCTGCGGAATATCCCGCTGTCCATTGAAGAGGCGGCCATCAGCCTGGGAACCAGCAATACCAAGACATTCTTCAAAGTGACGACACCGATGATGATGCCCGGCGTGGTGTCCGGCGCCATTCTGAGCTGGATCATGATCATTACGGAATTGTCCACATCCATTATTCTGTATAATCCTTCCACGAAGACCATGACGCTGGAAATCTACAGCCAGGTGATCCGCGGAAACGATGGCGTGGCTTCGGCCATCTCGGCCATCCTGACATTCTCCACGGTGATTGCCCTTGCACTGTTCTTCAAGATCAGCGGCAAGAAGGAGATTACCATGTAGATCCTGCCGGTTCGGCATGATAACAAGAAAGCGGGCTTCCCGATGGACGGGAAGCCCGCAGTTTTTCTGCTGCCGTGAATCAGTCATCCGCGCGGAAGGCGTAGATGGTGGTGGTGTCATATTTCTGGCCGGGGCGGAGGATCGTCGTGCCGGGGAAATTCGGATGGTTTGGATCATCCGGGCAATGCTGGGTTTCCAGGCAGAAGCCGGAATACTTGCCGTAATTCGCGCCGTCCTTGCCGCCCTTGATATCGGTTGTGCAGGCAGTATAGAGCTGGATCGCGGGCTGGTCGGTGATGACTTCCATGTAGCGGCCGGAGTCCTCATGATACACGCTGGCGGCGATGCCGACAGACTTGCCCTTGCGGAGAACAAAGTTATGGTCATACCCGCCGGCGGGGATCATCTGGGGGCAGGTTTCATACACATCCAGGCCTTCGCCCAGCTCCAGCCCGTCCCGCAGGTCCAGGGGCGTTCCGACCACAGGCATATAGTCGCCGGTGGGGATCAGGCCGCTGTCCACCTTAGTAATCACATCCGCTTCGATGGCCACGACATGATCCTTCACCGTGCCGTGGTTATGCCCGGCCAGGTTGAAGTAGGTGTGGTTGGTCAGGTTGCAGAGGGTGGGCTTGTCGGTTGTAGCTTCGTAACGGATGATCAGGTCGCACATATCATTCCAGGTGTAGGTGACGGTGACATCCAGGTTGCCGGGGTAGTTTTCCTCTCCGTCAGGAGAGATACGATGGAAGGAGACGGAATCTTCATGGTCGCCTTCCTTCGCCGTGCCGGTCCAGAAACGGGCGGCAAAGCCCCGGTTCCCGCCGTGCAGGTGGTTGATTCCATGATCGTTCAGCGCGACCTGATAGGGGATGCCGTCAATGCTGAATTTGCCGGCGCAGATGCGGTTGCCATAGCGGCCGACGGTATCGCCGAAACAACCATGGGGGCCGATATACCGGTCCAGCGAATCAAAGCCCAGGGCAACATCATCCAAATTGCCGCCGGCATCGGGAACGATGATGGAGGTAAGGATGGCTCCCCATTCCATGACGGAAACGGAGGCACCCATGGCATTGGTCATTGTGAAAAGATGGACATCATTTCCTTCAGGTGATTTTCCCCAGACTATGGATTTTACGGACATATCGGATTCTCCTCTCTGATTGATGATTCTCTGACAGACGTTTCTTCCTGGATGGATTCATCTTCCTTTATTGTAAGGGATTGGGGCAGAAAGTCAAGCGGTGGATTTTCGGCCGGTTTACCTGTTTCCAGGCCGGAAAGCCTGCGCTGGATCGTCCGCGTGCGTGAAACGGCGGAATCGATGGATTCACCGGCCTGGTTCAGCCGGTGGCGGGTGGTTTCCAGCATTTCCGCAAAACGGGTGAAATCGGTTTTAATAATCCCGAGCACCTTGAAAACCTCTCCGCTGCGCCGCTCAATAGCCAGCGTCCGGAAACCCATCTGCAGCGCGTTCAACATGGCGGAGAAAGTACCCGGGCCGGCCACGGTCACCCGGTACTCCCTCTGCAGGGTTTCCACCAGGCCCGGCGCCTGCAGCGTCTCAGCATACAGCCCTTCCACCGGCAGGAACATGATGGCGAAATCTGCGGTATAAGGCGGGGAAATATATTTCTCGGCGATTTTTTTCGCCTCCGCTTTCAGCCGCTGCTGCAGGGCTTTGCGGGCTGCTTCGGCGGCTGCCGCGTTTCCGGCCTGGGCGGCATCAACCAGGCGGAGATAATCCTCCTGGGGAAACTTGCTGTCCACTGGCAGATAAACCGTTCCGCCGGAACGGTCCGGCAGAAGGACCGCGAATTCCACCCGCTCCGGGGAGCCCGGGACCACGGCGACGTTCTCCTCATACTGGCCGGGGGCAAGAACCTGGCGGATCAGCGAGCCCAGCTGCATTTCGCCCCAGATGCCGCGGGTTTTGACATTCGTGAGCACCTTTTTCAGGTCGCCCACTCCTGCGGCCAGCGTATGCATTTCGCCCAGCCCTTTGTAGACGGATTCCAGCCTTTCCGAAACCTGGGCAAAGCTGGCATCCAGCTTTTTATCCAGGCTTTCGGAAAGCTTGCTTTCCACGGTTTTCCGCATCTCAGCCAGCTGGCGTTCGTTTTCCAGCCGCAGGTCATTGATCCGTTCTTCCTGATTCCGGGTGGAGAGAAGCACCTGACGCTGCATGCTTTCCAGCAGGGCGGACTGGCTCTGGCCCATCTGGGACAGGGTGCTCATCAGGTTCTGATTCACATTGTAGAGGGATTCAGCGGTTTCGTCATGCTGGGCATCCAGCTCATCAAGCAGTTCACTGCTGAGCTTTTTCATGGCCAGTTCCTGATTCAGGCGGTCCGTTTCTATCTGATGACGCTGGTCCCGCTGGCGGAACAGAAGGATACCGAGGAGCACCAGACAGCCCAAAAGCATCACGAGCTCCAGCAAGGGCAGCCAATCGCTCATACCTCCCGCCGTCCTTCCATGGCTTTGAGCAGGGTTACTTCATCCGTATACTCCAGATCGCCACCAACGGGCACGCCATGGGCAATCCGGGTGCAGCGGACGCCGAGGGGCTTCAGCAGCCGGGCCAGGTAGGACGCGGTGGCTTCCCCTTCAACATCGGGATTGGTGGCCAGAATAACCTCAGTGACGTTCTCCGTCTGCAGGCGGGAGAGCAGCTCCCGGATGTGGATATCATCGGGACCGATACCGTCCATTGGGGACAGCGTGCCGTGAAGCACATGGTAAAGCCCGCTGTACTCATGCATCCGCTCGATGGCTGCCACGTCCCGGGGATCCCGGACTACGCAGATCTGGCCGTTATGACGTTCCTGATTGGCACAGACGGCGCAGATTTCGCCCGCGGCATAGTTGCCGCAGACGGAGCAGAAGCGGATCGCCTTCCGTCCCTCCCACAGGGCAACGGACAGGCTGCGCACATCCTCCAGCGGCATGGACGCAATGAAATAAGCCAGCCGCTGGGCCGTCTTGGGGCCGATACCCGGAAGGCGGCTCAGCTCGGCGGACATGGTCAGGATCGGTTCAATTATGCCGCTCATCTCAGAACAGACCACCCATTCCGGGAGCCATGCGGTTCATTGCTTCCTCGCGGGCTTCCTCGCCCTTGCGCAACGCCTCATTGACGGCGGCAGTAATCAGATCCTGAAGCATTTCGATATCATCGGGATCGACGACCTGGGGATCAATGGCAATGGAAGTGATTTCCCGCTTGCCGGATACTTTGACGGTGACCATGCCGCCGCCGGCTGTGGCTTCATATTCCGCCTCGTCCAGCTTATCCTGTGCTTCCTGCATCTGCTGCTGCATTTTCTGCGCCTGGCGCATCAGCTGCTGCATGTTGGCTCCACCGCCGAAGCCTCCGAAATTTTGTCTACCCATCCTTCATAACCTCCTACTTTTTTGAATCTTGTATTTTTAGTGGTTTCCATAAGGGGGGCTTTCCGGTCGCCCCCCTTAACCCCCTTCGGGCTTTTTTATATAGGAACTTGATTTGGGGCGGAAAACGGGTATTGCTCCTTCGGGTCTATCCCGTAAAGGACAGCGACATCAAAGACACCCCTTGTCAGGGCGATGATGAAATAAGGAAATCAGGCTTCCGGGGCGGGATCCGCGGCCAGGAGGCCGGTGACCACGTCATCCAGGATGGCCATGACATAGGGCATTCCCTTGCCGGTGCGGTTCTGGATCAGGATTTCGTCCCGGGCCAGTTTCGTCAGGGGACTCCGGGCCTGGGACACCAGCAGCGTGCAGGGCTGGTCCTGCGGGAGGCAGAGTGCTCCGGCGACCATGCGGCCGTTGGAACCGTTCTTGTTGAAATAGAAGCAGTGGACGCCTTTGCCGCCGCGGTTCTGGGGTTCAAAGTCCAGCTGCAGGACCCGTTTTGCCCAGCCGCGTTCGGAGAAGAGGACTACTTCTTCCTTTTCGCCGAGCTGGCTGTACCAGAAGACCTCGTCCCCACTGTCCACCGACATGCCCTTAACGCCAGCGGCCACGCGGCCCTGCACTGGCACATCGGCGAGGGGGAAGCGGATGCTCATGCCGCTGCGGGTAAGGAGCAGAATATCATGATCCGTGGCTGCAGGGAGGATGCCCATGAGGCTGTCGCCCTTTTTCAGGTTCAGGGCGGGATACTTCCTGGAGCGGACATCGTAGTCCGCTGCGGCGGTGCGCTTGACCATGCCCTGTCGCGTGATGAACAGGAAGTCCGGCTGGTCCTTCAGCTTTGCCGGGTCACAGGCAACCATCAGGAGGGCCTGCTCGTTTTCCTCCAGGCCAGCCAGAACGCCTGAGAGGAGCTGGCCCCGATCCCGGGGCTTGCACTCCTGAAGTTTGCCGACATTTACCGGATAACAGTTGCCCAGATCCGTGAAGATATACAGCGTTTCCGCCGTGGTGGTGTTCAGCTGCCAGCGGATGCTTTCCGCCATGTTTTCTTCGGTCGAGGGCAGGGGATTCCGTTTCAGGACGGCGGGGGCAATCCGCTTCAGGTAGCCGCCCCGCGTGAAGATTACTACCGCATCCTCAGCAACCGGGGTGTTGTCCGGCAGCTCTACCGGCACATCCTCGGGAAGCTCCAGGGTGGTACGGCGTTCGTCCGCGAACTTATTGCCGATTTCCTCCATTTCCTTCCGGATGACATCAATGAGCTTTTTTTCGCTCTTCAGGATGCTTTCCAGTTTACTGATTAGCTTCAGGACGTCGGCATATTCCTTCCGGAGGGCTTCGATTTCCAGATTGGTCAGCCGCTGCAGCCGCATATCCAGAATGGCCTGAGCCTGGATCTCCGAGAGGGCGAACCGCTCCATCAGGCCGAGTTTGGCTTCCTTCGGGCTTTTGCTGGCCCGGATCAGGGCGATGACCTCATCCAGGTTGTCCATGGCGATCATCAGGCCTTCCAGGATGTGGGCCCGGGCTTTGGCCTGCTTCAGCTCAAACTGGGTACGCCGGGTAACGACCTGCTTCTGATAGGCAATATAATGGGCGATGACATCCTTCAGGCCCATCAGCACCGGCTTGCCGCCGGCGATGGCGACCATATTGACGCCGAAAGTGATCTGCAGGTCGGAATACTTATAGAGATAGGCCAAAACCCTCTGGGGATCGACATCCCGCTTCAGCTCCACCACCGCGCGCATGCCGGTGCGGTCACTTTCATCGCGGATATCATAGATGCCGCCAAGGGCCGCTTTCTTTTCCTCACTGAGCTTGAGGATCTTTTCCAGGAGGGCCGCTTTATTGACCTGGTAGGGGACTTCCGTGATGACCAGCAGCTTCCGGCCGGAGGATCCTTCCTCCACATGAACCCGGGCCCGGAGCAAGAGCCGGCCGCGGCCGGTTTCATATCCTTTGCGGATTTCCTCGTTATTCAGGAGGACGCCGCCGGTGGGGAAATCGGGGCCGGGCATGATTTTCATCAGCTCGTCCAGGGTGATGTCCGGGTTTTCCATCTGGGCCACTACGGCGCGGATGGCTTCGCCCAGGTTATGGGTCGGGATATTCGTGGCCAGGCCGACGGCGATGCCGCCGGCGCCGTTGACCAGCAGGTTCGGGAAACGGGCCGGAAGCATGTCCGGCTCCTTGAGGGTATCATCAAAGTTCAGCCGGAAAGGGACCGTGTCCTTTTCCAGGTCCCGCAGCATTTCCAGAGCCAGGGGCGTCATACGGGCTTCGGTGTACCGCATGGCGGCGGGGCTGTCCCCGTCAATGGAACCGAAGTTGCCGTGGCCGTCCACCATCGGGGCACGGAGGGAGAAATCCTGGGCCATGTGCACCAGGGCGCCGTAGACGGAGGAGTCGCCGTGAGGATGGTATTTACCAAGGCAGTCGCCCACGATACGGGCGCACTTGCGGTGGGGCTTGTCCGGCGTGGTGCCGAGCTCCATCATGGTATAAAGGATGCGGCGCTGCACGGGCTTGAGCCCGTCCTCCACCCGGGGAAGGGCACGCTCGAGAATAACGTGCTCCGCATAGGGCATCATGCTGTTATGCATGACGTCTTCCATATTGACATCCAGAATACGGGAAGGATCATCCTTCACAATGGGCTTATCCGGCTCTTTGCGCTTCGCCATTGCTTACCGGCCTCCTTCCTGAGCAGGCCGGTCCGGCATCTCAAAATCATCCGGCCGGTTAAAGTCCGCATGCTCAGTGATATAGTCCCGGCGGGGCTCCACCTTATCGCCCATGAGGACCGTGGTCAGCCGGTCCACCAGTGCGGCATCCTCAATGGACACCCGCATGAGCTTGCGGCGGGACGGGTCCATCGTGGTTTCCCAGAGCTGCTCGGGGTTCATTTCACCAAGGCCTTTATAGCGCTGCAGGGTATAGCCTTTTCCGGCGGCTTTGGTGGCCTTTCCAAGCTCCTTGTCGTCATAGGCATAAATGACGTTCTGCCCTTTCTGGACTTTATAGAGGGGCGGCATGCCAATATAGACATGGCCCTGGGTGATCAGGTCCTTCATATAGCGGAGGAAGAAGGTCAGCAAAATGGCCCGGATATGGGCGCCATCCTGGTCCGCATCGGAGAGGATGATGACCTTGCCGTATTTCAGGTTGTCCAGGGAGAAACCTTCATCAATGCCTGTGCCGAGGGCAGTGATCAGGGAACGGAATTCCTCATTGGCAAGCACCTGGTCCAGGTGCTTCTTTTCCACGTTCAGCGGCTTGCCGCGGAGGGGAAGAATTGCCTGAAAACGCCGGTCTCGCCCCTGCTTGGCGCTGCCGCCTGCAGAATCGCCTTCCACGATAAAGAGCTCGTTATCCTCCCACTTCCGGCCGGTGCAGCTGGAGAGCTTTCCGACCAGGGGCGCCGCTTCCAGTGCGCTGGCCTTACGGATATTATCCCGGGTTTTGCGGGCGGCCTCCCGGGCCTGGGCCGCTTTGATGGCTTTCGACACGATCGCGGAGGCGGTTTCCTGATTCTTAAGGTTGTCCAGCCAGTCTGTCATCTGCTGGGCGATAATCGCCTCCACGGCGGGACGGACTTCGCTGTTGCCGAGGCGGCCCTTGGTCTGCCCCTCAAACTGGGGATTCTTGACCATGGTTGTCAGCACGCAGGTCAGGCCTTCGCGGAAATCCTCCCCGGAAAGATTATTGTCCTTTTCCTTCAGGAGACCGGTTTTGCGGGCATAGTCGTTCAGACACTTGGTAAAAGCGGCCTTGAAGCCGGTTTCATGGGAGCCGCCCTCCGGCGTGTTGATATTATTGACATAGGAAAAGAGGCTCTCGGTATAGCCGTCGGTATACTGGATGGCGGCACGGCAGATAATGGTATCCCGTCGGCCTTCCAGATAAATGATATCCTCCTGGAGGGCTGTTTTCCCGGTGTTCAGATACAGCACATAATCCGAGATGCCGCCTTCATAGCAGAAGACCCGGGTCCGGCTTTCCGGATCCGCGAGGCGCTCGTCCGTGAAGGTGATTTTCACGCCCTTGTTGAGATAGGCCAGCTCCTGGAGGCGGCGGGAGACCGTCTCCGTATTGAAACGAACATCCTCAAACACCGCGTCATCCGGGAGAAAACGCACCAGCGTTCCCTTCTTGCGGGTATTGCCCAGGAGCTGAAGCGGACCGATGGGCTTTCCGGCTTCGATTTTGCCGGTTTTCGGATCCACGGAAGAGGTGAATTCCATCCGGTAATGGGACCAGTTCAGGAAAACATCAACGGAAAGCCATTTGCTCAGCGCATTGACCACGCTGGCGCCGACGCCGTGCAGGCCGCCGGAATAGGCATAGTTCTCATTATTGAATTTACCGCCGGCGTGCAGCACGGTAAAAATAACCTCCACCCCGGGAATCCCCATGGTGGGATGCATGTCGACCGGCATGCCGCGGCCGTTATCATACACGCTGGCAGAGCCATCCTTATGCAGGGTGACGGTGACCTCTGTCGCGTACCCGTTGGAGGCTTCGTCGATGGCATTGTCGACGATTTCCCAGAGCAGGTGATGCAGCCCCCGGGAGGAAGTAGTTCCAATATACATGCCGGGACGCATGCGGACGGCCTCCAGCCCTTCCAGCACCTGAATATTCCCGGCGGTATAGGTTTGCGATGCCATGGGTTCACTCCTTTTCCGACATAACAAAAGACTGTCTGTGATTAACAGACAGTCCATTATACCACAACCTGTGGGGGAAAAGGAAGGGGAACACAAAATAAGGTTATCCGGAAATTTTCACCCGGATTATTTCTTTACGGACAGGGAGCCCGTGGCCACCAGGCGGCCGTTGACGCGGGAGAACAGCGTGGCGCCGTCGCCGCTGAAGGACAGGCGGATCTTCTGGCCGATTTTATACAGCACGCCGCCGAAGACCACGCCGGTCAGCAGATAATTGCCGACCTTGATGCGGACCGTGGTTTCCATACCGGTGGGCATGGCGGAGAAGACTTCGCCTTCGACGGGGCCGTCCTCGGAAATATGGATGAATTCCGGCCGGACACCGAGCACCCAGTCTTCCCGGTCAGGAGCGGGCGGCGCCGGCGCATCCGTGACGGTGTGGATCGGATAATTGAAGGGGACGTCCTTATTGGTCTTTTCAGCCGGGCGAACCTTGGCTTCAAAGGCGGCAATATCCGCATCGGCTTCCCGGTACCAGTCCTCGGTGTTCACCCGCTCGGAGGGGGTAAAGACCGCTTCGTAGTCATCGAGCAGTTTCAGGCTGAAGGAGCCGTCTGCCTGCTGGGCGCCCCGGGCGTTCATAAAGTTGATGGCCGGGTTGCCGACGAAGTCCGCCACAAAGGTGTTGTTGGGCTGGTTATAGACTTTCAATGGCTCATCATACTGCTGCAGGACGCCGTTGGAAATCAGGCAGATCCGGGTTGCCAGGGTCATGGCTTCCATCTGGTCATGGGTGACGTAAACGAAGGTGCTGCCAGTGGACAGGTGCAGGCGCTGCAGCTCGGAACGCATTTCCAGGCGGAGCTTGGCGTCCAGGTTGGACAGCGGCTCATCCATGAACAGGACCCGCGGCCCGGGAGCCAGGGTCCGGGCGATGGCCACGCGCTGCTGTTGGCCGCCGGAGAGTTCGCCGGGATACCGGTCCATGAAGGGCTGAATCTTGACGATGGCGCTGACCCGCGCCACGATTTTGTCAATTTCCGCCTTGGTCAGCTTGCGGACCGCGCCGCCAGCGGAGGGATTGCGGACGATTTCGCCGTTGTCCGTGACGGAAAGCCCGGCTTCCTTGATGTTGCTCAGGCCGAAGGCGATGTTCTGGTACACCGTCATATTGGGCCAGAGGGCGTAGTTCTGGAACAGGAAACCGACCCGGCGCTTGTTGGCCGGAATATTAATGCCGGCATCGCTGTCAAAGACGGTGACGCCGTCGATCGTGATTTTGCCGGTAGTGGGGGTTTCCAGGCCGGCAATCATCCGGAGGGTGGTGGTTTTGCCGCAGCCAGAGGGGCCGAGCAGGGTGACGAAGGCGTTATCCTCAATAATCAGATCGAGGTCATCCACAGCGTAGAATCCGCCCCAGCGCTTGGTCACATGAGATAGTTCTATTCTTGCCATTTTCTTTCATCCTCTCTGTTATTTCGAGTCGCTGCCGATGCCTGAATCGATGCTGGCGCCCGTCAGCTTATTGACAAGGCCGTTGAAGAGCAGAATGACGACAATCAGGATCAGGTTAATTCCGCTGGAGAACGCGTACAGGCCCATTTCATCAAAGTAATCCAGCATGGTCGTAATGATCATGGTCTGGCTGCACAAAAGCATGAACAGGGTCAGCTCTCTCAGGCAGGTCATGAAGGGCAGCAGGAAGCCGCTGATGATGGACGTTTTCTGGATCGGAATGATAATCCGCGTCATCCGTTTCCACCAGGGAATATCCTGAATGATGGCGGCTTCCTCAATTTCCCCGGACAGCTGCATCATCGAGTTCAGCGCACTTCGGCTGGCAAAGGGGATATATTTGATGGTACCGGTCAGGACCAGCAGGAGGATTGTGTTATAAATGCCGATTCTGGAACCGAAGATAAAGAACGCTACGCCGACCGCCAGAGAAGGCATCAGATAGGGAAGGAAAGCCATGTTGTTCACATAAGCGGCGAACTTGCTCCGGCGGTTTTTGCTGACGCAGTATCCGACCAGGGTGCCGATGGTGCCGGCACAGATTGCGCAGAGGATGGCAACCAGCAGGGTGTTTCCGAAGGCGGACCAGATCTGGGAATTATACAGCATGCCCTTGTTGCCGTACATGCCGTTTTCCGTGATATTTTCAGACGTCAGCCACCACTTGGTGGTCAGATGGTCCAGACCGCCGGAAATGAAGGAATAATCCCCCGGGTTCGGCAGGAAGGTTTCCATGGCGAACATGATAATCGGAAGAATGCCGGTGAACAGCGTGGTCAGGATGAACACGACGGCCAGGATATGCTTGCCGGCATGGAGGTTCACCACGCTGGACTGGCCGGACTTGCCGGTGACGGTGGTGAAATTCTTCCGGCCGGAAGTCGTCTTCTGGTTGACCAGGAGAATTCCGAAGCCGAACAGCATCATGATGACCGCCAGGATGCTGGCCTGGCCGGCCCGCTGGACATTCAGCTCCACATATTTCGTCGAAAGGGTTGAGAGCTTCAGATAATGGGGAATCGGATAGGAGCCCATGGCGCTGGAGAAGACCAGCAGCACCGTGCTCAGGATCGCGGGCTTGACCAGCGGAAGCGTTACGCGGAGGAAGGTCTTCCAGCGGGGCGTGTTCAGAATGGTGGCCGCTTCCTCCAGGTTAGCATCCATATTGCGGAAGATGCCGCCGATTAAAATATAGGCAAAGGGAGCATAGTGGAGGGCGAGCACGACGGCGCAGGGGAACATGCCGCTGCACCACCATTCAGGCATCCTGATATTCAGCAGGGACGCGAACAACCCGTCCGAGCCCCCTGTGACAGCATTGCTGTTAAACAGGTGCCTCCAGATCACAGCGAGCGTCCACTGCGGCATAATATACGGAAAGATGAAGATGGAGCTCAGGTATTTTTTGCATTTCATGTTTGTCCTGGTGACGAGATAAGCGAAGATGCCGCCGTAAAAAATGGCGCCGATACAGGCAAACACGCTCAGCAGGACAGAGTTGAGCAGGGGCGTCCACAGGTTTTTCGTGGCCAGCTTGCGCGCGGTGCTCGTCTGGGGAGCGAAAAGATCCGTCCAGTTATAGGTGGTATATACCTGGCCGGGTTCAGCATTCCGGGCGTCCACGGAACCGTTATGGACCGTGACGGTATCCCGGACGATGGTCACCATCGGGAACACGGTGGTCAGCGTCAGAATGATGCCCAGAATGAGCAAGATGGCGTTTTGCGGTTTGGAAATCCAGGTTTTAAACCGATTGAACCGCGCCTTCCAGGGGCTTTGAGGACAGGCTGCCGCAACCATGGCTTTTCCTCCTTTTTCAAATAATGGAACCGACCGGAACAAGGGGCGAATGACTTAAAAAGGCAGGCGGTGCCGGAATCCAGACACCGCCTGCTGAAAATGCGGGAATGAGACGGAATTATCTGAGCGCGTCAATCCAGTCGCCCAGCGTGTCCGCTACGGAAGCGGCGTAAGCCGGATCTTCAACGATCAGCTTGCCTTCGTTGATCCACCAGTCATATCCGCGGTCATTCTTGGCCGGATAGGTGTCCACACCGTCGACATAGCCGTCCTTGCTGTGGTCCTGCATGCAGGCGGGAACGGGAGCATAGCCGCCCATGTCCTTGCCCCAGGCAGCGAAGCCTTCCTTGGTGGTGGTCATGTAAGCGATGAAGGCACAGGCGGTCCAGGGATAGGGAGAGGTCTTGGAAACCATCAGATAGTGCTTGTAAGCATAGCCGCCGAAGCCGACGTAATCATCCTGGTAAGCGGCGACGGTCACATTGTTGACGGACAGTTCTTCGGACTCTTCGATGGAGCGCAGCTTGGAGTACACCAGCAGGCCGCTCTGGTCCACAGCCGTCTTCGCAACCAGGTTGTTGCAGATCGGGCCGTCATCGGTTTCTTCCTGATAATTCTCAACGAAGAGCTTGATCCAGGCCAGGGCGTACTTCGCGTTTTCACCGGCCAGGCCGAGGTCGGCAGCTTCAGCTTCCATTTCGTCGATGGTGGGCTGGAAGTAGGCTTTCTGATCATCGGAAAGGGCGTCAAAGGCTTCCTTCACGACGGCGGCATAGTCCTCACGGGTCAGCATATAGAGGAAGTTCTTGCCAACGGGCTCGGAGTTGGGGGCCATGAACTGGGTGTGGACATCCTTGGCTACGAAATCCCAGCAGTTTTTGAAGGTCTTTTCACCACAGTTGTTGAACTCGAAAACCTTGTTCAGGGTCTGCAGCGCCAGGGGATTCTCGTTGTTTTCCTTGGCTACGCCTTCCGCTTCGGCCCACTCCTTGGGAACGAAGTTGAGCAGATAGCCGGTATCCAGCATCTTTTTCTGGATCTGGTTACCATCCTGGATCAGCGTCATGAAGAACTGATGGGAGGTATTGTTGATATCAGATTCCAGCATGGTGAAGATGGAGTTGTTCTTGGGCTGCTGCCAGTCAATGGAGCCGGCATAGGTAGGATCAATGCTCTGCAGCATTTCCACAAAGGAGGCACCGGCAGTCTTGCCGCGGCTGGAGTTGCCGACGCCGGCAACCACTGCATCGTGGGACTCTTCAATGGCTTTCTTGTAGAGCTCTTCGTTCGTCATGGTCTGCGCCTGGGCGATGATCTCCTCCACCGTTTCAGCAGAGGCAAAGGAACACAGGCTCAGCACAAGGGCCAATGCGAGGAAAATGGAAACTAATTTTTTCATAACCAAAGACTCCTTTATTGTTTTTTCACGGCTTCCGCCGTTTGCTGCACATATTATATGCATTTTCTGGTAAAAAAGCAAGCAGGTTTTATCATCTTTTTTCCGGAACGCTTGCGACCTTGACAGGGAAAACAAAATCGGGGATAATCGAAAGTGATGAGGAAGGGAGATGTGCGCATGAAGCGCTTTTTGAGCCTTTTGCTTTGCCTTTGCCTGCTGGCGGGCACCGGATGGAGTCTGGCGGAGGACGAAGGGGAATATGAGGAAGAGTATTCCGATGAGGAACTGGACGGGATCGGAACTGACGACGAAGAGGTTTCGGAACAGGAGGACGAAGAAACCCGCGCGCTGGACGAGGTGGATGAAAGCCAGTACAAGGTGACCGGAAAAGTGTACGAGGAAAAAACGCTGGCAGATTTCAACGCGAAATCTCCCGCGCTATACCGGGGTACCCAGCTGGGCAGCAAGGGGTTCGGAGGGCTTTACAATAAGAAGGAAGCCGTCAAGGAGAACCGGATCGATTCCTCTTCTTCCGATATTACTGAAGATATCCTGTACGTCGGTCTGCAGTGGATGATTGTCCGGCGGGACAACGGGAAAATCGGCTATATCAAACGGGAGTACATGGCGAAGAGCACCATCGTGACGCTGGATCCCGTGAACACGCCGCCCTTCAATGTTCAGAAGCACACCTATATCGCCACCACCGCGAAAACCTGCCATGTGCGCAAGACCATGGACAAGACCGCGACCGAAGGGGACGACGGCAACAACTGGGTGATTCTGAACCCGGGAACCATGCTGAGCATCTGGCAGTTCTACGACGGATGGGCAATGGTCAACTATATGCGGAGCTATGGCTACATCGATCCGGACGAGCTGACAGACCTGATTCCGGTTTCACCGACCGACGAGGAACTGTATCCGGACAGCCCCATTGCTGCGTATACCAGCTACTACAAGATGAACCAGACAGAGAGCAACATCAGCCGGATCCACAACATCCGGAAAGGCTGCGAATATATCAGCAACGTTTATCAGCCCGGAGCCCATTTCAACGCCAATAAGATCATGGGGCCCTACAACCGGTCCAAGGGATATGAACCCGCGCCGGTCATGATCGACGGAAAAACGGTTCCCGGATACGGCGGCGGAACCTGCCAGGTGTCCAGCACGCTGTACAACGTGCTGATTCAGCTGCCGAAGATCAACATCACCTACCGCCGGCCCCACGGAGGAAACGGTGCGAGCTACCTGCCCATTCACTGCGACGCTGCTGTCGGCGCGGAAAGCCTGAATCTGATTTTTGACAACGGATACGATTTCCCGATCCGGATCGAAGGGCACACCAGCGACGACGGCGCGCTGCTGATGCTGATTTACCGCCAACACTGAACCTGAGCGGCGGTGGTATGCCAACCCGCTTTTAGTTATCGGAAAGGAAATGCGAAATGAAACGAATTGTATGCCTGATGATTGCCCTCATGCTGATGCTGCCCTTTGCGGCAGCGGCGGCGGAAACCATCTCCGTAGCCTATACCTACACCTTTGAACCCGGCAACGCACTGGAGGGAGAGGGAACCGAGGCTATTACAGGGCTGCTGAACGCCATTCGGATCCGAATGGTCCGGCAGAACGGAGAAACGGACAAACTGTACCGGATCGAACTGATTTCCGAAGGCAAGGTTGCTTTCAACCTGATGGCACAGGATACTGCCGACGGAGAATACGCTCTGGCATGCTCCCTGCTGGGAAACAACCAGCTGCGGTGCCGGAAGGAACAGATGACCTCCTTCCTGCAGACAATTGTGAAAGTGCTGGCGGACCTGAATGTGCTCAAGGGGGAAAGCCTGGAGAAAATTGACCGGCTGGCGGTGCGGGCAGGCAATATGCTGACCCGCCTGGAGAACACCACCGGGGACGACATGAGCCTGGACGGCATTGACCTGACGCCGTTTCTGCGGGCGCTGAACCGCTACGCCTCCAACGCGGAAGAAAGGGCGCTGGCTTCCGACAACACGGAATGCCCGGGGGCAGTGAAGGCACAGCATTACCAGCTGACGGAAGAGGACCTGAACGGCCTGATTGAATACGTGCTGGGCAAGGTGAAAGCGATTCCCGTGATTCAGGAGGAGCTGGCCAGCGGACGGCTGTATATCGGAAAACAGCAGATTACGGATACTTTCATCCGCCAGTTTTTCGCGGCCATGCACGGGGAGACCACCATGGATCTGTACGAAGACGAGCAGGACCAGATCGTCCGCATGGAGATCGGCTTCCCGGACCTGAAGGGGCTGGCGGAATCGCCGGAACTGGACGGGCTGGTGACTGACCCTGATTTCCTGAACTGGAGCGGCATTTCGATCCAGATCGACCGCGTCCGGGGAGAAGGCGTTTCTCTTTCCAGCCGGACCAGCATCCATCTGATGGGCCTGGAAACCGACCTGGTGGCGATTACGCTGGAGAGAACGGAGGGGGAACCCCTGGAAATGCCGAAAGCCAAAAAGGTGCACACGGTCGGAGAACTGGACAGCGCAGAGATGTGGAAGCTGCTGAAGTCCATGGGCAACACGATCGCCTGGAACGGGATCGACTTCATTCTGGATCTGCCGGAGGTCGTTTTCAAGCTGATTGCATCAAAATTCAGCCTGTTCAAATAATTTTCAGAGAATCTTCACCATCTGTATGGTAAAATAAGGGAAAGAACTGCCTGATGGCAGCAAGCCATGACGGCCGGAAAACATGAAGGAATGGCCGGGATGGCAATAAAGAAAAACGCAAAAGGAGGCAAAACACGGATGTTTGGCAGCAAAGCAAAGGAACTTGAATCCCTTCTGGTTTCCACCAAGCTGGAACTGGAAAAAGCGACGGAAGAAAAGAAAAAGCTGGAAAAAGACCTGGCCAGCGTCAAAGGCGAGCTTAAGCAGATGAAAGACATGGTCAACAATTCCGACGCGGCGAAGCTTGAAGCCAAGGCGAAGGAGACGATTGCGGAATATGAAGGCCTGAAGGAAATGTACAACCAGAAGATCCGCTCCTTTGACGACTCGAAGGAAGAGTCGGAGCAATCTTTTGCGAGGGAAGCCGCCCTGAAGCGCCACCATCTGGACAACGAAATCGCCGACACCAAACAGGCAAGTCAGCAGTTTGTTTCCGAAACGGTCAGCACTTTCAGTGAGACCTATAACTACTATCTGAACCAGATCAAGGTATTGATGGATGCGCTGAGCCAGGTGGCGGTAGAGACCGGCAAGACCCTGTTTGCCCACGACGCGGACAACCTGAAAGTGAACTTCAGCCAGCAGATGGCGGAAACGCTGAAATCCGGCAAGGACAGCCTGGCCGGGGAAGACGGCGACCTGATCGTGATCGGGGCCAGCGAGGAAGACATGGACATGCTGGAAATCCGCTCCACGGAACCGGACGCAGAAGCTCCCGTGGAAATCCCGGAAACCGATGCTGAAGGCAGCACGGAAGAAGCCGGCGGAGAGAAAGCGGGAGAAATCTCGGAAGAGACAGCGGAAGAGATCGCAGACGAACTGCGGGACAGCTGACGGCTCTTTCGGAAAAGCGGCAACCGGTCAGAATACCCCAAGGAGTCCCAGGAAAAGGCCGGCCACCCCGCAGGCCAGCATGACAGCAACGGGGTTCAGCCTGAATTTTCGCAAAACGAAGAAAGCAACGGTAAACAAGGCCGCGCCAGCCCAGTTGAAACGGCTCCATGAGACCATGGAACGGCTTCCGAAGGTGACCTGAAGCAGCATGTTCGCTCCGGCGGAAAGGATCAGGGCAACCACGGCGGGCCGCAGGCTGCCGAGTACGCTTTGCAGGACCGGGAGTTCCCGATAGCGGCGATAGACCCAGGCCAGCAGGGAAACGATGACCAGGGAAGGCAGCACATCCCCGACGGTGGCGGCAACAGCGCCCGGAATGCCGGCGACTTTCAGGCCGACAAAGGTGGCGCCGTTGACCGCGATCGGCCCGGGCGTCATTTCGGCAATGGTTGCCAGGTCCAAGAACTCCGTTTCCGTGAGCCAGCCATGCAGATCCACGACCTGGCTCTGAATCAGCGGGATGGCGGCATAGCCGCCGCCGACAGAGAACAGACCGATCTGAAGAAAACTGAGAAAAAGCTGAAGAAGGATCATGCAGCGGTCCCTCCTTTACGGCGGAGAAGCGCGAGGAAGATTCCGACAAGTGCAGCGGCCAGGATGATCCAGATGACATTTGCCTTCAGGAAGAAGGCCGCAGCAAAAGCAGCGGCCATGACCATGCAATGGATCCATTCCTTCGAACGAACCACCTTCACTGCCAGGCTGACAGCAACATCGAGGATGACCGCCGCCACACCGGACTGCATTCCTTTCAGCGCATAAGCGACATACCGGTTCGCGGCAAACCGCTGATAGAACAGGGAAATGACAGAAAGAATCACCATGGGGGGAAGGATAGTGCCGAAGACCGCTGAAAGCATGCCGGCAAAGCCGGCGACTTTCCATCCTACCTGGATGGCTGCATTGACGGCGATGGGGCCAGGCGCAGACTGAGCCAGCGCCGTCATATCCAGCATTTCCTGCTCCTCCAGCCAGCGCAACTGATCCACAAACCTTCGTTTCATAAATGTTACAATGACAAAACCGCCGCCGAAGGTGAAGGCGCTGATATACAGCATGCTGCAAAACAGGATCCAGCATGCGCGGCCTTTTTCCGGAAGAGGCGCAGGATGCTTTTCATCCGGGCTTTTGCCCGCGCCGCGAGGCTGCATGTTCAACACTCCAGGCTCCTTTCAGCAGGATCTCCCCGCATTCACACCGGGAAAAAACCGAAAGGCGGGCTAGGCGGCTTTTTCCGGATCCGCGGGGCATCATCCGTCAGAATTCGCTGTTCTTCAGCATTCGGCGAAGGCCGCTCCTGGTGGGCTCCCGATGGGGCTGAAGCTCCGGCAGGTCAAATTCCCATGAGGTGGAGGCATTGATCACCGGGATGCCGAGATATTCCCGCTCCCGGACGAAACCAACCCCGTTATAGGACTGGTGGACATGGCCGTGGACCATGACGGCAGGATGATACTTTTCCAGCAGGGGGCCGAAGCATTCAAAGCCCCGGTGGGTTCGGTTATCCTGGTCGCCGAGGCCCAGGATCGGGGAATGGGTCAACAGAATATCAAAACCCCCGGTGCGCCGCAGCAGCCCCCGAAGGGAGGCGATTCTGCGGCGCATTTCCCTTTCCGTATACATATTTTGCGCGTCCGGCCGATAACGGATGGAACCGCCGAGGCCTAAAATCCGGACACCATTCACAAGCACTACCTTTCCATCCGCACACAGGCAGCCCTCCGGCGGCTTTTTTTCATAGCAGTCGTCGTGGTTGCCATGCACATAAACAATGGGCGCATTGGTAAAGCAGGTCATGAAAGACAGGTAGGCAGGAGGAAGGTCGCCGGCGGAGAGAATCAGCTCCACTCCATTCAGCGCTTCCCGGCACCGGTCTCCCCAGAGCTTCGGGGAGGGTTCATCCGAAATGGCCAGCACTTGCATACGTTTCCAGTCTCACTTTCTGTTCCAGCTGAATGCTGAAAGCTCGGGCGTCAGCTCCCCGCGGATGCCCTGAAGGCGGACCAGCGGGCGGGCTGTCTCAATCAGTTCCTCTTCCGCAGGGAAGGAACCGACGATGTTATCCATCAGATAATCCATGCACATGATTTCTGCAGGCGTCAGGCGGCGGTCCTCACTGCAGCGCAGGGCGCCGCTCTGGTCCCGCAATTCCCCTTCAAAGGGCGAGAAGGAACCTTCCTTCATCTCCTGGCGGAAATGGTTGATCAGGCGGACGGAATAGGAATCCATCCGGGAAGAGAAAGCGACATCCAGAATATCGGAACCGAGCCCCCACCAATAGTTCGTGACCCGCTGTTTTCCTTCCGCGGAGAAGGTGCCGTCCAGAATGCGCTCTATCATTAACCGGTAGAAAGGCCCCCAGCGGGGAATCAGGGTTGCGATGCTGATGATTTCTGAGCCATTTCGCAGATACAGGCCGTAATCCCGGGCCGTATGGTTCGGGGCGGTGATGTCCCGGTTGCAGACCACCCGGATTTCAGGATCCAGAAAAGGAGTGACTGCGTCGAAATTGGCGGCAGAGAACCAGTTCAGATAGATCCGGGCAGAAGGATTGACCATCCGGGCACCCAGGGCGAAGGCATTTGCGGCGGAAGGCGTGCCATAAATCGGGAAATCCGCGATATAGCCGATTTTTCCGTTTTTCGAGAGAATGCCGGCCGCCATGCCCATCAGGAACTTGGCCTCATAAAACCGGATATAGTAGTTCCGGATGTTCGTATAATTGGAAAGCAGGGAACAGCAGAGGAACTTGACCTCCGGATGCTCCAGCGCCGGCTCAATCGTACTGTTCAGCATGACGGGGGAAGTGGCAAAGATGGCGGTGTATCCGTCAGCAATCAGGGAGGAAACGATATCCTCGAAATCAGCGCGGGAGGGAACCACACGGACCGTGGTCTCCAGCTTGCTTCCAAGCTTTTCCTCCGCTTCCAGGCGGCCCAGGTTATGCCAGTAGTTCCAGCCTGAATCTTCGATGGACCGGTTGAAAAGGAAAGCGGCCTTGACTTTGGAAGGGCGGAACAGCGCATTCAGCAGCAGGGGAGCGGGCTTTTCGGGGTCCATGACCAGGTTGACACGGCCGCTCCGCAGCTCAAACTCCCGGGCCATCAGGCGAATGCGGTCGCGGGTTTTTTCCAGGTCTTCATCCCGAACCGCCAGATAGCTGAAAGCAGTCAGATAGGTCAGGAAGGCATCCCCCGTCGGAAGGCAGGGCTTGTCCTTCATCTCTTCCAGATAGGCCGCGTGGAAATAATGGTAGATTTTCCGCAGGGAAAGAATCTCATCCTCTGTCCAGGCGTCGCCGGCACGCATTCCCGGCAGGGAAACCAGCTTCTGGTAAGAGCCGGGGCGGGTGCAGTAAATGGCGTAAAGGCCGGTGGCTTTGGTGAATTCAAAGTATTCAAAACAGGCAATGACTTCCGGATCATCCGACCGCTCCGGAATTACGCGGGTGACATCCGCCTCCAGGTCCAGCGCGCCCATGGACTTCATGACAGAGGTGCGCTTATTACCTTCAATGACATAGTAATTGCCGAGGTATTCCAGCGCGATGATGGGCATGTTGACGCCTTCCTGCTCCACGCTTTCATACAGGCGCTCCCATTTGACGGCGAACTCGCTGCCGGCTTCCAGAATGGGCATGAAGTTTCCGGCAAAGGCATAGGAGCGGCCGGACGATACGGAGCCGACAATGCGCTCCACCGGGACAGAAATGATTCCCAGAGACTGCCTGGTCAGCTGGGCAAGATTAGGGACTTTATCCTCCAGGACGGGAAGGTAGGGATCCGCATTGGCCTGAATGGCAGCCGAATAAACCCGAAGCCCTTCCCGACGGGCTTTACCATAATGATCCATGAAAACCTCCAAGGTGCTTGCATGCTTACTTGCGGGCGGAATGCCCACTTTTTTATTCTACCTCATTTCCAAACCTTTGTCACCTGAACGAATCCGAACGATCCGCTGAAAGCCAGGAACAACGTGCGGGTTTTGTCAAAATTGGGAAGAGGACGGCACGTTTTGACACTCTTGAGAAATAACGCAAAAAATGCTAAACTGATCCATACTCTGAAATGGAGGAACGGTGTATGCCTGAAATCGGATCCATTTTGCGGGAAGGCAAGGGAAAGAAGGTTTACGCCACGGACGATCCCGACAAAGCTATCGTCTTTTTTAAGGACGAGGCGATGGCTTTTCACGGCCTGAAACGGGGAAGGATTCTCGGGAAAGGCGAAGTTAACAACGCAGTATGCGAACATTTATACACCCTCCTTCAGCAGCATGGGATTGAAACCCATTTTATAGAAAGAATTGATGCACGGCACAGCCTGGTCAAGCGATGCGAAATGCTTCCCTTTGCAGTCAAAATCCGCAACAGGGTTGCAGGGACGCTGCATACACGGACGGGGCTGCCGGTGGGCATGAAGCTGGATGCGCCGGTGGTGGAATTCACGCTGAAGGAATCAGAGATGGAGGATGATCCCCTGGTGAACCACACCCATATTTATGCCATGAAAGCGGCGACTCCGGAGGAAATGGATGAAATTACCAGGATCAGCCTGAAGATTGACGACATCCTGACCGCTTACATGAAGGAGATCAATATCGAACTGATTGACTTCAAAATGGAATTCGGACGTTACAAAGGGCGGATCCTGCTGGCGGACGAGATCACGCCGGACACAGCGCGCTTCTGGGACAGCAGCACCCATGAGCCGCTGGATATTGACCGCTTCAGAAGAGATATGGACCATGTGGCCGAAGCATATCAGGAAGTATTCCACCGGATGATGGGGGTAGGATGAAAACGAAATGGTTCAGGGGCCTGGCATGTCTGATTGCAGCGGTGCTTCTGATTGCTGCCGTTTATGCAGCTGAAGCGGAAGGCGAGTTTCCGGAACTGAATGAAGACGGTTTTCTGGATTCCGGAGAATTTGTATACGAGAATCCGGAGGACGGCATCTGGCGCTACGCGAGCGACACGCTGAAAATTGAGATCTTCCGTCGGGAACAGAAAAAGCCGGCACGGGTCTGGTATGAGGCAGAGATCTGGTGTGCCGAGGGAAGCGAAATGCCCCATATGGTTCCCAACAACCCGGAAAAATGGTTCGCGAACAAGAACGCGGACTATCCCTATAAAATCTGCCGGAAAACCGGTACCGTCCTGGCGGTGAACAGCGACTACTGCCAGACAAGGATGCAGCAGAAGATCAAGGTTGGAATCATTATCCGGAACGGCGTGATATACAGCGACAAAACCCTGCCGGCCAAGGCCAGCAAGTTTCCGAACCTGGACTGCATGGCCCTGTTCCCGGACGGAGACATGCAGGTATACTACAGCAACGAGAAGACCGCACAGGAATACCTGGACGACGGAGCGCGGGACGTGCTGGCTTTCGGTCCCTGGATGATCCGGGACGGGGAAATGAATACCAAGGCACTGGAAAAGTACGGCAAAAGCAAGGCGCCCCGAACAGCGGTGGGCATGGTGGAGAAGGGACACTATTTCTTCATGATGCTGGAGGGCCGGATCAAGCGGTCCCAGGGGGACAGCATCCAGTTCCTGGCGGAAAAGCTGCAGGAGAAAGGGTGCCAGACCGCTTTCAACCTGGACGGCGGCGACACATGCACCATCGTGTTCATGGGACGCCAGCTGTGCAAGATGACCGATGACGGAAACGGCAAGCGCTCCGGACGCAGGACCAGCGATATTCTGGGGGTTGGAACCTCAGACCTGCTGCCTTCCCTGGATGATCCCTTTTAAATCGGAAAAAGGCGGAAAAACAACGAAAAAAAACAGCCCGGGAAAACAGTTGCAAATCCCCGGGCTTTTATGATACAATCGCATTCGGTGTTTTATGCGCACCGAGGAAAGATGTCGACCAGACACAGGAGGAAAATATTGCATGAGCCATACCTACGAGAAGATTTCCGGAAACAAAGTGAAACTGACCTTTACCATTCCCGCTGAACAGTTCGACGAAGCAACCCAGAAAGCGTTTCTGAAGCTTCGCAACCGGATTAATGTTCCCGGATTCCGCAAGGGAAAGGCTCCCCGGAGAATGATCGAAACCCTTTACGGCGCGAGCGTCTTCTTTGACGATGCCGTGGAACTCCTTTTCCCGGATGCCTATGAGGCGGCCGTGAAGGAATTTGACCTGCATCCCGTGGACCGTCCCGAAGTGGATGTGGACGAGATTGGCATGGGTAAGGACCTGAAGTTCCATCTGGAAGTGTATGTCCGCCCGGATGTGACGCTCGGCGAGTACAAGCACCTGACCATTTATCCGGAACTGCAGAAGCTGACGGACGAGATGGTCAACGCCCGGATTGCGGAGGACCAGGACAAAGCCAGCCGGACTATCGACGTGGATGACCGTCCGGTGCAGGAAGGCGACACGGTGAACCTGGACTATGCCGGCACGGTGGATGGCGTTGCTTTTGCGGGCGGAACGGCCCAGAACCAGACTCTGACCATCGGATCCCATACGTTTATTCCCGGATTTGAAGAGCAGATGGTCGGGATGCAGATCGGGGAGGAAAAGGACCTGCAGGTGAAATTCCCCGAGGAATACCACGCCGAAGAGCTCAAGGGCAAGGACGCCGTGTTCCATGTGAAGGTGAACGGCATCCAGGTGACCGAAAAACCGGAACTGGATGACGACTTCGCGGCGGATGTCAGCGAGTTTGAAACCTTTGCCGAATACAAGGACAGCATCGTGAAGGAACTGCAGGAAAAGATCGACAAGAGCAACGATGCCGCGATTGAAAACGCGCTGGTTGAGGAAGCTTGCAAGAATGCGCAGGCGGACATTCCCCAGGCCATGATTGAAGACCAGGCGGAATACCTGGTGCGGGATATGGCCGTGCGCATGAGCTACCAGGGCCTGCGGATGGAAGACTACCTGAAGTACACCGGCCAGACCCGGGAAGGACTGGCCAAGATGTATGAGCCGGAAGCAAAGAATCGCGTGATGAGCGAACTGGTGCTGGAGGAGATCCGGAAGGCCGAGAAGATTGAGCCTACTGAAGAGGAAATCGAGAAGGAAATCGTGTCTCAGGCGGAGCGGATGGGCCAGGATCCCGAAACGTTCAAGAAGAACCTGACGGACCAGCAGAAGGATTACCTGAAGGACAGCGCGGCGATCCGGAAAGCCCTGGACCTGATGAAAGAGGGAGCCGTCATCGAGGAGAAGAAGGAAGAGCCCGCTGAACCCGCCGCGGAAGAGAAGCCTGCGAAAAAGGCCGCCGCCAAGAAGCCGGCTGTGAAGAAGGCTGCCGCGAAAGCGGAGGACAAGGCAGAGGAAAGCTCCGAGCAAGCAGATGCTGCGAAAGCAGAAGACGACGGAGCGGAGAAAAAGCCTGCCAAGAAGCCGGCGGCGAAAAAGACTGCCAAGGCGAAGGAAACCGATGCTGAATAAATAACTGCACAGACCAACGGCGGCCCTGTTGGCCGCCGCTTTTGGTCAGAAAAGGAGAAAAAAATGCCGTTAGTTCCCATGGTTATTGAACAGACGAACCGCGGAGAAAGGTCCTATGACATCTATTCCAGGCTGCTGAAGGACCGCATTGTATTTCTCGGCGGAGAAATCACCGACGACACCGCCAACCTGGTGGTGGCGCAGCTGCTGTTTCTGGAAATGGAAGACCCGGACAGCGATATCAGCCTGTATATCAACAGCCCCGGCGGTTCTGTCACAGCCGGCATGGCGATTTATGACACGATGCAGTACATCAAGCCGCAGGTGCGGACGGTATGCGTCGGCATGGCAGCCAGCATGGGCGCCTTCCTGCTGATGGCCGGGGAAAAAGGCAAGCGGCTGGCGCTGCCCAACGCTGAGGTCATGATCCACCAGCCGCTGGGCGGGGCCCAGGGCCAGGCGACGGATGTGGCGATCCGGGCAGAATGGCTGATGAAAACCAAAAAGAAAATGACCGCGATGATGGCGGAGATGACTGGCCAGAACCTGAAGAAGATTCAGGCGGACGTGGAGCGGGACTATTTCATGAGCGCGGAGGAAGCGCTGGAATACCATATCATCGACGAAATATACCAGCCCAGGAACAAGGAAAGCAAGTGAGGTAGCACATGGCGAACAATTATTCCAGACAGGGCCCCCGCTGCTCCTTCTGCGGAAAAGAACAGCGGATGGTGGACCGGCTGGTGGCCGGGCCGAACGTGTATATCTGCAATGAATGCATCGCGCTTTGCAACGACATCCTGAGCGAGGAAGAAGAACCGTATGGCGACGGCGCGCAGCCTGCTGTCAAGGGGCCGGTCAACCTGCTTTCCCCGGCAGAGATGAAAAAGACCCTGGACGAGTATGTGATCGGGCAGGAACGGGCGAAGCGCGCGCTCAGCGTAGCCGTATACAACCACTATAAAAGGATTAACCGAAAGGCCAAGCGGGATGATGTGGAGCTGCAGAAAAGCAACATTCTGCTGCTGGGGCCCACCGGAAGCGGCAAAACCTATCTGGCCCAGACGCTGGCCAGAATTCTCGAAGTTCCTTTTGCCATTGCTGACGCCACCAGCGTCACTGAGGCGGGCTATGTCGGAGACGATGTGGAGACGATCCTGCTGCGGCTGATCCAGGCGGCGGACTGGGATATCGAAAAAGCCCAACGGGGGATCGTCTACATTGATGAAATTGACAAAATCGCCCGGAAAGGCGAAAACATGTCCATTACCCGGGATGTCAGCGGCGAAGGCGTCCAGCAGGCGCTGCTGAAGATCCTGGAAGGAACCGAAGCTGCCGTTCCACCCCAGGGAGGCAGAAAACACCCGCATCAGGAAATGATCCGGATCGATACGACCAACATCCTGTTTATCTGCGGCGGCGCTTTCGACGGGCTGGTTCCGATTATCGAGAACCGGATCGGGAAGAAAGTATTGGGCTTTGGGGCAGAGGTACAAAGCCAGCGGGATCCGAACCGGGTGGATGCCCTGAAGGATGTCCGTCCGGAGGACCTGACCAAATACGGGCTGATTCCGGAATTCGTCGGACGGCTGCCGGTGGTGGTCACGCTGGACGGGCTGGATGAAGATGCGCTGGTACGCATCCTCCGGGAACCGAAAAACGCCCTCTGCAAGCAATATGAAGTACTGCTGGACATGGACGGGGTTAAGCTGACCTTTGAGGACGACGCGGTTCGGGAAATTGCCCGCCAGGCGATCACCCGGAAATGCGGCGCCCGGGGACTGCGCGCAATCATCGAGGACGCGATGCTGGACACCATGTTCGACCTGCCGGGCCAGCCTGATGTTACCGAATGCGTCATTACGAAAGACGCGGTTACCGGCGGAAAGCCGACGCTGATCAGCGGCACCCGGCGGCGGGCTGCCAAACGGTCGGAGGCCCGGACAGACAAACCGGATGCCTCCTGAAAAACGATACGGAGGAAATCATGAGGAACCCCCCTTTGATGGAACTGCCTGTTCTGCCCCTGCGCGGGCTGATGATCTTTCCCGGCATTGTGCTGCACTTCGATGTGGGCCGACAGAAATCGGTGGCTGCGCTGGAACAGGGAATGATGGCGGAACAGCGCGTTTTTCTGGTGAGCCAGAAAGATGACGAGACGGAAGAACCGGGCCCCGACGACCTGTGCAAAGTCGGAACCATCGCCCAGATCAAACAGGTAATGAACCTTCCAGGAGAAAACATCCGGGTGCTTGTGGAAGGCGAGACCCGCGGCGTTA
>Ga0265298_10001726_pt1 | contig 32061 bp, 5 predicted proteins | sample AusTroGonzalo_MG_3_FD_193486 | JGI IMG/M metagenome (GOLD analysis project Ga0265298, IMG submission 193486) | Bovine rumen microbial communities from tropical cattle in Woodstock, Queensland, Australia - Gonzalo_01 | ecosystem: Host-associated > Mammals > Digestive system > Stomach > Rumen ... | reverse complement strand
TCTGCACTTCTGAGTTGTAGAACTCCAACACCTCGTCCAAGGTTTGGAAGCGGCCGTCGTGCATGTAGGGCGCGGACTTGGTGACATTGCGCAGCGAGGGGGCACGGTAGGCACCGCGGTCTCGTGGGTCGCCCGTGACTGAGGAACGGTCGTGCGCGTCCGTGGGTTGCGCGTCCAACCCGTTGTTGTAGAAGAGGTTCGTGGTGAACAGCGGACTGCCGGCGCTGCCGTGACAGTGGAAGCAGTCGGCGCCCTCTTCGGTGGTGAAGAGCACGTAGCCGTGCAGCTCCTGCGGAGTGAGTTGCTCCAGGCCCTGCAGGTATCGGTCGAATTTGGACTGGCAGGAGATCAACGAGCGTACGTATTGCGCGATAGCCTTCTGGATGCGTTCCATCGTGATCTCTTCCGTGCCAAAAGCTTTCTTGAACAATGGGGGATATTTGCTGTCGGACTTGATGGCGGCCACGGCACTCGCCTCCGTTCCGCACATCTCGTCGTCGGCGATGATGGCCATGCGCACGATGTCTTCGATAGTGCGCATTTCTGGATTGGGGTTGTCATTGGAAATCAGACCGTTCCAGAGATAACCTTCGTGATTGAAGACGAGGTTCATGAGCGGCATCACGTTGTGGATGGTCGCTTTGCCAGTGGTGCGGCCCTTTGGCTTGCCGTCAGGGAAACGCGGGTTGTCGGTGCCAATGTCGAAATTGCACTCCCGTCGGTGGCAGGTGGCGCACGACATCAATGAGTCGGGCTCATTGCCCGTGTAGCCGCATAGGTGCGGATCGTGGAAGAGCAAGCGCCCAAGTTCCACGCCCTCCACCGTTAACGGGTTGTCGGCAGGGATGTTCAACGCTGTCGGGAACCCTTTGGGAATCTGTAGATTGTATGGGGTAGGCGGATCCACGCGGTCGCGGCACGCGGCGCAAAGAATCACGAGCACAATAGCGACAATATAATTCCTAATATCGAACACCATAAATCGTAAACCGCAAACCGCAAACCGCATTATTCCTCATCGAAGAGACCCAATTGCAGCCCCGCACCTTCATTGTCACCGGAAATGTCCGTCTTGTCAGCAGTGATGGTGTCGAAGATGTCTTTGGCGATTTCCTCGTCCACGGAGGTGACGGGTTCAACGTCTTCGGGAATTTCTTCCTCAACAGGATCCTCTTCGGGCTCTTCGTATGGCAGCGGTTCGGTGAATTTCACGGACTTGATGTCATTGAAGCTGAGACGCTTGCCCTTGGCGCGGGCAGTGGAGAGGTCGACTAATTCGGCGCAGGAGAGCACTTCTCTGCTGTCGCTGTCGGCCTTCTTCTCGCGGTAGGTGACCTCGATCTGAGGCAGATAGTCGATGGAGTAGGCGACCAACTTGGCCGTGCCGTCGGTGGGGTAGAAATCGACTTTCTTCATCAGCACATCAGGTTGGAAGCGTTTGATGAAGTACTTCTTGTCTTTCTTGAGTTGATAGACGGCAGTGATGATCATCGAAGGTTTCCACTTGCGGATGATGTCCAAGTCGTCTTCGAAGTGGAGGGTGGTTTCGTATCCTGTGATACGGTAATTGCCTGATTTATAGACGGTGATGATTTTGTCATCTTCGTGGAAGGAGCCCACCAGCTCGCCGCGGCCATCGGTGTTGAGGCGCATCACGGCGGATTCGAAGTAGACATCTATGGCGCTGAGCGTGGAGATGCCCTTCTGTGCCAGTGTGATGCTGGCAATGGGGTAGCGGGTGACGATGTTGCCCAGCGCAGCACGGTTCTTCACGGCCAGTGTGCCGAAATCGAAGTCGAATTCGCGCTTCTTGAGTTTGGGCTTGGGTTTGAGCTTCACGCGCACCACTTCCGCCTCACCGTTGGGGTTGGAGGTGAAATAGAGCACCTTGGCGTTGGCGTTGCCCTTCACGAGGTCGTATTTTTTGTCGCGGGTGACACCGCCCACGTTGAAACGTTTCGCATAGACGGGACCGTTCACGCCGGCGGAGTAGATCATGTTGTAGATCTGACGGTCGTCGTTGCGGCGGAACACCTCCACATGGATGATGTGCTTGCCTACAAAGTGCTTGTCGGCCACCTTGCTGATGGAACACTCCCCGTTCTCGTGGAAGACGATGATGTCGTCCAAATCGGAGCAGAGACATGCGAACTCCACGTCGTCGTCTTTCTTGAGGTTGGTGCCGATGAAGCCTTCCTTCTTGTTGACGTACAGTTTTTGGTTGGCCACTGCCACGGTGACCGCGTTGATATTGTCAAAACTCTTGATTTCTGTAAGACGCTTGTAGTCAGAACCGTATTTCTTCTTGAGCTGCAGGAAGTAGTTGATGGCAAAATCCACCAGATGGTCGAGATGGTTCTGCACTTCGTCCATGTTGAGTTCGATTTCGGCGATTTTCTCTTCCGCCGCTTTGATGTCGAATTTTGAAATCTTGCGGACGGGCTTTTCGCAAAGTGCGAGCACATCGTCGCGGGTGATCTCTTGGCGGAACAGCTTTCTGTAGGGGTCGAAAGCCCGCTCAATGCGGTCGATCTGCACGTCCCAGGAGTCCGCATCTTTCTCCAATTCCTTATATATGCGCTTTTCAAAGAAGATTTTCTCCAAGGAGATCTTGTGCCATTGCTGTCTTAATTCATCCAGCTCGATTTCCAGCTCTTTGCGCAGCAGATTGAGGGTGTTCTCGGTGTTGATGCGCAGGATGTCCTTGACATTGGTGAAGACGGGCTTACCGTTCCAGATGACGCAGGCGTTGGTGGAGTAGGTGATTTCGCAGTCGGTGAAGGCGTAAAGAGCGTCAATGGTCTGGTCGGGGGAAACCCCGGGCTGCAGGTGGAGGTAAATCTCGGCTTGCGCTGCCGTGTTGTCATCTATTTTCTTGATTTTCAGTTTACCGTTGTCAATAGCCTTGGTGATGGAGTTGGTAGATTCGGAGATGAGGTCTTCGGTAGTGGTGCCGTAAGGGATCTCGTTGATTACCAGTGTTTTGTTGTCAACGATGCTGATTTTGGCGCGGTTGCGGATTTTGCCGCCTTGCGCACCGTCGTTATAGCGGCTCACATCGATGGTGCCGCCGGTCGGGAAGTCGGGATAGATTTCGAAATCCTCGCCCTTAAGGATGTGCACGGAAGCGTCGATGAGCTCATTGAAGTTGTGGGGCAGGATAAGGGTGGACATGCCCACGCCGATACCTTTTACGCCTTGGGCGAGCAACAGCGGGAACTTGACGGGAAGCGCGATAGGCTCGCGGTTACGACCGTCGTAGGAAACCTGCCATTCGGTGGTTTTATGGTTGAAGACGACCTCTTTGGCGAACGGGGTGAGGCGCGCCTCGATGTAACGAGGGGCGGCTGCGTCGTCACCAGTGAGGATGTTACCCCAGTTACCCTGCGTGTCGATAAGCAGGTGCTTCTGTCCCATCTGCACAAGGGCTGCACCGATGGACTGGTCGCCGTGCGGGTGGTACTTCATGGTGTTACCCACGATGTTGGCCACCTTGTTGAAACGACCGTCCTCCAACTCGTCCATGGAATGCAGAATGCGGCGTTGCACGGGCTTGAGACCATCGTACACGTCGGGGAAGGCACGGTCGAGGATGACGTACGAGGCATAATCCAAGTACCATTCGCGGTACATGGATTGTGCGAATATCACCTTGTGCAAACCGGATTCGTCCTGGGTGGATAAGTCTGTATCTTCTTGAGGGACAATGATATCGCCAGTAGAGGCATCCATTTCCTCATTCAATTCATCATCTTCAAAATCTTCAGCCATAGGGTTTGGTTTTAAACCGCGAAGATACGAAATTTTTCGGATATATAGGCAATAGGGAATAGGCAAAAGGCAAAAGGGAATAGGCAATAGAAAAAAGGCCGTCGCCAGAACTGGCGACGGCCTTTGGTCGATTTGCGGTTTGCGGTTTGCGGTGATAAGGGGCCTACTTTTTCACAAACGATTTCGTCACCGTACCTTCATTCGTGTTGATGCGTACGAAATACATGCCGGCGGCTAGGTCAGCGATGTTGATGCTGGTCGGGTTTTGGGTGACGTTGATGGCGTTGATCAATTTACCGTAAACATCATATACTTCGATACCCGTAACGTTGAATTCTGCGTTATCCACGGAGTATTCCACATTGACAATCTCCTTGGCCGGATTGGGGTAGAGGACGATGCTGTTGAACAGGTACTCTGGGATACCGACGCCCTTGGTGGAGACGAAGATGCTGGAAGTCCATTCACTGCTGTGGTTTTCATCGCAAATGGCGCGCACTTGGATTTCATAGATGGTCTGGCTGGTGAGACCTGTGATGGAGAACGGATTGGTGTTGGCGATTACGCTGGTCCATTCTTCGTTGGCTTGACGGTAACGAATCATCCAGGAGGAAGCCCCGGCAATGTCACCCCAAGTAAGCGTGATCTTTTCCATGGTAGTGTCAATAGCCATGAGGTTAATAGGCGTTTGGCACAAGGTGTCAATAGAAGCTAAGGTGGTGAAATGTCTCTCGTTACCGTAGCTGGTGGCATTGGCGGTGGTGGCAAAAGCACGGTAGGTGTAGTGGGTACCCGGAGTGAGAGAAGTGAGGGTATACGTTAGGATAGGGTCGATGCCGTCCACGTTGGCAACTTGATAGGTGCTGCTGGTGGAAACCTTCCATTCGAAACCGCGGGCGATGATCGGCTGGTTGCCAAGCGTCACGATGGCACCGTTCAGGGTTGCTGAGTTTTCGGTGATGTCGGTGGCGATTTGGGTGATGACCTCGGGCTCGACGACCATTGTGCCAGTTCCTGTGGTCGTGAAGGTAACGATGTCGCTCCATGCACTCATGTTGTTAGGATCGCAGACGGACTTGACACGAACGTAATAAGTGGTGCTCGGGGTCAGATTCTCGAACAGGTACATGTTGTACGGCAGATCCACGGTCATCCAGTTGCCCATCGTATCCGTGGTGTATTCCAACACCCAAGCCTGCTCCGTGCCGGAGATGACCCAGTCCATGTAAGCAGCGCTGTCCGTAATGCTGGAGACCAAGATTCCGAAAGGAACGTCACATTCTACAACAACAGGGGTGCAGTCGGGCGTGAAGCTATACAACTGACCGCCGGTAGGTTGCGAAGCGTTGAAAATCTGTGTACCATCCGCATTGTAAAGATATAGGCTACATTCGCTATCGTATTGGCCGCTGCTCCAAACTAAGGTGGTGGGAAGGCCAGAACATAAGTTCACGGTTGTTTGAGTGGTGTAACCATCCTCAAGGGTGTATGAACCCACGCTGGTACCGTTTTGCATAAAGGTTACGGTAGCACCATTCCAACCGTCACCGTAGGAGTCTATCATGTTGATAGAGTAGTTACATTGGTCGTTGGACTCGCAGAGATGGGTGTGGAAAGTGGTGGTAGCCCATACGGAGTTTTCACCGTCGCCGCAGTCAGTGGCCACACGGAGAACGTATTCAGTGCCAGGATTCAGATTGGTGAGTTGATAGCTGTTTGTAAGAACGGGAATCGTAGTCCATGTAGCGCTGGAAGACTCCTTATACTCAATGACCCATGCATACTGGCTGCTGATCGCATCCCAAGAGATGTCGACAGAATTCATGGTGATATTGTCCACAGACAAGTTGACGGGTTTCACACAATTCACCGCACTCACGGAGAATTCGGTGATGACGGGACCGGGTTTCTCGTTATAAGCTGTATAGTCGTTAATCCAAGCGAAAGCGAGTTTAGCAACGGAATTGGGGTTCGGATTCGAGTTGGGGTTTTGCATGATGGCCTCAATATGGATGGTGTTGCCGCCAGTCAGGGAGAACTTATAAGGAACGTTGGAACCGCTTGAATAGGGGAGATAATCGGTGAAGTCGTATGCATAGGTGGAATAACTTGCAGATGCCCATGCGGGGGCTGTGGTTTCTTCCTCGTCCACTTCGTAATTGACGGTGCGCGGTGCCAAGAATAATTTCAGAAAGTCATAGTCATAATTGCCCTCAGATTCGCCACCCACTTTAATATCAAAGGAGATGAGAATTTCGGGATTGTCACCGACGACGAAGAGCTTCTCAGCGGTGATGTAAGTATAGAAGGACTCATCGTAACCGGGAGCCAGACCGTTGGAAGTGACGAAAAGGGCATGTGTGTTTCCAGTGGGATAGGGATTGCTGATCTTCCATCTATTAATGGAGTTCTGGTGTAATACCCAATCGTCACCTTGAGAGAAGTCGGTGGAATAGGGAAGCACCTCAGGCACCATCGTGGTGGTGAAATGCTTGATCCAAGTGGCATCTTGTACACTATCCGTGCTGCCGACGCAATAGGTGGTGACATAAACATCATATTGGGTGTTCGAGAACAGGCCTGTCAAGGTGTGAGACGTTGAACCGTAGGCAGTTTCAGTCTGCCATGCCTCTTCGTCACTGTTGGTGGGCTTGTAATGGATTTCCCAGCTGTCATGGTCGGCATAGGTATCCGTCCATTCAATGGTGGCCTCTTCTGCAGAAACATAAGAGATTTCGACACTGTTCTTCACAGGAGAAGGACAATTCGGAATCAGGGACACGATGAAATCATCGAGATCCCAGGTGACGTAAGGGGATGAATTGTTATATCGGAGGGCGATTCTCGCACCAGCTACCGGTTGAATCATGTTGAAGTCGAAAGGACCGACGAAATCGGCGGTGGGGGAATCATGGCCTACATGATTAAAGGCCGTAGCTTGAATCGTTGTGATAGGTGTAAAAGTTTCCGGGAGATTGACATTGGTGATGTATCCCAATTGCATGATACCCGCATTATCCGCATTGTTGGTGCTGGTGTTGGCCCAGAAGGAAATACGCAATGTGTTGAGGTCGTTGGTGAATTCGGGCAATACTAACATATTGGTGTTGCCAAGCATTTCAACAGCTTTGCTGCCGGTGTGCGCCACCGCAGGCGAATTGTAAATGGACGGGTAGGAGATGTTGTCCATCGGATAGACAAGCGGAGTAGCCCAACAGTTGGAGAGTTGGATAAAATTGGAAGTGCTAACATAGTTTTCGAAGCCCTCTCCCCAAGGATTATCTTCGGTGATGGTGATGAAATCACATTCGGTCAAGATACCCACGGGGTTGGAGATTTCGGAGGAGTCGTCGTCACAAACTTTCTGCACTCTCACGCTGTAAGAGGAACTCGGCTGCAAGCCGGTCAAGGTAAACGAGGTGCCGTAAACAGAGTAGACTTCAGTGGTGGACCCTGTAACATATAAGTTGAAGCTTTCGTTGTCTTCGCCGTTCCATGTGATGGTTGCGCTGTTGGTGGAGACATCGCTGACGGCAAGACCGCTAACCGGCATACAGTAAGGAAGATAGTCGACCACCAGATTGTCAATGGTGACAGAATTGTTTCCGCCGTTGTTCACGCGGAAAGCAAGATATTGACCAGAACCTTCATATTCGTTGCAAAACACGGTGTGGTTCTCCCAAACGTAGGTGGAAGATACGGGGATGGTCGAAATCAATTCGAAGGTGCTGGCATCATAGGGGTCAGACATTGCGCCCAATTCCAGCTGACTGGAAGTAAGGTCTTGTCTGTTGACATCCACAGAGACCATCAAAGAGTTGAGGGGCATGTTGAACATCGGCAACGTAGCGATGGTGTAGCAGTTCGGCGTGTAGTGGAAGTCCAGACAGTTGTTTTCGAAGTCTTCAGAGTTGACGTAAACGCGATGGTTCCAGTTGGACTGCAGACGTGTCCAGCAGGGAACGTACACATCGTAGGCGCTGGCACCGAGCGTCACTGTGGTGCCGAAGTCTTCCATGTAAGGCAGGACGGTGATGCCGTTGCTGCTACAGGGCGTTCTGAAGACAATCGGGTTGGATTTGTCAGATTCCTCCTCATCTTCGCAGAGGGCGGTGATGAAACAGGCATAGTCGGTGTTGGCGATAAGGCCAGACAGCGTATAGACATTGGTGTCAACCAATTGGGTGATGAAGGTTGTGGAGTTGCTGGGTTTGTAGTGGATATACCAGGAGGTGGCGGCGCCGTTTTCTTGCCATTGGAGCGTGACCTCTTCGGATTGGAGGTCGAGCAAGGTCGGTTGCGAAGGACGAGCGCAAGAAGTACCGGAAATGTAGATGTTGTCCACGGCAACGGGCGGGTTGTTGAAGATGACGTTGTCGTTGATCCAGTAGAAGACGATTTTCTTGGCTTGGCCGGACACGTTGGTCATCGCCAAATCAAAATGGCTCCAAGAATTATAGTTGACCACTCCGTTGACGAGAGCTGTGCCAGAGGGATTGCCTTCTGTGGGCACCACGTCGTCACCGTCCATCAGATAGACGGCGAAGTAGTCCCAGCCGCCTTCACCTTTCACTTGGACGTCGAATTCGAGATGGTATTCCATCTGCGCATCGGGGAACTGCACGTTCAGCGTCGCGTAGGCGTAGGACCAGTTGTTGCCGCTATAGTGGTTGCTCAACCCTTGGTCGTCGGAAATGTACATGGAACGAGCGGTGCTGCCTACGGAGTCGAAATCTGCCAGACCGACGGCGTCACCGATGGTCCAACGGCAGAGATCGTCGCCGGAGAACTCGATTTCGGTGATTTCAGCGGCGTCAGCGGCGAAGTTTTGCGTGTAAGGAAGGACGAGGGAGGTGTTGGGGGTCGTGAACTGTCCGTTGGAAAGAGAGTAGGAGTAGGAGCCGTCGTTACAGATAGCTCTCGCCAACCAGGTGTAGCTGGTGGTCGGGTTGAGGGTGTCAATGTTGATCGGGCCATTGTCGAGGTAAACACCAGAGACGGTAAAGGTGTCGGTGGTGCCGGTGACCCAATAGAGGATGTCGTAAATTTGGTTCTGCTGTGCGCTCCAGAAGAAGTCCGCCGAGGTGGCGGTCACGTTGGAGGTTTGCAGCAGACTGGGTTCGGCGCATTCGGGGATCATGCTCACCACGATGTCGTCAAAGTTCCACGAGGTGTTGTAGGTGTTGGAGGTGAAACGGATGGCGATGCGGCCTTGGTTGTTCATGGCAGGAATGAAGTCGTAAGGACCGTAAGCAGGCATGCTGGAACGGTTAAGACTTTCGGTTTTGGGGTTGATGGTTTGCACCACGGTGAAGGTGGTGGGGTCGTCAACATTGGTGATGTAGCCAATCTGCAGCGTGCCGGAATTGGAGAGTGCGTAAGCGGTGGTGTTGGCGTAGAAGCTGAGTCTTAAGGAGTTGAGCTGGTTGGTGAATTGCGGGAGAACCACGAGGTTGGTTTCATTGGTGTTGCCCTTCAACTCCAAGGAGTTGGAACCGGAGTGGCTGGCCGGCGGCCATCCGCAAGTGAGGTACGGGGCGTCGTAGATGGTGGAGGTCTGCGCGGCATCCCAACAGTTGGGAAGCGGGAAGGTGCCTTGTTGGGAAATGTATTCGAAATCCTCCGTCCACATATTGTTGCTCGAGACGGTGAAGGGCTCGCACAAGGTGGTGAAAGTGATGGGGTTAGACCATGTACCTTCGCCGGCGTCGCCGCATACCGCCTTCACCCGGGCTTGGTAGGTGGTGGAACTCAGCAATCCGGACAGGAGAGCGGTGCCGCCCGTCACAGAGATGCTGTCGGCATTCAACCAGTTGCCACTGTTAGGAACGTATTGCAAGACATAGGAGGAAACCCCCGCATCAGGTGTCCAAGAAATGGTGACTCCGTGAGTGGTGGCATTGGATGCGGTGGCATCCATGGGGGACAAGCAATCCGGTGCATCATAGACCATGATGTCATCCAAAAAGACACCGCTGCCATATTCGTCTTGCACATGGAAAGCGATATAGATGTTTTGTCCGGTATAGTTACCCAAGTCGATCACGGCATTGATGAACTCAAGGTTTTCGGTAGGGAAAGCCATGGTATCCAGCAAGACAAACTGCGAGGTGGCATTCCCGGAGGTGGAAATTTCAATCGTCAAGGATGTGTTGTAAGCATCAGAGGCAAAGTCCACTGCATACCAGAACGACAACAGCTTGTGTCCGCTGAGGGAAAGCTGCGGCGTAATCAAGTAGCTGTTGTGACTTGGCAGCGCATACGGAATATATGCCGCCCAAGTGCCGCTGTGTGCGGTGGACTGAGTGGACCATCCGATCCAACCCTCATCCGGACTATTTGCCACGACCGACCAACCTGTCGGCGGTATTAGTCCGTCCTCAAACCCTTCATTCAGAAGTACTTGACTGAATCCTGACAAGAACGTTGACATCAGTAAAACCACGAGTAACAATGCCGTTTTTTTCATATCTATGATGGTTTTATATTAACAAATTTAATTGTTTAAACTACCCCGCAAAATTAGAAAAAATACGCACTCAATGTTATTTTTCTTCTTTTTTTTTTCAACAAATGTTCATATTTCTTTCAGTCATAATGGAAAATTATGTAATTGTTTGTGTAATATATTGATATATATATGTTTATATAATTGTGTTTGCCTGCTTTCAGTCGCACGATTTTTTGTTTTCCGAATTAAAATGTTAAAAGGTCAATTTCTTCACTCAGGGTGACAACGAAAAAGGGGAACCCACTCGGATTCCCCTTGAATTATTAAGCTTGGATGCGGTCGAAGCCGCACCATTCCGCCCGACGATAGGAGGGCGGAATCTCCTACTTCTTGATGAAGGATTTGGTTACAACGCCGTTGTCCGTGGTCACGCGCACGAAGTACATGCCGTTGGCGAGACCGTTGACGTTGATGCGGTAGGGCTGTTGCATTGCAGCAGCCGTACCCACGGTGTTGATCAATTTACCATACACATCATACACCTCCATAGCAGTCACGTTCAGGTCGCCGTCCACGCGGAGGTCAACGTATTCCTTGGCCGGATTCGGGAAGAGGGTGATGCTGTTCTCCAGCCAGTTCTCGATACCGACATTGGAGGTGTGAACGGTGATGAAGTCGCTCCAGTCGCTGAAGTTGCCATTGCCACAGTCAGCCTGCACCTGAATCTCGTAGTCGGTGTCACCGTTGAGGTTGGTGATGGTGTAGGTGTTGGTGGAAGAGGTGGCAGAAGAGAAGGCGCTGCTACCGACGATACGGTACTGGATATTCCAGTTGTCCACGTTGGCATTTTCATCCCATGCGATGGTGACGGCGTGGTTCTCGATGTCGGTGGTGTGCAGACCGGTAGGTACAGCGCAAGGTTGAACAGGCTCTTCATTCGTCGTGAAGGTCACTTCCTGGCCAGGGTGCGTGCCGTTGGCGGTGGTCACGAATGCACGATAGGTGTAGCTGGTGTTGGCCTCCAAGCTGGTGAGGTTGTAGGTCATCGTGGTGCCCGAGACGTTCACCGTCGTGTAGGTGCCGCCGTTGGTCAATTTCCATTCGAAACCTTGTGCCGTGATGTTCACGTTGTCAGGGTTAGCGATAGAACCGTTCAAGGTAGCAGAGTTGTAGGTGACGTTGGTAACGTTACCCGTGGTGGCAGTAGGTTCGGTCAGCTGACCTTCTTGTTGCGTGGTGAAGGTCATCTCTTCGCCATAAACGGTGGTGCCGTTGAAGGTGATGAATGCCTTGAAGGTATAGCTCGTGTTCGCCGTCAAATCCGTAAGGTTAGCGGTGAAAGTGTTGCCTGTGCCGGTACCGTTGACGGGTGCGTAGGTGCCGCCATTCGTCAATTTCCATTCGAAGCCCTTCGCCGTGATGGAGACGCTGCTGGGGTTGTTGATGGTAGCATTCAAAGTAGCGGTAGTTTGACCGATAGCATTGGCAGCGTTGGTGGCAACTGTCGGATCGGTGACGACAGGGCCGGAACCGTTGCTTGTGACATTGATGTCGTCGATACAGCAGGAGTAGAAGGAAGTGCTATAATTCCAGTGGAAGCAGATGTTACCATTTGCCGGAATATTGGCACCGGTGAAATCCACACTGATGGTGTCAGCATACGTTGAGGTTACAGACGGGATAGTGGCAACCACAACAAAGGAGTTCGCCATATCGTTGACGTTGGTGACATAACCAACCGTAAGTGTGCCAGAAGTGCCACTTTCCATCTGACGCCAGAAATTCAAGTGCAGGGTGTTAAGATCCTGGGAGAAAGTCGGCAGAGCCGCGTAAGCGTCAGAGCCGGCACCACCGCAGGTGAAGACCATACAGTTAGTGCCACTGTGTGCATAATGGTAGGAACCCGTACTGGTGATGTGAGGCGCACCGTAAGTAGTGTTCGTGCTATAGGTAGTCCAGCAGTTAGGCGCAATACCGTTGGCATCAGAATAGGTGCTGCTGGTGATGTAGCTGTCAAAGTTTTCAGCATAAGGAAGAGCTGTGACATCGCAATCTGTAGTCCCAATAGCAGGAAGGCTCCATGGGCTGACATCGTTGCCCGTACAGATAGCACGCACATAGAATTGATAAGTGGTGGCGCTTTCCAAACCTATCACTTCAAACGGGGTGGCGCTTGCAGGTACTACTGTTGCCGAGTCGCTGTCAGGATCAAATCCCAGGGGACCGTATGCAACTTCCCAAGAAGTGGCATCATTCTCATCCCAAGAAAGGGTGACAGAGTTCAGTGAGTTGCCCGTAACAGAGAGATGGGTGGGTTTCTGACATGACGGGATGAAATCCAACGTCACATCATCCACATATGCGTAAGTAGTGGAGCTGAGGTTGATCATCTTCAGTGCCACGTAAGGAGCGCTGCCCGTGTAGTTGTTGAACAGCACTTCTCTGGGTTCATACGTGCCGCCAACAGTGTTATACACGGTGTCAATAGCCTCAAAAGTGGTCATGTCACCAGGATCCGTCATAAGACCCACAACCATACGGACGGAAGAAGGAGTATAGGAACGCATCATGAAAGAGACTTGCAGCGTGTTCATCGGGTAGGTGTTGATATCCACCATCGGAAGTACGGCTAAGCTATAGGTAGAAGTGCTGCTGTAGAAATAAAGATTAGCATTTCCACTGTAAGGATTGGTTCCATAGACGTAAGGATATTGTGTGGTAGAGTAGGTGTTGGTGCAAATCCAGCAGTCAGGATGAACGTTGGTACCCGTGCCGATACCGTCAAAGTTCCATGTTTGAGGAATCTGGTCAAGGGCAAGGCAAGCGGTTCTGAAAGTGGCAGAAGCAGGGTTGGAGTAGCCGCCAGTAGGACAAACGGCAGAGACATACACGTCGTAGGTGTAAGCATCCAACAGGTCGCTGAGGGTCACGTTGGGAGTGCCGCTAACGGTAACGGTCTCACCTGTGCCGGGAACGAAACCTGCTGTGTCGTATTCCACCACCCAGCTGGTAGCATCGCCATTCTCGATCCAGTTCAACTCAGCGGAGCTTTGCGTGATTTGGCTGACGATCAGCTGAGAAGGTGCCGCACAACTGGGTGCTTCACCCACATACACGTTGTCAATGTGCAGGTCGTTGTCTTCGCCGGTGACAGCCACGGTTGATTCACCATAGAAAGCGATACGGATGGTTTGACCGGCATAATCCTCAAGAGAAATAATCACTTCTTCGCCAGTGTAGGAAATCTGGTTGTAGATATGGTCGGCGGTAGAATCGTTGCTCCAGATGGTGGCGTTGGATGCACTCCATGTATTGCCATTGTCGGTGGAGATAATTACCATGAACTTGTCGTCTGTCTGAGCTGTGGAGTCGTTTTCGATAGGATTTTCATTACCAAAGTCGGTCAATGCCAAGTTGAAGGTCAGCGTAGGATCTGTCAATTGAGAAAGGTCGATTTCAGGAGTGACCAACCAATATTTGCAGCCGGTGCCGTAGATGTTGACCTTCGGGTGGTATTCACCGAATACATTGGTGTTGGTGAACAACCATCCGCTTGTGGTGGTAGTGAGAGCGTCTCCGGCAAAAACAGAGGAAGCCAATCCCGTGTATCTTCCCCAACAATTGGGAACAGTAGATCCTGCGTTGAAATCTTCCATGAAAGGAGCGACATAAGGAGCACATGAAGTGGTGAAAGTGGCTGTGTTACTGGTGTAAACCGTATCATCGCAGTTGGTGACCACATACCAGGTGTAGGTCGTGGAAGAAGCCAAACCGGTCAGCGTGAAAACACCATCCTCATCTAAGACAACTTCCGTCACAGCGGTGTAATCGTCGTCTGAAGCCGCCTTGTAATAGACGTCAAAATCATCGCCCTCGGCCATCCAGGTCAGGTCGGCAGAGAAAGCATTCGGAGTGGAAGCCAAATAAAGGGCCTTGCTACACGCAGGAGTCTCATCCAAAGTCACATCATCAATATAAATGTAGGTGGATGACGTGGAAGTGGACAAAGAGGTATTACGGAATGCGATATAAGCGCCATTACCCGTGTAATTAGAGAAAGACACCACATAAGGATCACTCGGGTAGGAAGTGGTGATCGGAATAGACTGTACCAGGGTGAAGGTGCTGTCATCAGAAGGATCGGTCATCACACCCACATCCAAGCGAATGTTGGTGCTGCTGCTGCCAAAGCGAGCGTAGAAAGAGAGTTGCAGGTCTTGGATATCCAACTCTTCAGTATCGATATTGGGCAGAATACCAATGGCATTGGGATAATAGTTGTAGAAATAGAGGCTGCGGCTGCCGCTGTGGGCATACGTGCTGCTGTTATAGGAGTAAGGGTATTGCGTGGAAGGAGCTGTCACAATTCTATTCCAGCAGGCAGGCAACGGGTAAGATGTCGTGCCAGCGGTAAGGTTATTGTCGAAGTCCCAGGTTTGCGGCAGGGTTGCAATGCCATCGCATCTGGTGGTGAACGTCTTCTTGGCTGCGATAGAATAGTTGCCGCCGCATTCCGTCATCACATACGCATCATATTCGGTTGAACTGAGAAGATCCGTGATTGTAACAGTCGGTTCGCCTGTCACAATGACGGGAGTGCCCGTGCCCAGCGTGAATCCAACCGTGTCGTATTCTACTAACCAGGATGTTTCGTCACCGCCATCCCATGCAATGGTTACGCTGTTGTTTGTCAAATCGGAAACCGTCAATAAGCTGGGAGGCAAACAAGCAGGAGCCTCGTCCACAATCACGTTGTCAATATGCAGGTCGTTGTCGCCGCCAGAAACAGTAGATTCGCCGTAAAAAGCAATGCGAATGGTTTCTCCTGCATAGTCAGTCAGAGGGATGGCGACAAACTCGCCTTCGGTGGAGATTTGGTCATAAACATAATCGCCGGTGGAGTCGTTACTCCAAACGATAGCGTTTTCAGCGCTCCAGGTAGCTCCCATGTCGGTGGAAATCAGCACCATGAACTTGTCATCTGCCTGAGTGCCAGGAGTAATGGGGTTTTCGTTGTTGAATTTGGTCAATGCCAGATCGAAAGTCAGCGTGGGAGTGGTCAGTGTCGACAGGTCGATGGCGGGTGTCACTAACCAACCTTTCTTTGATGTGCCATAGATGTTTATCTTGGCGTGGTAAGCACCGAAAACATTGGTGTTGGTGAAAATCCAGTCGCTGGAGGGGGTGAGAGTGGCTGTGCCGGCAAAGACGGAGCTGGCCAATCCGGAGAACACTTCCCAGCAGTCAGGACGAGTGTTGAGGTTGAAATTCTCTGTGATAGGAGCATCAAACGGATTGCACTTGGTGGTGAAAGAGGAATGCAGGCTGTTATATTCGGTGCCGTCATCGCAGACCGTAGCGACATACCAATCATAAGTGGTGTTGGCTTCCAAACCGAACAGAACATAAACGTCATCTTCATCTAAATAGGCATTGCTTTGGGATGAATAATCTTCGTCTGCACTTGCACGGTAGTAGACAGTGAAATTCGTGTTATCTCCGCCATCCCAAGTGAGGTTGGCAGAGCTGTTGGTCGTGGAAACGACATCCAAATAGAGAGGCTCGTTACATGCCGGAATGGGCATCACTTTGAAATCGTCAAAGTACCATCCGTAAGTGGAGGTGCCATCAACAATGCGACGGATGACGATGAAATCGCCGGGGAGAGTGGTAACGGTGTCAAAGTCCACCATATAGTATTGCCAGGTGGTAGCTCCGATTTCGGAAGCTGACCAGCTTTTCACCATTCGGTAAGTGGTAGTGTCTGTCAGGTCGGACATCAAACCCACCTCGGCGCGACCGTAAGCGTCAGTAGTGCCATTGGGTTTCATCCAAAAACTAATACGAAGCGTATTAATGTCTTCAACAAATTCAGGCAAAGCCACGTAAATAGGATTGGCTGCATTGTTATAGGAGTAAAAACTTCCGCTACCAATGTGAGGTGTTGCACTGGTGTTTACGTAAGGATAAACCGTGGTACCGCTGGTGTAGCTTGTAATACGAGTCCAGCAGTCCGGGAAAGAATTGGAGGCATAACCTTCAAAACCTTCGAAGTAAGGTTCATCGGTCACAGAGATAGCTACACATTCGGTGTGGAGAGTCGTGCTGATATAGTTGCTCTGTTCAGAGCCGCAGTCATTGGCCACGCGAACAATATAATGGGTATTGGGATCTAAACCAGTGAGTGTATAGGTGGTGCCCGAAACATTTACTGTTTCAGCATCATCTTCCCATGTACCGGAAACAGGTTTGTATTCAAGAATAAAGTCGGTTGCATCGGCGGAAGCAGTCCATGCGACATCCGCACCTGTGGTCGTGATATTGGAAACCGTTATTCCAGAGGGAGTCTGGCAACTAGAAACGGTGAAGTGGTAGTAACGATCCACATCCGGCCAAGTGCCAGTGGGAATATGGGCCGTACTTTGTCCAGCATTGTAAAACGCAGCTCCGTGAGCGGCATCAATCAGGATGATGTTGGAATTGTTCACACACATACCAGGTTGGCGTACCACAGCTGGGAGAATGGGAGGCAAGTTAGAGGGGAACACGATCTGAATATCGTTGGTAGTCTCGAAAAGTTGTACCTGCCAACGAAGCAGGGAGTTGCGGGAAGAGGAAGCATAGGTGGAGGTGGCAAACTCAATCACGCATACGCGGTCGGGCGCGGTTCCGATTACTTCTTGATGCACATAGCCACTATCCGTAATATAACCATCGCAACCCAGCATGTTGATTTTTGGGTTGTTTTGGTTAGCATTAGATGAACTAAAGGGTGTGGTGTAATAACTCGTGCCCGTAACGGTGGAACCAAAGCGTAAGTTACCATCCGAGTTGACGGAGAACTGCGTGTAGTCGGTGCCGGCAAAATTAAAGGTGAATCCGATATCTGTCACCACCGAGGCTTTGCTGTCACCACTTGTTGAGGTGCCAAGTTCTAGAATTGTAGTGGGCGTACTTAGCGTTTCCCACCTCGTTGCATCCGTTCCTGTCGTCATCACATAATCTGACAGGTTCTGTGCAAATCCGCTTATGCCCATTGTCAAAAGCATAAAACAAACTAGTAGAAACTTTTTCATAACGTTAATATTTTAAGTTAGACATAAATTTCAAATCCGATTTTATAGAATATACCCTCTAAAAATCAAAGCTGTAAAAATAAACAATCATCCTCAAAGAAACTCCCTCTCCTGCGAAAACTTATCATTAGTTATCAACAGCTGTTTGTTACTGAATTTCAGAAAATTGTACATCAACCCTGAGTTTCCCCATTCTCATCCCGACCCTTTATTAACTTTTTTTCAGAATCAAATATGGAAGAAATCAAACCCATTGCCCGCAAAACAAGGGTACGAAAAAGGGGAACCCTCCCGGATTCCCCTTGAATTATTAAGCTTGGATGCGGTCGAAGCCGCACCATTCCGCCCGACGATAGGAGGAGTGGATCTCGATCAATGCCGCACCATTCCGCCCGACGCAGGAGGGCGGAATCTCCTACTTCTTGATGAAGGATTTGGTTACAACGCCATTGTCGGTGCTCACGCGCACGAAATACATGCCGTTGGCGAGACCGTTGACGTTGATGCGGGTCGGATTGTCGATGGTGTTGACGGTGCGGATCACCTTGCCGTAAACATCGTAGACTTCCATGGAGGTCACGTTCACGTTGCCGTCCACGCGGAGGCCAACATATTCCTTGGCCGGATTCGGGAAGAGGGTGATGCTGTTCTCCAGCCAGTTCTCGATACCAACGTTGGTCGTGTGAATAGTGATGGCCGCACTCCAGTCGCTGAGGTTGCCACTGCCACAGTCAGCCTGCACCTGGATCTCATAATCGGAGTCACCGTTGAGGTTGGTGATGGTGTAGGTGTTGGTGGAAGAGGTAGCGGAAGACAAGGTGCTGCTACCGGCAACACGGTACTGGATGTTCCAGTTGTCCACGTTGGCATTGTCGTCCCATGCGATGGTGACGGCATGGTTCTCGATGTTGGTGGCGTGCAGACCAGTGGGCACGTCGCAAGGATCAACACCTTGAGGCAGAGTCGTGAAGGTCGTTTCAGTGCCATAAATCGTCTGACCATTGTAGATGATGAATGCCTTGTAGGTGTAGCTGGTGCTGGGAGTCAAACCGGTGAGGTTAGCCGTGAAGGTGTTGCCCGTGCCAGTACCTGTAATTTGCGTGTAGGTGCCGCCGTTGGTGAGTTTCCACTCGAAGCCCTTGGCCGTGATGGTCACGCCGCTGGGATTCGTGATGGTAGCGTTCAGCGTGGCATTGTCTTGTCCTAGAGCAGTTGCTGCGTTCGTCGTTACGGTCGGGATGGTGATAACAGGACCGGAGCCGGCAGTGCCGTTCACGGTGATGTCGTCCAAATCAATACCGTAGCCATAGGTGACATAGCCTTCGAAGGCGATCTGGTAGGTGGCAGAAGTGTTCGGCAGCGCAATGGAGTCAAATGTCCAAGCGGTCAGTGAAGAGGTGTATTGAACTAATTGCTGCCATTCTGCTGCGGGAGATGTACGATAGTACACCGTCAACACATCTTGGTCGCTGGACCACACAGGTTGAGCGTGCCAGAAGGTCACATAGGCATTCGTCAAATTGCTCATGTCAAAGATCGGGGAAACCAACATGGTAGTCTTGGGGTCAGAGCTGGAGTTGAAGAAAATATATGCATTGTAGCTGCCGCCGTGAGCGGAAGATATCGCAGAAGAGGTGTGTCCACCGTTTTGGAAGGTCCAATCTTGGGTTCCTTGGATATAAGCCTGGTTCCAGCAAGTGGGAATGTCGCCGTTGTTCTCAAAATCTTCCGTGTACGGGAACGTGTTGATAGCATTACATTCGGTATTGAAGGAGAACGTTGAACTCCAATCGCTGACATCGCTGGCCGAGCAAACGGATTGTACGGAAATCGTGTAAGCTGTTGCTTCGGTAAGGTTCGTGAGGGTGTAAGGATTCGTGGTGACAGGGATTGTAGTCTCATTCGTGCCATCGTCCACTTTGATGTTCCAAGAGGTAGCACTGCCAATCTCGTTCCAAGATACGGTAGCGGAGTTTAGTGTGACACCGCTGACGGTCACGTTATGAGGCTTCGGACAGGAGGGGATAAGTTCCACCACGACGTTGTCTACGTAACCAGAGTTGTAGCTGGATGACGGTCTCGGAGCCATCATGGCAATGTAGTTGCCAGTACCCGTGTATTGGTTGAGCGGAATCTCATAAGTGGTCCAGCTGTTGGAGGTGGTGACGATAGTGTCGATAGGCGTAAAGGTCGTTTTGTCAACAGGATTCGTCATCACACCTAACACCAACGTGAAGGTATAGGAAGAGTTGTTGCGAGCATCAAATGAGAGTTGCAGGGTGTTGATCGGATAGGTTGTGGCATCGATAGGCGGTAAAATAGCGATTTGGTCGTCGTAAGTGCCTGAGGTGGTGTACATGTAGAATCTCACGCTGTTGCTGCCGGAAGCGGCGACGGAGGAACTGCTGTACACAATCGGATAACCCTTGTAGGAGGAAGAGGTGCCTTGGTTCAGATAGTTCCAACACAGCGGCAGATTGTTCGTGGCAGCGGTTGTGGAGGTGGAACCGGAAACCGCATCGAAGTTCTCCGTGAAGGGCAGTTGGTCGATAGCCGCGCATTCGGTGGAACCAGTAAACACTAAACTATAGTTGCTTAAGTCGCCGCCGCCGCAGTCTGCCTTGACGTAAAAGTCATAGGAGGTGGAAGCGGTCAGGTTGTTGATGGTGCAGGGGTTGGAAGAAACGTTCACTTCGGTACCGTTGCCAAGCGTGAAGCCCATAGGACCGTACTCTACAATCCAAGCATCAGCAGAACCGTTCTCTGTCCAGCCGAGCTCAATGCTATTTTCAGTTGAACTTACACTGTGCACTTGCGTGGGTTTCGGACAAGTGGGGATGGGCTCCAATACAATATTGTCAACATAGCCGGAATTGTAACTGCTTGTCGGTTGCGGAGCCTTGAGGGCAATATAGGCGCCAGTTCCAGTGTAAGCGCTCAACGGGATCTCGTAGTTGGTGTAGGTGTTGGAAGTGGTGACGATGTTGCTGATGGGCGTAAATGTCGCTTTGTCAGTAGGATCCGTCATGACACCGATTACCAAAGTGAAGGTGTAGGAAGAATTGTTGCGTGCATCGAAGGCGAGTTGCAATGTGTTCAAAGGAAGCACGTCCACGTCAATGGCCGGCAAGATGGCGATTTGATCGTCATACGAAGTGCCGGTGGTGGAGTAGAATCTCATGGAGTTACTTCCAGAAGCGGCCAACGTCGCACTTGTATAGACCATAGGATAACCGGAGTAAGAGGTGCTGGTGCCTTCATTGAGATAGCTCCAGCAATAAGGCAGGTTGTTGACAGATACTGAAGTCGTGGTGGAACCGCTTTGGGAATCGAAGTTCTCCATGAATGGCACCGTGGCGATCGGGGCGCACTCTGTACGATGGTTGACAACCGTCCAGTTGCTGTAATCACCGCCGCCGCAGATGCTTCTCATACGGACACTGTAATAGGTGTTGGGTGTCAGGTTGGAGAACGTGTAAGGAGGCGTGGTGACCGTGCCTTGTGAGGTCCAGTTGGAGTCGTCGGTGCTGTATTCAAGCTCCCAAGAAGATTCGTTATAGCCGGGAGCCCAAGCGATGGTCAGGCTGTTCTCCGTCGCATCAGACACGTAGACATTGGGCGCGATACAGGTGACGGTGTAGTCACAAGCCGTACCGAAGATCACATTGCTACGGTTAGAAGAAGTGGATTTGGTGCCTGAGAAGTTGGTAAGGTTACCCGGTTCTGGATTATTGGAATCGGAATAATAATACAGGGATCTCGTGGCACCAGCATTGTGAACATGGAAAACGTATGAATTACCGTTGTAATCGTCGGAGTTGTCATCCACAATCAAAACAAGGTTGTCGGTGCCGTTGTATTGGAACGGAGTGGTGAAGTTGAAGGTGTTCCATCCTTGTTGGCAGTTAAGGTTGCCCTGATAGACCAACTGAGCGCCAGCGGTGTCAATGTAGTCGGATGAACTGCTGAAAGTGGATTGGGTGGTGTGCTTCAAATAGATGTCCACATTGACTTTGTCAGTCATGGCGGATGAATAGGCGTAGTCGAATGAGATGCTGGAAAGTTCGCCAGCACCGTCCAGCTCGGAAGCCAGGAAGATCTGCTCAGAATAGGTGTAGTGATAGAAGTTGTTGACCGGGAGGTAGTAGTTGGTGGTGGTGCCATCGCCAACCTGGAGGTCGCCGCCATAAAGACAAGGCGTGTTGAACGTTTTGGTCACGGCCGGGGCAGTGCCTTGGTCGCACTCGGAGGTGATCGTCAACGTGTAGGGCGTTTCGGGCTCAAGGCCGGTGAGCATATAGCTGTTGCCCGTCACCGATTGAGAAATCCAGCTTTCCATACCCGTTTCCGTGTAGGCAATCGTGTAGGCCGTGGCGCCGAAGATGGCGGGCGTCCAGGTGACCAGTGCAGAAGTGCCTTCCACCTGGCTGATTGTCACATTCGTGGGAGCGCTGCACGACGGAGGAGTGGTGAAGTGGCACACAGGGCTCCAGGAGCTGAAATCGGTGCCCGTACCGCAATCTGCGCGCACATACACATCGTAAGCGGTGTTGTTGTTCAAGTTGTCAATGGTGTAAGGATGGTAAGCGACCGGCTCGGGCGTGCCTGAGGTGACACTTGCGCCTGCGGGTACAACTACATATTCCCAAGAAGTCTCGTCGCTGCCAGGAAGCCAGTTGATGTCGGCACTGGTGGCCGTGACATTGCTAGCGGTAACTCCTGTGGGCTTAGCGCAAAGAGGAGCAAGTTCAATCACCAGATCATCCAAATAGACGGAATAAGTGCCGCCGGTGTTGGTCAGCTTCAAAGCGATGTAGTTGCCGGTGCCCGTATAGCTGGAGAGTTCCACTTCGAAGTGCTCGAAAACGCCGGTGGTGGTGTTATGCACGGATTCCACAGGCACGAAAGAGTTCACGTTCGCAGAATCCGTCATCACACCCACTTGGATGGTAGAGGTAGTGGCGGATGTGGAACGCATCATGAAGGAGACTTGCAAAGTGTTGATAGGAAGTACGGTAACATCGATAGGAGGCAGAACCGCGATATTGTACGTGGTAGTGCTTGAGTAGAAATAGAGGGAAGCGTTACCGCTATGGTGGTAGGAGTTGGATACATAAGGATAGGGAGTGGAGGTAGAATAGGTGTTGTAACGATACCAGCAGTTCGGATAGATGGAGGAACCGGTGCCCATGCCGTCGAAGTTCTCAGTGAACGGAACCACTGAGATTTCGCCGCAAGCCGTGTTGAAAGAACCCTGCCACCAAATACTGCTTTCCGTGCCAGAACAGACTGCTTTCACAAACACGTCGTAAGTGGTGCTGGGAGAGAGGTTGTTAAGGGTGATCTCGGGAGTGCCGCTTGCCGATTCAGAGGTTTCGTTCTCAGGATCGGTGATGGATCCGGCAGGACCGTAAACCACCACCCAGTTGGTTTCGTCGTCGCCCGCCGTCCATGACAGGTCAACGGAGCTGGGGGTGATATTGGAGGCCGTGATGTTGGTGACATGCAAGCAGGCAGGGATGACGTCAACCATGATGTCGTCCACATACATATTGCTGGAGCTGACCGCCGGGATTCTGAACGCAATGTAACGGCCAGTGCCCGTGTATTGGTTGGTGTTCACTTCCAACAACTCCCAAGTAGAGGTTGTAGAAGGCGTGAGATTCTGACCCACTTGCACGAACGTGCTGGGGTCGTTCGGGTCGGTCATAATGCCCACTTGAATATAATAGTTGGCAGAAGTTTTATAAGCATTGAAACGCACCTGCAGGTTGGTCATGTCTACATTCTCATCAAACATAGGTGATGCTAAATAAGAATAATAGGCGCTTGTGCCATAGAAGTAGACGGAATATTCGCCAGAGGCATGATAAGAAGTGCTCGTGTAAGGATAAGCGGTCGAAGAGTTGGTGCCGGTGGTCCAACAGGTCACCATATTGCCGGAGCCGCTGCCCGGAGCGTCGTCAAAGTTTTCCGAATAAGGAATGGTCACAGCGGTACAGGCCGTGCGTGCGGTTGCCGTGGCCCAAGAACTGTACTCGCCGCCGCCGCAGACGGAACGGATGTGGAAGTAGTATTTGGTGTCAGGGTCGAGGTTGGCGATAGTGTGTGGAGCTGTAACGATGCCTTCAGAGATCCAGGTGGTGCTGCTGTCAGGACGATACTCCATTTCCCAGGAATTCTCCGTGTAGCCGGGTACCCAGTCCACGGTGACACTGTTCACGTCATAGTCTTCAATGTAGGGGTTGGGCGCCACACAAGTAGCCATGGAGTCGCAGGGGGCACCGAAGATCACATTGTTACGCAAGGAGGAGGAAGTACCGGTAGAGGACGGAACAGAGCTGATGCTGTAGGCTGAACCGTCTTGGTAGGTGTAGCGTGCCTTGCCCGAAGCACTGTGTGCATACCAGGAGTTGCCGCTGACGTAGGAACCTGTGTGGTCGATGACGATCATCAGCAGGTTGTCAGTGCCGTTGTAAGCAAACGGAGCGGAGAAGCTGAACGTGTTCCATCCTGTAGTCAGGGTCTGGGAACCGTTGAACACCTGTACGGGGTTCGTAGGAGTGATCCATGAGGAAGAGAGGGAAGATTCCGTTGTGTGCGCCAAGTAGATGGAGAAGGTTCTCTGTTGTGACAGGTTGGCCATATTCATGGAAACGGAGGTGAGGTTTCCGGCAACGCCCAGCTCTTGAGGTGTGAAGAGCTGTTGACTGTAACCGTAATTATAGTAACTGTAAGAGGGCAGGTAGGAACTGGTGGAGGTGCCGGTGCCGATGGCAATTTGGCCGCCCACCAGACAGCTGGTGGTGAAATGCGCGATGATGGTGTCTGCATCGCCTTCCGGACATTCGGAGTAGACCATCACATCATACGCGGTGCTGGGCTCGAGTCCGCTAAGCATGTAGCTGGTGCCGGTCACCGTTTGGGTGCTCCAGTTCTCTAAGCCAGCTTCTGAGTAACCCACCGTGTAGCTTGTGGCGCCATATTCGGCGGGCTCCCAATGCACCATGGCAGAGGTGCCGGCCACTTGGCTGACCCCCACGTTTTGCGGAGAGGTACAAAGCGGATTGGTGGTGAAGGTCTGTTTGAAAGACCATGCACTGTAGTCGCCGCCAGCGCAAACGGCGCGCACATACACGTCGTATTGCGTGTCGTCATTGAGGTCCGTAAGCGTGTAAGGGATGCCATAGGCAATCTCGGGGTCGCCGTTGTCAGGAAGCGTGTTGACAGGAACGGCTACCACTTCCCAAGAGGATTCCGAACCCATCGGGGTCCAGGAGACATCACATCCTTCGGTGGTGTAGTTGCTGAGCGTAAGATACTGCGGCTTTGCACAGCTGGGGATGAGGTCGATTATCAGATTGTCCACATAGGTATAACAGTTGGTGGTGGTATAGTGGTTCATGAAAGCGATGTATTGACCCGTGCCTTCGTAGGAACTGAAATTGACTTCACGTTCTTCCCATTGGCTAGGTGAGGTACCCGGAACTATCGTGTCAACTGGCACAAAGGAGTTCGGGTCGGTAGGACTGTCCATTACACCCACGATTAAGCGGTCCGTGGAGTTGCTGGCTCTGTACATGAAAGAGGCCTGCAACGTGTTGATGGGGATGGAGGCGTCGAAAGGCGGGGCAATAGCGGTGTTATAGGTGCCGGATGTAGCCACGTAAAGATACAGAGAACCGGTGCCTTCATAATGGGTAGCGCTAATGTAAGGTAAAGCCGAGCTGGCTGTATAGGTGCTGTATTTGGACCAACAGGGCGGGTATGCTGTAGCCGTGCCTGTGCCGTAGTTGTCAAAATATTGGATATAAGGAAGTTGCGTCATGGGGGCGCATTCCGTAGTGAAGGTGGTGGAACGCCAGATGCTGGTGTCGCCAGGGGTACATACGTTGGCCACACGAACATTATAGGTGGTGATCGGGCTCAGTGTGCCTGAGAAATTATAGGTGGTGTCCGTCGGATAGACGGTAATCACGTTGGGAGAGTTCCAAGTTTCGTTGGAGGTCTTGTATTGCAGAATAGGGTTGCCTGGGTCAACGGAGGCAGCCCAAGAAATCGTAGCGTCGGTGGCGGTAACGTTGGAAACGCTCAAGGCACCGGTGGAATGACAAGTGATAGTGCCAGAAGTGAGTTCGAGCTGAATGTTGGAACGGTTAGATTGTGTGTAAGTGGTTCCACTCCAAGCGCTCAAATTGTAGGGGTCAGGGTCTGAACTGTCACTGTGGAACGAAATGATGCTGTTCGTCGCAGCCGTGTAATAGAAGTATTGAGTGGTATAGCCGCTGGTGTTTTCATGCATGGCTATCAAGAGATTGGAACCGTCATAGACAAACGGGACATCAAGAGTGATGGTGGTCCATCCGGTCGTAGGAATGGTCCATGATCCGGAGTACACGATGTCATTCGCGGTGACGGGCTCCCAGTCCGAAGTGGATGAGAAGTCGGACCGTTGCACATTCTTCATGTACACCACAATGTTGTTGGTTTGTCCGGTTCCGGATGCTTTTTCGAAGCTGATGGCCGAGATGGTGCCAGGGGCTCCGCCGGCATCTTGGATTTCCGAGGCGGTGTAAATCGCCTCCACAAAGGAGTATCCCCAAAGGGAGTTAAACGGGGTGTAGTATGCGGTACCTGTCCCCGTCCCAATCGTCACAGTCTCCTGCGCATTGGTCGCCCACGGCACCATTGCCGCAAGCATAATCAGCAATAATAGAAACTTTTTCATCCTGTCTTATTTTGGTGAATAATGAAATGAATTTAATCCGAACAAAAATGATTCTGCAAAATTACAACATTTAGATTATAAGATGCGTGAATTTTTTATCAACAACTTATGAACACGAAAAAGGGGAACCCTTTCGGATTCCCCTTGAATCATACGTCTAATGTCACTCGTCAGACGTCAAAACCTTACGTCTTATTTCTTGACAAACGTTTTGGTCACCATACCGTTGTCGGTAGTCACGCGCACGAAATACATGCCGTTAGCGAGACCGTTGACGTTGATACGGGTCGGGTTGTCAATAACGTTGATGGTGTTGATCAATTTACCATAGACGTCGAACACTTCCATAAGGGTCACGTTCACGTCGCCGTCGATGCGGATGTCCACATATTCGCGAGCCGGGTTCGGGAAGAGGACAACGCTGTTCTCCAGCCAGTTCACGATACCGACATTGCTCGTATGTACGGTGATGAAGTCGCTCCAGTCGCTGACGTTGTCATCGCCACAGTCGGCCTGCACCTGAATCTCATAGTCGGTGTCACCGTTGAGGTTGGTGATGGTGTAGGTGTTGGTGGAAGAGGTGGCAGAAGAGAAGGCACTGCTACCGACGACACGGTATTGGATGTTCCAACCTTCCACGTCGGCGTTATCCCAAGCGAGTTCGATGGACTCGTTGTGGATGGCGGTGGCGGTGAGGCCAGTAGGAACAGCGCAAGGCTGAACAGGAATTGCCTCGAAGCAGGCCGTGAGGGATGAAGTAATACCGGCCATTATCGGTATGACATTCACGATAATAGTATCGGCGAGAAGTGTGTCAGTCACTGTTATGTCGCCAACTGTCATGGATTCAATCCAGTAGAGTAATTGATAACCATCGTTAGGAATAGCGGTGACAAAAGTTTGCGAACCCACTGCAAAGTTATAGGTGCCAGGAGCAGGGTTGGTGGTACCCATGGTAGCATCGGCAGTGTTGATGATGACAGTCATGCTGTCAGGAGCGCTGGTGCTATCGCTGAACATGGCTACGACGTTCAACTCACCGAAAGCGATATTATTCTGGTTGACAGGGAAAGTGAAGGGGTTGAACGGGATAGTACCCATGGTCTGAGTGCCGAAGCTTATTTTCCAACCATCGAAGGTGGCACCTGCAGCAGGTGTGGCAGAGAGAACCAAAGAGTCGTTCAGGGCCACATGATAAGTGCCCGGAAGAGGATTGATGGTACCGAGGGTAGGATTGTTGATGGTGAGATGGATGATCAACGAATCTTCCACAGGAATGCTGCCACTCTCGAAGAGAGCCGTGATGGTAATGGTGGCATTGTAGTCAGCATAAGATTGCGGCAGTGTACCGAAGTTCATCGGGTTGTTGAATGAAGGATGAGTAGATAAAATTGTGTCTGAATTGTAAAGAGTACCGCTGAGGTAGGTGTCGAACACCCAAGCGCTTAAGGTATAGCCAGCGTTAGGAGTGGCCTCGACAGTGATGTTGTTGCCAACATAAATTGTGTAAGTGCCAGGAGCAGGTGTGAGGGTACCCATCGTAGGATCGTTCACCGCGTAAGTGATAGTAGTGCTGTCGGGGTTGCCTGCTTCGAAGAGGGCCGTAAGCGTGATGTTGCCGTATGTCATCCAAACGTTCGCGGGAGCATAAGCAGAAATGTAAGTAGCAGAGATGGTGTCAATTATGTTGCCACTAGCAAATTGCCAACCTGAGAAATGGTAGCCGATATTTGCAGATGCAGCGAAGTAAATAGTATCACCAGTGATGTATTGATAGGTGCCAGGAGCAGGATTGGTGGTACCCATGATAGGATCGTTGACAGCGAAGGTCACCGTCAAAGTGTCAGGTGCAGGAGGTACATAACCGCCTTGGAAAACCTCGATGTCATCAATGACCAAATAGTTCTGGTCATAGCTGTCATGGTGATGGAAAGCGAGGTAAATCGGCTGACCAGCATAAGGAGTGAGGTCAACGATGTTCTGTATATATTCATTGGTGCTGTCAGGAGAGACGGCAAGCAATGTAGTGGTGAATGCGGCAATGTCGTTGGTAGTGGTAGAAATAAGCACATCATAGAGCTCTGTGGGGTAGTAAGAACTTACTCTGTGCCACCAAGAGAGGGTGAGGCTGTCCGTTGTGGTAGGCAGGACAAGCTTCGGTGAAATCAACCAAGTATTGGCGTGCACTGCACCGCTGTAGTAAGAAACAGACATTGCCATGCCATCGCCGCTGTGAGCAGGGATGGAAGTAGTGGCTGCACTGGCTGCGAACCAAGGCATACCATCGGTGCTGCTGTTGACGGTAGTCCAACAACCGAGACCGTTTTCAAAACCTTCAAAGTAAGGAAGAGAGGTGACGTCGTCACAACTCGTCATAGCGTTGACCGTAACCATGTCGGATGCATCGGTGGCAGAGCAGTTGGCCACAACACCGAAGGTGTAGGCGGTAGATGCGGCAAGGCCTGTGACAACATAGCTGGTGGTGGCGACGTTCGTGGCTACCACTTCAGTGCCATTATAAACGGTGTAGGTGCTACCCGTGTTGCTCTCATCGGTCCAGCTCAAAGAAACACTACTGGTGGTAGTGTTGCCAACGTTCAGGTTGGTAACTGCGTAACAGTAGTCGCCGGTTAATTCGGTGATTGTCACAGAGTCAATCCAAGCATAGTATGAATAGCTACCATAGTAATGGACGGCCAATTGGGTGGCATTGGCAGGAATAACGAGGTTAATCGTTTGCCAATTGCTGCTGCCAGTGGTGGAGTATTCAGTGGCATTCCACACCGTGTCGGTAGCGGTGACATAACCGAAGTTCAGTTTGTCGTTTGCACCGTAAGTGGCATAAACAATATTGACATTCAGGGCAGTAGCACTGCTGCTTGCCACCAACAAAGGTGAGTAACCATATTGGTTGTAGTCAGATGCAGTACTATAGGAGCTGAAACGCAACACTTCGCGGTTGTTGACAGTGACAAAGTCCATACCATTGGTACCGCCAACGTTGGCGGTGTTGTTGCTGACAAGATCCCAACAGTTGCGGGTGGCGCTGGTTTCATCGAATGTCTCAGTGTAAGGCAGTTCGATGGGGGCGCAAGCGGTATTGAAAGCCACGGTTATCATCGGGCTCTCACTATTGGTGCAAACAGAGGTGACACCATAGATGTAATGAGTGTTGGCATTAAGGCCAGTGAAGCTGATGCTGGTTTCGGAGACATTTGTTGCAAAAGTGGTGTCGGTGCCGGTAATGGTATAGACATTGTAGCTGTTGGCATCGCCGTTCCAAGTAAGGGTAGCTTCATTAGTGGTGATGTTGCTGACAGCCAGATTGGTGACAGGATAGCAAATTTCGCCAGTGCTTTCTTCAATCTGGATGTTGTCGATATGCAGGTCGTTGTCGCCGCCTGACACGGTGGATTCACAGTAGAAAGCAATACGAATGTTTTGGCCAATATAGTTGCTCAAATCAACATATTGAGTCAGGTAGCTGGTGCCAATGAGTGAAGTGAGGTTGATGCTTGTGGCATTGGCGTTGTACCAGTTTTGTCCATCGGTGGAGACAATGACAAGGAAACGGTCGTCATCGATGTTGCCTTCAGCAGGAGTTGCGCTGTTCCATTTGGTGAGTGCAGCGTCAAATGAAAGCAGAGGAGATGTTGCATTGGTGAGGTCAATCACAGGGGTGACCATCCAGCTTTTGGTGGTGGTACCATACACGTTTTTGTAGTAGTGACCAGCAGGCAGGCCGTCGCGTACGGTGGAAGTATATGACCAGCCAATGCTGCCTGTCGACAGAACCACGCTGTCGGTGAAAAGGATGCTGGTGCTGCCGCCCCAACAAGGATTGCCAGAGAGGCTTGCGTCAAAGGTTTCACTGAAAGGCAAACCCTCGGGGGCGCAATTAGTGCGGCCACTGACGGTCATGATAGGAGCATCTCCAGAAGGACAGTTGGCCTGCACACCAAAGGTGTACTGAGTGTTGGCAATGAGATTATCAATGACGGCGACATTACCGGTGATGGTAGCGTTTGTGTTGCTGTTGTTGGACATGTCATAGACCGTATAAGTGGTGCCATCGGGGTTCTGAGTGTCATCCCACGAAATAGTGATGCTGCTGCTGGTAGTTTCAACAACGGTCAAGTTGGATACTTCCATACAAGAAGGCATTTCTTCAATGGTGAGGTCGTCAATGATGAGGTATCCGTTGGCTTTTGTGGCCATAAGTACCAAATAGGCATTTGTGGCGGGAACATTGGCCAAGGAAACGCTATATTTTACATGAGTGGTTCCAGTGACGACAACAGAGTCAACCAGTGTGGCGCTGTTGATATCTGTTGTATTGCTCATCGTATAAATATAGAGCACTTTGTCAATGGAAGAGGATGAAGATCTGGCCCAGAAGGTCATACGGTTGGCGTTCATCGGGTAGGTGTTCACATCTATTTCGGGCAAAATGAGGGCCATCGTATCAGGATACGTTGTGCCGGTGCTACCGTAGAAATAGAGGACGCGGCTGCCATCATGGGCATAAGATGAGCTGCTGTAGCTGTAAGGATAGTGGGTGGTGGCGGTGTAAGCTGAAGTATAACGTTCACTGCACCAAGGGAGAGCTGTGAGAGAAGAGGTGCTGACGATTTCGTCTTCTTCGAAACCACAGGTCCAAGGCAGGGCTTGAGCAGCGCAAGCGGTGCGGCCAGAAACGATTGCATATCCGTTGGCGATGTCGCCGTCGCCACAGTTGGTCTCAATACCGAAGGTGTATGCCGTATTGGCATCAAGGTTCATGGCAGTATAAGTGGTGCCAGCAACACCTGTTTCGATAATGGAGGTGTCGCTCATATCATAAATGTTGTAGGTGGCGCCGGTGTTAAGTGCATCGGTCCAGGTTAGCGTTAAGCTGTTGGCTGTGGTCAGAGTAGCGTCAATGGCTTGGTTGGATACTTTGAAGCAAGTGGGAGCTGCACCATACGTGAAAGTGGTTTTCGGAAGGAAATTGCGTATTGTACCGGTGCCGGTGAAGTCATAATTGGTAGAACCATAACCAGAACGGCTAGCTCCAGTCATGTTTTTGCCAAGCCAGGTGATGGCTGTGTAACCACTCACATCATCGGGGTTGATTTGGAAGCTAATCAGCAAGTTGCCGCCAGTATACATAAATGGCGTTGTGAAATCAACTGTGAAACCGTTGTCAACGGTAGCGTCACCAGCTGAAATGGTCCCATTATAGACCACGGTAGCGTTGGTTACGTCGATGTAGCCATTGGATAGATCTCCTTCTGTGACTATCATCATCTTGACGAGCATGGGCTTGGATCCCCAGTTCGTACTGGCACCCGAACTAACATAGTAGTGCAGGCTCAGGATGTTCTCCCCGATCATGTCAGTCAACATTGATTCTGGGTAAATGGATTGGCATCCCAGAGGATCATCCATGTAATTACCATACACAGGAACGTAGCTGTTGGTGGCCGTGCTGTCGGCAACCGTCAAGTACATTGTCTGCGCATTCAATGCGAACGGTAAAAACATTACCGCAAGCATAAATAATCGTAGTAACTTTTTCATACTGTTTGATTTTGGTGAATAATATTGTTAATTAAAATGTAGTTTTTGCCTTATAAACTTTCGAACCGCAAAAATACAACATTATTAACAATGGCTGGTTAAAAAGTTATGAACACGATATTAACATAGTTAGGAGTTAGCAGTTAGTAGTTAGCAGTTGGTGGGGTTGTAAGAAATGAAAAGGGGAACCCGGATTGGTTCCCCTTGAAGGTATTGTTATTTTATATATACTATTACACGTAGTAATATGCAGTCGAAGCTGCGCCTTCCGCCCGACGATGGGAGGACTGGATCTCGATCAATGCCGCACCATTCCGCCCGACGATAGGAGGGCGGAATCCCCTACTTCTTAACGAAGGATTTGGTCACCATACCGTTGTCGGTACTCACGCGCACGAAATACATGCCGTTGGCGAGACCGTTGACGTTGATGCGGGTCGGATTGTCAATGGTGTTGACGGTGCGGACAACCT
>Ga0265298_10001725_pt1 | contig 32082 bp, 20 predicted proteins | sample AusTroGonzalo_MG_3_FD_193486 | JGI IMG/M metagenome (GOLD analysis project Ga0265298, IMG submission 193486) | Bovine rumen microbial communities from tropical cattle in Woodstock, Queensland, Australia - Gonzalo_01 | ecosystem: Host-associated > Mammals > Digestive system > Stomach > Rumen ... | reverse complement strand
ATGTGACAGAGAAGGGAACCACCAAGACGATTGTCCGCAAGGATTTCTCACTGATAAATACTGACCTCGAGCATTACACGGAGAATCCTGTGAACCAGAATGACGAAGTCTGCGGCATTTCCACCAAGAACATGACACAGGCCATCTTCCCCGTCTCTTTCAAGACCTCTGGTGCTTCTATCTCCTGTAAGCTCATCCTTACCTTCAATGGCAACAACTGTACCATATCTACTGACGATCCGGATGTGACAGTGACTGGTACCGGTGAGTTCATTGAGAAGGGAACAGCACGGCCCGAATACAAGGACTACCAGTGGGGAAGCAACAACGGACAGCCTGTCCAGCGTGACATTCTCCGTCTGGCCTACAATGTCAACTTCGAAAAGAGTGACATTCAGGTGTCCACCAACGACACGCTTGTTGTCCAGACTCGTGAGTCAAACAAGAAAGAATTCTTCTCACCCAAATACGTTAAATAATAGGAGGCTCAGAATATGAATAAGATTTTTAGAAACGGTCTCATGATGTTGGCTGCAGGAGCTATTGCAGTATCCTGTGCCGAATATAATGTGACGGACGATTTCAAAGCTGACCCTGATCCGACTTTCGTCGAGCCGTATAAGGACCTGGCTCCTGTCAAGACCTACATCGACAGAGCCCAGTATCCTAACATGTCTCTTGGTGCGCAGCTTAAGGTGGCAGATTTCAACAAGCAGGAACTGGCCCATGCTGCAGCCATCACCAACTTCGACAATCTCGCTTTCGGTACAACCCTGATGTCGAAAGCCATCGTTAACGATAAAGGTGTGATGAACTTCCTCGACATGATGGACTTGCTTGACCATGTTGAAGAAATCGGTGCCGAGGTGTTCGGCAGTCCTATCGTTGCCAATGCTAATCAGGCAGACGGATGGCTGAAGTATCTCACCTCTCCTATTGAGATTCCGGTAGACTATGTAGAAGGAAAGGTTGCCAATTACAACGACTCGACTTCGTTTAATGGTACTAAAGAGGGAAATGCTTCTATCGCCAAATATGACAATCAGAACACGCTTAAAATCAATACGATGGCTAAGGTCTGCATCATAGAAGGTTTCCCAGTAGATCCTCTCGCCAAGTACACCACCACATTCTGGGCCAAGGCCGATAAGGACGTTTCCTTTACCGTCACCTTCTCTGGAAAAGCCGTTGAGGGATCTGGTTCAGAAGGTAAATGGACTGTCAAGCCTGGTAAATGGACCAAGTTTGTGGTGGAGAGCCAGAGCGACCCGGAAGAGACTGAAGGTTACCTGAGAATTGAGAACGGCCGTAATGGTGTCATCTATATCCAGAAAGCGCAGGTGGGTTACTATCCTGACAACCACCGTCCGCAGACTGAGCAGGAGCTGACAGATACTATCAACTATGCGCTCAACGCATGGTGCGACGGTCTGATGAAGATCAATGATAGCCGTATCAAGTCCTTCGACCTCATTGACGAGGCTATCGACAGCAAGGCTGTATTGGAGAACGGCATGTACGACCTGAAGCACTCTACCAGCAAAGACATTATTTTCTGGCAGGATCTCCTGGGCAGTGAAAACTATGCTCCGGCAGTGGCAAATTCAGTACGCACTGCTTACCAGAAGTATGAGGGTGATCCTGCCGAGCTGAAGTTCTTCATCAGCGAAAGTGGTCTTGACGATCCCAAAAAGCTGGAAAGCCTCAACTACTGGATTAACATCTGGGACAACAACGGTGCAAGGATTGACGGTATCAATGCCAAGCTGAATCTCTCCTTCAGCGAAGATGCAGCTACGCAGGAAGCCAACAGGGCAGTGCTCGACAATCTCCTGACAAGTCTCGCTGCTACCGGTAAACTGATCCGACTCTCTAATTTCGACATCAAGTATCAGGATGCTGAAGGTCTCAGCGTCAGTGCAGATAAAATTACAGATGCTCAGCGTCAGCTGCTTGCCGACTATTATGGCTACGTCATCAAGAGCTATATGACCAAGATTCCTCATGAGAAACAGGCCGGCATCTGTAAAGGAAACATGCTTGACACGAGCGATCCTGTAGGTCTCTGGGCTTATAAGGCTATTGATGCCAAGGGTACTAAAGACTGGGTGCGCACAGCCACTTACAAGGCATTCTGCGACGCTCTCAGTGGAAAGTAAGGAACTCACATAATTGCCAGTGAAGAAAAGGAAGTCTTCTCAATCTTCCTGGCAATTATCCCTCTGAATTTATTTTATCATCATTTTTATTTATTCATTTTTTAATTTATTAATCTATTAATTCTATTATGAAGAAACTATTTACACTTTTTGCTTTCCTGACCATGTTCTTGGGAGCAAAAGCTGAGTTGGTCGAGGTTTACTCTATCGACTACTCACAGAACACAGGTTTCCCATTCTACGTAATGGGTTACGTACCTGAGTGGTTTGACGGTGTCATGACCGACTTTGGCGCTATGTACAAGTATGTTGCTGTGGAAGGCGCTGAGGAGACCAGTGATGTGATCGTGAAGACACAGCAGGGTGTTGAGTACTACAAAATCGCTTTGGCTGAACCCGGATGGCACCAGTATTTCATTGCCGACGGTATCCCCACGGAGATTGACGGTAAGTTCAAAGTTGTAGCTATGGTGAAGGCTTCTGAACAAGTTAACATCAACGTCAACATGGGTTGGGGTTGGAGTGACGGCCAGCAGGTCGGCACTTCCGTAACTATCGGCACTGATTGGCAGGAGGTAGAGTGGGAGTACAGCGGCATTGGCGGCGCTTCCTGTAACCTCGTTGCTCAGCCTGGTACTTCTGCTGCCACCATCGAGTGGAAGTGGGTTAAAGTTTATCAGGACAAGAAGCAGTCAAGACCCGTTGAGTGGGTTGAAGACATTGTCAATGGTAATGCCGAGAAGACTTGGGCAGAAATGGGTCTTGAAGGCACCTTATTCAATGATCAGGAAAACAACTTCAAGATTTGTGCCTGGGGTAAGGAAAGAGAAGTCAATATGAACGCGGAAGGTGGTTGGGATCCGTTCCCCGCTACTATCGGAGAGGAAACTGTCAACGGCCAGACGAACCACTACTTCATTGTTCATGGTAAGCAAGCTACCACAGAGGGTGATGCTGCTGCATGGGACAACCAGTTCTGGATCCAGTCTCCACAGGAATGGAAGGCTGGCACACAGCTTAAGATTAAGTTCCGCTACAAGGCTTCAAAGTCTGTTACAGTTGCTACTCAGTGTCACAAGCAGACTCCGTCAGACTACCTCATCTGGCACGCTATCGGTGACATTTCCTTCACTGAAGATTGGCAGGAATTCGACGGCACTATGACCATAGCAGACGATATGGCTGGTACTTGGTCAATTGCATTCCAGCTGAACCAGAACGACAAGGAAGCCATTGATTTCTACTTCGACGACCTCTCTTGGCAGCACATGAAGCTTGACGAGGGTTACTTCGTTGCTGGCTGCAACACCAAGACCGGTCTTGAGTACGATCTCGACAATGCTATCGAGTTTGTTGAGGGTGTAGATGTTACGGGTACTTCATGTTTGGTTGCTACTGTTGGTGCTCCGGGCGAATACGTTAATCAGATCATGGTTTCTACCGTTCGCGGTAACGATGCTGCCTTCAAGGGCGCTACTCTGAAGCCTAACGGCACTATCGCAAACGATCCTGAGGAATGGCTCGACTACACTGCGTCCAGCCTCGCTAAGCTGAACCTCCCAGGCGAAGGTGTGTGGAAGGTCTATCTCGACCCCGGCTTTAAGTCTATGGCATTCCAGATGCTTGAGGGTACCACTACTGACCCGCTCCCAGAGATTGCTAACCCGACAGAAATTATTATAAATGGCGTGGAACGCGATGACCTGAAAGACAATCTGAACAATGGTGAAATTACTGTAAGAGAAGAGGCAGATGATCCCGCTGGTGCAACAGTAGGTGGTACAGGCCATGAAGGTCAGACTTGGGACAACCAGTTCTGGATTGTTGCTAACCGTGCTCTTGAGAAAGGTACAGCTACTGTTCTCAAGTTCAAGTACATGGCTTCTAAGGAGGCCAAGACAACCACTCAGTGCCATAAGGATCCAGGTAACTACCTGCACTGGGGAGCTATCGGTGATGTAGTCTTTACGACTGAATGGCAGGACTTCGAGCAGACATTCACTGTTCCCGATGAAGCTGACGGTATGCTGTCTATCGCATTCAACATGGCTGAAATCAAGGAGGCTTGTGATTATCATATCAAGGACGTAATCTGGATGACTGAGGATCACTTTGAGACTCTTATTAATACGTCAGGTTCTGAGAACTTCTTCGTGAAGGTTGGTGCAGGCGCTAATCCTACTCAATATGAGGGAGGTGCAGGCATTAGCAGCGTTACTAACACCAACCGTGTTTCTAACGTGAACTATAACCTCGCCGGTCAGCGTGTATCTAAGGATTACAAGGGCATCGTCGTTAACAACGGCAGAAAGTATATTGTCAAGTAAATATCCCTAAGATAATTAAGGCATTACCCTAAGGGTAAATTTAGAACTTTACATGTGTAAGCTCCGGGCTCGTGATGAGTCCGGGGCTTTTTGTTACATGGTGACAATTAGCTGAAACATTCGGCAATGCCCGTTTCGAATTATTGTCGTACCTTTGCAAGCTGAAAACCCCTATATACAAAAATGAAACATCGCTTACTATTATTGTTTGTAGTGTGTTGTGCCGGACTGAGTGCGTCGGCGCAGCAACTGCCCTATCAGAATCCGGAGTTGTCGGCCAAGGAGCGTGCCAAGGACCTGTGCAGTCGTCTGACGTTAGAGGAGAAAGCTCAGCTGATGCTCGACGAGAGTCCTGCCATTCCCCGCTTGGGCATCAAGAAGTTCTTCTGGTGGAGCGAGGCCCTGCATGGTGCTGCCAACATGGATCACGTGACGGTATTCCCTGAACCCGTGGCCATGGCTGCCTCGTGGAACCCTGCCCTGCTGTACAACGTGTTCGACATTGCCTCTACTGAGTTCCGTGCCCAGTATAACGAGCGCATGCAACGCGGCTCGGGTGTCGATGAGAAGTTCCACAGCCTCTCCGTTTGGACGCCCAACGTCAACATCTTCCGCGACCCGCGATGGGGCAGGGGACAGGAGACCTACGGCGAGGACCCCTATCTGACCAGCGTCATGGGCACCCAGGTGGTGCGTGGCCTGCAGGGGCCTGAGGATGCGAAATACCGCAAGCTGTGGGCATGTGCCAAGCACTATGCCGTCCACAGCGGTCCTGAGTACACCCGCCACTCCGCCAACCTGAACAATGTGTCGCCACGTGACTTCTGGGAGACCTATATGCCCGCCTTCAAGACATTGGTGCAGGATGCCAAGGTGCGCGAGGTGATGTGTGCCTATCAGCGTTTGGACGACGACCCCTGCTGTGGCTCGAACCGTCTGCTACAGACCATTCTCCGCGACGAGTGGGGCTTCCAGTATGTGGTGGTTAGCGACTGCGGAGCCGTTAGCGATTTCTATGAGTCGCACAAGTCATCGTCCTCGCCGGTCCTCGCTTCTGCCAAGGCTACCATCGCCGGCACCGACGTAGAGTGTGGCTACGGCTATGCCTACCGTAGCATTCCCGAGGCTGTGCGCCGTGGACTCATCACGGAGGCTGAGGTCGACAAGCATGTCATCCGCCTGCTTGAAGGCCGCTTCGACCTGGGCGAGATGGACGACCCCTCCCTCGTACAGTGGTCGAAAATTCCGTTTTCGACCATGAGCTGCAAGGAGCACGCCCAGGTAGCCCTCGACATGGCTCGCCAGACCATCGTGCTGCTGCAAAACAAGGGTAACATCCTGCCGCTGAAGAAAAACGCGGAGAAGATAGCCGTCATCGGCCCCAATGCCGACAATGCCCCCATGATGTGGGGCAACTATAACGGCATGCCCAACCACACCGTCACCATCCTTGACGGCATCAAGAAGAAACAGAAGAAGCTGTATTACAATGCCGGTTGCGACCTCACCTACGACAAGGTGATGGACTGCCTCTTGGGTTCACAGTGCAGCTTTGGTGGCAAGAAGGGCATGAAGGGCACCTTCTGGAACAACCGTGAGATGGAAGGCAAGCCTGTCACCACGCAGTATTATACGACACCGTTGGCCGTCACCACTGCCGGCATGCACAACTTCGCCCCTGGTGTCCAGTTAGAGGCTTTCTCGGCCAAGTACGAGACTGTCTTCACTCCCAAGGAGGCCGGCGAATACGTGGTGAACGTCGAGGGCTGCGGCCACTTCGAGCTTTATATCGACGGCAAGCAGCAGTTCCGTCACCACATCTGGCGCACTACGCCCAACCGTGTACCCATTCAGGCCGAGGCCGGTAAAAGCTACAATATCGAAGTGCGCTTCTCGCACATCCATACCTATAATGCCAACTTGAAGATTAACATCGCCAAGGAACTGCCCATCGACTACCAGCAGGTTATCAGTCAGCTGAAGGACGTGCAGAAGGTCATCTTCGTCGGTGGTATCTCTCCTGCACTCGAAGGCGAGGAGATGCCCGTCGAGATTGAAGGCTTCAAGGGCGGCGACCGTACCAGCATCGAGCTGCCTAAGGTGCAGCGCGACTTCCTGAAGGCCCTGAAGGCTGCTGGCAAGCAGGTCATCTTCGTCAACTGCTCTGGTTCGGCCATTGCCCTGACACCTGAGACTGAGACCTGCGACGCCATTGTACAGGCATGGTATGCCGGCCAGGAGGGTGGCACGGCCATTGCCGACGTGCTCTTCGGCGACTACAACCCTGGCGGCAAGCTGGCTGTCACGTTCTATCGCAGCGATGCCCAGCTGCCTGACTACGAGGACTACTCGATGAAGGGTCGTACCTATCGTTACTTCAGCGATGCCCTCTTCCCCTTCGGCTATGGCCTGAGCTATACGACGTTTGAGATTAAAAATGAAAAATTAAATATTAAAAATGACGGTAGCGGAACGCTTTCCGTTGACGTGACCAATACAGGTACCTGTGACGGTACGGAAATCGTACAGCTCTACATCCGCAACCTCGCCGATGCCGAGGGACCGCTGAAGTCGTTGCGCGGTTTCCAGCGTGTTGCTGTCAAGGCCGGCCAGACGGCTACGGCCACCATTCAGCTGACGTCGAAGAGTTTCGAGTTCTGGGATGCCGAGACCAACACCATGCGCACGAAGCCCGGTCAGTATGAGTTGCTCTACGGCAGCAGTTCGCAAGACAAGGACCTGAAGAAACTAACAATAACCATACAATAGACCAAAAAGATGAAAAGATTGTTTTTCCTGTTCCTGACGCTGTTGGCTTTCTCTGCCGCTGACGCCCAGAATCCTTACCTCCCGTTGTGGGAGCATGTGCCCGATGGTGAACCCCGCGTGTTTGAAGACCCTGACAATCCGGGTAAGCTGCGTGCCTATATCATTGGTTCGCACGACGTGACCTATACCGCCTATTGCGGTCCTGACATCCGTATGTGGTCGGCACCCGTCGAGGATCTCAGCCAGTGGCGCGACGAAGGCCCCATCTTCACATGGTTCGTAGGAGGACAGTGGGATACCATGTTTGCACCAGACTTGGTGGAGACGGTCGACAAGGCTACTGGCAAGAAGACCTACTGGCTCTATCCCCATAGCCGTGGTTGGCGCCGCATACCGATGGTGTGCAAGAGCGACCGTCCTAACGGTCCTTTCGTTCCCGTTAATCTGACGGAAGACGGTACCCAGTGTCTGCCCGGCTCGCTCATCGACTTCGACCCGTCGGTGTTCATCGAGACCATCACCAACAAGAAGGACAAGGACTTTGACAAGGGCTTCCGCGCCTACGTGTTCTACGGCTTCCAGCACTCTACCGCCTGTGAGCTCGACCAGAACACCATGTACTCGCAGCGCGAGGGTACCGAGCTGATTGACCCCTTCATTCCTGCCAGCAGCGCCGACGGCCGTCTGCTCGACAAGGAGGGCAGTGAGTACAAGGCCCTGTATCAGGGACAGAACCCGCTTGACTTCAACTTCTTCGAGGCTTCCAGCATCCGTCAGGTGGGCAACAAGTATGTGATGGTATTCTCCGGCTATAGTGGCAAGGAATATGGACTGGGCAACACCAATTCCGCCTTGCGCTATGCCTTTGGCGACTCGCCGTTAGGTCCTTGGCGTTCAGGTGGTGTGCTCGTCGACTCGCGTGGTGTCGTGCTCAACGAGGACGGCTCGAAGCTCATCACCACCAATGCCGGCCACAATACCCATGGTTCGCTGCAGGAGATCAACGGCCAGTGGTATGTGTTCTATCATCGTCCACCACGCGGCTTCGGTTTTGCCCGTCAGGCCATGGTGGCTCCAGTGAAGATTACGTGGGACAAGAAGCCCGTTTCCAAGGGTGGCGTGGTGAAGATTACTGCCTACGACCCCTACACAAAGGACAACGTCTGGACGGCCAAGGCTGCCGACGGCACGGAATATACAGGTGCCGAGGTGACCAGCGAGGGCTTCCAGATTTTCGGTCTTCCCCCCTATAACTACTATTCTGCCGGCCTCGCCTGTTTCATGACAGGTGGCACGAATGCCCATGAGTGGATGCAGGACAACTTCGACGTGTGGAACAACTCCATGGATCTGGCTGGCATCACCAACGGTGGCATCGTAGGCTTCAAGTATTTCGGCTTTGGTGGCCTGGCTCAGGATACCAAGGGCCTGAAGGCTTTCAAGGGCATCGTGGCTGGCGATGGTGCGCAGCTGAACCTCCGTCTGACCCCAGGCAGGCATGGCGCCTTTAAGATTCGTGTCCGTATTGACGACCCCTGGCACGGCCAGGAGATTGCCGTCTTCGATGTGCCAGCAGCTGTGAACCAGCAGCCTGCAGGCTTTGGTCAGCGACCCGCTGCCAACAAACCGATCACCCTCACCCAGCCTGTTCCTGCTGTCGAGGGTCTGACAGGCAAGCATGCCGTCTATCTCATTGCTGAAGGTGCTGACATTGAACAGCGTCAGGACAACCGTCCGCAGTGGGGCCGTCGTCAGGAGCAGCAGCGTCCTGACGGACTCTTCGACCTGCACGGCATCGGTTTCTCCAAGTCCGACAAGCCTTTCGAGGTGCCTGTCGTTCCTGAGATTACGATTCTTGCCGACGGCAAGCCCCTGACCATTCCTGCCACACCTGTGCGCAGCTCCAATGCCAACGGCTATACCGACCAGATACGCTATCAGGTCTATGGTCCGCTGAAGAAGGGTACAGAGTTGAAGGCTTTTGGCAATGTGAAGGATGTCTTGTGTAGCGTCAGCCCCATTTTCGATGGACGTGCCATCGTGAAGGCCACCTATAATGGCAAAGAGAAAATATTCCTCATCAATTAAGCAATCAAGATTATTAGAGTATTAATATCAAAACTATGACAATGCAAAAAAGAATCAAAACCTGTCTGTTGCTGGTGGCTGTGATGTTGCCAGCAGCATCGTTTGCCCAGATTTCAAGCAATCCGAATAAGTTCCTGGGTAACATCACCACTGGCGGTAACGTGGAAGCCGGTGGTGGCATTCCTAATTATTACACGCTATGGAACCAGATTACCTGTGAGAACGAATCGAAATGGTCGTCTGTGGAGGGAAGCCGTGGCAATTTCAACTGGACTGGAGCCGAGCGGGCCTTCAACTATGCCAAACAGCACAACTTCACCTACAAGTATCATGCATTAGTGTGGGGTGCCCAGTATCCTAACTGGTTGGAGAATCTGTCGGTCAAGGAACGCTTTGCCGCCCTTACCAATTGGTTTGACCATGCCAAGGATAAGTTCAGCACGCTGCCCATGATTGACGTGGTGAATGAGGCCGTGGGTAACCACCAGCCGGGCAATCCCATGATGAAAGCTACCTTAGGCGGTGGTGGCAAGACGGGCTACGACTGGCTTATCAAGGCTTTCGAGATGGCCTATGAGCGTTGGCCGGATGCCATCTTGATCTATAATGACTACAACTCCATCCAGTATGACATTGACAATTACATCGACCTGGTGCGCACGCTGCGTGATTTCGGAGCACCCATCGATGCGTACGGCAACCAGTCGCACGAATTGAGCGGCATCAGCACCACCACCTTGAGCAACGCGTTGACCAAGCAGCAGGAAGCACTGAAGATGCCCATGTTCGTCACAGAGCTGGATATTGACATTGCAAACGATGCCCAGCAGAAGTCACAGTATCAGAAGGTGTTGCCCACGCTGTGGGAAGCCCCTTATTGTGCTGGTGTCACCCTGTGGGGTTATGTCCTCGGACGCACCTGGGTTGACAACTCAGGTCTTTACAGGGGCAGCTCAGAGCGCCCTGCCATGACCTGGATTAAGGAGTATATGGGCACCGAGGCCGCCAAGACCGCCCCTGGTCCGCTGCCTGGCACGAAGAAGGAGGCCTCTATCTATATCCGTCCCTCTGCCCTGAAAGTCATCAAGGACCAACCGATGCAGATCAAGGTGCATGTCACAATGGCCACCAAGAGTGTCGAGAAGGTGGACCTCTATGTGGCCGACCAGTTAGTGTCGACTATGACCGATGCTCCCTACGTCGTTGACTATACCCCGACTGAGGCTGGCTGGATTGACATGAAGGCTGTGGTGACCGCCACTGACGGCTCTACTTACGAGCGCTATGGACGTTTCAACTCGGTGAGTTCAAGAAACAAGCATGAGCCATATAGTGCTAACGTTCCTGAACTGCCTGGCACCATCAAGATTGGTGAATACGACAAGGGTGCCTCTGGCGTGAACTATAGCAATGCCTCGCGCGATGCCGTCACTATGAAGGACAACCAGTGGATGGAGTACACTGTCGACGTGAAGGAGGATGGCCTCTATTCGTTCGACGCCAACGTTGCCTCGGGCAATGCCAACGGTTTGTTCCACTTGGCAGAATACGGTCTCGACAGCTTAGCGTTCGTTACCGACTTTGTGGAGGTTCCCAAGACGGGCGGCACCAGTCAGTGGAAGGCGCTGCATGGCCGTTTGCGTGCTGAGCTGACAGCCGGTCGTCACGTGTTCACCCTGCTTGTCGACAAGGGTAGCTTCAACCTCAAGGACATCACGTTCACCCGCTATGAGGAAGGTGACGGATCGTGTCTGGTCAAAGCTTACTCCGCAGGTTTTGGTGTTGGCGACCGTATCCCTATCGAAATCAAAGCTTCGTCAAAGTCCAGCACGATTAGCGAGGTGAGAGTCTATGTCAACAACATACTGGTAGGCTCCACGAATGAGATTCCTTATACCGTCTACTTCACACCTTCTGAGATGGGCACGTACTCCATTACCGCTATTGCCGTTGATGCCGAGGGTCGTGAGAAGATGTCGAAGGCGCGCGAGCTGGTGGTTGACAGTCCTACACCGACAAGCATCACCACTGTCAAGACTGATGACGAGTCCGATGCCCGTGCCTATAACCTCATGGGTGTCCCCGTTAGCGAAAGCAATTTGCGCCCAGGAATCTATATCAAGAACGGACGCAAGGTCGTGATTAAGTGAGAGAAGTGAAAGCCTTTCACTTCCAAACGTGAACGAGCTCGCGCTTTAGCGTAAGATCGTGATTAAGTAAACCATAAACTTATTACATCTATTCATAAAGAGTGGCAGCCTTTTCGGCTGCCCTCTTTGCTGTTTGCTGCTGTTTTTTCATAAATGAGCAGAAAAGTATCAGTATTGGATAATAAAAAGCTATGAAAGTATCAAATATTATTTGTACCTTTGCAGTGGTTTATAATACTAATAACATCTAACTTAAATGTTCTAAAGCGTATGAAGAAATTTTTTACTTTAATGGCAATGGCCTTCGTGGCTCTGAGTGTGAGTGCAAAGGAGGAAGTTGAACTGTTTACTCCCTGGGAGGGAAGTGGCGTGACGGTGGACGGAGGGACCCTTACAATTCCTGGAGGATACAAAGGTGCTTCTACTAATATGGGTGAGAACGACGACAAGACAGCCTTTGACTATGTGTATATGAAGTACACGGGTGCTACGGGCAGTCCAAATTTCGGCATCATCTACAACGAATGGGTCAAAACCGAGACATGGGGCGAGGCTTATGCAACGATAACCACTGCTGTTCCCGACGGTGACGGCATTGTGGCTATCAAGCTCGACAAAGAGACCATTATGAAGTATGGCAGTGCCAAGGAAGGCGGCACGGGTATTGGTGACGTCTATGCCAAACATGTACAGCAGATTCAGATCCAGAGTGGCAATGCTGCTGCCACGGTGACTGTGGTCGGCATCTGGTTTGGTACGCGGGAAGAATTGATTGCTGACGGCGGCGATCTTCCCATTCGTCCTGCTCCAGGCGAATCGCTGACCATTTGGACGGGTAATCACGTCTACGGCTCGAGCTGGAGTGACACAGATGTCTTTGATGCCAAATATTTTGACGTGGCAGAGGTCGGCGACGTGATCCGTTTCAATTTCATTGACGGCAAAGATCCCAACCCTGTCTTCAAGAATGTGTCTGACTGGTCGGACTTGACTGACATGCAAAACACACGTGTCATCAAGGATACGTATTTTGAGGGCACTATTACGACTGAGGCAGTTCTTGAGAACCTGAAGAAGAACGGTCTTCGCCTGCAGGGTGTCAACTTTACTCTGACTTCTGTGGAGCTGATAGCCAGAATTGACTATGACGAGACGGCAAAAACTGTCGCATTCAGCGACGAGGGTTTCATTGCGGCCAGTGAATTCAACGGACTGAGCGACAAGGCAAAGGTTGTCTTTACCCTTGAGGTGAAGGGTGATGCCACAGGCTATACTGGTTGGAATATCGGCCGTATATGTAGTAACGATGCCACAGAAACGAGCGATCCGACGGTCCTCATCGGCGAGTTTCCTGTTTCCGGTATTGGTGTGACAACAGCTACAGTTCTGATTGCTGATGTGAAGAAAGCCCTTGCTGCTACGCCTGACGGAATAGCTTTCACCGTCTGGGGTTTCGATGAAAACAAGTGCTATGCCGAGCGTGTAAAGGTCGAGGCCTTTGAGGTAGAAGGTCTGACAGGCATTGACTCTGTCCAGACAGACGCCCGTCAGAATGGTGCCCGCTATAACCTTGCCGGTCAGAAGGTCGGCCCCGCTTACAAGGGTGTAGTGATTGAGAATGGTAAAAAGGTTGTGATTAAGTGAGAGAAGCGAGAGCAAACTCTCACTTCCGAACGTGAGCGGGCTCGCGCTTTAGTTAATTCTACCCCTCGTCACTTCACCGTGTACGAGGGGTTTTTCCGTTTTTGTCACACTATCGAAAGTTTTTGTAACACTTAAAGTGTAATATATATACTTTTTTTATGTACCTTTGCAGCCGAAAATACTAACTAAATTCAATAATGAAGCATTTTTTACTTTCAATTGTGTTGTTTCTGTGCTCAATAGGAGGGGCGCAGGGGGCTGTAGACCCTAATTTCCACGTCTTTATTTGTTTCGGTCAGTCGAACATGGAAGGCAATGCCCAGTGGGAGAGTCAGGACGTGGGGAATGTCGATGAACGTTTTCAGATGCTGGCCACCTGCGATTTCAGCAGCCCCAACCGTAAATTAGGCAACTGGTACAAGGCAACTTGTCCTATTGTCAGCCCTGTAGGCAAGTTAGGTCCTACGGACTATTTCGGTCGTACGATGGTTGCAACTCTGACCGACCACAAGATCGGCGTCATCGCTGTAGCCATGGGCGGCAGTCCTATTGAGATGTTCGACAAGGACAAGTATCAGCAGAAGATGAAAGGCAACGAAGGCGAGTGGTGGGCCCAGCTGGCCACCAGATACTATGGCGGCAATCCTTACGGCCGTATTATCGAAATGGCCAAGAAAGCCCAGGAGGTAGGTGTCATCAAGGGCGTCCTGCTGCATCAGGGCTGTTCGAACTGTGGTGACCCCAACTGGCCGAGCATGGTGAAGAAAATCTATGAGGACATGCTGAAAGACCTTGGCCTGCAGGCTGCCGACGTGCCTTTGTTTGCTGGTGAGGTGGAGTATCAGGACATGGGTGGCGGCTGTTCGGGTCATAACGTACAGGTGGACCGTCTGCCGCAGGTCATTCCGACAGCCCACGTAGTGTCGGCCAAGAATCTGCCAGGCAACGGAACAGACCCCTGGCACTTCTCGGCATACGGCTATCGTATCTTTGGTAAGCGCTATGCCCAGCAGGTGTTGCGAGTGGTCTATGACATTGATCCAGACTTTGAGGATCCGTTGCTTCCCACCACAGAGAAGGTGGTTGACCAGCGCTATTCCTCACTCTCGGATGTGAGTGGCAAGATATTCTCAATCGTCAACGAGGAAGATAACAAGGCATTCTACTGTCCGTACGGCAAGCATTTAGGCTATACCGACCTCAAGACGGCGTTTAAAGAGACCAACACCAGCTATCAGTTTAAGCTGCAGAAGAGCACTGGCGGCTTCCGTGTGCGTGTCGTCACGCCTGAAGGAAATGACTATCAGTTAGATGGCGAAGTCTGCTATCTGAATTCGCCGGATGTTACGGGCGATAACTGCTTTGTCTACGGTCTGAACGACCAGAACGGCTATGATATCCCCAAGGGAGCCGTCTGGGAACTGAAGTATGTCGATGGCAAGGGCTTCTCCATGAAGAATGTCGGTACTGGCAAGTATCTGAAGGACAACAGTGCTGCCAAGTACGACGAGCCCACCTACTTCACCTTCTGTACGCTGAAGGAGAAGCCGGCGACGGGCATTGAAGATGTAAGAAATAATAGGGAAAGTGTCAGGAGCGGGGTTTACACGCTCGACGGTCGCAAGGTCGATGCTGAGAATCTGCGTCCTGGCTTGTATGTCATAAATGGTAAAAAGATTGTAGTGAAGTGAGGACGTTTTAAGGAGTGCCGTTCCTCACGTTTACCCTGTTTCTGTTGATGCCGACGATGGCATCAGCAGAACGACAGGGCAAAAAAGAAAAAGTGAATAATTAAGTTAGATGCTATGAGAAATATGTTTTTCGCCGTTCTGTTAGCGGCTTCCTTGAATGCAACAGCACAGAATCCCTTTGTACAGACGTGGTTTACGAGCGACCCTGCTCCGATGGTCCACAATGGTACGATGTATGTCTATACTGGTCACGATGAAGACAATGCCGACTTCTTCTGGATGCAGGAGTGGCGCGTCTATTCGACCAAGGACATGGTTAACTGGCAGGACCACGGCTCCCCCCTCGCCTTGGAGAGCTTCTCATGGGCTGACGACCGTGCGTGGGCCTCGCAGACCATCGAGCGCAACGGCAAGTTCTACTGGTACATCTGCGCCCATTCGAAGATTTCGAATGGCATGGCTATCGGTGTGGCAGTCAGCGACTCGCCCACAGGACCTTTCCGCGATGCTATCGGTAAGCCGCTGTTCGAGAACGGTTCATGGGACCATATCGACCCCACGGTGATGATCGACGACGACGGCCAGGCATGGCTCATGTGGGGTAACCCCCGTGTCTATTACCTGAAGCTGAACCCTGACATGGTTTCCTATTCTGGTGAACTCGGCATGCTCGACATGACGGAGGAAGCTTTTGGCAGTCCGATGATGAGAGAGCGTGAGAAAGGGAAGACATATAAGGATTCGTATGTAGAGGGTCCTTGGCTTATGAAGAGGACCATAGAACAAAAATCCTCCCCTAAACAGGGGAGGCCTGGAGGGGTCTACTATCTCCTTTATGCCGCAGGTGGTGTGCCTGAACATATCTCCTATAGCACGGCACCGTCACCCACAGGTCCTTGGACCTATGCCGGCGAGATTATGCCCCTGTGCGATACCAAGTCGTTTACGAACCACTGTGGCGTGGCCGACTACAAGGGACACTCCTATTTCTTCTACCATACTGGAAAGCTGCCCGGCGGTGGCGGCTTCGGTCGTAGCGTGGCCGTCGAGGAGTTCAAGTACAATGCCGACGGTAGCTTCCCCACCATCATGCCAACCGACGAGGGTGTTCAGCCCATCGCCAAGTTTGACCCATACCGTAAGGTGGAGGCCGAGACAATGGCCTTCTCTAAGGGTGTGAAGACGGAGCAAAATGATGAGGTGGGTGTCTACGTTTCCGATATTCACAATGGCGACTACATCAAGCTGCAGTGCGTCCATCTATGCTACAAGACCCCTCGTACCTTCACGGCCCGCGTGGCCAGCGGCCTGCGTGGCGGTCAGATAGAGATTCGTTTGGACAGTATCGGAGGTCAATTGCTCGGCACATTAGATGTACCTGGCACTGGCGGCTGGGAGAAGTGGCAGACCATTACCACTGACCTGGCAGCCCTCGACAGCTATCCCTCACGTCTGCATACCCGCGACCTCTACCTTGTGTTCAAAGGCCGCAAGGGTCCGAAGCTCTTCAACTTCGACTGGTGGGAGATGCGTGGATTGGAGCAGGTGAACATGCCGCTCTTCCAGACCAAGTACACTGCCGACCCCTCACCACTGGTGGTGGGCGACACCTTATTCTTATATACCTCGCACGATGCCTCACCTGAGGATATTCCTGACGAGAACGAGCAAGGCTCAGCCGGTTTCTTCATGTACGACTGGCTACTGTGGAGCACCACCGATATGGTGAACTGGACGGAGCATGGTGCCGTGGCTTCGCTGAAGGACTTCCCTTGGCGCTCGCGTGAAAACGGAGCCTGGGCCATCCAGACCGTTGAACGTAATGGCAAATACTATCTCTATGCACCTCTGCACGGACATGGCATCGGCGTCCTTGAGGCCGACTCACCCTACGGACCCTTTAAGGATCCCCTCGGTAAGCCGTTGGTTTGGGACCAGTCGAACTGGTACGACATCGACCCCAGCGTCTATACCGACGACGACGGCCAGGCCTATATGTACTGGGGCAATCCCCATACCTTCTGGGCTAAGTTAGGCAACGACATGACCTCGCTGACCAGTGAGGTCACCAAGCTGCCGCATATCCCCAACTATCAGGAAGGCCCGTGGTTCTATAAGCGCAACGGTCATTACTACCTCGGCTTTGCTTCTACCTGCTGTCCTGAAGCTCTCGGCTATGCCATGAGCGACTCACCCACAGGTCCTTGGGAGTGGAAGGGCTATATCATGCGTCCCACCCAGCGTGACCGTGGCAACCATCCTGGCATCTGCGACTACAAGGGCCACTCGTATGTCTTTGGTCAGAACTACGACCTGATGCACCTCGACACCTACGTTCACCATGAGCGCCGTAGCGTCTCTGCTACAGAGATTCAGTACAATGCCGACGGCACCATCCAGGAGGTACCCTACTGGCTCGACCAGCAGCCCATGAAGCAGTTGCACTGGCTGAATCCTTACCAGCGTGTGGAGGCCGAGACCATGAACTGGGGCTATGGCCTGAAGTCTGCCAAGATGGGCATCCCCAACACAGGTGTGGTGAAGGATATGCCTGAGTCTACCGGTAAGCGCAACATGTATATCTACGACCTCAATGACGGCGAGTACATCCGTCTGCGTGGCGTCGATTTCGGCGAGAAAGGAGCTAAGCAGTTCGCCATCGCTGCAGCTGCCACAGGCACAGCCACCGTCACCCTGCGCTTAGACAGCCCCAAGGGCGACGTCATCGGTACTGCCGTCATCAAGTCCACAGGTTCCGTAGACAGTTACAAGTCCTTCAGTGCCAAGGTGAAAGGAGCCACAGGCGTCCACGACCTGTATCTCTGCTTCGACCAGACCCAGGGCGACGTCCGTCTCGACTACTGGCAGTTTAAAAAGTAAAAAAAGGTAAACTCCAATCTCCAAGTTGTTCCGATAGCACTTACGAGGGGAAGGAATGGCACTTACGAGGGGAAGGAATGGCACTTACGAGGGAAAGGAATGGCACTTACGAGGGAAAGGAATGGCACTTTCGGGGGGTAAAGTATCATCGGAACGAGTCGAAAGTGCCATTGGAACACCAGTAAGGCATTATTCGGACAACCCATAGAAGGCATCCCTACGAAGCACTGGCCATTTTCCGATTTATCTGTAAATGAAATATGTGCCGCCATCGCTTTGGCAATACTTGCGGAGCAAGTCTTGGATGTATTCGGCATTCTCACGTACACGCTGCTCATTACCGTCATAGCCATTGATAAGTACCACCAAGTGGCTGGTGTCGTCAGAAATCTTTGTCCTTTCGTTGTCGCTGGTAGGTGTTCCGACACCACCAACGGCATCACGATAGACAGGCAGGCCCTGGATGTTTAGCATGCCGCGTCCGATGCCTTCGTAGGGCTCACCCTCGCGTCCGATGCCTAATGTCAGGGTATCGCCCACGAACTTGTCGGCATCGAAGCCGCCGATGCTGTAGCCATAGGCAATGGATGCCAGGTTCACGAGGTCGACCAATGTGTTCAGCTGATAGAGTGCCTTGCCCTGCAGTACACGACGAATGAGGGCTTCAGAGGCAGGACGGTAGCGCGAGGGATCTTTGCCGCAAGCCTTATACACCCGTCTGGTGGCTGCAATACTGGTGACTTCCTTCAGTGACTCTGTTGTCAGTTCACCACGAAACTTGTCGCAAAACGCCTCTATCTCCTTCCACAGTGCTTCGCTATAAGGGGTGTTGACAACGATGGCGTCGATACATGCCCCTACAAACTCAGGGCAGACGTTTTCTATCTCTTGTGAAACTATAACATTCATACGCTTCGTAATACTTCGCTGCAAAGGTAATAAAAAAGTTCATCGTTTAAAGCTCATCGTTCAAAGTTTTTTCTTAGAGCTGGCAAATTTTTCACTATTTTCGTTTTCGTTTTCGTTTTTCTTTGTATCTTTGCAGGGGAAATTAAATAAATCAAGCATGAAAAGAACTATTTTATGGCTTACGCTGGCTATGGTCAGTTTAGGCACCAGTGCACAGACGGTGTGTCACGCTGACGGAACCGTCACATTTCAGTATCAGAACGACTCGGCCAAGGCCGTGTCTGTCGATGTACAGTTTGCTGGCAAGCACGCCATGACGAAAGATGCGCAGACGGGCTTGTGGACCATTACGCTGGGACCTGCTGCCCCAGACATGTACCCCTATCACTTCGAGGTTGACGGCATCAGTGTCATGGATCCGTTGTGCGATGAGTATTTCCCCAACGAGGGTTTCAAGAACAGCCTGCTCGTCATTCCGTCGCAGAGCGGTTCGCTCATCCATGACGACTGTGACGTGCCGCATGGCCGCATCGAGTATGTCAACTACTATTCCAAGAGCTTGGGGGCTACGAACCATGCCGTGGTCATCCTGCCGCCTGACTACAACTCGATGGGAATGCAGTTCAATGCGGGAGATATGAAGAAGTATCCTGTGTTCTATCTCATCAGTGGTACCACTGACACAGAGGAAGTCTACTACAAGGTAGGACGCGTCAACTACATCCTCGACAACCTGCTGGCACAGAAGCAAGCCAAGGATATGATCATCGTGCTGCCCTACGGCAACCCTTACAAGTTGCTGCCTGCCAAGGCTCAGGAGGCCAGTGGCCAGCCCGCCACACGCTTTGGCGGCGATGTGTTCAGCCAAGACCTCATCAACGACCTGATGCCCTACATTGAAAAGAACTATCGCACGAAGAACGACCGTGACCATCGTGCCATCGGCGGCTTCTCGCGTGGTGGCAACCAGGCACTCTTCAACGGTCTGAGCAACCTCGACAAGTTCTCCTACCTATGTTCCTACAGCTCGTTTACCTCGACAGACATCCCCAACGTCTACGACCAGGCTGACAAGACCAACCAGCAGCTGCATCTCTTCTGGCTTGGCGTGGGCACAGACGACTTCCTCTATGGCAATGCCCGTGACTATATGGAGTTCCTCGACAAGAAAGGTATCCGTAGCGTCAAGGAGTTCACCAACGACAAGTACGGCCATACATGGATGAACGCTAAATACTTCCTTTCCAAGACCCTGCCGCTGCTCTTCAACAAGAAGGCCGCCGAGGAAGCTATGAAGAACGGTCAGCCGGCACCCGCCGCTACAGGCAAGGAACAGCAGTTCACGCCAGGCGTCATGGCCCGTCTCTTCCCCAAGCCCATCATTTCGCCTGAATACAGCGAGGAAGGCATCACCTTCCGCTTCAAGGCTCCTGAGGCCCGTCAGGTATCGTTGGATTGTGAGATGCTGGCCGAGCCGCTGCCCATGCAGCGCGACTCCGACGGTGTGTGGAGCATCCTGGTAGGCGACTACCTCTACGACACTTTCAAATACTGCTTCGTTGTTGACGGTACACCCGTGGCCGACCCCAGCAACATGTACCTCTCGCCTGACCGCGGCTTTAAGTACAGCATTGCCGACAATCCTGCCTCCCCCTTCAACTTCGCGTCAATGGGTGACATCCCCCACGGCCGTACCAGCTACGACCTGGAGCGTCAGGAGGCTTGGTACACGTCGCCGAATATGAGGTTCGGTGAGATGCCTTTCTTCGTACAGCTGGTGCCAGGCAAGGACGACACCATGGAGAGTTGGTTCAAGGTGGGTGGTGCCGATGCCATTGCCGACCGTCTGTCAGCCGATGGCAAGTGTAAGACGTGCATCATCACCACCAGTGCCCTTGAGTTTATGCAGAACATGCCCAAGAACGACCAGATGCCAGGCTTCGAGGTGCATACCCTCCGTGCCGACGACTATCCCACATGGTCGCATCGTCGCCGTGCCCTCTTCCGCCTGTTAACAAAGTAAGTTCTCGGACGGAGCCGAGTGTGGCGTTGCAATGACCTTACGGTCGAGCCTGCTCACGCTCGGCATAATTGGAGCTTGCTCCAATTATGCTCTCGCTTAATCGCAGCCTTCACAGTTCAAAGATGAAAAGGAGACTCTTAACGCTACTTGTTGCAGCAATGACATGCATCGTTGCTGTAGCACAAACGGAGGTCGGTGGTCAGACCTTTTCAGGTAATGACACAGGCTCCGGTCTGCCTGCGTTAGAGACATCATTGGCCTTCGACTCCCTGAGTCTTCGCCCCCCCATTCTCGGACAGAGCCGAGTGTGGCGTTGCATTGCTACCAGGCTGCCAGACATCGGCAAACCGGATTTGAACAGCGTAAAGGGTTTCTCGGAACAGTCGTCGCAAGGGGGGACAGCCTTGCGTCTGTGGAATGGGGCCTACATCGGTTTCCTTGGTGAGAACTATCACCTGCCTGGCCTTATGAATATTTCGGCAGGCACTGTGGCGCTACACCAGGACCTGGGGCGTTGGCACTTTACGGCCTCTACCGTCGCCAATAAGTATTGGATGCCTTGGCAGCGCACGCTCTCGACGCAATACGGCTTTGGTGGAACGGTGGGCTACGACCTGAGTGAGGTGGTGTCGCTCCATGCCTTTGGCTACTACTATGGCAATCAGATGCAGGTAGGGCCATCCATGAGTCCGTATGTACACAACACGACGTATGGGGGGTATGCCGACATTCGCTTCAGCAAGTTGTTTGGCTCTAATTTAGGGGTACGTCGCTATGTCAATCCCATGAATGGAAAATGGACCACGGAACCCATCGTCAATCCATATATAAAGGTTGGTAGCGGTAAGATTGAGCTGCCCCTTGGCGGCATCTTGAAAAACCTGATATGGGGCGAACAGGACAACCCCATGCGCTACCGCCCTCATCCGATGAGCGTTCCTTCTGGAAAAAATGGACGTCAACGTTGACGAAAGAACGCTGACATTTGCCTGACAGCGAAATGTCAGACAAATGTCAGATTGTTTTTTCGGGCTGATCGTTGTTTGTTGCTACCTTTGCCGGCAAAAAACCGAGGTAGTATGCAACAAACAACATTTTCGAAAATCAACACCTGCATGGCTTGGCTGACCTTTGCCATTGCCGCTGTGGTGTATGGGCTCACCGTTGAGCCGACGGCCAGTCTGTGGGACTGTCCTGAATTCATTGTGTGTGGATACAAACTGGAAGTCGGACATCCACCTGGTGCACCGTTCTTCATGTTGGTGGCCAACCTCTTCTCGCAGTTGGCCAGCAATCCGTCACAGGTGGCACTGATGGTCAACCTGCTGTCGGCGCTGCTGAGTGCGGGCTGCATCCTGTTCCTGTTTCTCACCATCACACACCTTGTACGGAAACTAACTTTACTCTTCACTCATCACTTTTCACTTCCTCAGGTCATCACCATCGAGGCGTGCGGATTGGTGGGAGCGCTGGCCTACACCTTCAGCGACACCTTCTGGTTTTCGGCTGTCGAAGCCGAGGTCTACGCCTTCTCCTCGTTCCTCACGGCCATGATGTTCTGGCTCATCCTGAAGTGGGAGGACGAAGCCGACAGCCCTCGTAGCGACCGCTGGATTATCCTGATAGCCTATATCACCGGCCTGTCCATCGGTGTCCACCTGCTGTGTCTGCTCTGTCTGCCAGCGATGGTGTTCGTGGTCTGGTTCCGTAAGCCTAACCTCATCAAGCGGTTGGCCAGGAGACGGCGGAGACTGGTAAAGCTGTCGTTGACCTGTCTGCTGATGTTTTTTGTGGGCTTCAGCAGCTATGGCGTCATCCTCATCCGCGCCAACGCCTGTCCACCGATGTGTGAGAACGAACCCAAGACGGTCCCGACGTTAGGGCGTTACCTGAGCCGTGAACAGTATGGCCAGACACCACTCTATCCACGCATTTACTCCATGCGCCACGCCGAGGCCTACGAGGACTGGTTAGGTGACATTGAGATCAGGGACGGTGAGCCTACCAAAGCCGAAAACCTGCGCTTCTTTCTCTCCTATCAGGTGAACTTCATGTACTGGCGCTACTTCCTGTGGAACTTCGTGGGTCGTCAGAACAATATTTTAGGTTACGGCGAGGTGGAGCACGGCAACTGGATAACAGGTATCCGTTGGATTGACCGACAACTGTTAGGCTGCGACACGTCGAAGCTGCCGTCCGACCTCAAAGACAACAAAGGGCGTAACGTCTTCTACGGTCTGCCGCTGCTGCTTGGCCTGTTAGGCATCGTGTGGCAATGGCGGCGTGGACGTGAAGGCCGTCGGCAACTGTGGATAGTCTCGCTACTGTTTGTGATGACAGGACTGGCCATCGTGGTCTACCTCAACCAGACACCCATGCAGCCACGTGAGCGCGACTATGCCTACGTCGGCTCGTTCTATGCCTTCGCCATCTGGATAGGAATGGGTACCGCAGCCGTCATTGAGACCTTGAGCCGGAAGCTCAAGGCACGACAGCCGGTGGCTGCCGCGGCTGTTGGCAGCACCATCTGTCTGCTGGTACCCCTGCAGATGGTCTCGCAGACGTGGGACGATCACGACCGCTCAGGGCGTTACACCTGTCGCGACTTCGGCAGAAACTACCTCATGACCCTGCAGGACGAGGGGCACCCCATCATCTTCACCAATGGCGACAACGACACCTTTCCGCTCTGGTATAACCACGAGGTGGAGGGTGTGCGACGCGATACACGCGACTGCAACTTAGAGTATCTGCAAACCGACTGGTATATCGACCAGATGAAGCGGCCTGCCTACGACTCCCCGTCACTGCCCATCAGCTGGCGTCATGAAGACTATCGGGAGGGCAAACGGGAGTACGTCCTGATTCGCCCGGAACTGAAAGGCGAGGTGATGGCGTTCGTGCAGCAACACCCCGTTGAAGCCAAGGATCTGCTCGGCGACAATCCGTTCGAGCTGAAGAACATCATCAGCCATTGGGTGCTCAGCGAGCAGGAAGAGATGCAGTGCATCCCCACCGACAGCGTCACCGTCACGTCAGACAAGGGCACGATGGTCATCTCGCTGAAGGGAAAGCCCTATCTGCTCAAAAACGAGCTGATGGTGCTCGAGATGCTGTCGCATGCCGACTGGGAACGCCCCCTCTATACCTCTGTCACCCTCGGTTCCGACAACCTGTCGTTCCTCCGCAACCATCTGGTGGTCGAAGGCCTTGCCTGTCGCGTGTCACCCGACAACGACGGCCAGCAGGTCGATGTCGAGCGCCTCTACGACAACGTCATGCACCGCTACCGTTACGGCGGTCTCAGCACCAAGGGAATCTATGTCGACGAAGACGTGAAACGCATGGCTAACACCCACCAGCTCATCATGGGTGTGCTCATCGACACGCTGCTCCAGCAGGGCGACAACCAGCGGGCGCTGAGCGTCTGCCGGAAGTGGCAAAGGGAGATGCCGCAGGAGAACGTGCCCTACACTGAGTCGGCACTTGCCATGGCCCGTTGCTTCTATCTGAACAACCTGCCGCAGCAGGGTGACGACATCGTCAGCGGCCTGCTGCGCCGTTCCTCTGAATGGCTCTCATGGATAGACACCATCACCCCCTCGCGCCGTGCCGGCTCAGGCTATAGCCGTCGTATATGGTTGCAGACCATGGAACAGGCTCTCGCCGTAGCCGCACAATTCAAGAGAACAACTATCTACCAACAATACATACATGAATATGAACAGTCGTAATATCCTCATCATCGCCTGCATCCTCATTGCTGTAGGCTACCTCCTGATGTACGGTCCTGGCAGCACGGAGCAGGCCTTCAATCCTGACATCTTCTCGCCTCGCCGCATTGTCGTTGCCCCCATGCTCTGCCTTGCCGGCTATCTCCTGATTGTCGTAGGCATTTTAAAAAGGTAAAAAGTAAAAGGGTAAAAAGAAAAAAAGTTCTTTTCTGACTTAATAATTGACTTGTTGCTGCGTATTATATATGTATGACACAGTCAGAATTCGAACATATTGCCCAACAGTTAAGGTCGCAGATGCTGAAAGTGGCGCTCGACTTCTTCGAATCGCAGGATGATGCCGAGGATGTGACGCAGGATGCCATGGTACAGCTCTGGTGCTACTGCGAACGGATAGACAGCGGACGTAACGTGTCGGGACTGGCCGTCAGGGTAGCAAAGAACTGCTGTGTCAGCCACTATCGGAAACGGCAGGCTGCACGACAGCAAAGCTTTGCGGACATCGGCCTACGGGCGTTGCGTCAGAAAGACACGTCAGAGTCTCCACAGGAACTTTTGGAAGCTGACGATACACGGCGGATGATGGACGAGGTCATAGCTTTGCTGAAGCCACGAGAACGCCAACTTTTCGAGATGCGACAGACGGAGGGACTCTCGACGGAACAGATCTCGGAACAGACGGGCATTCCCAAAGCCTCGGTAGCCGCAATGGTATCGGCAGCAAGAAAGAAGGTATTCACAGAACTAACACGGAGGATGAAGCAATGAAGAACGAGGACATACAGCAACTGATTGACAAGTATCTGGAAGGGGAAACCTCTCCACAGGAAGAGCGCCAGTTGGCTCATGAGCTCCAGCGACCGGACATTCCTGAAGAATGGCAGACCATCCGAATGATGCTCGGCGAACTGACGATGGGCGAGGCTGCATACGATGCCATCATGGCGCAGCGCAGGCAAAAGCCGTCAGCCATCCTGGTTGCTATCCGCATCATTTCGTCAATAGCCGCCGTCTATTTGGTCGGCCTGTTCTTCTGGCTGCAAACACAACCCGTAGAAAAAGCCGAGATTACATATACTAATAAAGTAGAGCAAACTCAACCTGCGCCACAACCCCAATACTGCACAGAAGGTACACCCCGGGAAATCCTGATGTGCTACATGGAAAGGCGAAAGGCCCAGCCTCATATTTATCAACAATTAAAACAGAAGACTTATGAAAACCAATAGATTCCTTGTCATCGTGGCAGCCGCAGCGCTGCTGATGACCTCGTGTAGCAACGAAGACGAGCGTATGCTTACCATCATCAACGAGGATGGTACCTGTAGCCGTGAGATGACGTTTCACCCAGCCCGAGAGCATGTGATGGCGCCACTCAGTGAGACCATCAATGCCAATGGTATGATTTTCCGCTCTGGCTGGGAACGCACTTGGTCAGTCAAGGGAGACTCTGTACGCCACGCCTGTCCAATGACCCAACAGCAATCGGATAGTCTGGATGAGAATGCCCAGGTTTTGATGCACACCAGGCAAGACTATTCGTCAATCAACGAGATGTGTGACTCACTGAATCGTGTAGCCCAGGAGTTATTTAAGGATACGGCATCACTCGAAAAGCACTTCAAATGGTTCTATACCGACTATGTCTACAAGGAGACGTTGTCCATCGCTGTCGTCAAGCAGGCATTCCCCGTTCCCTTAGACCGTTTTGTCAGTGCTGACACTGCATCCTACTGGTTTACAGGTCAGCCCGACCTTACAGCAAGTCTCACAGGAGCAGAGCAGAAAGAGATGCTGGACGACATAGAGGCGAGAATCAGTCGATGGTTTGTAGCTTGCACCATGGCTCATGTCTGTGAAATCATTGCCAACGAGTGTTATGATGAGGTGAAGAATCCACCTGTCAGCAAGGAACAGTTTCTGGCCTTAAAGGACTCTGTCGTCATGTCGCCCGCTGTGGCTAAGATGGACATGGACATGTTTAACAACATCGCTCAGGTCAGCAAGATATTCGAGGATTTCTTCCACTCCGATGCTTACACGCCATTATTCAGCGATAGCAAGGCATGGGACAGCCGATTTGACGAAAAGTACAAATACTATAGTTATCTTGTAACGATGAAACCCATATTGGACTATGTGATGCCTGGCAAGGTGATCGATGCTGGCGACGGTGTGGTCGATGGTCATGTGGTTCACTACAAGTTCTCTGGCGAGCGACTGATTCCCCATCCCTACGATGTAGTCATCACCTCGCGCGTCACCAACGTCTGGGCTTTCGTCGTCACCCTCATCGTTATCCTGGTCGCCGTCGGCAGTTTCTTCTATCGCCATCAAAGATGAAAGCCCATGCGTTACCGCCTTCTTTGCGATGAAAAAAGTTGCGAAGAAGGCGGGATATTTCATGTTTTCTGTCGTATAACGAGTAGAAAAGTAAATCAAAACGCTGATAGTGAAGACAGACGAACAGATAGTAGAAGCCGTGAAAGACGGTGGCGTTAGGGGGCAAGACCTGATGGTCAGTCGCTACGGACAGCAGGTCTTTGCCATGATTGCGAGGCTCGTGTCAGACGTGATGGATGCCGAGGAACTGACGCAGGACACCTTTCTCAGGGCTTTCAGCAAAATCGACAGCTACGATGCACAGCGGGCATCGCTCGGCACGTGGCTCTGTCGCATTGCCTACCACCTGACACTCGATTTCCTGAAGCGTCACCGTCCCGTCATTGTTCCCATAGAGAACTGCGAGGTTTGGCAGACTGACATCAGTGACGAGCAGTTGGAGGCTGAACTGTCCACAGGCCGCGAGGAGCGCATACAAAGGCTGGAAGTGCTGATGGACGATCTGCCGCCCGACGAACGCCTGCTGCTCACCCTTCACTACTTCGAAAACCGTCCGTTAGACGAATGCTCGTTCATCATGGATGCTACCCCTCATGCATTGGCCAACCGCCTCTATCGAATCCGCAGGAAACTATACAAACAACTCCAGAATATATGACAACGTATCAAGATACTGACCTCCGTGAAGCTCTTCGTCGCAAATACGCCGACACGCCGCAGCTGCCCGCCGACTTCATGCAGCGGATGCAGAAGAGTGCCCCCAAGCCGACACGCAGGCCGAAATATGCCTACATTGCCGCCCTTGCTGCAGCAGCCTGCATCGCCTTTGCCGTGCTGATGGTTTGGCCAACGAACGGTGACCCAGAGTCTGACGGGAGCAAGCTCTTAGTCCAACAGGAGCGTACGACGAAGACAGACCGTCAGCCTGACACTACAAAACTTGTAGCCAGCATCCAGGAGACCATCAAACATGTGGATACAGAAAGTCGGGTGCTGCCAGTAAAAGCGGCAGTGCATCAAGCAAAAAAAACAGACAGACAATTAGTAGAACAGGCAAACACGGCCTCTGCTTCTGATAGCCTCGACTATTATATCAGTAAGATAGAACGTGAACTGGCTCAGGTGGACGACAGCCTCTATATTGAGCGTATTCATCGGGTGATGCATGCTGACGAGCGACTGCAGCGTATCGTCAATAACTACATCATGAACGAGTTGCACAAAGATGCCCAGTCGCATCAGGCCACAATTATTAATAATGTAAAAACTGACGATGATGAAGAATAGAAACTTTTTATTAGCAACATGCCTGATATGGGTCATGTCAATAAGTGCCCAGGTGAGCGCCCCTGCCCGTCGCGTCCACGAAGCGTTACAGGCTTTTGTATCCTCGGGCGAGTATAACGTCAGCCAAGGACGTGTCGTCAATGGCGATGCAATTACTGGCGGCAAGGCTACAGCTTACGACTTTAGCCAGGTGTTTGGGGTTGAGAACTGCAATGACGTCACCATTTTGTTTCCTCACATGAAGGAACTGGAGCAGACCCTGCGGAGTGAGGCCGTGCATGCCAAGGAAGTCATGATTCACGATGCCCGGGAAGGTGTTCCGTTGTCATCGGGCGTACTATGGCTCTTTGGTAATCCCAATGGTGTGGTCAGCGGGAAGTATGTCTTCGGCACTCGACAGAACATCCGTCTGCTGTCCTTTGACGAGTCTGACGGTCAGCGTTATGCTGTGCTGTTGGTGTGGGAACAGCAGATTAAGAAAGACCAACAGATTGGAGACATTTGGATGATGAACGGTACGGTTTTCGAGATTACGGCAAGGAAACGCGACGACATGCCTTTCATGCTGCCTTATTCCCAGCGGGAGGAAATGACGGCAAACCTCAGATATGACACAGACCCCACAGCCCCACAGACTTACGACGAACTGTTGGCGAAAGTGAAGCAGACTTGCCAGATCTACGATCGTGAGACATCGGGTGGTAAGACGGCTGCCGTCGTGGTACTCCACAAGATGTGCGATGGCTATCCCCACAAGCTGACCCGTGAGCAGTACAACACGCTCATCGGCATCCTCAGCCCTTATGCCGAGAAGACCGCTGAGCAGAAGCACAAGGAGATGTTTGGCTACACCTGCTACACGCTCTACCAAAAGAGTGAGCATTATCAGGCAGAAGGCGGTGAGGTGAAACAACGCCCGGCCATGATAACCTCTTCCACCATCTCTACGACGCAATTACGGAAAATTGTCTCATACAACGGACTGATTACGAATGGTTCTGAAGACTTGCAACTGGTGGACTGCCAGATCAGCGGTACGGCTCCTGCCGATGCCGATAGCGTCACCGTCCGCCGCACAGTGTCCTCTTTCGAGGAACTGGGAAAATACCCTGTACACAATGGCCGTTTCTCCTTCACCTGCCGATTGCCGAAAGACGAGGTGTGCGGCTTGACTACAAAAGACCGCTATTATACCTATTTCTGGGCAGACGGACAGCCCGTCAAAATTGATTTGTTAAAGAGAACCGTCAAGAGTCAGAAGGCTTCGCAGCAACGTAACAACTTCCTGAACGAAACGGAGGCAGAGCGGTTGCGCATGCTGAAGATGGAGGATCGGGCAGAACGGGATGCCGCCCTCGCCAAACAACGTGAGCGTTATCGTCAGGTCATCTTCGCTGGTAATGACGACCTGCTGAGGACCTATGCTATCTATAAGATATATGCCGAGCTGAGCTACGACGAGCTGAAGCCCTTCGTCAGCGACCAGTTCCGCTACTCTAACCATCTGTTGATGGCTCCCGTCAAGGAATATGTGGCAGGACTGGAAAAGCGCCGTCCTGGCACGCACTATACAAATATAGAACTGATAGACACGCAGGACAATACCCACCAGTTGAGCGAGTATATAGGCAAGGGGTATGTGGTGCTGCACTTTTGGGAGAGCTGGAATCGTGACGAGTTCGACATCCTGCCCCAACTGCGCATACTCTACGACCAATATCAGTCGAAAGGCTTGCAAATCCTCAGCCTTGCCATCGACGGAAACTATAAAAAACAATGGACAGACCGACTGAAAGAAGAGAACTTGCCTTGGCCACAACTGGCTACAAAATACAAACAAGCCTATGGCATCCTCTCATGGCCCGAAACCATTGTCATTGGTCCTGACGGCACTATCGTCGCCAGTCCCTCGACAGTCGAAGAGTTAGAGGAGATTCTTAAAAAGGTAAAAAGGTAAAACGTTCAACGTATTAAAAGATATTAATTATCGTATGGAAAACGGGGTTTTTCTTTGTTTTCTGTACGATAATTCTTACATTTGCAATCGAGATGAAGCAATCACCTGAGTTGTGTAAATGTATAGTAAACTAAAAGCCTGAGAATATGAATAAGGAGGACAAATTTGTCATTACCATCAGCCGCCAGTTCGGAACGGGTGGCCATGAGATTGGTGCGGAGCTGGCTCGCCGGCTCGGAGTGAAACTGTTGGACAAGCAGATTCTGAACGAGGTGGCCTCGCGGATGAGAATAGTGGAGGATGCGGTAGAGAAGATTGAGTCGAGAAACCCGCTGTGGCGCGACGATTTCACCAACTTCTACCGTACCTATATGGTCAACGCAGAGTATAACGGTCAGGAGCAGGAACAGACCAGTCATACGCTGTTCCAGACGCAGGCTGAGGCTATCCGTAAGATAGCGGCTGAGGAGTCGTGCGTCATCGTGGGTCGTTGTGGCTTCGACATCTTCGCGAAGCATCCTAATGCATTGAAGATTTTCATTCATGCGAGCTTGGACTGTCGTAAACGGCGCATTGCCGAGAAGTATGACATCAGCGAGCAGGATGCGGCGGCGATGATTGTCGACAACGACTACAGCCGCGAACTGTATACGAAGAAGTTTACGGGGCGTGACTGGAGAGATGCGACAAACTATGACATCGCGTTAGATGTCCGTAAGTTCGGCGTGAACGGTGCCGTGGACTTCCTCATGAAGTGTATATGAAGCAGTTCATAGTTCTCGGACGGAGCCGAGTGTGGCGTTGCAATCTTGGACGGAGCCAAGTGTGGCGTTGCAATCTTGGACGGAGCCAAGTGTGGCGTTGCAATCTTGGACGGAGCCGAGTGTGGCGTTGCAATCACCGTACACTGTTCCTCATGCTGGCCATCATGCTGAGTGTCCACGCTTCGGCCTATCGCATTGAAGCCCCCAACGACGAGGGAGTGACCATCTATTATAACTACATCAACAACACCGAGCTGGAGGTTACCTATCGTGAGAGAAACAGCGCGTCGTACCGCGGTGCTGTCGCCATTCCCGAAACTGTGACATACGACGGCGAAGTGCTGAAGGTGACAAGCATCGGAACCGAGGCCTTCGCCAACTGTACCGCGCTGACTTCGGTCACCATTCCCCATAGTGTGACCACTGTCAAGGGTAAGTCGTTCGCCTATTGCTACAGTCTGACCTCAATCACTATTCCAGGCAGCGTGAAGACCATAGGTAACAACGCGTTCCAGTATTGTAACAAACTGGCTGCCGTCACCCTTTCCGACGGGTTGACGACGATAGGTCAGCATGTGTTTCAGGACTGCACCGCATTGGCGTCCATCACCATTCCCGGTAGCGTGACCACCATCGACGATTATGCGTTCAGGAGGTGTACTGCGCTGACCTCAGTAGATATGTTGGAGGGTGTGACCACCATCGGCGTCGAGGTGTTCGTAGGCTGCACCAGTCTGACCACCATTGCCATTCCCCACAGCGTGATGTCTGTCGGCGAAGGAGCATTTGCTGATACCCCTTGGTATGCGTCGCAGCCCGACGGCATCATCTATGTAGGAGTCGCCCTCTACACCTATAAGGGAACGATGCCCCCAAACACTTCGGTGGAAGTGAGAGAAGGCATCAAAACTCTCAGCGTCGGCGCACTTAGGGGCTGCGAAGGGCTCACCTCCGTCACCATGCCCACCAGTGTGACTACCATCGGCGACGAGGCTTTCAGGAGATGTACTGGCCTGACCTCGGTCACCATTCCCCATAGTGTGACCACCATCGGAAAGAACGCCTTCTTGGGATGCTCTGCCCTGACCGCCGTACATATCTCCGATTTAGCCGCCTGGTGTCATGTCCAGTTCAACGGCGACACCTATAGCAATCCGCTCATCTATGCCCACCACCTGTATCTGAACGGTGAGGAAATCCGCGATTTAGTGATTCCCGACGGTGTGACCAGCCTGGTCTATACGTTCACCGCCTGCTATGGCCTAACCTCCGTCACCATCCCCAACAGCCTGACCACCATCGAAGACTATACGTTCCACGACTGTCCTAACATGACCAAAGTCACGCTGAACAGCAA
>Ga0265298_10001724_pt1 | contig 32083 bp, 26 predicted proteins | sample AusTroGonzalo_MG_3_FD_193486 | JGI IMG/M metagenome (GOLD analysis project Ga0265298, IMG submission 193486) | Bovine rumen microbial communities from tropical cattle in Woodstock, Queensland, Australia - Gonzalo_01 | ecosystem: Host-associated > Mammals > Digestive system > Stomach > Rumen ... | reverse complement strand
CGGAGCAGAGCAGATGGTTCTGCGCCCAGGAAATATAATCGAACCAGAACAGCGACATCGCGGTCAGGACGCGGCCCTTGTCCGGGATGCCGTTCGGCATCACGCAGTCAAACGCGCTGATGCGGTCTGTCGCAACGAATAAGAGGGAATCCCCTAAGTCATAGACGTCTCTCACTTTACCCCGATGGGGTCGCGGGAGTTCGGGAATATCGGTTTCGAGCAAAGCTCCGTTCGAGTCATATTTCATAAGGGCGGGGTCACTTTCACGCGATCGACAGGATCTTCACCTGGGTGAGTTCCTGACGGTGGCCTTTGCGTTTGCGGCAGCCTTTGCGGCGTTTCATCTTGAATGCGATCAGCTTCGGACCGCGGAACTGTTCCACGATCTCGGCTTCGACTTTGGCGCCGTCGATCAGCGGAGCGCCGACCGTAAGGTCCGCGCCTTCGCCCTTGGCCAGGACTTCGTCAAACGTGATCTTCGCGCCGACTTCGCCTTCAATGCGTTCGACGGCAACGACGTCCTGTTCCTGGACTTTCAGCTGCTTGCCGCCTGTTTTGATTACTGCGTACATGTCTTGTTCTCCGGGTTATGGTGATATGTGTGAATTTGTTTTTGACTAAAAATAAACGTTTTAATATAGCCCCATTTTCCAAATCTTCAAATCATTTTCCTCTTTTTTTTCGAAAAATGACCTCTTAGCGCCGCTTTTCCGGCATTCCCGCGGTTTGCGGTGCGGCCGGAGACGGCGGAAAACGGAAGCGCGAATAAGATGCCGGGGCGTTCCTCCCGCGGGATCAGAGGCAGGAAGCCGCGAATTCCACGGCGTTCTCGAAGATTACGCGGCCTTCGCCCCATTCGGGGAGACGGCCTTCGAGCTTCCGTTTCTGCCAGTCGGGGGCGTTGAACGGAGACAGGAACGCCTCCGGGTGCGGCATGAGGCCGAAGATGCGGCCGCTCTCGTCGCAGATTCCCGCGATGTCGTTCAGCGAGCCGTTCGGATTCTCCGGGAACCCCTTGGCCTTCGAACCGTCGGCGGCGCAGTAGCGGACAGCGGCGAGGTGGCCGGATTCGATGCGCGCCAGCACGTCGGGGTCGGCGACGAACTTGCCTTCGCCGTGGCGGATGGGCATGCGGACAACGTCGATGCCGCGCGTGAAGACGCACGGGGATTCCGGGTCGGCCTTCAGCGTGATCCAGTCGTCGCGGAACACGCCGCTGTCGTTCTCGGTCAGGGCGGCCTGCTGCGTGAGATACTGACCGTCGAGCGCGGGCGCGAGCCCAAGACGGGTGAGCGTCTGGAATCCGTTGCAGATGCCGATTACGAGCTTGCCGTCGGACACGAACTTGCGGAGATCGTCGGTCAGCTTGAATTTCAGCTTGTTCGCGAAAACCGTGCCGGACCCGAGGTGGTCGCCGAACGAGAATCCTCCGATCAGAGCGAGGATATGGAATTCGCCGAGCGTTCGCTTCCCGGCCAGAAGATCGTTCAGATGGACCTGTTCCGCGGTCGCGCCGCAGGAGGCGAATGCCGCCGCGGTCTCTTTTTCGCAGTTCAACCCTGCGCCGGTGATGATCAGTACCTTGACTTGTTCGCGTTTACGCATGTCTGCCGCCTTTCAATCGTGGAGATGAAAAATACAGTACGTTATAATTTACATTCTTTCCCAGGAAAAGCAAGTCCGCGGACAAAGGTTTCACAAATTTCAGGCTGTCTCGGATTCCCATCGCCTGCTTGATACGACTTATACGACATATACGACCTATGTTTCAATGCTTCCCCCGTCAGCAAATTTGCGGAAAATGAGGGATGTTTCTTGAAAACGGAACCGCACGGGGGTATAGTAACAAACTACTTTTTCACAATCATTCCGTCCAGACAGGAGCCAGTTTCACCATGATCTCACGCAGACGCCTCGCCTTCCCGCTTTTCGGGCTTTTCTTCGCCGCACAGGCTTTCGCGCAGGGAAGCGCGACGGCTGCCGACCCCAAAGTGGAAGCGCCGGCATCCGTACCGAGATACGGCATGTTCGAGGTGAAGATATCCGGACTGTCCGCAGACACGAAGAACGTCGGGATGGTCTTCAGCCATCGGGATTCCGGCACGGCAAAGCTCATCGAAGGATTCCGCGACGGCGACATGTGGCGCGTTCGGCTCATGCCGATGAATCAAGGGAAATACGAGTATACGGTCAGCGCCGACGGAAACTGGAGCAGCCGCGGGGAATTCGAAGTGACGCCCCCCGCGCCCGGCAGTCACGGCCCGGTCCGCGTCAAGAACAAATACCATTTCGCACACGCCGACGGCACGCCGTTCTATCCGGTCGGCACCACGTGCTATGCCTGGCTGAACCAGCCGGAACCCGTGCGGAAGCAGACCATTGAGACGCTGTCCAAGGGCTACTTCAACAAGATCCGGTTCTGCATCTTCCCGAAACACTATGTGTTCAACGAGAAGGAGCCCGACCTGTATCCGTTCCTGCTGAAGGAAGGCAGCGAGAAGGAATATGATTGGAACTACACGCGGCCGAATCCGGCGTATTTCGCGCGCATCGACGAGGCGGTGGAGACGCTCGGCAAGCTCGGGATCGAGTGCGACCTGATCCTGTTCCATCCCTACGACAAATGGGGATTCAGCAACATGCCCGCCGAGGCGAACGATTTCTACCTGACCTATATGGCGGCGCGCTACAGCGCCTACGCGAACATCTGGTGGAGCTTCGCCAACGAATACGACATCCTGAAGGACAAGACGGTCGACGACTGGGAGCATTACGCCGCGCTGATTCAGGAGAAGGACCCGTACAACCACCTGCGGAGCATCCACAACTGCGTGCCGTTCTACGACTACACGAAGCCTTGGATCACGCACTGCAGCATCCAGCGACAGGATTTCTACGTATGCGCCGAGCTGACCGACCAGTACCGCCGCAAATACGACAAGGCCGTCGTGCTGGACGAAATCCAGTATGAGGGCGACATCCCGTACATGTGGGGCAACATCGCCGCGCCGGAGATTGTGCGGCGTTTCTGGGAGGCTGCGGTCCGCGGCGGCTACGCCACGCACGGCGAAACGTACGTCGGGCACGACGGCGTCCTGTGGTGGAGCCACGGCGGAAAACTCTGGGGCGACAGCGCGCCGCGATTGAAATTTCTGAAGGGAATCCTCTACCAGACGCCCGGCTATGGACTCCGCCACACGAATCAGGAATGGGACGACGATGCCGCATGCGCCGAGGACGATCCCGACTACCTGCTTTTCTACTTCGGGCGCAACCAGCCGAAATACCGCGACTTCAACAAGCTCGACCCGAACGCATCCTACCACGTGGAGGTGATCGACACGTGGAACATGACCATCGACGACCGCGGGATCATGAAGGGCCGGTTCCGCCTCGAACTCCCCGGAAAGGAATTCACCGCGATCCGCGTGGTGAAGGCGAAGGAAAAATGAGGCGAAATTCAGCGAAAAACCAATTCAAAGCAATATAACATAATGGAGACAAATATGAACTTCTACGACAAACTCCGCGCCGCCTGGCGCAACAACGATTCGCTGGTCTGCGTCGGACTCGACCCGGACCCGGCCAAACTCCCCGCCTGCGTACGCGGACTCGACAAGCCCGTGTTCGCGTTCAACAAGGCGATCATCGACGCCACGAAGGACCTGGTCTGCGCTTACAAGCCGCAGGCCGCCTGCTACGCCGCGCAGAACGCCGACAGCGAGCTGGCCGAGACCATCCGCTACATCCACGAGGTCGCGCCGTCCGTGCCCGTCATCCTGGACGCCAAGCGCGCGGACATCGGCAACACCACGCGCATGTACGTCTCCGAGGCGTTCGATCGCTATCAGGCGGACGCCGTGACCGTGAACCCGTACATGGGCATGGACGCGATCAAGCCGTTCCTCGACTGCGCCGACAAGGGCGTCGTGGTCCTCTGCCGCACCTCGAACGGCGGCGCGAAGGAAATCCAGGAACTCGTGCTCCAGAACGGCGAGCTGCTCTACCAGCATCTCGCGGAACGCATCTCCACCGTGTGGAACTACAACCATAACATCCTGCTCGTGACCGGGGCCACCTGCCCCGCCGAACTCGGCGAAATCCGCAGGCGCGTCGGCGACTCCGTGGCGCTGCTCGTGCCGGGCATCGGCGCGCAGGGCGGCGACCTGGAGGGCGTGCTCCGCAACGGCCTGACCGCGGACAAGACGGGACTGGTCATCAACTCCTCGCGCGGCATCATTTTCGCCTCGAACGGCGAGGACTTCGCCGAGGCGGCCCGCAGGGAAGCGCTGAAGCTCCGCGATGCCATCAACGCTTTCCGGCGCTGATCGCATTCAGTTCAAGAGAACCGAACCATGCGAAAACATCCCGGGCGGCGCGGACTTTCTCCGCACCGCCCGGTTCTTTTTCGAAAGATGAGCTTATTCCGCTCCGTTTACGGATGGAACCTCACGGACTCGAGAAAAAAACCGGATGCTCTGATCAGGAAATCATCGTCAATGTCTTTCTTATAAGCGGTGCGCCCCGCAAAGACATCAAAGATGAAGCCGGGATTCCTCGTGTCAAACATGCAGAAACCATGCACGGCGCTGACCTTTCCAGCCTCGGCCGTGCTCGCAACGACATCGTACTCAATACAATCGAAGCCGTTATGTTTCGTGATGTGGACCGAACGGCTGAGAACGCCTCTTGCCGGAGAGAATTTCTCCCGGAAGAACGCTTCCATTTCCGCAAGGCTTTTCCAACCCTCCTGATTCTGAGCATAGATCGCCAGCCCGGAGAAATCGGTCTGAGACGGCAGGTTCCGCACACGGAATTCAGCAAAGTTGGAAGAATTGGAAAGCGCCGGCGCATAGTACTGGACGGCGGCATCCTTCGGGATGATGATGTCGAACTTCTCGTATTCGAGCGTCTCGTACTTGTCGAGCGGAATGACGTACATGTTCAGCGACGTGTCGTAGTCCAGGAGTTTTTTCGTTTCTTCGAAACGCGAGCCAACCTTCGGCACCTCAAACGTCGTGGTATTGCAGGAGGCAAGCAGGGCCATACCGAGCGCGGCAGCCGACAGGAGGAAACGAAGCGGAAGTTTCATATCGGGAATCCTTTTTTCGATTGACGGTTAAATGACGGGACGGAACTGCGCGTGGCCGCGCACCAGGTCGATGCTGTCCAGCGCGATATAGATGAAATCGCCGGGCCGATATCCCGTGTGACCGCTCTCCATCCGCGAGGAATAACGGGAATTGCGGCGCGACACGGGCGCGCGGAACCGCGAGGACGGCACGAATCCGAGCATGCCGAGTTCCGGTATCTCGCACATGAGCCCCGACGACGTGACTTTCTGGATGATCGCCTCGTACATGGTGGTGTTTTCGAGCGCACCGCTGTTCTTCAGGAAATGCAGCTTCAGGCGGTCGTTCGCGGCGTAGAACGCGTTGTCGTTCCGTTCCTCCTTCTTCGAACACATCGCGGCGATCTCGGCGAGCATGCGCTTGGACCGCAGACGCTTGTTCATGTCGAGGGCAAGCAGCTGCTGGTGGAGCGCCAGGTCCGGGTAACGCCGGATCGGGCTGGTGAAGTGCGAATAACGGGTCTTGCCGAGGCCGAAATGCAGTTGCGGATTCTCACTGTAGCCGGCGCGCGCCATCGTCCGCAGGAACCGCGAGAGGATCACGGGCCTCCGGTGGTCGTCCGGGATGCTTTCGAGGAAACGGATGCAGGCGGCGCGACCGGACGAGAGGTCGCCCGCGGAGACGCCGAACGCCTCGGAGACGAACCCTTCGAACTCGTCGAGTTTCTCAGGGTCCGGCTCCGGATGGACGCGGAAGAGACCGCCGACGCCGCGTTCGATCAGTTCGTTCGCGACGGCGGAGTTCGCGGCAAGCATGCACTCCTCCACGATGCCATCCGCGGCGCACGGAACGCGGCGCAGAAGCCCCTTGATTTCGTGCGTGGACTCGTCGCAGAGGACTCGTATTTCCGGCACGTCGATCCACAGGAACTGTTCGTGTTTCGCGCGCCAGCCGCGCATTTTTTTGATGAGCTTGTGCAGAAGCAGCACGTTCTCCATGTCCCGCTTGTTCCAGCCCTTCGGGCGTTTCGCCGGATTGTCGAGGAACGCCTGAACCGTGTCGTAGTCCATGCGGCGGTTCACCTTCACCAGCGAATGGACGCGGCGCGAGGAAAGGATCTTTCCGTCGCGGAGGCGTACGGTGAAGATCACGCTGTGGGCGGGGGAAAGGATGTTTTCGCGGAGACTGATCTTCGCGGTGAGGGGTTTCGGCAGCATCGGCAGGAATTTGCCGGGGAGATACGAGGAGAACGAACGGTATGCGGCGGCCTTGTCGAACTTGGAGCCGGGCCGGATCCAGACCGCGACGTCGGCGATGTGTACGCCGAGCGTGATCTCGCCGTCCTTTTCCGCCAGGCGAACGGAGATGGCGTCGTCGAAATCGTGCGCGTCGGCCGGGTCGATCGTGAGCGTGTACAGATCGGAAAGGTCTTCGCGTTCGATTTCGACCGGCGCGATCTTCAGCGCGGCGGCCTCGTCCTCGGCGTCGTAGGCCGGAGGCAGGCCGAATTCGGCGGCGATGGCGTCCAGGTCGTGCGCCACGTCGCCCGCCGGACCGAGAGAACGTTCCACATGTCCGCGGAGCTGTTCCGTATGGCGTCCGCCGTCGTCGAGAAGGCGCACCTGCACCCAGTCCCCCTTCTTCGCATTGCGGGGCGCGGAATTCACGCGGACGGTCTCCGGCAGGCGCTTGTCCAGCGGACGGATCTCGTGAAGCGAGTCCAGACGCCCCACCACGAATTCGCGGTTGCGGGCGGTGACGGATACGATGCGTCCGACCGGGCCGGTCTTCCGTTTGGAGTACAAAGCATCGCGTTCGTCCGGAATCTGTTCGAACTCGACCGCATCGCCGTCCAAGGCGTGGCCGGTGTGCTTGCGCGGGATGAAGAACTCAATGGACGGATCGCCTGGAACTTCGACGAATCCGAATCCGGCGGCCGCGGCGGAGAATATGCCGCTGTACAGGATTCGGCGCGGGGCGCGACACTGCTTGGATTGTTTTTTCGATTTCGCCATATGTAAAAAGCCTTTCCTCCTGATAACCTACTACGAAAAGAGAGAAATTCAAATCTTTTTCCGCTTTCATGCCGTTTTTTTATTGCACTTTTCCGCTTTTCGTGTTATATTTCTGTAAACCGGGCCGTCCGCGGCATCAAAAACGCAGCGCATACACAGGCGCACGGACGGTCGACGCGAACAGCCCGCGGACGCCGCGCGCCGCCCGGGTCATTTTGACCGAAAACACAGGTCCAGTTCAGATACGGAGACGTCTCATGTCAGACAGCATCGTGAAAAAAACAGTCCGGTCGTTCCGGAAAATGAAGCAGGACGGCGAGAAGATCGTGATGATCACCGCCTACGACGCCCCGACCGCGGCGTTCGCCGAAGCCGCCGGGATCGACTTCATCCTCGTCGGCGATTCGCTCTCCATGAACACGTTAGGATACGCCGACACCATACCCGCCACCATGGACATCATGGTCCACCACGCGCAGTGCGTCCGCCGCGGCGCGCCGAACACATTCATCGTCGGAGACATGCCGTTCATGACCTGCCACCTCGGCGTGGAGAACACGCTCCGCGAGGCGGCCCGCTTCATGCAGGAGGCAGGATGCGACGCGATCAAGCTCGAATGCACACCGTCCACCCTGCCCGCCGTCCGTGCGCTGGTCGAGGCTGGAATCCCCGTGCAGGGCCACATCGGCCTGCTGCCGCAGTCCGTGAAGACCTCCGGCGGCTACCGGGTGCAGGGACGCGGCGAGGAAGAGGCCGCCGATCTCATCGCCCGCGCAAAAGATCTTGAGGACGCAGGCGTCTTCTCCATGGTGCTGGAATGCATTCCGGCCGGACTCGCCGCAAAAATCACGGACGCCGTCCGCGTGCCGACCATCGGAATCGGCGCGGGGCCGGACTGCGACGGCCAGGTGCAGGTCGTCAGCGATCTGCTCGGCTATACCGAAGGATTCCTGCCGAAGCACGCCAGACGGTTCTGCCATGTCGGAACCATGGCGCAGGAAGCCATCGCCGCCTACATCGCCGAGGTCAAGGGGAAAACCTTCCCCGCCCCGGAAAACAGTTTCTGATCCAACCCGTTTCAAACAAACCTCCAGCAAGAAAGGAGAATTCAACATGAAACATCTCGCCATCCTCGCCGCCGCCTCGCTCGCACTCCTCGCCGCATCCGTCTGCCCCGCGCAGGACGCGGCATCCGCGAAAATCGATCCGAAAGCCGAATCGGTCGCCCTCCCCGCGCCCGCGAAAACCGGAGGAATGCCCCTGATGCAGGCTCTCGCGGAACGCAAGACCGTCCGCGACTACAAGCCGGCCGAGCTTGACGCCGCCACGCTTTCCGAAATTCTCTACGCGGCAAACGGCGTAAACCGCCCCGACGGCAAGCGCACGATCCCGACCGCAATGAACAAGCAGGACCTCGAAGTCTACGTCGCGCTTCCGGGTGCGGCCTATCGCTACGACGCGAAGGAGAACAAGCTCGTCAGGATCGACGCCGGCGATTTCCGCGCGGACCTCATCATGAACAAAAACATGGCCAGAAACGCCGCCTGCATCCTCGTCTACGCCAGCGATTCCTCCAAGTTCCCGAACGACATCAAGTACCCCGCGATCCACGTGGGCGAAGCCTCGCAGGACGTCTACCTGTACTGCGCCTCGAAGGGCCTCGGCACGGTTTCCCTCGGCATGTACGACGAAAAAGGCGTCCGCAAGGTTTTCAAGCTCGACGACAGGATGACCGTGATCCTCGCCCAGGCCGTCGGAGTTCCGGCGAACTGACCTTTTTCCCATCCTCTGGAGACGCACCCTGTGGCAGACGAGTTCAGACAGAATCCCGGCGGACAGGCCGGATCGGCTTCCGGCTCCGGAAACGGCGAAAAGCCTTTCGCGCAGACCGGAGAGCCCGAACGCACCATGGTCATGAATACGGATTCCGTCGACCGCACCATCGTGATGAAAGACGATCCGCCCGACAGGACCATGGTCATGGACGACGGAATGGACGACCGCACCATCATCCTGAACGCGGCGAACGGCGTTACGAAAGCGTCTCCCGAAGACACGCAGTCCATATTCGGCGGCGCGCGAACGCGCATCCAGGACATCCTGCACAAGCCGACCTCGATCCTGTCCTCCCTGGCCGGATCGGGCAAACGCGACGTCGGCGCGGAAATCGAAGGACAGGACCATCATCGCGAACGCGCCGAGGTCGGGCATCAGGAGGAAGCGAAGGCGCGCCTGACCGACCTGGAAGACCGTTTCGAAATCGAACGGAAGCTCGCCGAGGGAGGCCGCTACATCGTCTCCATCGGACAGGACCTCGGCCTTGAGCGCGAGGTCGCGGTGTATTCGCTCCGGGACGAAAGGCTTCTGGATCCGGCCGAACGCGCCAGCTTCATCGCCGAGGCGGAGATATCGGCCCAGCTCGACCATCCGTCGGTCCTCCCCGTCTACAGCATCAGCCGCGACTACCGCGGCGGACTGCATTCCGCCGTGAAGCTGACAGACGGCACGGATCTCCGCAAGTATCTGGAACGGATCACGTCGCATTACCGCAGCGCAGGATTCCGCGCCGCAGAGGAAGCGGCCTCCCTGAATTTCCGCCTCGAACTCATCCTCGGCATCACGGACGGCGTGATTTACGCCCACAGCCGGAACGTCGTGCATTCCAACCTCCACCCGCAGAACATCCTGATCGGCCAGTACCACGAGGTCTATATCAAGGGCTGGGGCTATGCGAACTTCCTCGCTCCGCACAGCGACGACACGCAGACGAAACGCAAACCGCCCGAAATGACCGATCCCAGGTTCATCGCGCCCGAACTCATTTCCGGCGCGGAACCGTCCATCAGGTCCGACGTCTACTCCATAGGCATGCTGCTCTACGAGATCGTCACGCTCCATCCGCCGTTCCAGGACGCGCCGGCCCCGGAAATCATGGAGCAGCTCCGCAACGGCGTCGAGCCGACGGTCGAACACCGTTTCGGCGGGGCCATCGATCCTGACATGCGGGCGATCATCAGGAAAGCGATTGCGTCCCGGCCGGAGGACCGCTATTCATCCGTGGGCGAACTGGCCGAAGACATCCGCCATTTCATGCACTCGGACGAGGTCTCCGTGCGCAGAATCAGCCTGTCGAAACGCTTCGCGAAACACATCCGGGCGCACCACCGCCGCATGTTTTTCGGATTCCTTACGCTGATCTTCCTGCTTGGCGCGCTCTTCGCCTACAATATTTTCAACGACGTCCGCCTGGCGCAAATATCCTTCCTCGACGACAATGTGCTCGGCAAGGCGCAGTCCGCATGCCGGAAAACCGCGCACCAGTTCAATCTCCAGGCCGAGAAATTCAATGACATGCTCGAATCCATCCGCTTCGAGACCGAATTCCTCTTCTCCGAACAGGCGGGAAATGACACCCCCGGCAAAAAGTATCTTTCCCCGCCGGGCGAAGCCATATCCGACAGCGACGCCGGAGTCCGGACCGAGTACTCCCCCTACTACGGCGACTCCGTCAGCTTCCGCAAAATGGAAGTCGGCCGCGTGGAAGACATGTCCAATCCGGAAATCACCCGGCTCGGCCAGCTCCTGCCTACGCTTTTCCGCTACATGCTTCAGGCTCCTCTGAACGCCTATATCACCAAGGAAAGCACGGACAAGCAGATTCACCGCCTCACACAGAACGTCAGCCCCATCTACCGCATTGAAATCCTGCTGGCCGACGGATCGACGCTGCTCTATCCGTACACGATTAAAGACGGCCCCAATTTCCACGAGACGGAATGGTATCGCAAGACATTGTCTTTTCAGAATCCTTCCGCCGCATGGAGCCTTCCCGCCCGGCTGGAAAATGCCGTTCCCGAGGCGGAACGCGTCATCCTGCCGGTCTCCATCCCGATCGGAACGCCGGACGCCCCGCTCGGCGTCGCGGCGATTCTGGTCTCCGGACGTTATTTCGACCAGATTCTGAGCGAAGCTCCCAATATCGCGCTCGGCATGGAGGCGCAGTATTTTCTCGCGAGAGACGGCTATGTCAAACTGGAACGCATCTGCAACGGACCGGACAGGCGTCCGACTGTCAATCTGGAAAAAGGCGTATACCCCGACCCCTGGCTTCTCGAATGGATGAAGGGAAAGGAATACGGCGCCGTCATCCGCAAGGAGCCGGCCGAAACGTTCGTCTACTGCTTCTCGAACGTTCCCGCCATGGACGAGTGGTATGTGGAGAAAATCCGGCTGAAAGACTTCCTTCTGGGCATTGACGCGAAAGAGAAAGGCGGTTTGCAATGAGCCGGGGCGCAACATCAGGCAAAGTCAACACCGTGACCTCGATCGCGGTCGGGCTGAAGAACCTCGGCCGCGAACAGGACTCCACCGTAACATTCACCCACGTGGACCATTCCAGCGTCCGGTTCGACGACAAGCTGGAAGTCAAGTTGGAGGACATCAACGCGGAATACAGCCAGGGGAAAGTCTTCGCCGAGGGCGGACAGGGCGTCATCAGGGAGGGGCTTGACCTGAACCTCCGCCGCCCCGTGGCGATCAAAACGCTGAAAACGCAACCCGAAGACCAGTTCACGCGCGGACAGTTCCTTCAGGAGGCGCGCGTCACGGCCCAGCTCAGCCACCCGGCGATCATCCCGATCTATTCGCTGAATACGGACGAAAAGGACGGACTTCATCTCGTGATGAAGCTCGTCGACGGGAAGACGCTGAAAAGCTATCTGGAACAGCTCGACCACGAATACCGGACGTCCGGCATCGGACAGTTCGACGAACGCAAATCCCTGATGTTCCGCCTCGAGATCATACTCCGCGTCTGCGACGCCCTGGACTACGCCCACAGCCGCAACATCATGCACTGCGACCTCAAGCCGGAAAACATCCTCATCGGCGAGTTCCGCGAAACATACATCATGGACTGGGGCATCGCCCGCCAGATCGAGGAGCCGGGATACGATCCCGCCACCTGGGTGAAGCCCGCCACCATCTCCGGCACGCCGCGTTTCCTCTCGCCGGAGGCCATCCACGGAGAACACACAGACCAGCGGGCCGACATCTACGCGCTGGGGCTCATCCTTTTCGAGGTCGTCACGCTCCGCGAAGCATACATGGCCCGCACCAGCGCCGAAGTCGTCTCCATGATCCGCGAAGGACGCATCGCCGAAACGCGCCACAAGTACGGGTTCAAGATCGACCCGGACCTGAAGGCGATCATCGGAAAGGCGACCGCGTACGACCGGGAAGACCGGTATCAGACCGTCCGCGAACTCGGCGACGACATCCGCCGCTACATGGGCGGCGAGGAAACCACGGCGAATCCGTACCATCTTTTCGGCCGTCTCGCCTCATTCTCCGTGCATCACAAACGCGCCTCGCTGGCGTTCGCATTCGCATGCATCCTCACGCTCCTCCTGACGGCCGGCGCAACCTGCTACCGCCGCATCAGCCAGATCAACGCCACGCACGCCTATGTCAAGAGTCTCGGCATCGCGCAGACACAGTCCACCGCATGCGCCGACTATATCGAGACGAACATCACCCGCAACGCGCAGTTCCTGTCCTCCATCACATCCGAATTCGTATTCCTCTACGAAACCGACCAGGACAGCCCGGACACGACGCCCGAATGCATGATGCCCGTTTCCGCGCTCCGCGCCGACGCGAAGGATCCGCCCGCCTCCCTGCTTTATTCCTCCGTGTACCACCGAAAGATCGACTTCTCGCATTTCTCGCACAAGACCATTCACGGCGAGCAGCTCACCGACATTGAAAAACGCCGCCTGCACATCCTGTCGCATCTGCGCGAAACGATCATGAACGTCTTCAACGACCGTCTGCCGCAGAATCTCGCCGACGCTTCCCCCGCCGAACAGAACGAATATCTCCGCCTCACCGGAATCCCGCTCCACCTCCTGCTCTTCGGATTCCCGGACGGCCAGTACGTCGTCTATCCCGGCAGCGGCGTGTATGCGCCGAGCTACGATCCGCGCGGACGCCACTGGTACAAGACAGCCCAGTCCAGCAGCGGCGAATTCGCCTGGAGCAGACCCTACCCCGGCAACACCGCCGCCGCGGGCTATCTGCTCTCCTGCAACGTTCCGATGCTCGACACCGCAGGCAATTTCCTCGGCGTCGCCGGGTTCGATCTGCACCTGAACACGATCATCCGCGACCTGAAGACAACCGGCAATGCGGGAAGCAACGTCCTGGAGAAGACCCTGCTGGACGACAAGGCGCTGATCCTGGTCTCCACCGGCGCACGGTTCGCCGGAGCCATGGAGGAGAACAGGGAGGATTCCCTGACCATCCGCTTCGACGACAAAGACCTCTTCCGCCAGTTCACCGAGATCAAATACGGCGTCATCTCCCGCGAGGAGAACGGACGCCGCATCGTCTACTGCGTGAACTACTTGCCCAGCCAGGACTGGTACTATTTCGAGAAGATCGACGTCACCGACACCGTTCCCCACACTTTCTGAGCAGCCCCCCGTTCCCGACATTGCTTTCCGCACGCGGGAGAAAGAAAAGGATGGCCGGCATGACAAATAAACATGTGAAAAAAACTTGGCTGTCTTATCGCTTCCACAATCATACTTGCATGTCTTGGAGTATTCGTTTTTGTTTTTAGGGACACAATCGGCAGGTTCGTTAGAACATTTAATAGTGTAACTTCAACTTTATCAAGAAAAAAAAATAGGTTTTAGCATTAAAGGAACTATTACCGATACCGATGGCAAGCCATTAGACAGAATCTTTGTTGACAAGGCGTATGATATTTATGGAGCGGTTCTTCCGACGATCCATTCACGGCAGACTGTTGATTCTGAATTTCATATTCAGCAAAATGAATCGACTTATCTTGAACTCAAATTTCACAAAAAAGGGTATTATCCAGTAAAGTTCTCGTTTGGAATTGATTCTTTTGAAGCGAAATCGGAATCCGAGAAAGATATTCTAGTTAGATTGAGACCTTCCGAGCAGATTGGCGTTTCAGATTTTCCGATGCTGTATTACGACAAAAAACAGAAGCTGATTTGCGATCTTTCAAACATGAAAGACGGAGACATTTCTCTGCAGACCGTTGATCTGGAGAACAATCCGGCAACAAAGCATCTGGAAATCGATTTCCGGAGAGACGAAAACGGAAACGTCGTTTTTGAGGATTCCCAATCATCCCGTTCCGAACCGGCGGCCCTCGTCGGTCCGGCTTCATTCCGACGCACCTGACGACGGACTGATATTTGGAGGAAACAGGAGAGTTGTATCAGACGGCAAAGGAATCAAGTGCAAACAAGATTCGGAAGGAAATATGATCGTTCCCGATACGGGATATCAGCAAAAGGAAATCATACTTGACTCGCTGTCGTCTTTGATGGATATTTTCATCTTTTTGAAGGTTGGGAATCATTTCGGGAAACTGGAATTGTCTGGAACGGGTAATCATTCCACACTGGGGTTTGACAAAACAAGAGCATTCCTTAAATTCGAACTCGACATCAACAAAAAGGAAGGCGACAGGATCCTGCGCCGGGCTCTTGAGGACGACTATATTCCCCGATATTACTATTGAACGGCTCCCGCGACGACGCCCTCCGAACGGGCGTCCATCGGAAAGAAAGCCCTCCGGCCTATTTGGGGTTCGGGGGGCTTTGCATTTTCGCCTTTCAGGATCGGCGTGTCAGGCTTCGTCCTCGTAGAAGGCTTTCAGGAGGGTGCGGAGGGAACGCGCCATGACGACGCGGTCCTGTTCCGGGATCGACGCCATTGCCTTCGCCACGCGGTCGTGCAGGAACTTTGAGAGAACGTCGAGACGCTTCTTCGCGGACTCGGAGATCGAGAGGTAGACGACGCGGCGGTCTTCCTTCGACGCGGTGCGGCAGACCATGTCGCTCTTCACGAGGCTGTCGACCATCTGGGAGACGCCGCCCGAGGTCACGCCGAGCTCTTCCGCCAGATCGCGGATGCTCACAAGGCCGCCCTGCGCCTGCGCGAGGTAGGTCAGGACGCGGATGCGCGAGAACGTGATCTTCTGGCCGGGCGCGATGTCCGGACATTCCTGAAGCAGAAGGTTGAGCATCTTGGCGTTGTTCCGGAGGATCAGACGCCACACGTCGCTCGCGATGTCGCCGGAATCCGGCACGGGAAACAGAAGATTCGATTCGTTTGTGTCTTTCCTGTTCATGGGAGTCTCCTATTATTCTCTCGGTCGGTCGAGGTGCAGAATCCTTTTGCCGGTCTCGCGGACGCGCTGGAAGAACGCGTACAGGGCCGGGGTGAACATGATGCCGATCAGCGTGGCCAAAATCATGCCGGAGAACGTGGTGATGCCGATGGCGCGGCGGCTGCCGGAACCGGCTCCGGTCGCCACGACCAGCGGGAACACGCCGAAGATGAAGCTCCACGCGGTCATCAGGATGGCGCGGTAACGGAGGCTGGCGCCGCTGAGCGCGGACTCCACGATGCTCTTGCCGTGCTCGCGCTCCTGCTTGGCGAATTCGACCATGAGGATGGCGTTCTTGGAGGAAAGGCCGATCAGCATGACCATGCCGAGCTGAGCGTAGATGCTGAGGTCGAGATGCGCGATCCTGAGACCGATCAGCGCGCCGCAGACGGCGAACGAAACGGTCAGCATCACGGGCACGGGGATCGTCCAGCTTTCATACTGGGCGACGAGGAAGAGGTAGGCGAACATCAGTGCGAGCGCCATGAGGTAAACGATCTGGCCTTCGTTCTGGCGTTCCTGATAGCTCAGCGCGGTCCATTCGAGGTGGTACTGGTCCGGCAGATTCGCCTTCTCCATCGCGTCCATGATGAGGCGCGAGCTCGAACCGGGCAGACCGTTCACGGTCAGTTCGGCGCTGGTCATCTTGTTGAAACGGGATATCTGGCGCGGGCCGACGGTGTACTTCAGTTCGCCGAACGAGGTCAGCGGAACCATTTCGCCGACGTCGTTGACCACCTGGATCTCGCGGATGTCGTCGAGCGTGGAACGGAAGTCGGCGGATGACTGCATCTTCACCTTGAAGTTGCGGCTGAACATGGTGAAATCGTTGATGTAGAGCGAAGCGAGCTTGCTCTGGAGGGTGTTGTAGATGCTGATCGGGGAGACGCCGAGGATATGCGCCTTGTCGAAGTCGATGTCCAGATACAGCTGCGGCGTGTCGGCGTTGTACGGCGTCATGGCGACCGCGATCATGTCACGATGGCCCATCAGCTCGCGGGTGTAACTCTTCATCACGTTCGAAAGCTCGATCGGGTCGACGTCGCCGATGCCGCACACCTGCGCGCTCACGCCGTTGACCATGCCCAGGCCCATGATGGCGGGCGGGGAGAACACCGTGATGCGGGCGTCCGGGATGGATGCGAGACGGCCCTGGATCTCGGCCTGGAGCGCGCCAAGCTGGAGATCCGGCGTCTTGCGCTTGTTCCAGTGGTCCAGCGCCACGATCGCGATGCCGACGCTTTCGCCGGAACCGGACATCATGCTGAAGCCGGAAACATCCAGGATCGAACGGATGCCCTTCATGTCGGCGAGCTTCTCGCGGATGTCGCGCAGGACGGCGTCCGTACGTTCGACGGACGCGCCGCTCGGAAGTTCCACGTTGCAGAAGAGCACGCCTTTATCCTCCTCCGGGAGGAACGAGCTCAGGGAGTGCGTGAACATCCAGTAGACGGCGAACAGCACGCCGGCGAACAGGATGATGGCCACGGGCCAGCAGCGCACGAGAAATCCGGTGAAGAAGAGGTAAATCTTGCGGCTGAAGTCCAGCACGGCGTTGAACGGGCGGAACAGCAGCGGCACATGGTGGTCCGGGCGGCGCAACAGGAGGGCGCAGAGGGCCGGACTAAGCGTCATGGCGATGGTCGTGGAGAGGCACAGCGAGATGCACATGGTGACAGCGAACTGGACGTAGATCACGCCGACCATGCCGCCGTAGAACGCCAGAGGCATGTAGCAGGAGACGGTCACGAGCGTGGTGGAGATGATGGCGCCTGTGATCTGGCGCATGGTCTTTTCGGCGGCGGCCTTCGGGCCGATGCCTTCGCGTTCCATCAGGCCCTGGCAGTTCTCGACCACCACGATGGCGTCGTCGCAGAGCGAGCCGACGACCAGGATCAGGCCGAACATCGTCAGGACGTTGATGCTGTAGCCGAGGGCGTACAGGAAAGTCATCGTGCCGATCAGGGCGACGGGGATCGCGACGGACGGGATCAAAGTGGCGCGCCAGTCCTGAAGGAATATCCAGGTAATGAGCACGACCAGAGCCAGGGCGAGCACGATGGTCGTCACGATCTCCTTCATGGAGACTTCGATGAACTCGGTCGGGTCGTAGGCGCTGACCACACTCACGCCCTTCGGGAAAAGCGTCTTCCAATGTTCCAGTTCGGCGTTCACGCGGCCGACCGTGCCCATGGCGTTCGCGTCCGGCGTGCGGTTCACGAGCAGGGCCACGCAGGGGTGGCCGTTGAACACGCTGCGTCCGGCGTAGGAACTTGAGCCGACTTCGACCTTCGCCACGTCGCTGAGGCGCACGATGCTGCCGTCCGAATCATGGCGCAGGACGATGTTCCCGAATTCCTCGGCGGTCACGAGACGGCCCTTCACGTTCAGCTTATACGACATGAAGGTGTTGCTCTTCTCCGTGCCGATGCTGCCCGCGGCGGCCTGGATGTTCTGCGACTGCACCGCGCTGGCGATGTCGTTGGTGGAGATGCCGAGTCCGGCCATGCGCAGGGGGTCGAGCCAGATGCGCATGGAGTATTCCTCCAGAGACATCACCTCGGCGGACGACACGCCGTCCAGACGCGTGATGGCGTCCTTCACGTTCACGTTGACATAGTTGTTCAGTTCCATCAGGTTCAGCGTGGATTCGTCCGTGGTGAAGGCGTACACGGCGAGGATGTCGTTGCCGCGCTTCTCGACGGTGATGCCGAGCTTCGTTACGTCGGTCGGGAGCTGCGGTTCGGCGCGCTTGATGGCGTTCTGCAGGTTCACCATGGCGATGTCGGTGTCGGTGCCGCTCTTGAACGTCACAGTGCAGGAGTAGGAACCGGCGTTGCTGCACGCGGACGAGAAATACAGCAGGTCGTCCACGCCGTTGATCTGGTCTTCGATCGGCATGGCGACGGTCTGCGCGATCACTTCGCCGCTGGCGCCGGGATACATCGCGCTCACGTACAGCGACGGAGGCGCAATCTCTGGATACTCGGCCACCGGCAGTTTGAAGAGGCTGATCATGCCCGCCAGGACCATGATCAGGCTGATGACGATCGCGAAACGCGGCCGGTCAATGAAAATCTTGGAAAACATGTTATGCCGCCCCCGTGATCAATTTTTCTCTTCGGGCGCGGCCGGAACGACTTCGTCGCCGGGCATGACTTTGTGCGTGCCCTGGGACACGACTTTCTCGCCGATCTTCAGACCGGATTTGATCAGCTGGTGCGTCTTCGTCATGTCGCCCAGTTCGACCACGCGGCGTTCGACCTTGTTGCCTTCGCCGACCACATACACAAAAGAAGTCTGCGCGTCATGCTGCACGGCGGACGGCGGAACTGCGGGCATCTTGGACGCGCCCTTCTTCGAAAGCGTCACGGTAACCGTACTGCCGGGGATCAGCTTCATGTCGGCGTTCGGGAACGACGCATACACCTGAATGGCGTCGGTCTTCATGTTCGCTTCGTTGTTCAGGAACTCGATCTTGCCGCCGGTGACATATTCCGAGCCGTCGGCCAGCTTCAGGAAGACTTCTCCGTTTTGCTTCAGCGCGGTCAGGCTGCCGTAGCCGGAGAGGAAGTCGCCCATGCTCATGGCGAACCGCACGCGGATGGGCTGCATCTGAATGATCGTGAGCATCGTGCCGGAGGAAGGCGTGATGTAGTTTCCCTCGGTGAAATTGGTTACGCCGACCAGACCGTCGATGGCGGCGGTGATCGTGGTGTGGTCCAGATTGTACTTCGCCGTGACCAGCCCCGCCTCGGCGGCGGCGAGCTCGGCGCGCATGGCATCCAGAGCGGACTTCGTATTCTCCATGGTGTCCTTGCTGGTGGCGTTCACTTCGTAGAGCATCTGGTTGCGGTCGTATGTGCTCTGCGCGTACTCCAGCCTCGCCTTGCATTCCGCAATCGTGGCCTCAGCCTGCTTCACGGCGGCCTCGTACGGCGTCTTCTCGATCGTGTACAGCATCCGACCCTTCTTCACATAGTCGCCGTCGTGGAAGCCGAGCTTCAGTATCTCGCCGGACACGCGCGACACCACGTTCACCTCCGCCTGCGCGACCACCTGGCCCGTGTAACGGCGGCTCTGGACATTGGCGACTTCTTCGACCGGCACGACGCCGACGACCTGTTTCACGGCGGCGCCGGGCATCTGGGCGATCAGGGGAGACGACAAGACGGCGAGCGCGGCCGCGGTCAAACTCATAGCGAACGTTTTTTTCATAAAAGGGAAACCTCCTGTTCCGTTTTTCTTGATGATAAAACCATATTAATATATCACACTCTAATCATTTTTTCAAGTCGAATTTATTATAGATTGCAAAAAGGGAGGCAAAAAAACGGACTGGATTCAAATAAGGAAACAGAGCATACGGCAGTTACGGCGCGAGAAGTTCCGTCAGCGCATCGCAGTTCAGCCCGGCGACATACTGCCCGATGCCGACATCGGACAGGACGGCTCGAACGGCATCGGCGCGGTGCGGACAGCCGATCAGCAGGGTTGCGAGTTCTTCGACCGGAGCGGAACCGAAGAAATCGCCGCGGAACACGGCATGACGGATCACGCCGGAATGCACGTCCAGGCGGGCCGTCACGGTTCCGCACGGAAACCGTCGCGTACGTTCGAACGTGAAATCGGGAGACTCGCCGAAGTTCCACTCCCAGGAGCGATAACGTTCGTCGGCGATCCGTTCCGCCTCGCGCACCCAGTTGTCCAGAATCGGGAGCGGCTCTTTCCGTTCAAACTGACGGAGAAGTTCGCATTCCATCGCTTGCCGGAATGTCTCGCGGGTCAGGCCGGGCAGGAATTCCTTCAGATTGGCTACGCGCGCCCGGACGGATGAAACGCCTTTCGCCTCGATCTTGGCCTGCGGAGGCGTAAGGACAGCCGTCATCGCATCGAAATCGACGTCGAACAGAAGCGTGCCGTGGAACAGGATGCGCCCGTTGTGAACGCGTTTCGCGCTGCCGGAGACCTTGCGTCCGTCGACGAGGATGTCGTTGCGGCCGGAGAACTCCGCCGCCACGCCAAGCGCCCGGAGCGCGGACAGCACGGGTTCGGCGAACGGCGCGAAGTCGACATAACGTCCGTTCGAGTCCGTCTCGAACGCGAAAAAACTGTAGTTGAGGTTGCCGAGGTCATGATAGACCGCGCCGCCGCCCGTCATGCGGCGCACGATTGCGACGCCGTGTTCGCGGGCGTATGCGGAATCGAATTCGCGGCATGCGTTCTGGTTCCGTCCGATGATCACGGCGGGGCGGTTCCGCCACAGCATGGCGAACGGCGCGTCCGCCTGCGCGGCCATGACTTCCTCCAGAGCCAGATTGTACGCCGGATCGGTCCGGCCGTTCCAGTAGAAGTCCATAAGCGACGATTCCGGCTGTTTGAGCCTCAAACAATGTCCGGCGGAGCCCCGTCCGGCGCATCGGAGTCCGCGTCAATGTCCGCGGATTCCTGTCCGGAACCGTCCGGGGCGTCCATATCCCCGACAAGTTCCTGTACGAGATCGTCCGGGAGGTCGATCTCCACGTCCGCATCCGCGGCTTCCGGCGAGGTTTCAAGTCCGGGAGACTCGCGGTCAAGTTCGGACAGGATCCCGTCGACCGGCATGGAGTACTTTTTGCCGTTGTTGCAATTCTTGCAGCAGGGCACGATGTTGCCCTTCGCGCTGCGTCCGCCGCGGGAGAGAGGAACCACGTGGTCCATAGTCAGTTCGGACGGGGGGAATTTCCCGCCGCAGTAATGGCACACGCCCTTCTGGATCTGCGCCCGCCACCAGTTCGTGCGGCGGAGTTCGCGCGCCTTCGCGCGTTCCTTCGCGATCTGCGCGGGATCCACGCGCATGTCAAACCAGTCTTCCATCGCCAGAAATCCGACTCATGAACAGGAATATTTTTTCGCCAGCGCGGAACAGCCCAGGCACAGGAGGAGAATCGCCGGCAACGCGACGAGTCCGCAGGCCGCGGTCGCCGCGGCCTGCACCAGAAACGCCGCGCGGAACGACACAAGCACGGACATCTGAACGCGGGCGGGCGAGGCTCCGGTCCGGGAGACCTGATACACCCACAGCGTGATCAGCAGATACACCGCGCACAGCAGGATCGCGAAAAGCCCGAATATGACCGGAAGAAGCGCCGTCGAATCCCGGAGCAGCTTGATGACGAAGACCAGCGGCACGATGGCGCAGCAGCACGCGCCCGCCAGCATTTTGCCGCCGCCGGGACGCACGATCTTCGAAAGGGTCTCGGCTCGCGTGATCTCGTTCAGGCCGCAGTAATACAGGAAAAGTCCGACTCCGTACAGCACCAGCAGCAGAATGCGCCGGATGGAGATGTCAGGCACGATCAGGATGCCAAGCCCGAACATCAGATCGCGCATGACCGCCATCATCATGGACATGCGTTTCGGGCGGTATTTGACGTAGAAATTGTAGGTGTAGATGCTGACGAGCGCCACCAGCGTGATGAAGGTGAATCGCCACCCAAGGCACAACGCGGGAACGACCGCCGCCAGAAAACACAGCTGAGCCGCATAGGACGCCGCACGCGGACTGACCGCGCCGCGCGGAAGGGGCCGATCGGGATGCTGCGTCATGTCGAGCTGAATGTCCGCCAGGTCGTTCGTGATGATTCCGAAAAGCGACATGGCAAACGAAATAAAGCAGACGGCGGCGATGGGGAAAAAGCCCCGTTCGCTATGCATCATCCCGCCCGCGATCAGGAATCCGATCAGCGGGTCGCCGGGAACGGTGAAAAGGTGGGGTAGACGGACGAGCTGAAACCAGCCTCGGAGCGTTTCATGCTTGCTTGAGTTTTTCATCTTCGGGGAGTATCCTGAAAAAACGTTTGGCGTTGGATGTCGTCAGGGTTGCGGTCTTCTCCATGCTCCAACCGCGCAGGGCGGCCAGCGAACGGGCTGTCCAGGGAAGGAGTCCTGGGTGGTTTTCCTTTCCGCGGAACGGAACGGGAGCAAGATACGGGGAATCGGTTTCGAGGAGAATGCGGTCTTCCGGGTAGCGGAGTGCGAGAGCGCGGATGTTGTCCGCCTTCTTGAACGTCACCATGCCGCCGCAGCCGAAGAAGGCCCCGAGCGCGTCGAACCGTTCAAAATCCGCGATGCTTCCGGCGAAGGAGTGGAGAACGAACGTTCCGCCCGCCCGTGCGAACTCCGAAAGCAGCCCGTATGCGTCGTCGTAGGCCAGAGCGCTTCCGTCTGCGTCACGCGTATGAACAATGGCCGGACGAGCCAGGCGGAGCGCCAAGTCCAGAAACGCGCGGAAGGTTTCAATCTGCTTTTCCCGTGTGTCGCGCTCGTAGTAGTAATCCAGTCCGATCTCGCCGACCGCGACAAAACGGGGGGCTCCGTCGAACGCCTCGAACGCCTCCGCTTCGCACGGATGTTTCACGATGTCAAGCGGATGCAAGCCGGCTGCAAAGAAAACGCGGCTGAAATGCGACGCGAACCCGGCGGCGCGGCGGCTGGACTCGAAATCAGAGCCGCACAGGAGAACCCACGGCACCCCGGCTTCCTCCGCGCGCCGGTAGAACGCCGTTTCGTCGGGGCATCCGTCGTCGCCGAGGTGGGCATGGGTGTCAAACAGTTCGAAGTCCTGTGGCGTCCGCTCCGGCATCATTTGCTTTTGTTGCGGTTTTTGACCTCGTTGCGTTCGAGTTTCTCTTCCTCTTCGAGGAATTCGTCGAATTCGTCGAACTCCTCATCATAGCCTCTGGAAGGCTCGCCGAACGCGGAGTAGTCGTCGTCATCGTCGTAATCGTCGTATCCGTCTCCTCCGTCCTCGTCGTCCGCGTCGCTGAGGATGTTGGACTGCGTCAGGACGGCGCCGCATTCCGGGCAGCACCCGTCTTCGGCTTCCATCTGTTTTTCATTGATCTCCGTATCGCAGTAGGGGCAGATCATGACCATAATACAGTCTCCTTAATAAAAAGAGTTCAAAACATGGCGGTTTCGGAAAACGCCCGTAATGTATATGCGGGATTGCATTTTGTCAAACCGTTTTGCCGTTTTTTTTCGTTTTTTCAGCGTTTCGCCACAAAATCCGCCCAGTACGGGGAGATCGCACGGATTTTTTCGATGATGCCGGGCAGGACTTCCACGACCGTGTCGACGTCCTCCTGCGTATTGTAACGGGAGAAACTGAAGCGGATCGCGCCGTGCGCCGCGGTATAGGGCACCCCCATGGCCCGCATCACATGCGAAGGCTCCAGGCTTCCGGTCGTACACGCGCTGCCGCTGGAGGCGCAGATGCCGTGGAGGTCCATGTGCATCAGGATGGATTCGCCCTCGATGTACTCGAACGACAGGTTGGTGGTGTTCGGCAGGCGGTGTTCCACGTCGCCGTTCACGCGGACGCTCGGGATGGCCGCGATCAGACGGTTGTGCAGGTCGTCGCGGAGCTTGCGGACATAGGTATTTTCCTTATCGAAGTTCGCCATGGCCAGCTCCGCGGCCACGCCCATGCCGACGATGTACGGCACGTTCTCCGTTCCGGCGCGACGTCCGCGTTCCTGATGTCCGCCGACGACGAACGGACGGAACCGCACGCCGCGGCGCACATAGAGGGCTCCGATGCCCTTCGGGGCATGGAACTTGTGGCCGGACACGCTGAGCATGTCGATGTTCATGTCGCGGAGCTTGAACGGAATTTTTCCGGCGGCCTGGACGGCGTCGGTGTGGAAGAGCGCCCCGGCGCGGTGCGCCAGCTCGGCGAGCGCTTCCACCGGATACAGGTTGCCTGTCTCGTTGTTCGCCCACATCACGGAGACGACCGCCGTCTGTTCGTCGATCATTTCGCGGGCGCGGTCCATGTCGAGACGTCCGAGGCTGTCGACCGGTATCTTCACCACCGTGTAGCCGCGGCGTTCGAGGTCCTTGCCGAGGTTGAGGATGGCCGGATGCTCGACCGTGGAGATCACGATCTTGCGGCGGCGGACAGGGCAGACGTCCAGCGCGCTCAGGATGGCGGCGTTGTCGCCCTCGGTTCCGCAGGAAGTGAAGATGATTTCGCTCGGATCGGCGCCGAGGAATGCGGCGACTTTCGCACGGCCCTCCTCGACCACTTTCGCAAGGCGGCCGCCGAACTTGTGGATGCTGGACGCGTTGCCGTAATACTCGGAGAAATACGGCAGCATGGCGGCGACGGCCTCCGGCGCGGTGCGCGTCGTAGCGTTGTTGTCCAGATAGATGACGCGTTCTTCGCCTTTCATGTCACGCCTCCTCGACCACAAGGCGGTCGGACAGAAATTCATGGAGCTTGCCCTGCACGAGTTTCCGCAGAGTCAGCTTGGAGTTCGGACAGGTCGCGCAGACGCCGCGGAGAGAGACCTTCACGACATCGCCGTCGAGGTCGATCAGCTCGATGCTGCCGCCGTCGCGCTCAAGCGCAGGCTTGATCTCCTTGTCAATCACTTCCTGCACCTTGAGAGCCTTCTTGACGGGCGACAGGAAGTCGAAGGAACCGGCCTGCGGCTTCTCCGCTTCGGCAGGCGCGTGGGCGGTGTGGTTGATCTCGTCGAGGATCTGCTGAATCTGGTCGAGGCAGGCCCCGCACGCGCCGCCGGCCTTGGTGTATTCGGTGACCTGGGCGACGGTAGTGAGTCGGTTCAGGCGGACCACCTTGCGTATCTTCGCGTCGGTCACGCCGAAGCACTTGCAGACGATGCGGCCTTCGTGGTCGTCGGGGTCGTCGTTCTTCACTTCGGGGAGCGCGAGGCCGTGCTTCTTCGCGTATTCGCCGAGGGCGGCCTGAAGGGCCTCCATGCCCATCACGGAGCAGTGCATCTTCTCTTCGGGGAGTTCGCCGAGACGGTCCACGATGTCGCGGTTCGTCACGCGGGCGGCCTCCTCGACGGTCATGCCGATCACGATCTCGGTCAGGATGGACGAGCTGGCGATGGCGCTGGCGCAGCCGAATGTCTTGAACTTGGCGTCCGTGATCTTATGGGTGGCCTCGTCGATCTTGAGGAAAATTCTGAGGGCGTCGCCGCAGGTCATGTTGCCGACCTCGGCCTCCGCGTCGGCGTCGGCGATCTCGCCCACGTTCCGCGGGTTCAGGAAATAATCCATGACTTTGTTGTTGTAATCCCACATCGTTGTTCTCCTTATCGTTAAGCGGTCCGGCTTGAATTGCCGTTTGACGCCGGGGTCCGCCGTTTGTTCCCTTGAGTTTGAGACTCTCCGGCGCGTCAGCGGAGGCCGACGGCTTTGCGAATCTCGTTCATCGAGGCTTCGGCCCGCTCTGCGGCGCGTTCGGCGCCGCGCTTCAGGACGGCGTCGACGTAACCCGGATCGGCGAGCAGTTCCTCGCGGCGTTTCCGCATCGGCGCGAAGTAGTCCATATACGCGTCGAACAGCGCGAGCTTGGCGTGACCGTAGCCGTAGTTTCCGGCCCGGTAGCGCGCGGCCATCTCCGCCTGCTGTTCGGGCGTGGCGAAAAGCTTATACAGCGCGAAAATCGTGCAGGCGTCCGGGTCCTTCGGTTCTTCCAGACCTTTGGAATCGGTCTGGATGCTCATGATCTTCTTTTTGACCGCCTTCGGTTCGCCGAATATCTCGATGGTGTTGTTGTAGCTCTTGGACATCTTCTGTCCGTCCGTGCCGGGCACTACGGCAACTTCGCCGCTGATGTACGGTTCCGGGATGGTCAGGACGTCGCCGTACTGCTGGTTGAACCGGATCGCGATGTCGCGCGTCATTTCGAGGTGCTGTTTCTGGTCCTTGCCGACCGGAACGAGGTTGGCGTGATAGAGCAGGATGTCGGCGGCCATGAGTACGGGGTACGAGAACAGGCCGTTGTTGGGAGAGAACCCCTTCGCAATCTTGTCCTTGTAGCTGTGGGCGCGTTCGAGCAGGCCGACGCCGGTCAGGCAGTTCAGAATCCACGTCAGTTCGCACACCACGCCCACGTCCGACTGGCGGAAGAAGACAACCTTCTCCGGGTCAAGCCCGCAGGCCAGGAAGTCGACCGCCACGCCGCGGACGCGTTCGCGCAGTTCATCCGGCTTCGGCTGGACGGTCAGGGAATGCAGGTCGGCGATGAAGACGACCGCGTCGTCGCATTCTTCCTGAAGTCGCACGGTCGAGCGAATCGCCCCGAAATAATTGCCGATATGGAGGATCCCGGAGGGCTGGATCCCGGTCAAAACTCGTTTCATGGTTCGTTGTCTTTCTTTCTGTGCCTTCCGGCACGATTGTCATAAACCGCCGCCGGAAGTCGCGGACTCCGGCGCGGAAAGTTTTTCGGTTTCTGCGGCGACCTCGGAAACGGCGGGAACTTCGGTCTCGGCGGAGGCGGAAATTGCGGCGGGTTCCGCGGTCCGCGCCGACACGGCGCGGGCGCGCTTCAGCTCGGAATCCTTCACGAAAAGAAGCACGGTCAGGAGAACGGTCAGCGCGGCGAGGCAGATCAGGATGCGGGTCAGGATGCGTACGGTGCGCTCCAGTTTGTTGTTCTGACGGAGCAGCTTCGCGCTGTACGGGATGGAGACGGACGACGATGTGTGGTCGACCCGGGTCTTGTCTCCGGTCAGCGAGGCGTCGAGTTCATGCCTGAGGTCTTCCAGCGCGGCGCGCGTTTTGCCGAGCGCTTCGGCCTTCCGTTCGATCTCCGCGGCGCGGGCGTCGAGCGACGCTTTGCGGGCCGCCATTTCCTTTTCCATGTCGGCCCGCTGAATGTCCAGAATGCCTTTCTGCTTCAAATACGAAGCGCGTTCCGTGTCGGTCTTCTCGATCCCGGTCCGCAGAAATTCCTTTTCGGCGATGATCTCGTCGAGCTTCCTGTTCAGATATTTCTCGCGGGCGTCAAGTTCGGCGGCGCGGGCGTCGAGCGACGCCTTGCGGCTGGCGATGTCCGCCTGGATCCTGGCGTATTCGTCGTCCTCGTCGTATATATCAAGCGGAGACAGCGCGTCTTCGTCGTCAGGCTCCTCCACGGTCAGGGTGGATCCTGTGGACGTCCGGGTGCGGTCCGGACCGCCGTTTGCCTTGTCGTCGGCGGGAACGATCCTGCTGGCGTTCGTGGCTGCGAGCACGGAGGCGAAGTCGCCGAATCCGACGTTCACGGTCCTGGCGATCTTCAGGTGCGAGGCGGACGCGGTCATGTCGGCGGCGGGTGAACCGCCGTCTCCGACGGGTTCGCCTTTCCGCATCACCCAGCCGCAGTTCGGGCAGAGAAATTCCTCCCCGCCTTCCGGCAGGAAGTCAACGACCATTCCGCACTGTTCGCATTTCATGGCTGACACCTTCCGCAACGGAGCCGGGGATTAAGCCTTCCTGACTTCGACTCCGCAGGGCTTTCCGTTCAGATCGCCGTCGGGAAGCTCGCTTCCGGCGGGGATGAATTCAAGTTTCGAGGCGAGGGTTTCCGAGCAGACACGGTCGCGGCCGGGCGCCAGGGCGTCGAGCAGGTCCTGACCGGCGGTCACGCGCACTTCGATTCGGTCGGACACCTGCAGGTCCATCTCCTTGCGGAGATTCTGGATGCGGCTCACGAGCTCGCGGGCGTACCCCTCGGCAAGGAGATCGTCGTTCAGCTTGGTGTCAAGCGCGATTGTGAGAGACGCGTCCGCCGCCACGCAGAATCCGGGCCGTTCGGCGCGGTTGACCACGATGTCGGAGGCTCCGAGCAAACAGGTCGCGCCGTCCTCCAGCTTCAGTTCGTACGGAGAACCCGCCATGATGGAGGAGATCACGTGCGAGGGCAGCTTGGCGATCTCGGAGGCGAAAGCCTTCATCTTCGGGCCGAGGCGGGAGCCGAGGCTCTTGAAGTTCGCCTTGGCGGAGAGATGCACCAGGGTTTCCTCGTCGCCGGATATCTCGACCTTCTTCACGTTCAGCTCGTCAGCGATCACGCTTTCGCTCAGAGCCAGCAGTTCGCGCACCTCGGGGTCGATGGACACCAGCACGGCGCGCGCCAGCGGCTGGCGCACCTTCAGCGAACGCTGCGTGCGGAGGAAACGGCCCAGCGAAACGGCCTTCTGCGCAAGGGCGTTCTGGCGTTCCAGCTTTTCGTCGCGGCGGAAGAGTTCCGGCTCGGGGAAGTCGCAGAGATGGACGGACTCCGGCATATCTTCGGTGCGGAGCGAACGGTAGATCTCCTCGGTGATGAACGGGATGAACGGCGCGGCGGCCTTCGCGAAGGTCACAAGCACGTAATAAAGCGTGGCGTACGCCTCGGCCTTGTCCTGATCGTCCTGGCTCTTCCAGAAACGGCGGCGGCTGAGGCGAATGTACCAGTTCGTGAGGTCTTCCACGAACGCCTCGAAGCGGTTCGCGGCGGGCTGGAGCTGGTACTGGTCCATGTTCACGCGAATCTCCTGCACCATGTCGGCGAGACTGGAGAGGATCCAGCGATCGAGCGGGTTCGAGGGATTCTCCGGCGCGGAGAGAGGACCGGACGCGGGCTTCCAGTTGTCGACGTTAGCGTAGGTCATGAAGAACGAGAAGGAGTTCCAGATCGGCAGGATCACGCTGCGCATGGCCTCCTTCACGGCGGCCTCGGAGAACTTCAGGTCTTCGGCTCGGACGACCTGCGAACCGAGCAGGACCAGACGGAGCGCGTCGGCGCCGTAGGTGTTCACGATCTGCATCGGATCGGGGTAGTTGCGGAGACGCTTGGACATTTTCTGGCCGTCTTCGGCCAGGACCATGCCGTTCACGACCACATGCATCGCGGGCGGCTTGTCGAAAAGCGCGCTGGCGAGGACGGTGAGCGTGTAGAACCAGCCGCGGGTCTGGTCCTGCCCCTCGGCGATGAAGTCGGCGGGGAAGCCTTCCTCGAAGTGTTCCTTGTCCTCGAAGGGATAATGTTTCTGAGCGTAGGGCATGGAGCCGCTCTCGAACCAGCAGTCGAGCACCTCCGGCACGCGGCGGAGCACGGTTCCCTTTTCGGTCGTGATCGTCATCTCGTCCACGAAATGCTTGTGGATGTCGTTGACTTTCTTTCCGGTGAGCTTTTCGAGTTCGGCCACGGAGCCGACGCAGACCGTTTCGCCTGTCTCGGCGTTGCGCCAGATCGGCAGCGGGCAGCCCCAGTAGCGGTTGCGGCTGATCGCCCAGTCGCGGGCGTTTTCGAGCCACTTGCCGAAACGGCCTTCCTTGATATGGGCGGGAACCCATGTCATCTTCGAGTTCGCGCGGAGCATTTTTTCCTTGATCGGATCGATTTTCACGAACCAGGTGGAGACGGCCTTGTAGATCAGCGGCGAGTCGTCGCGCCAGCAGTGCGGATAATTGTGCTTAATAACGCCGCGATGGATGAGCTTTCCTTCGGATTTGAGGCGCGCGATGATCTCGGCGTCGACATCCTTCACATAGCGTCCGGCGTAATCCGGCACGTCGTTCGTGAATTTGCACTCGGCGTCGATCGGACAGACGCCGGGTACGCCGTTGGCCGCGCCCGCGATGGCGTCGTCTTCGCCGAATCCCGGGGCGATGTGTACAATGCCCGTGCCGTCCTCGGTGCTCACATAATCGGCGTTGATGATGCGGAACGCGCCTTCGGCTTCCTTGTCCGCGAAATACGGGAAGAGAGGGATGTAGTGGCGGCCAGCCATATCCGTGCCTTTGAAGCGCGCCAGAATCTCCGGCATGGCGTCAGCCTTGTAGTAGGCGTGCAGACGGGATTCCGCGAGGATGAACGTATCGTCTCCGTCCTTAACTTTCACATAATCGATGTCCGGCCCCATGGCGAGCGCCATGTTCGACGGCAGCGTCCACGGCGTGGTCGTCCACGCCAGCACGCTCGTCTCCGGCTCGTCTTTCAGGCGGAACCGGATGGTGATGGCCGGGTCGGTCACTTCCTTGTACCCCTGGTTGGCCTCGAAATTGGAAAGCGGGGTGGAACAGCGGGCGCAGTATGGCAGGATCTTGTAGCCTTCATAGATCAGGCCCTGATCCCACAGCTGGCGGAACACCCACCAGATGGATTCCATGTACTTCATGTCCATCGTGCGGTATCCGTTGCGGAAATCGACCCAGCGGCCCATGCGCTTCACGATGGTCTCCCATTCGCTGGTGTAGCGCAGCACGATGCCGCGGCAGGCTTCGTTGAACTTGCCGATGCCGTAGTCCTCGATCTCCTTCTTGCCGGAGAGCTTCAGCTGCTTCTCCATCTCGTACTCGACCGGAAGGCCGTGGCAGTCCCAGCCGAACGTGCGCTCGCAGTACTTGCCGCGCATGGTCTGGTAGCGCGGGATCACGTCCTTGATCGTGCCGGCGAGGATGTGTCCGTAGTGCGGCAGGCCGGTGGCGAACGGAGGTCCGTCGTAGAACAGGAATTCGGGATTGCCTTTCCGGTTCTGCAGCGACTTTTCAAACGTGCCGTTCTGTTCCCAGAATGCAAGATTGGCTTCTTCGATGGAGGGGAACTCGGAGGTTCCCGAAACTGCTTTGAACATGATTCAAAACCTCGTGTATGGGAAAGTGAATGAAATATCGGGGGAACGGGGGAAATCAGAGGCGTTCGATGCGCGCCATCTTCGCATACGGCATGCGGAGCACGCGCGGCGTTTCGCTTCCGTTGGATTCGAGTTCGAGTACGGACAGCGCATCCTGCACCTCGACGATTTTCGCGACCATGAGCGCGGAGCCGTCGGCCAGCTCCAGACGGAACTGCGCCTTGACGCTGGCGGCGTCGGAGGAGCCTTTGAGTTTCGCGAAGTTGTCCTTGTTCGGCGTGGAGTCAATGCGGCGGCGTTCGGCTTCGATTTGGTCGCGTTCCGCCTCAATGCGCTGGGATTCGCGTTTCGCAGCGGAAATGGCCTTCGCACAGACAATGAGCTTGCGGATAAGCAGGAGGAGCGGATAGACGACCGGCAGGATCAGGCCGAACCAGAAATGCCTTTTGCCGTTCAGTCCGGTCGAGTTGGCGAACTCGTAGGACGCGAAACCGGACAGCAGCCAGACGAGAATGAGGAAAAACCAGCCGACGCCCCAGCCGCGCTGCGCGTTCGCGATGTCGATGAAACTGCCCGCGCCGGAGGCAAACTGCGAAAACAACTCTTTGACAAATTCAAGAAATCCGCTCATTTTCTGTTCCCTTGGAGTTAGTATAGAGTGACCAATTATTGCAAGATATTAATATAGCGCCGCTCTTTCATATTTTAAAGAGCGGAAGATGTTTTTTTTGAAAAACTCCGGCATGAACCATGCAAAAAAGACGAAACAGGTGAAAAATGAACGGAAAAGGCCCGTCCGAACCGGAAAAGTTCGGACGGGCCGGATGTCGCGTGAAACGCGTGTTTCTGTTCAGAAACGGCTTACTTCATGAGCTTGCCGACTTCCTGGTAGAACTGCATGCGCTTGGCGGCGTCGCTTTCGGCCTGAGCGAAGAGCTCCTCGGCGTGGGCCGGGTTGGTCTTCAGCAGGGCTTTGTAGCGGCCTTCGCTGCGGATGAATTCCTGGAACTTGCCGTCGGACGGCTTCTTGACATCCCACGTGAACGGAACTTCGTTCGCGGGATTGTAGCGGTACAGCGGGAAGTAACCGCAATCCACGGCGCGCTTCTGCTCGGTCTGCGTCTTGCTCATGTCGATGTTGTGCGCGATGCAGGGAGCGTAGGCGAAGATGATGGACGGGCCGTTCCAGGCCTCGGCCTCCTGGAAGGCCTTGAGGGTCTGGGCGCGGTCCGCGCCGAGGGCGACGGAGGCGACGTACACGTAGCCGTAGCTCATGCACATGAAGCCCATGTTCTTCTTGTAGGTCTTCTTGCCGCCGGCGGCGAACTTGGCGACCGCCGCGGTCGGGGTGGACTTGGAGGACTGTCCGCC
>Ga0265298_10001723_pt1 | contig 32087 bp, 51 predicted proteins | sample AusTroGonzalo_MG_3_FD_193486 | JGI IMG/M metagenome (GOLD analysis project Ga0265298, IMG submission 193486) | Bovine rumen microbial communities from tropical cattle in Woodstock, Queensland, Australia - Gonzalo_01 | ecosystem: Host-associated > Mammals > Digestive system > Stomach > Rumen ... | reverse complement strand
CAGTCGAACATAGAAATGGTGATTTTCATAATTTTTTTTGGAATAATGTTAAAAAAATGCTTAAAAACATTATATTTTCAATAAAAACATTAAAAAATCACTTAAAAATTTTTAGGGGCGACAATATAGATCCAAAATGAAATGAAATTAATGAAATGGAGATAAAAACAAATGGAAAAAAAGAAATCTTTAGAAGAAATGGAACAAGAAATATTAAAAAGAGCAAAAGAAAATGGTGTTGAAAATGAATATTTATTTTTGAATACATTTCACATATATAAAAATCAACTTAAGATACTTTCAGACCTTGAAAAGTCAATTGATGAAGACGGAATGCTTGTAACAAAAGAATATGTGAAGGGAAGAAAAAATGTTTATTCAAATCCTGCAATTACTGAATATAACAGGACCACACAAATTGCAAATAATACAGTTGCAACACTTTTAAAAATTATAAGAAACAGAAAAGATGAAGGCAACAACACAAATGCTGAAGATCCATTGTTTGAAGCAATAAATGGTGTTGATGAAGATGAATAAAGCCTATGAATATTGTAAAAAGTCAATTAGGTTAAAGACAACACCCAAATATGTAAAACTTCAAATGAAGGAATTTATAAGTATTTGTGAAGGTAAGAATGATAAATATATTATAAGTAATAAAAAAGTAAGACAAGTTGAAAATATCTTGAAACTTCTTATAATGCCAAAAGGATTAAAAGCAGGAAAATCATTATATGAATGTACTTGTGGGTATCAGTGGTTATTTTACATTGCTATATTTTGCACAGTTTACAGAGATAACCCAAACAAAAGAAGATATGAAACAGGTGTGCTTGAAATATGCAGAAAGAATTTTAAAACATATACAATTGCAACAATGTTTATAATTTTATTCTTAACAGAGCCACAATTTAGCAAGTTTTTCAGCATAGCACCTGACGGTGCATTAAGTAGGGAAATAAGGGAAGCAATAAGTGAAACAATAAGATCAAGTCCTTTAGTATATGAACATAATAATAAAAAAAGATTTAAGATTTTAAGGGATTATATATTATTTCAGCCTACAAACATTCAATACATACCATTAAGTTATTCAACAAGTAGAATGGACGGACGTCTTCCAAATGCATTTATCTGTGATGAAACAGGTGCATTGCCTATAAGTTACCCAATTGAAGCAATGCGTTCAGGACAGTTAAATATTTTAAATAAATTAGGGTTTATAATTTCAACCAAATACCCAACAATTGATAATCCATTTGAAGATGAAGTTTCATATTCAAAAAAAGTATTAGATAAAATTGAAAAAGATGAAACAAGATTTTCTTTATTATATGAGCCTGACAAAATAAGTGGTTGGGAAACAAATGATTTAATATTACAACAAAGTAATCCAGTTAGTTTGGAAATCCCTGAAATATGGGAAGACTTAATTAAAAAAAGAGCCTATGCAATAGCAGTTGAAAGTGCAAGGGAAAATTTTGTTACAAAACATTGTAATATAGTTTATCAAGGTGTTGGAACAGAAACTTACATTGATGTTAAAGATGTTCAAAAATGTAAAGTTACAAATATTGAATGGCAAGATAAAATTGTTTATCTTGGTGTGGATTTATCAGAAACAACAGATAATACAAGTGTTACAATGGTTGCAGTTGATGATGACAACAAAGTTTTATGTGAAAGTTTTGCATTTATTCCTGAAGGTAGAATTGAAGAAAAAGCAATTAGTGAAAAAGTTGATTATCAAAATTTAGTTAAAACAAAAAATGTTATTGCCTGTGGTGATAGGGTAATTGATTATAAGGTTGTTGAAGATTTTATTTTAAGTTTAGAAGAAAAATACGGTGTGCAGATTCAAGCAATTGGTTATGACAGAAGAAACGCAATGTCAACTGCACAAAAACTTGAAAGTGCAGGTTATAACCTTGTTGAAATAAGACAACATTCAAGTGTACTTCACGCACCAACAAAATTATTAAAAGAAAAAATCTTAAATACAGAATTTGAATATACAGAAAATAAATTATTAGAAATAAATTTTCAAAACTCAAAATGTACTTATGACACAAATAAAAATTTATATGTAAATAAGAAAAAGTCACGTGGTAAAGTTGATATGGTTGTAAGTTTAATAAATGCAATGTACTTATTAGAACAAGATTACTTCTTAAATCAAGGTGATTTTGTAATACAAATTTTATAGGGGTAAATTATGAATAATATAAAAGTAAGTGTTATAATTCCTGTTTATAATCAAGAAAAATTAATAATAAAAGCAATTGAAAGCATTCCAAAAAGAAGTGACATTGAAATAATTGTTATTGATGACGGATCAACAGATAACACGTGGAATGAATTGATCAAATATACAAATGAAAATGAAGAATTAATTAACTTTGTACTTTTATACAATGAAGAAAACAAAGGTGTTGCATATACAGTCAATAAAGGTTATGACAGTGCAATGGGTGAATATGTTGTTCTTCTTGGAAGTGATGATTACTTTTATACAGACAAGTTTAATGAAATAATTAAACAATTAGACGGAACAGATTTAATATATTTTAATTTACAAATTAATGACGGTACTATATGGAGAATAACAGAAGAAAACAAAGACTTTTACTGTGGATCAGTTAAATTTATGCGAAATAATTTTATTGGTGATACAAGATGTCCTGAAGAAAAAAGACAAGGTGAAGACAGGGTTTTTTATAATGAATTATTAAAGAAAAACCCAAGTGAAAAGTTTACGGACATAACAGTTAAACATTATAACTTCCCACGTAATAACAGTCTTACAGACTTGTTTTTTAAGGGGTTGATTTAATGGGTGATAAAAATATTTTAGTCAGCATTATTACACCATATTATAAACCATTATTTCAAACAATGAAACTTGCAAAAGTATTAATACCACAATTAAATGATAATATTGAATGGATTATAATTGATGACGGTTGTAATCAATATGAATTAGATAAGTTAAACGCAAAAGTAATACATCTTGAAAAAAACAGTGGTGGTGCTAGTGTTCCAAGAAATGTTGGTTTAGATAATGCAAAAGGAAAATACATTTTATTCATTGATAGTGATGATATGATTTCAAATGATTATATAAAAGTTATTATGAATAAATTAAATGAAGACTTTGATTATTGTTATATAAGTTGGAAGTCAGATTTTTGTGATGTAATAATAATAGACAAACCACCCCAATGGAATTGTTGCATTTGGAACTGTATATATAAAAGAGAATTAATAGGTGATAACAGATTTGATCCAAACTTAATTATGGCAGAAGATTATGATTTTAATAAAAGGGTTAGAAAAGGCAAATATACAAGTATCACAGAAATAATTTATTTTTATAATAATAACCCAAATTCATTAACTAAAAGGGGAAAAGTATATGCAGGAAGTTGAATATAAAAATATATTTTATTTTAGTAATATAAATAGAATTGGTGGTGTTGAAAGTTTCTTTTATTATCTTGTTAAAAAATATCAAGATTATGACATTGTTATATTTTATGATACAGGTGATATAAACCAAATACAAAGACTTAAAAAATATGTTAGGGTGAAAAAATATAATGGTGAACATATAAAATGTGAAAAAGCATTTTTTAATTATACTTTTAATATTATCAATAATGTTGAAGCAAAAGAATATATACAAATTATTCATACAGATTACAAAGAACAAAAATTATCATTTACACCAAATCCAAAAATTACAAAATATATTGGTGTAACTCAAATTGCTTGTGATAGTTTCAAAGAATATACAGGCCTTGACTGTGAACTTTGTTACAACCCAATAGACATTGAAAAACCTAAAAAAGTATTAAATTTAATCAGTGCAACAAGATTAACAAAAGAAAAAGGAAAAGACAATATAATTAAATTTGGAAAACTTTTAAATGAAGCAGGTATTCCATATTTATGGACCATATTTACAGATGATCCAAAAGTTATTAATAATCCAAATATAATTTATATGAAACCAAGACTTGATATTGTTGATTATATTGCAAATGCAGATTTCCTTTGTCAGTTGAGTAAGGCAGGTGAAGGTTTTGGTTATACAACTGTTGAATCACTTTCAGTTGGAACACCTGTAATTGTTACAGAAAATAAAGCATTCCTTGAAATAGGTGTTAAGGACGGTGAAAATGGATTTGTTCTTGATTATGAATTAAATAATGTTGATGTTAAAAAGATTTATGAAAGTAATTTAAAAAATAAATTTAAATACAAAGTTCCTTCAGATAACTGGAAAAAATTATTGGTAGAAGGTGAAAATACTTATAAAGAAGACTTGAAAAAAATAGTAAAAGTTAAATGCAAAAAAGATTATTATGATTTGCAATTTAATAAAATGATGACAACAAAAGATGATCCATATGAAGTCAATAAAATAAGGGCAGAATATTTGGAAGAATTAGATCTTGTTATAATAGTTGAATAAAAAGGGGGTGAAAAAATGGGATTATTTGATTTTATTAGGAAAAGAGATGAAACAGAAACAAGGACAACACTAACTACAAGTCAAACTGAAACAACACCTGTGGTTAATGATTTATTATTACAGGCCTTAATGAGTGATAACCCAATAACACGTGAACAAGCACTTACAGTTCCAACAGTTTCAGGTGCAGTTGATTTTATATCAAATACAATTGCAAGTATGCCTGTTAAATTATTTAAAGTTAAGCAAGGCAGGGTTGAAGAAGTTGAAGGTGATACAAGAACAAAGTTATTAAATGGGGACACAGGTGACACATTAGACGCATTTCAAATGAAAAAGGCAATGGTTGAAGATTATTTGCTTGGAAAAGGTGGTTATGCTTACATAAGAAGGGACAGAAACAATGTCACAGGTTTATTTTATGTTAAAGACATAAGAATTACTGCATACCCAAACTTTCAACCAATTTTCAAAGACTTTTACTTAATTGTTGAAGGTCAAACATATCAACCATATGAGTTTTTAAAAATATTAAGGGCAACAAAGGACGGTGCAACAGGACGTGGTCTGACTTGGGAAGTTTCAACTGCACTTCAAACTGCATATCAAACATTAACATATCAATTAGGATTAGTTAAAACAGGTGGAAATAAAAAAGGATTTATTAAATCACAAAATAGATTAACACAAGACGCAATTGACACATTAAAAACTGCTTGGGCAAACTTATACCAAAATAACACAGAAAATGTTGTTGTATTAAATCAAGGGTTAGAGTTTCAAGAAAGTTCAAGTTCAAGTGTAGAAATGCAATTAAATCAAAATAAAAAGACACTTGCTGATGAAATAAATGATATATTCCACATTCATAAAGATAATCCAGACTTAACATTTAAAGAAGCAATATACCCAATTGTAAGAGCATTTGAAACTGCATTAAATCGTGATTTATTACTTGAAAAAGAAAAGAAAAATATGTTCTTTGAATTTGATGTTAAGGAAATATTAAGGGCAAATATAAAAGAACGTTATGAAGCATATGATATGGCCTTAAAGTCAGGTTGGAAGACAGTTAATGAAGTAAGAAAAGCAGAAAATGAAAATTATATTGAAGGTATGGACGTTCTTAATGTTGGTCTTGGTGCAGTTTTATATGATACTAACACACATCAATTCTACACACCAAACACAGATACAGTTTCAACCTTTGAAAAGGAAACTGAAGAAGTTATTCCAACAGATAATACAGAATTATTTGATTTAGATGAAGAAGCAACAAAAGGTTTAGAAAATGTTATAAGTGAAGGGGGTGAAAGTATTGAAAATTAATGTTAGAGCAGACACCGTTGAAATATCAGGTTATGTTAATGCAGTTGAACGTAACAGTAAGCCTTTAATGTCAAGAATAGGTCAGTTCATAGAAAGAATTTGTAAAGGTGCATTTAAAAAAGCAATTCAAAGGAATAATGACATACATATTCTTTTAAATCATAATTGGGAACGTGATCTTGGATCAACCAAAGAAGGAAACCTTGAACTTAATGAAGACAATATTGGTTTATTTGCAAGGGCAACAATTAATGATCCTGAAGTGGTGCAAAAAGCAAAAAATGGTGACTTGGTGGGTTGGTCTTTTGGTTTTGCAGACAGGGACGTTCAAAATTCACTTGAAAATGGTATTCCAACAAGAGCAGTTAAAGATTTAGACCTTTATGAAGTTTCTATTTTAGACAGAACAAAATCACCTGCCTATGAAGGAACACTTATAACTGCACGTGCAGAAACAAATGAAATCCATTTTAGGGGTGCAGATTTTATTGATGAAGTAAATGTATCAGTTGAAGAAGAAAAAGACCTTAAAACGGAAACTGACGAAGATAAACCACAAGAAGAAACAAAAGATGACATAATTGAAAAACAGGAAGAAAATAATTTAAGGCTTGAACAACAAGATGTTGTTGAAAATAAAGTTAATCAAGAAATTGATTATACACAATATGAAAACATAATTAAAGAAATGAAGGGGGACAAATAATTATGGAAAAAGAACTTATGGAAAAGAAAAATGATTTAATAGTAAGAGCAGAAACAGTATTAAATCAAGCAAAAGCAGAAAAAAGAGAGCTTACAGACGCAGAAGCACAAGAATTAGCAGAAATCCGTGATGATGTAAGACGTATAATGGAAACATTAAAAATCAAAAAGGATTTTGCAGAAATGGAAGACAGAAAACCAACTGAAGAAATAAAAGTTGAAAAAGAAATTGAAGAAGAAAGAAAATGTAAAGAAACAAGAGCATTAGAAGAAGAAAAAGCATTTGAAAGCTATATAAGAGGTATTGTTCTTAATGAAAGAGCAAACAACTTAACTTTTGGTGATAATGGTGCAGTTGTTCCTGAAACTATTGCAAACAGAATAATCAAAAAAGTTTATGATATATGCCCAATATTAGAAAAATCATCAAAATACAATGTAAAAGGTACATTTGACATACCATATTATGATGAAAGCACAACTTCAATAACAGTTGCATATCAAAATGAATTTTCAGCATTATCATCAAATGTTGGTGAGTTCACAACAATATCATTATCAGGATATTTGGCAGGTGCATTGGTACTTGTTTCAAGATCATTAATCAACAATTCAAAATTCGATATAATTGCATTTGTAATTGATGAAATGGCATATCATATTGCAATGTTCATTGAAGGTGAATTGTTAAATGGAACAAATGGAAAAGTTGAGGGTCTTTCAACATTAACAAATAAATTACAATTAACAAGTGCAAGTGCAATTACAGGTGATGATCTTGTTGACTTACAAGCAAAAGTAAAAGATGTATATCAAGATAATGCAATTTGGATTATGTCTACAAACACAAGAACTGCAATAAGATCATTAAAAGATGAAATGGGAAGATATTTATTACAAGATGACATTTCATTACCTTTTGGAAAATCATTACTTGGAAAACCTGTTTATGTATCAGACAATATGCCTGAAATTGGTGCAGGAAATACAGTAGTTTACTATGGTGATATGAGAGGATTAGCAACAAAATTTAGTGAAGACATCAATATTCAAGTATTACGTGAAAAATATGCTGATCAACACGCAGTTGGTGTTGTTGGTTGGTTAGAATTTGATTCTAAAGTTGAAGACGCACAAAAAGTTGCAAGACTTGTAATGGGAACTACTTCTGCATAGGGGGTGATTTAAATGTTTAAGGCATTAAAATCATTCTGTGGTAAGGTTTCAATGAAAAAAGGTGAAATCAAAGACATAAATGATGAAAATATCATTAATGACTTACTTAATGCAGGTTATATTGAAAAAATAAAAGAAAATATCAAAGAAGAAATCAAAGAAGTTAAAGAAGAAGTAAAAACTGAAGTTAAAGAAATAGAAGAAAAAATTGAAAAAGAAGTTAAAAAAACAAAAACTTCAAAAACTTCAAAAAAGAAAAAATAAAAAAATTATTGTTGTTCAGGCAACTTCCTTTTACAAGAAAGGAGATATAACAATATGAATGAAATTACAAAAGTCAGTGATATAACTGCTGAAGATCTTGCTGATTATATAAGATTAATTGACACCACAGAAGATGATCTTCAAACTCTTAATAATTTACTTAATGTTGCAACTACTTTTATTATAAATTACACAGGAAGGACACAAGCTGAACTTGATAATTATCAAGATTTTGTAATTGTTGTAATGATTCTTGTGCAAGATATGTGGGACAACAGGACCTTATATGTTGATAAAAGTAATTTAAATAAAGTTGTTGAAACAATACTTGGAATGCACAGTGTAAACTTGCTATGAAAAGCAAAATAATTAATGCAGGAAAATACAACAGACAAATAATAATATATCAAGTTATTCAAACAAAAGATAATGACGGATTTCCAATAAAAGTTGAACAGGAAATATTAAAAACATATGCAAGTGTTAATACATTAAGGGGTTACACATTAATAACAAATGATACAGACTTTGAAAAGGCTTATGTTAATTTTACAATAAGATACCCTTCAACAGTTGAAATAACAAGGGATATGTTAATAAGTTTTAGGGGAAAAACATATTCAATTGAATATTTAAATAATATTGATTTTGCAAATATAGAATTAGAAATTCAAGCGAAGGAAGTGACACATTAATGGCAAAATTTGATATGCAACTTCCAAAAGATATTATAAAAGACCTTGAATATATAAATAACAACAGTGATGAAATATTTGGCCAAATGACAAAAGCAGGTGCAGAAACAGTTTATGCAAATGTTAAAACAAATATACCAAAAAGTTTTGCTGGAAGTAATATAATGAATTGTTTAAAAATAACAAAGATTTATAAAACACCAAGTGACGGTGGTATAAACACAAAAGTTGGTTTTTATGGTTATTTTATTAATGAAAACGGTGTTGAAACACCTGCACCATTGGTTGCAAATGTTTTTGAATATGGATCAAGTAAATTTGTAAAAAAACCTTTTTTCAGGAGATCATTTAAGAAGGCACAAATTGAAAAAGCTATGCTTGAAGCACAAAAACAATATAGTAAAGGAATTTTAAGTAATGAATGAATTAATTGAAAATATATTTAATAATTTTACTGTGGACAATGTGGAAATCCCTGTTGAATTTTTAAGATATACAGGACACAAGACAACATATGTAACTTATATGGAACACAGTGTTAATGATCCGTATTATGCAGACAATGAATTAACAAATTATATGGATTATTATGACTTTGATGTATTTTCCAAAGGTAATTATTTAAATATTATTAAGAGTTTAAAAAATTTATTAGAGCAGAACGGTTTTAAATGGCAACCAAGTATGACTTCAACAGATATGTATGAAGATGATACAGGTTACTTCCATAAAACACTTTGTTTTGCTTATATAAGAGATACTGAAACAGAAGATATTATTTCAGTATAAAAAATAAAGAAATGGGGGATTAAATAAATGGCAAAAATAGGATTAGACAACTTTCTATATGGTACATTGACAGAAGCACAAGACGGATCACCAACATATGGTGTTGCAACAAAACCAGGGAAAGCAGTAAACTGTTCAGTTTCAATTTCAAACAACAGTGCTTCTCTTTATGCTGACAATGGTCTTGCTGAAAGTGATACAAGTTTTCAAAATGGAACTGTTTCAATGGAAATAGACAATGCAGATATAACAACACAAGCAAACTTATTGGGACACAGTGTTGACAGTGACACAGGTGCAATGACAAGAAATGTTGATGATGTTGCACCATACGTTGGATTTGGAAGAATTGTAACAAAAATGGTTAATGGTGTTTATAAATATAAAGTTGAATTTTTACATAAAGTAAAATTTTCAGAGCCTTCACAAGAAGATACAACAAGAGGTGAAACAGTTGAGTTCGGAACAACTACAATTGAAGGTGTTGTTTCATCATTAGCAACTGGTAAGTGGTCAACAACTGCAACTTTTGATACAAAGGCAGAAGCACAAACATATTTAAATAGTTTCTTTACTGCTTCAGCTTAAGGATTAATTGAAGGTAAAAATAAATTCAAGGCAGGTATAAAAAAATTTACCTGCCTATTTTAAAAAAGGGGATTAAATGAAATGAAAGATAATGTAAATGAAAATAAAATTAAAGATATATTTAGTGAAATAGAATATAAAGAAAAAAAATATAAAATTTATTTTAATCTTAATGTAATGGAAGAAATTCAAAGTGAATATAAAACTTTTGATAATTGGACAGATCTTGTTTCAGGAAATGGAAAAGAAGCAGACATTAAGGCCTTAATATTTGGATTCCAAGCAATGATTAATGAAGGTATAGATATACAAAATGAAGAAGAAGGAACAGATATAAAACCTTTTACAAAAAAACAAATTGGAAGATTAATAACAGAAATTGGTCTTCAAACTGCAAACCAAAAATTAATTGATACAGTTATTGAAAGCACAAAGTCAACAAAAAACGCATAATTCCTGATGAAGATGAAAGAGAAAATACACCAATTGATTTTACGTGGTTTTACTTCATTGGGAGAAATAAACTTAATTTGACTTATAAGGAAACAGGAAGACTGACAGTAAAAACTTTTTTAAAGTTATATCAACATTATAAAGATGATTTTGATGTTGAATTAAGATTAAAAAATAATAATATGACATATGAAGAATTATATAATAAATCACAACAAAGTGAAGAATGGTTTTAAAAATGTTCCACGTGCGACAAATTCGTGAAACACTTGAAATTTAAGGGAAAGGGGGGAATATTTATGTCTTCTTTTGGTGGATCAATTAAACTTACAGGTGAAGATGAATACAGAAAAGCATTAAAAAATATAACACAAGGATTAAGGGAAGTTTCAAGTGAACTTACACTTACAACATCAAAGTTTGACGCAAGTGATAAAAAGTCAAAAGACTTAAAACAGGCACAAGAACAATTGTCAAAGGTATATGAAAATCAAAAAGCAAAAGTGGAAGAATTAAGAAATGCTTATAATTCATTTTCACAAAAAGTAACAGAACAGTCGGCTAAACACAAACAATTAGTTGATGAATATAATAAGGAAAAAGCTGAACTTGATAGGTTAGGCAAAACACTTGGAACAACTTCAAAAGAATATCAGGACCAAAAATCAAAGGTTGAAACCTTATCACAAGAAGTTGCAAAAAGTACAAAGAATGAAGAAGAAAACGCAAACGCATTAAGTAAAATGGGAACTGCATTAAATAAGGCAGAAACAGAATTAAATAAAACTTCAAAAGAAATGAAGGATCTAGGACAAGATACAAAAGAAACAGGTGAGGGTTTTTCAGTATTTAAAATGATTCTTGCTAATTTAGGAACACAAGCAATTAATTCAGCACTTAATGGTTTAAAAAATCTTGGTAGTGCAATTATAAATGTTGGCAAACAAGCAATTTCAAGTTATGCAGATTATGAACAACTTGTTGGTGGTGTAGAAACATTATTTGGTGAAAGTGCAAAAGTGGTTGAAAATTATGCAAATGAAGCCTATAAAACAGCAGGATTAAGTGCAAATGAATATATGGAAACTGTAACAAGTTTTTCTGCAAGTTTGCTTTCTTCACTTGGTGGAGATACTGCAAAAGCAAGTGAATATTCAAATCGTGCAATTATTGATATGAGTGACAACGCAAATAAAATGGGAACAGATATGTCAATGTTACAAAACGCATATCAAGGTTTTGCAAAACAGAATTATACAATGCTTGATAACTTAAAATTGGGTTACGGTGGTACAAAAACAGAAATGGCAAGACTTATAAAAGACGCAAGTCAATTAACAGATGTTCAAAAAGAACTTGGAATTACAGTTGACGCAAATGATATGAGTTTTGGAAACATTGTAAATGCAATATCAGTTGTTCAAAAACAAATGGGTATTATGGGAACAACTTCAAAAGAAGCAAGTACAACAATAACAGGATCAGTCAATGCAATGAAAGGTGCGTGGCAAAATTTGTTAACAGGTATTGCAGATGATAACGCAAATTTTGATCAATTAATTAATAATTTTGTTGATAGTTTATTGACTGTTGCTGATAATATACTTCCAAGAATCCAAACAGTAATTATGGGATTAGGAAAATTAGCAAGTCAATTATTAGAAAAGTTAGTTCCTGAAATTATAAAAACAATACCACCATTAATACAAGAAAGTTTGCCTATATTAATACAAGCAATTGAAACTACAATTACAAGTTTATTGAATGTATTACCACAAATAACAGACGCAATAAGTCAATTAATACCACAAATTGTACAAAGTTTAATGTCAATGTTACCTTTATTAATTGATGTTGGTATTCAGGTTTTATTATCATTAATTAAAGGTATATCAGACGCACTTCCACAATTAATTTCAATGTTACCAACAATTATTACACAAATTGTTGAAGTATTGCTTAATAATATACAATTGATTATTGAAACAGGTGTGCAACTTTTAATTGGTTTAATTAATGGATTAGCAGAAGCAATTCCACAATTAATTGATTATTTACCACAAATTATTGAAACAATAGTTACAGTTCTAATTGATAACTTGCCTTTAATAGTGGACGCTTCAATTCAAATTATGATCGCATTAATTAATGGACTTGTTAAATCACTTCCAAAATTAATTGCTATGGTCCCACAAATAATCAGTACAATAGTAACAACATTATCAAATAATTTTCCAAAGATAGTAAGTGCAGGTATTGAAATAATAAAATCATTAATAAATGGTTTAAAAAGTATGGTTTCAGGTCTTGGACAAGTTGTAAGAAGTATTGGACAGGGAATTGTTGACGGTTTTAAATCTATTATTTCAGCAATTTTTAATGTAGGAAGAAACATTGTTGAAGGCTTATGGAATGGTATTAAAAACGCAGGAAATTGGATTAGAGAAAAAGTAGGTGAATTTGCAAGGGGAATACTTGAAGGAATGAAAAATGCACTTGGTATTCATTCACCTTCAAAAGTTTTTGCTGATATTGTAGGAAAAAATATTGCACTTGGTATTGGTGAAGGTTTTACAGATGAAATGAAAAATGTAAGTGCAGAAATGGAAGGTGCAATTCCTACAAACTTTGATACAACAACAACTATAAATGGATCAAATGCAAGTTCTTATGGTTTAGCAAGTGAATATTCATATAATAGAATAGTTGAAGCATTCCAAGACGCATTATCATCAATGAAAATTGAACTTGATGATGAAGAAGCAGGAAAATTTGTAAGAAAAACAGTTGAAAACGCAATTTATACTTAAGAAAGGTGGTAAAAATGAGAAATTATATTGAACTTAACGGTGTTAATTCACAGACAATACAAGGTTTACTTATTCAAGAATTACCACCTATAACAAAACCCAAAATAAGGGCAAATATTGAAGAAATAGACGGTCGAAATGGTGATATTATAACTGAACTTGGTTATTCAGCATATGACAAAACATTTTCAATTGGTTTATATGGTGATTTTGATATAAATCAAATAATTTCATTCTTTAATAGTTCAGGAACAGTCACATTTTCAAATGAAGAAGATAAATATTACAATTATACAATATTGGATCAAATAGATTTTAATAGATTAATAAGGTTTAGAACTGCAACAGTAAAAATGCACGTTCAACCATTTAAATATTCATTAACTGATAACAGTAAAACATTTAATATTAGTGATGAAACATCAATATCAATATCAAATTCAGGAAATATTTATTCAAAGCCTGTTTTGACAATAACAGGTACAGGAACATTAAATATAACTTTAAATGATACACAAGTGTTTCAAATAACACTTGGTGATATTGGATCAATTACAATTGATACTGAAAATATGGACGCATACAACGGAACAACTTTACTTAATCGAAGTGTTATAGGTGATTATGACGATTTTCAATTACTTGTTGGAAGTAACACAATAAGTTGGACAGGTACAATTACAAAAATAAATATACAAAATTATTCAAGGTGGGTTTAAAATGTTCCACGTGAAACATTTTTAAATTTTAAACAAAAGGAAGGTGATAATTTTATGTATAGAGCATTAACAAGTTTTACAACAAAAGATTATGACATAAGATACAAACAAATATTACAAGATGATTTTACAACTGAAGATGAAATTACAGAATTTCTTAATGTTGGTTATATAGAAGTATATGACGGATCAATTGACATAACTGAAAATGGAATTTATGATGTTGAAATTTATGATACTGCAAATGTTAATGTAGAAGGAAGCACAGAAGAAATTGACAGTTTAGTTGATGAAATTAACGGTGAGGTGGTGTAAATGAATTATTACAAAAATGATATAAGAAATATAAAGGGTGATACTTTTTCACACCCAATTATTGTTGAAGGATTAAATCAGGATTTAGAAGGTGTTTATTTTACTTGTAGAGCTGATTTAAGTGATGACAGTGAAGTTATATTTCAAAAAACTTTAAATAATGGAATAACCTTTTTATATTATGATGAAGAAACAGACACAAGAACATATGCAGTAAGAATTGCACCTGCTGACACAAAAGATTTGCAGTCAGGAACATATTTTTATGATGAAAAAGTTTTTGTTAATGGTGATGTTATTACTATTATGAAGGGACGATTTATTATTGAACAAAATGCAACAAGAGAAACACCAATTCCTGAAGATCCTGAAAAATATATAAAAGATTATTTAGATGAAATAAACGGTGAGGTGATATAAATGTCAACAACAACAGAAAAATTAGAATATTTAGATGAAACAAAAAGTCAAATAAAAACTGCATTAAATGAATTAGGTGCAGAAATATCAGACAATGACACATTCAGAAGTTATGTAACAAAAATAAATAATTTATATGAAGAATATTCAAGTCTTCAAACATCATAGAAAGGTGGTGAAAAAATGTCAACAACTTTAAATAAATTAGAATATTTAGATACAACAAAAGGTCAAATAAAGACTGCATTAAATCAGTTTGGATCAGGTATAACAGACAGTGACACATTTAGAAGTTATGTAAGTAAAATTAATGATATATATGACAATTGGGATAAAGTAACAGGTGAAGCAACAAGTGTAACTTTAGATAATACAAAAATTTCAAAATTAATAATAAATCCAAAAGGAAATATAACACAAGTTGGTGATCCAAGTCCTGATAATGAAATTCCTGTTAAAGTAGTAGACGGAGAGTATGAGGTAGAGGTAGAGAATAAGAATTTGTTTGATAAAAATAATGCCAATGTTTTAAATAATGTATATATTGATATGGGGGCAAATAAATTAAATAGTTCAGAAAACACAAATAAAGTTTTATATATTCCTATAATTGGTGGAGAAACTTATACCGTTCAAAAAATTCTTACAAATAGATTTACAATAGCAACCACAAGTGAAATACCTGCCCTCAATGTTACATTAATTGATAAAGTTCAAAATAATAACGCAACAAATATAACATTATCTACTTCATCTGGTGCAAAATATTTATCTGTTCATTATTTACATTCTAGCGATACTTTAAGTGAAAATGTAATACTAAGCAGTATTCAAATAGAAAAAGGCTCAACTGCAACTTCTTATATTGCCCACGCAGAACAAACCCAAACAATAGACACATCACCAAACCCATTATACAGTCAAAATGATTATTACTATAAGAGTAATGGTAATTGGTATGTGCATAATGAGTGGGTTAAATATGTTGTTACAGGTCAAGAAGATTGGGTTTTAGAAATAAATAATAATAGAATTGCTTATTATGGTATAACTTCAAATTCAAAAAATACTACTAATCAAAAATGTAATTATATTAAAAATGCTGTAAATTATGCCACACAACCACAACAATTTTTTATACAAAGTAATAATATTAGAATTTACAATGACTGGGGATTTACTTCTGATAGCGAAGTAAAAACTGAATTTCAAAGATTATATGCAAACGGAACACCATTGTATTTTTATTATGAAATAGATACTCCAACAAATACACAAATAACAAATACTACTTTAATAGAACAGCTAGAAGCTTTACTAACATTAACAGCATATCAAGACCAAACTAATATATCTCAAACACATAATACAACCCAAGCAGATGTAATTATTTCAGCAAGTGCATTAAAGAAAGGGGGTAATTAATTTATGTCAAAAATGACAATTATTGAGGGTAATTCAAATGATAAAGATCAAATTCGTGTTTATATGGTTAAAGGCGAAAGAGGTTATTCAGCATATGACTTATATGTTCAACAAGGTGGTACACTTACAGAAGAAGAATGGCTTGATTCATTTTTAAATGCAAATAATTTTTATAATAAATCAGAAGTTGATGATTTATTATCAGCAAAAGCAGATACTGAAAATTTATCAACAGTTGCAACAAGTGGATCATACAACGATTTGGAAGATAAACCAACAATTCCAAGTGTTAAAAATGTTTATTCTGAAAGTACAACAGATCCATACAGTGCTGATTATGTTAATGGTTTAAATACTTACTTAACAACAGAAACTAGGGTTGGGACTTGGTTAGACGGTAGGCCATTATATCACAAAACAATATTTTTAGAAGACACAACAATTTCAAGTTCTACAAAACAATTAGTAATAATGGATTTGACTGATTATGATGTTGTTTTAGTGGATAATTTTTATATTAATGCAGATCAAAATTCTACTTCAGGAAACAGACACAAATTTGTTCAAAGTATAACAGATGACAACAACCATTATTTTAATGTGAGAGGTTGGACAAACAATTCGACAGAAAACTTTTTAGTAGTACAAACTGACCTTTTCTATTATATTAATAAAGGTTATATAAATGTTAGATACACAAAAACAGCAGATATAACAGAATAAAGGGGTTAATATAATGATTAAAATTTTTAGTTCAACAGATAAAATCTTTTCTTCAAATGGTGATAAAGTTATACTTCCAACAAAAGCAAAAGTTCACAAAGAAGACAATGGACCTTATTATTTGGACCTTGAATGCAGTCTTGATTATATTAATTATATTATTTCAGGTAATATTATTGTTGCAGATACACCACAAGGGGATCAGGCTTTTAGAATTTCAAGTGTAACGAAAACAAGAACAAAAATAACTGCAAAATGTTACCACGTATTTTATGATTCAGAAAATTTATTAATTCAAGATACTTTTGTTGTAAACAAGGACTGTAATGACGCATTGGATCAATTAAATAGTGCTACAAGCGACACAAGTCCTTTTACAACCGTTTCAAACATCACAGGTATAAATTCATATAGGTGTGTAAGAAACAGCCTTTATGAAGCCATACAGACAGTTATAGAACGTTGGGGTGGTCATTTAGTACGTGATAATTTTACAATTAAAGTTATGGGATCTATTGGTCAAGACAATGGTGTTACAATTAGGTATGCAAAAAACTTAAAGTCAATTACTTGTGCTGAAAATTGGGACAATGTTGTTACAAAAATATTACCTGTTGGAAAAGACGGAATACTTTTAAATTATCTTGATAGTAGTGCAGAAGTTTATGTTTCAAGTACAACACAATATGAAATTCCATATACAAAAACAATAACATTTGAACAAGATATTGATCAAGAAGACTTTGATGACACAGATGATTATTATAATGCTTTACTTGAAGACTTACAAATTCAAGCACAACAATATGTAAATGATAATTGTGTTCCCAAATTAAATTATACATTAAAAGCAAATGTTGAAAAATTAACTGATATTGGTGATATAATTCAAGTTATAGATGAAAGACTTGGATTAAGTCTTGAAACAAATGTTATTTCATTTGATTATGACTGTATATTAAAAAAATATACACAACTTGAATTTGGTAATTTTACACAAAAATTATCAGGTTTAATGAACACAATACAAAGTACAACACAAACAACAGTCACAGAAGCAGTTCAGGAAGCAACATATACATTACAAAGTGATTTACAAGAATCATACAACCAAATTATTGGGACACTTGGATCAAGTTATTGTATTTATGAAGGTGATAAAATATTAATTGTTGATAGCATACCAAAAGAAACTGCGACAAATGTAATTATGATTAATAATGGTGGAATAGGATTTTCACAAGCAGGAATAAATGGACCATTTCAAAGTGCTTGGACCATAGACAATGTTTTAAATATGGAACAAATAAATGTAATAAATCTTACTGCAAATTTAATTAAAGGTGGAACATTAAAACTTGGATCTAATTTAAATCAGAATGGAAATTTAGAAGTTTATGACACTTCAAACAATTTAATTGTTGAACTTAATAATAATGGTTTAAAAATGTATGGTCAAGACGGAAGTTATATTTTAATGAACAATGAAAGTGGTTTTACAGGTTATGATAGATTAGGAAATCAAATATATTGGGTGACACAAGATGAATTTCATATGAAAAAATCAGTTATTGAAGAAGAAATTACAATGTTTAATAAAATGCGTTATATTCCAATAACAATAACTGATACAAACAACAATATAGTAAATGACGGAATTGGTCTTGTTTCCGTTGCAGGGGGTGATTAAAAATGGCAAGTGGTACAATAAGTCTTGGCACAAGTGGTGCAATAATTGGACAAATAGTGTGGTCAAGTTCATCAAATGGAACTTCTGCAAATAGTTCACAGGTTTCAGCAACAATTCAAGTAAAAAAGACTTCAAATACAACTGCAAGTACAACAGGAACTTGGACAGGGTTTTTAAATATTAATGGTGACAGTAGATCTTTCAGCATTAGAAAAGAAGTTTCAAAAAATTCTTGGGTTACATTATCAAGTTTTACAATTACCAAATCACATAACAGTGACGGATCAGGAACTTGTTATATTGGTGGTAAGATTCAAGGACCTTCAGGAACAAGTCAAGCAAACAGTGTTGTAAGTGGAAATTCAACTGTTACACTTGATAAAATTCCAAGATATGCAACAATAAGTTCTGCAACAAATTTTACAGACATACAAAACCCAACAATTAAATATTCAAACCCTGCTGGAAGTTCTGTAACAACTTTACAGGCTTGTATATCACTTACAGGAAGTACAGACAATGTATCATATAGGGACATATCAAAAACAGGGACAAGTTATACTTTTAATTTGACTGAAGCTGAAAGAAACACATTAAGGTCAGCAACACCAAATTCAAATACATTAACAGTTTATTTTTATGTTAAAACAGTTATAAATGGATCAACTTTTTATCAAAATACTTCAGCAACAATGACAATAGTAAATGCAAACCCAACATTTACAGCCCAATATCTTGATACTAATTCCACAACAACTGCAATTACAAATAATAATCAACAAATCATACAAGGCAATTCAACTTTAAGGATTAATATTACAAATGCAACTGCACTTAAATATGCAACCTTATCAAGTGCAAAAATTAATGTTAATGGTAATGTTACAACTGCAACATTTTCAGGATCGTCATTAACATTTAATGTTGGTACAATTAATGTTGCAAGTAATTTAAGTATTCCTATTACTGTTACAGATAGTAGAGGAAACACAACAACCAATACATTAACTGTAACTGTGCTTTCTTGGTCACTTCCAACTGCAATAATAAGTCTTGCAAGGGTTTCAAACTTCTATACACAAACAAATCTTACAGTAAATGCAGATTATTCAAGTTTAAATAATAATAATACTATAACAATACAATATCAAACTAAAAAAGAAAGTGAAAGTTCTTATGGATCACTTACAACAATACAAGATAATGTTCAAACAACCTTTAATGCTGATAACAGTTATTCTTGGAATGTAAGGGTAATTGTTACTGACAGAATAGGATCAACAACATATAATTTATTTTTATATAAGGGTATTCCTTTAATGTATTGGGATAGAATACTTTCATCAATAGGAATAAATTGTTTTCCTGACAGTCAATACCAATTATTATTAAATGGAACAGATATATTACAAGCAATAACAGGAACATCATTATATAATAACACTTCAGGATCAAACGGAACAATTAATTTAAGTGATAGTACTGCAAATTATGATAAATTATATATTGAATATAAAGACAATGACGGAACATTTAATTCAACTGAAATAACTGCACCAAATGGAAAAACTGTGTATTTAGTAACACAATATCCATATTCAAATTCAACCACATATATTAAATGTTGTGGGTGTAGTATATCAGGAACAACAATAACACCAACAAATTATTCAGAAACAGCAATTAAATCAGGAAATTCACCAACGGTTACAAACACCAACTATATATATATAACAAAAGTTATTGCATATAAATATTAGTATGAAACAATTTTAAAGGGGGGTGAAAAATGGACATAATTGAAATTAGTAAATTATTATTTCAATATGGTGGAACAATTATAATGGCAGTCCTTTTTGTATGGGTTTTCATTACAGATAAAACAAAGAATAATCAACTTCAACAAGATAATAACACAATGCTTAAAATATTGGTTGATAATCAAAAGAATGCAACAGAAAGCAATAATAATATTGCAAAATCTTTAGAAATAATATCAAATAACTTGGTTACAATAGATAAAAAAATTGATAGAAATTATGAAGTTGAAGTGAAGAACAACATTTGACATTTTAAAAAATTAGTGATATATATTAAATATGTTTTTTACAAGTCATAAAAAGACACTTGCTGAATTAAGTGGTTTCAGCAGGTGTCTTTTTTATTCCTTTTCTTATAAGTTTTTTAATTGATCCTTGCTTATTATTTGGATCAATTGCTTCAATAATATCTTTGTCATTTACCTTATGTAATTTTAAATAATATCTTTCCATATGTTCTTTATCATATTTATTTTGATTTACAGTGCTTTTTTTTGTCATTTTAAATCCTTTCTATTTAGAATAAATGATCAATTATATCAGCTTCAACATTATAATCATTAATCCATTTACTTATATTATCATTAATAAATTCTTCAATACTTGGTGTAATATCTTCTTGTTGTATACCCATACAAAATGACATAATTGAACTGTTTTCTTCTGTAATATAAAATTCAATAAAATCATAATTACTTTTTGGGAATACATAAATAATATATATTTTATCATTAACTTTTATTTCAAATTTTTCAATACTTATTGTTTTTTTATTTATTATTTCTATTTTCATATTTTTAAATTCCTTTGCTTTTTATTTATTTGATATATTAATTATACAATAGGTAGGACATATTATCAATATAAAAATTAAAATAAAAATGGCACTTATAAGATCTAATCCTATAAATGCCTTATCTATTAGAAAGGAAATTAATTATGCCTTTGATAATTTAAATTTGTTATTCCTTTTAATTTATTCAATTTACTTTTATATAATGGACCATATTCATTAACTATTCTGCAACCTACACCAACATAATAAAATACATCATTTTCTGTTAGAAATCTTATATATTTATTACACCTACTACAATATAAACCAATTTGTCTTTTATCAACTTTATTCTTAAATATTTTTACATATAACTTTCCATTACAATGTTTACATCTATCACTTACAAATTTATCATAATCATTAAACTTTTCTTTTCTCATTTTAATCACTTTCTTATGTTTTTATTTTTTAATTCACTTAATTGAATCTTATACTTCAATATATTGAATAATAAATATATATATTACAACCGACTGAAAGCAGTTTAATTTTTTCTATTGAAGTATTGATTTTTGATAGACTAATTGTTAAGCCTTAGGGGATTTTAGGAAACGTGCTTTCTCCCCCTGACAAGCCATAAAGGTTATAATTTCCCTATGACTTATCAAGGATATTAGCTTTGTTAAGCCTCTTTTTCATTTGAGGTTTCCAGCCAACCCAATTATTACTAATTGGTACGATTCAGATTAAAAATCAACGGTCAAGGTCTGCCATAAAACACCGTAAGTCATCACAACTTTTTCGTAACCCCCTTCTTGCTTGGAATTACCCAAACAAGCGACAGGACAGTCAACTCCGTTCTTTAGATAACGGTCTACCAACGCACCCTGTGACGGCGATTCCTACGTTGATTAGACGTAAAGGTTTGTTTTTAGGTGGTTTTCCTCTCAACACCCCTTGCTTCCACACTGGTTTTGTGTCCTCTTATTTATTGTAATAATCATTTATCATCTATTGAATAAGGTGAGTAATGATTATTGTATTTATTACTTATAATATATATTAAAAAAAATAAGAAGTCAACACTTCTTATTTAAATTTAATATAATTGTAATATAAAATGTAATAAAAATCCAACATTAAATTTTTAAATATATTTTTAATTTAACAAGATCAGGATCAATATTACCTTTTTTATTTCTTTCAGTTTTAGTATATTCAATTTTTTCAATTATAGATTTTAATAAGTCATTCTTTTGTTTTGGTTTTAAATCCCAATATTTTTGAAGCACTTTTTCTAAAATTGGAATTGCAGTTGTATATCTTTCAGTTTCATCATAATTTAAAGATTTTAAATCGTTTAAATTCGATTTTAAGGCTTTCAAATCTTGTTCTAATATATTAACCCTATTTAAATATTTTTCTTTTGAATAAATGCCTTCTTCTAATAATTCACAGGCTTTATTAATCATATTCTCTTTTTTTATTATTTCATTTTCAATTATATTAATTTCTTTATTTATTGTGACTTGTTTTGACTTCATTTCACTTTCATAATTACTTAAAAAATAATTAAAGTTTTTTAATTCACTTTGTAATTCACTTATTAATTTATTTTCAACAATATAACAATATTCTTGCACATTAGAACAACCAACAGTTCTGCAACTGTATTTTGTTTCAGGATTTTTCCCTGCAATGTTCCTGTGAAGTAATTTACCACAGTCAGAACAATATAAAAGTGAAGCAAGTGGATTTTGTAAAGCACTTCCACGTTTAGTCCTAACAAGTTTTATTTTTAATTTTTCTTGTGCTTTATTAAATGTTGTTTCATCTATAATTGGAAGGTGGTTACCTTCATAATATATTGGATTTTCTGTTTTAGTTTCTGCAACAATATAACCAATATAAGTTTTATTGCTTAAAATACGTCTTACACGTTGTGTGGTCCATTTATCAGCCTTTGTATTATGATTTATTCCATTATTATTTAAAAAGTTTCTTATTTCTAAAATACTTTGATTTTGATTAACATATTTTTCAAAAATAGTTTGAACAATTTGACTTTCTTTTTCATTTGGAATTAATACATAACCTTTCCCTTGTTTTTCTTTATTATAACCATAGGGAAGTGTTGCAGAAATAAAATAACCTTCTTTTTGTGCTTGTTTTTTACCACGTATTAACCGTCTTTTTATTATCTTATATTCACGTCTTGACATAAATAAACCAAATTCAAAAAATTCTTCATCAAATTCATCTTCACTTGATAGATCATAAACTTTATTAAGTGTATAAATTTTTGTTTTAGATTTCTTAAAAATTTCTAATATTTCAGCTTGGTCAATTTGATTTCCCCTTGAAAGTCTTTCAAGTTCTACAACCACAACACCGTCATATAAATTATTCTTAACATCATCTAAAAGTAATTGCATTTGTGGTCTTTTTTCAATGCTTTCACCTGATACAATTTCTTTGTACTTTTTTATAATGCTTAAATTATTTTTAGAACAATAATCAATTAATATATTTTCGTGTCTTTGCAATGTTTCTTCTCTTGTTTCTTCTCTGTCTTCCCTTGACTTTCTTATATATATTGCAACATTCATTTATTATCATTCCTTTTTAGATTTATTTATATTAGTCAGTTCTTCAGCAATTTCATATTCGTAAACTGATCTATTTGATTTTAAAAATTTACTAAAATCAATAATAGCATTTAATTCGTGTTTTGTATAATCTTTTTCTGTAAAAATTAAAGTCTTTGTTTTTTTAGGTTTTCCATTAACTATTTCTTCCATTGAAACACCAAAATATTTTGATAATTTAATAAGTGTTGTAATACTAACATTATCACAACCCCTTGAATACCACATTGTAATTGTTGAAGGTGATATTCCAAGAACATTTGCTAATTCTTTTTTATTAATATTATTTGTTTCCATTAATTCACTTAAGTTATTTAAAAAATTCATAAAAAAACCCCTTCTACTTGTTACGTGTTCGTTCAAAATTTATTTGAATGATTAAAATTCTTTTTTTCAATATTATTATAATTACATAGTTTAAAAAACTCTACATTTTTTTACAAAAATGCTCGAAAAAAATTAACCGTAAGGAAAAAATAATTAACTATAAAGAAATAAAATTGAAATTTGTAAAATATTTGAAATATATTTGTAAAATATTATTGACATTGTTAAAAATTAGAAATATAATTCAAGTATAAAATTCAATAGTGTGAATTATAAATTAAATCTATTGAAAAGGGGTGAAAAAATGTACAATAATTTAAGTGCAGAAATGGTAAGGGCAAATATTTCAATAAATGAAATTACTGAAGACATTGGAATAACAAGACAGGCTTTTAATAATAAAAAGAAAAACATCACCAAGTGGAAGTTAAATGAGATGTTAAAGATCCAAGCATACATAAATTCAAAATTAGACACAAATTATTCATTAGATTACTTATTTAAAAGGGATTAAGGGCTTAAAAATGATTATAAGGGGAGAAGTTACAAAGGGGAAGTTAGAAATCATTTATAAGACAATTCAAGACATCATACCTGAAGAACACTGTTATTACACAGAAGAAGACATTCAAGAAATAAAAAAAGATAAAAATAATATATTTATAGATAAATAGGGGGTGAAACTATGGGAACTATGAGTGACACAGAAGTAATTGAGATTTTATGCAATTATCAAGATTTAAACAAATGGGTTAGATTACAAGCTGAAACTGACGAACAAATGGAACAATGTGAAAGAATTGAAAACAAAATTAATAATCAGTTTAAAAATTTATATGTTAATTAAGATTTTGGGGGAATCAATATGAATAACTTAAGTTTATATCAAATTACTTCAGCATTTCCCGTATTAATGGAAAGCGAAGAAATTACAGAAGACATCAAAGAGCAAATCAAAGAAGAATTACACCAATTATTAGAAAATAAAAGTAAAAACATCATAGGTTATATTAGGAACACAGACTTAACAATTGAAGCAATGAAGCAGGAAGAAAAAAGAATTGCTGAAATAAGAAAAACACTTGAAAGAAAGCAAGAAAACTTTAAAACCTATGTCAAAGAATGTATGAATCAAAATGACATTACAAAGGTTGAAACAGAACTTGGAACAATATCACTTGCAAAAAGTCCAATAAGTGTTGAAATTATAAATGCAGATGAAGTTCCAAGTGAATTTAAAAATGTTGTTACAGAAGTGAAAATTGATAAAAAGAAAATTGCAGATAACTTTAAAACAACAGGTGAAGTTCCTGAAGGAATAATAATACATACTGATAATAAATCCTTAAGAATTAAATAATGGGGAAACGCAAGATGAATGGTTTAATACGAGAATATGAAGAAAACACTTATGTTTTAGTTCAATTAAGTAAATGTATTGAAGTAAGTAAAAATGATGAATTACTTACAAGATTATATGAATTAAAACATTGGTTACTAGATGAACAAGCAAAAATTGATGACTTTATGGAACTTGAAAATGACTTAAAAGGGGATTAGTTATGAAATATTTATTTAGGGATTTAAAGGCTGAAGAAATAGATGTAAGAGTTGCAACCGTAAATGAAAAAGGTGTTACACTTTTGTTATATAAGGACGCAAGAGTTGATGAAGATATACTTGATGAAACTGTTGGACCATATAATTGGCAAAGAATCCATTTAAGAGATAATGCAAATTGTATTGTTGAATTATGGGACAATGACAAGCATTTATGGATCAGGAAAGAAGACACAGGAATTGAAAGTTACACACAAAAAGAAAAAGGCCTTGCAAGTGATAGTTTCAAACGTGCCTGTTTTAATTGGGGAATAGGAAGGGAATTATACACTGCACCTTTTATTTGGATAGGTGCTGACAAGTGTAAGATCCAAGAAAGTAAAGGTAAATTAACAACATACGATAAATTTTATGTTGAGAAAATAGAAATAACAGACAAAGTTATTACAGGATTATCAATTAAAAACCAAGATCATAAAAGGGTTTTTGTATATTCAAAAAATAATAAAAAGGGGGACAAGTAAAATGAATTTTACTGCAATAATAATTACATTAATAATATGTACATCAATAGTTTTTATAAGTATATTTGGTGGAAAGGACAAAGGGGACAAAGATGAATAAAACAATTTTAATGGGTAGGCTTGTGCGTGATCCTGAAGTGAGATACACGCAAAATAATAAAATGGTTGTAAATTTTACACTTGCAGTTAAAAGAAGACTTACAGAAGGAACAGATTTTTTTAATATTATTGCTTGGAACAAAACAGGTGAATTTGTAAGTAAATATTTTAAAAAAGGTGTTCAAGTTTCAGTAATTGGAAGGTTGCAAAATAGAGATTATGAAACAAAAGACGGACATAAAAGAATAGTTACTGAAGTGGTTGCTGAAGAAGTTTATTTTGCAGATAGCAAAAAAGATAATGCAAATGTTGGAAATAATGAAGAATATAATTCATTTGTTCCAAACTTTAATATGTTAGATTATGATGATGAAGACTGTGATTTGCCTTTTTAAAATGGTATTAATAATATAATACTAAAACGGTATTGACTTTATAATATTATTATGATATAACACCGTTAATTATAGGGGGTATTATATTATGAAAGAAGTTTGGAAAGATATTGAAGAATATGAAGGTTATCAAGTAAGCAATTTACGGAAGAATAAGAACACATAACAAAATAACATATACTAAAAAACACGGTTATAGAAAATGGGAAGATAGAATTTTAAAACCTAAAGTTTCAAAAAAAGATAATTGCTTAAGGGTTGAATTATGGAATAATGGAAGACATAAAACAATATTGTTACACAGAATTGTTGCAAATGTTTTTTTAGAAAAAAATATTAATAGTAAAATGACTGTAAATCACAAAGACGGAAACAGACAAAATAACAGGGTTGATAATTTAGAGTGGTTAAGCAGGGCAGACAATATAAAGTATGGATTTAAAAATAATCAATATAAAAATTGTTGTAAAAAATGTTTATTAAAAAGTAATAATACAACTTATGAATTTTATTCAATAGAACAAGCAAATAAATTTTTAGGAAGAAGCCCAAATTACATATTACGTAGAAAAAGGAAAAAAATAAATTTAGTTTATGATAAAAAGGGTAATGAATACAAAATTATTATACAGGGGGAAAAATACAATGGTTAAAGAATTTACAGAACTTATGAAAGATTATGTACAGGACACAAGGGTTTATTCAAATGTAGAATATAAATTTGAAACAATAATTGATTTAATTCTTGCAAATGCAGATTTAAATTATAGTAAAACAGATTTACGGATTAAAAATGATGTTGGCATAATGTCATTAATAAGTATATTTGCAGAAAAGAAATATAAAGAAAGATTTAATACTTTATATAAAGAAGAACTTGAAAAAGCAAAAGAAAGTGATGAAATACCATTTTAATTAAATATAAATACAACTTGGGATTACATAATTAACTGTAATCCCTTTTTGTTTAGAAAGGAGAAACGATGATTAGTTTAATTAATATATTCTTTTTTATGTTAGGTTTATTATTTGGAATTTTTTTTGTAATTATAGTTAGTGCAGTAATAGTTGGATCAGAAGCAGAAGAAAATCTAATTGATAAGGAAGACAAATGAGTTACAAAGAATTAAAGGGTAAGTGTAAATATTGTTTAGGTTGTATAAGGCTTGAAGATGAAAATTTTGAAGGTACAGACAATTGTATTTATGCAGAAAGTCCAATTGATTATATAAATAAAAAACTAGGAATTAAAGAGGTGGAAGAAGATGAATAAAGTTAAAAAAATAATACTTACAGATAACTGTTGTGTTCAGGATTTAATATATTTAAAAAACGAGGTTACAGAATTTGAAATATATCAATGTATTCAACAGGTAAAAGATAGAAATCAAGAATATTTAGATGAAGATATTATAAATGCAATAAGTTATCAATTTGGAATTGAAGATATTGAAGATATAGAAAATATATTGAGATTTGAATTTTAAAAGGAAATTAAAATGGAAAGAATTTATAAAAAAGAAAATTTTGTTATATACAATAATAATTGCATAGATGTATTAAAAAATATAAAATGCGAAGAAATTGATGTTTGTTTCACTTCACCACCTTATAATAGTATAAGACATAAAAAATATAAAAAATATGATGACAATTTAAAAGATTATTATCATTTCTTATGCGAATTTACAGATGAATTATTAAGAATTACTAAAAAGACTGTTATTATAAATATTCAAACAAATTATTATAATAGAGCAGATGTATATAAATATATTGGAAAATATAATAAAGAAATTACAAGAATTGTTATTTGGAATAAATCAAATCCAACACCAAGTTCATTAAGACATAAATTAACAAATGCACACGAATATTTTTTTATATTTAGTAAGAAAAAAAATGTAACAATAAATAGTGTATTTATGAAAGACGTAATAGAATTTCCAATTAATTCGATAAAGATCAAAGGACATAATGCAGTAATGAATAGTAAAATAAGTGATTTATTTATAGAAGAATTTACACAAATAGGAGATACAGTTTTAGATTGTTTTATGGGAAGTGGAACGACAGGAATTTCGTGTTTAAAATTATCTAGAAACTTTATTGGGATTGAAATAGATGAAGATTATTTTCAAATAGCTAAAAAAAGATTAAATGAATTAATAGAAAACATACAAATTAGTTTTGACACAGAAAACTAGGGATTAAGGGGGAAGACACAAATGAATCCAGTAATAAGTAGAGAATATGTAGAAAAAAATTATATACATAAAGATAAATTAATATCTAAAAAACAAGAATTAGAAGAAATAAAAGAAAGAGAAGGAAAAGGTGATATTTGGGCAATAGCAAATTGGGGAATAGAGCTTTTAAATGAAATATTGGAGGAAACAGAAGATGAAAATAATAATACCAATAATGACTCGTTCAAAAAAGAACAGTCAACAAATATTATATAATAAATATACAAATAAACCATTTATAAGTCAGGGGAAGTTATATAAGCAATTTGAAGCAGAATGTGGTTATTATTTGATTAAGCATAGATACAAAATTGATTACCCAATTAATTTAAAATGCACATTTTATGTTCCTGATAAAAAAAGAAGGGACATTGTAAACTTATTGAATGCCATACAAGACATATTAGTTAAATATGAAGTTATTGCAGATGACAATTACAATATAGTACATTCAGTTGACGGAACTAAAATAATATACGAAAAAGGCAGACAAGAAACAATAATTGAAATTGAAAAGGTTTAATATTATGGGAAATGAAGAATTAGAAGATTTAATTGAAGAATTAAATAAGGCAATTCAACTTTTAGGGGACGTTGATCTTTATTCTTATGCAATTAAGTCAGTAAGAGCAAGAAACCAAATGAACGTAATTAAATGTTATGACTTATTATACAGGGTTAGAAAATATTTGAAATATATAAAAAAGAAATTAGAAAAGGACAGTTTAGATGAATAAATGTGTTAAGTGTAAAAAAATGTTTAATTGTAAAATTGCAACAGATTATATGGTTAATTGTGATAAATTTGAAAGGCAACCAAACAGAAGTGAAATTGAATCAATGTCAAAACCTTATGAATTAGAACAAGCAGAAATATTAAGAAAATCAAATATAAAGATAGGGGAATAAAATGAAGAATTATAAATTAAGTTATCATTTAAGAAGTTATATAAAACAGGAATTATATGATTATAACAGGAATAAACAGATACTTAAGGACCTATCGATTAAAGAATCAACACAAATAACAACAAAAACATTATTAATATTAACTAAAAAAGTAAATAGTATTGAAAATGTATATAATAATTTAAATGAAAATGATCAGGAAATATTTAATATTATTTTTAAAAAAGGTTGTAATCAGCTATATGCAAAAACTTATTATAATATCACAAAAGATATGTATTACAATGCAATGAATAAAATTATATACTTGGTTGCACAGGAATATGAATTAATTTAAAGAAGGATTAATTATGAATATAGATTTATTTAATAAAAAGAAAATAAAAGGTGCAGAAATGCACTTTATTTTTTTGGAAAAAAGTTACGAAACAGAAAAAGTTATATTATATAAAATTATATTATGAATAAATAAGGGGGAACGGAATATGAGTAATAAAGTTTATGATATTTTAAAATATATTGCCCAAATTGTGTTACCTGCAATTGCTACCCTATATTTTGCATTGGCTGGAATATGGGGTTTTCCTTATGGGGAACAAATTGTTGGGACAATTACTGCAATAGATACATTCATAGGTTGTCTTTTAAAATTCAGTGCAGATAAATATTATAAAAACAAATTTGAAGAAAATGAAGAAGAAAATGGGGGTGAAGAATAATGAAAGGAATTGATATATCACAACATAACGGAAAAATTGATTTTAATAAGGTTAAAAAGGAAGTTGACTTTGTAATTTTAAGACTTGGTTGGATCGGAAATAAAAATAATCATACTTTAGACACAAAATTTGATGAATACTATAATAATTGTAAACTTTTAAATATTCCAATAGGTATTTATGTTTATTGTTATGCTAACAGTGAAGATCACGCACAAAGTGGTGCAGAATGGACACTTAAACAATTAAAAGATAGAAAAATTGAACTTCCTGTTTATATTGATATGGAAGATGACACAATAAAAGGTTTAGGAAAAGTTAAATTAACAAATATGGTTATTGCATTTAATAATATTATTGAAAGTGCAGGTTATTGGGCAGGTGTTTATGGAAATGCAGACTGGTTTAAAAATTATTTAGACAAGAATAAATTATTCCCAAGATATACAAGTTGGATCGCACATTATGGTGTTAATCCTGATAAATACAAAGGTCAATATGATATGCTTCAATATACTTCATCAGGTAAGGTTTCAGGAATAAAAGGAAATGTTGATTTAAATGAAATGTACAGGGATTTAATTAATGAAATGAAAACACCAAGTTCAGTGTCAACAACAACACCTAAAAAATCAATTGATGAAGTTGCTGGGGAAGTTATAAATGGACAATGGGGAAATGGAACAGACAGAAAAAATAATTTAATAAATGCAGGTTATGATTATAATGCAGTTCAAAAAAAGGTTAATGAATTATTAGGATCTAAAACAAAAGATTCAAATTATTATCCAAAATGTGATAGTAAGTATTTATCATTAATAGACGCATTAAAATCAGTTAAGGTTGACAATTCATTTGCATACAGAAAGAAAATTGCAAATAAAAATGGTATTCCATTATATATTGGAACATCAACACAAAATAAAAGATTATTGGACAAATTAAAAGCAGGAAGATTAATAAAAGTGTAGGGGGTATATAAATACCTTAAGACCTTAATCAAAACGTCTTAAAATCGAATTTAGAAGGTCGATTTTTTAAGGAAGGTGGTTATAATTTATAAAAGTTGTTCAAAGTGTGGAAAAATACACGACATCAATTATAAATGTAAAACAAATTATAAATTTGAAGCAAGGACAGAAGATGAAACAAGGAAATTAAGAAATAATTATAAATGGCATACAAAAGCAAAACAGATTAAACAAGATAGTAAGTTTCTTTGTGCAGTTTGTTTTGATGAAGGAATATATAATTATAATAACTTGGAAGTTCATCATATTGAGAAGTTAAGAGATGATAAAACAAAGTTACTTGATAATAACAACTTAATTTGTTTATGTAGAAGACATCACATAATGGCAGATAAAGGAACACTGAACAAAGATTATTTATATGAATTAGTAAAAAACAGGGAAGATAAAAACAAAAATTAAACCCCCCCTTCAGGTAAGACCCCTGACAAAGTTAAAATAAATAAC